>Ga0310813_10001337_pt1 | contig 14911 bp, 13 predicted proteins | sample YN3metagenome_FD_203086 | JGI IMG/M metagenome (GOLD analysis project Ga0310813, IMG submission 203086) | Soil microbial communities from experimental microcosm in Duke University, North Carolina, United States - YN3 | ecosystem: Engineered > Artificial ecosystem > Soil microcosm > Unclassified...
TGGCGGAGATCGCGAACGCCGGCCGGCGTCGGCGCGGGAGCTGTCAGGGCGTCGAGCTGCTTGTGCGCTGCAGCGTCGATATCCGGCTCGAACTGGGCGGCGAGGAGAATGCGCCGCGCCGCCGCATGGAGGTCGAAGTGGCCGTTCTGACTTTCGTGATTGTGGCTCATGTCGCCCGGTGAGGGTGCGGTGGAAGCTACAATATCCGCTCCCCTTCCGGCCGGGGGCGCGGAGCATCAATCATTCTTTATGCCGCCCTGCCACACCGTTCCGTTCATGCGACCGGGTATCGTCGTCGACGCGCGGGTCGAGGAAAACGCCGCCGAGCTCTCCGCCCACTCGATCGCTGATGCCGCCGCCGAGCGGTGCGACTACTGCGGATCGGTGAAGCTCGAGTGGCGGAAGTGCAAGTTGATCTGCGCTGACTGCCGGCAGATCAACAAGAGCTGCGCGGATCTGTGATGACGTAAGGGGGGCGTTATGCACGGCTTCAACTTTACCGAGCGCGTTCGGAAGGTCCTTGCCCTGGCGCGCGAGGAGTCAGCGAATCTGCGGCACGAGTATGTGGGGACGGAACACATCCTCCTCGGCCTGATCGATGAAGGCGAAGGGGTCGCCGCCACCGTCTTGGAGAATCTGGACGTCGATCTGGATGATTTGAAATTCGGCCTCGAGCAGGTTGTCCGGCGAGGAGATCCAGGACGGACCACCGGACCCGATCTGCCGTATACATCGCGCGCGAAGAAGGTGCTCGAGTTGTCGATGCATCACGCGCGGGAGTTGAATCACAGCTACGTGGGAACGGAACACCTCCTGCTCGGCTTGATCGCCGAGCAAAAAGGGATCGCGGCGCAGGTGCTGATCGATAAGGGCGTGACGCTCGACGCGGCCACCGCGGAGGTCTTGAGGATTCTCGGCACAGAAGTGCAGACGCGCCCACCCGAGGGGGCAATCGCTCCGGGCGGGATCGTACGCAAATCGGTGACAGTCCGGAGCGAACCACCGACCGAGCTTCTCGTGAAGCTCATCGGCGCCGCCGAGTCCGTTGCGACAGAATATTCGTCGGCGTCCGCGACCCCGGTTCACGCGGCCATCGCATTGCTTCGCCGCGGCGAGGGCTTCGCCATCGCGATTCTCGACCAACTACACTGCGATCGCGAGAAGACGCTTCACGCGCTCGATGCGATCGCGCGGAAGGGGGAGCACACAGCCGCCGCCGAAAAAGGCGCCGCGCTCGACGACAGCCTCGTCGAGTTCCTGCGCGAGATGTATCAGCCCTGGAAGGTGGGACTCGGAACGTTGGATTTGCTGCTGTTCGTCCTCGGCAAGAGCTCGGAGGTCGCCGCTGTCTTCGCCGAACAGGGCATCAAGGCCGGACAGGTCCTCGAGGAGGGCCGGCGCTTCAGCGGCTGAGCGACGCCTGCTCTAGTCGAAATCGAGCGCCAGATCCATCGACGGCGCCGAGTGCGTGAGCGCGCCGACTGAGATCCAGTCCACTCCCGTCTCGGCGATACGCTTCACACTCGACAGATTCACGCCGCCCGATGCTTCGAGAATCGCGCGGCCGTTCACCAGCCGCACGCATTCGTGCATGAGATCCGGAGTCATGTTGTCGAGGAGGATGACGTCGGCGCCCGCCTCCACCGCTCGTTCGACTTGCTCCGGTCGGTCGCACTCGACCTCGATCTTCACCCCCGGCGACGCGATCGCACGTGCGCGGGAAACGGCCATTGCGATGTCACCGTCGACCGCGGCAAGATGGTTGTCTTTGATCAAGACACCGGTCGACAGATTCATACGGTGATTGGTGCCGCCGCCGGCGCGCACCGCGTACTTCTCGAGCGTGCGCCAGCCAGGGGTCGTCTTTCGCGTATCGAGAATCTTGGCCTTCGTCCCTTTGACCGCGTCGACGTAGCGCGCGGTGAGCGTGGCGATTCCTGAAAGCCGCTGGAGATAGTTGAGCGCGACGCGCTCAGCGGAAAGCTGTCCGCGGGCGTGGCCGGTGACGAAGAGCACCGGCTCGCCGGCGCGGACGCGACTGCCGTCCTCGCGATCGACGCGGATCGACACCTTGGGATCGAGCAGCCGAAAAGCCTCGAGCGCGAGCGGGATGCCGCAGACGACGCCGTTCTCGCGGGCCATGAGCGTACCCCGCGAACGGCGATCGGAGACGACGGTGGCGATCGTCGTCACGTCGTCGAACGCGCCGTCTTCGTCGAGCGCCGAGCGGACCGATTCGCTCAGCACCTCGTGTTTGAGCGGGAAGCGAAGAATGCCTGGACCGTTGACCGCCGGAACGGAGAGGGGCGTGATCGTACGCGGCACCGACCGGCGTTCGCGCGGCTGCTCGGACATTTCCATCGGCTTTCTCCCCCTCTCGTTACTCCCCTGGATCTACGCCTTCCGGGACCGGTGACAAGGGCTGCTTCGCGCCGCCACCGATGCTGACCATGCGCTCGATCGCGCGACGTGCTTTATCGGCGATATCCGCGGGAACGGTAATACGATGTTGGTCGTACAGCAGGGCGTCGCGGACCTTGGGGAGCGTGGTGACCTTCATGTAGGCGCACGACGCACGCTCGTTCGCGGCGAAGAAGCGCTTGCTCGGATTCTCGCGCCGCAGTCGGTGCAAGATTCCGACCTCCGTGGCGACGATGAACTCATTCGCGCCGGACAGGGCCGGTCGCTTGATCATCCCCTCGGTAGAGAGGATCTGGACGCCGTGCGGATCGACGTCGCCGGCCGACATCGCCTCGAGCACGCTGGTCGAGCAGCCACATTCGGGGTGGATCAGGAATTCGGCTTCGGGATGCAGCGTGCGCTGCAAGCGAATGTTCTCGGGGTCGATGCCCGCGTGCACATGGCACTCCCCCATCCAGACGTGGATGTTCTGCCGTCCGGTCATGCGCCGGACGTGCGCGCCCAAGAACATATCCGGGAGGAAAAGGATCTCCTTGTCGGAGGGAATGGAGTTCACGACCTCCACGGCGTTTCCCGAAGTGCAACAGTAGTCGCTCTCCGCTTTGACCTCGGCCGTCGTATTCACATACGAGACGACGACCGCGCCCGGGTGCTCGGCTTTCCATTTTCGCAGACCGTCGGCATCGATCGTCGAGGCGAGGGAGCAGCCGGCCGCCATATCGGGGAGCAAGACGGTCTTCGTGGGCGAGAGAATCGCCGCCGTCTCGGCCATGAAGTGGACGCCGCAGAAGACGATGACTTCCGCGCCCGTCTTCGCGGCCTCGCGAGATAGGCCGAGCGAGTCGCCGACGAAATCCGCTACATCCTGAACCTCGGCCCGTTCGTAGTTGTGGGCGAGGACGACAGCGTTGCGGTCGCGAGCGAGGTCTTTTATCTCAGCCTGGAGCTCGGCGGTCTGATCAATGGAGACAGCCATGCTCGCAAGATAACGCCCCGAAGGGAAGGCTAGGGCAGGCTGACGTAATGGCCGAGGAAGCTTCTCGCGGTTGGCGTGTCGAGGCGATAATCGACGTTCGTCGCGCGACAATTCGCGTCGCCGGTCACGGTAGTCGCGGCGATGACGAGCGTGCCGTTTACCGAGATGAAGTTCGGCCCGCCCGAATCGCCGTAGCAGGTGCCGCCGTCGCCCTTCGCCGGATTCTGCGACAAGCGAATGTAGCCGGGGCCGAGTGAGTTGAAGCTCGAGATCGCGTACTGCCGCGGCTCCGGATTGTAGTCGAGGAAGAACGGAGTTCCTCCGCCAACCACCCGCGCAAAAATGCCGTAGCCGACCGCGGTGAATGGCATCGACTGGATTTTGTGCGCGGCCTGGAGCTCGTCGAGCAGATTGAGCGTCGGAAGATGCGCCACTGGAATCCCAGCTTGCGTGGGAAGGATCACGACACCCAAGTCTGCCCCGTCGCTCTGTCGCTGATTGTAGTCGGGATGCGTCGCGATGGATGTCGCGAGGACGAAACCGGACTGCCCGTTCGTGAGATCGCCCCACGGGATGGGATTCGCGAAGCTGACGCCGATGGCGAAATCGGCACCCGGTAGGCTCTGGACATACGACGTGCAGTGGCCGGCCGTGAGGAAGACGGTCGGCGCGATCAGCGTCCCTGAGCACTCGGGAAAGAGCTGGCCGTCCCTCTTCCGTTTGACGATCAGCGCGCCGACGTTGGCGTACGTGTTCGTCAGATCGAACGCACCGTTGACGATGAGGGAGGGTTCGCCAGGCGCGATCGAGCGAACGGGTGTCGAGTCGGGCGCGCAGGCGGCGGCGCCGAAAAGGCAGGAGGCAAGGAGGAGCAAAGAGCGGCGCATGAAAGTCCCCAAGGTCGGGCGAGCATCGAGAATGGGTTACGGGGTTCTCGATGTCCAGGCGGACGATTCTGCCGCCTAGAGCTCGATATGTCGCCCCTTCCAAGTTCGCTTCGCGCGCGGATAATCGGCCCGATAGTGCCCCCCCCGCGACTCTTTCCGTAACAGCGCCGCCTCGACGACCAAGTGGGCTGTCTGCAGCATGTTCAGCTCTTCCGTCGCACCGGCCGGCAAGCGGCGTCCGATGTCGGCCAGCTTTTCCAGCGCGGTGCGAAGGCCACGCGCCGTACGCGCGATACCCGCGTTGTCCCACATCACCGCACGAATCTCGTCGGCCGCGACTTGCGCCGCGCCGCGGTCGGCGAGCGGGGGGACTCGCCATTTTGGGATCGCCGGCGCCTTGCCAACCTCGTTCACCGACGAAAGGTCGCGCGCCACGCGCTCGGCGAAGACCAGCCCTTCGAGCAACGAGTTCGACGCCAGCCGGTTCGCGCCGTGCACTCCGGTTCGCGCGAGCTCACCCACCGCGTACAACCGGGCGGCGCTCGCCCGCCCACGCAGATCCGTCACGACGCCGCCCATCATGTAGTGCGCGGCCGGCGTGACGGGAATGAGATCCGACCGCGGATCGATGCCGCGCGCCTTGCAAAGCGAGAAGATTCCGGGGAATCGCTCGGCGAATCGCTCGCCGAGCTTTCGCGCGTCGAGAAAGACGGGCCCTTTCTTCTGCTCACGGAAGATGGCGCGCGCCACGACGTCGCGCGGCGCCAGCTCGGCGAGTCGGTGGCGGCCTTTCATGAAACGCACGCCTTGCGCGTTGACGAGAATCGCCCCTTCGCCGCGGACCGCCTCGGAGATGAGCGCGAGCGGATTCTCGCGCGTGTCGAGCGCCGTGGGATGGAATTGGACGAATTCCATGTCGGCGAGCGTGACGCCGGCCCGGTGCGCGATGGCGAAGCCGTCACCCGTCGCGACGACCGGATTGGTCGTATAGCGGTAGATCTGGCCGCAGCCGCCGGTGGCGAGCACCGTCGCGTCGGCAACGATCTCCATCGCTTTGCCGGCGATGCTGGCGCGCACGCCGTAGCACGTGCCGCGACGAACGATGAGATCGAGCACGCGCGCTTTTTCGAGAACTCGAATGCGCTTCGTCTCGCGCACGCGAGCGACGAGGGTCCGCGCCACTTCGGCGCCCGTTTGGTCCCCGTGCGCGTGTACGATGCGATTTTTCGAGTGCGCCGCCTCGCGCCCGAGCGACAAGCGACCCTTGGGATCGAGATCGAAGTCGGCGCCCGCGGTTTGCAGCTCCCGAACACGTGCCGGGCCTTCTTCGACGAGCACTTGCACGGCCGCCGCGTCGCAGAGCGCCGCGCCGGCGGCCAGCGTGTCCTGGCGATGCAGCGCCGGCGAGTCTCCCGCGCCGAGCGCCGCCGCGATGCCCCCCTGAGCGTACGCGGTCGCGCTGTCGAACAGCGAGCGTTTGGTGAGCAGCATGACGTCGCCGTGCTCCGACGCCCGCCACGCGGTGTGCAAGCCGGCGACGCCGCTGCCGACGACAAGAAAACGAGTGCGAACACGCTCCGTCATCGGAGGGAAAGCTAATCCCCTTGCTCCACCCTCTCTCGGCGACGATTGTTCCGCATGCGCAAGCTGACGATCGTCGTGGGCGTGCTCCTCGCGGTGCACGTCGCGCTCCTTTTTGTGCGCCCGTCGGGGTCGGCCCAGGCGGCAGCCGGGCTCGATCATGGCGTCAACGTCGGGATCGTACTCGATATCGGAGGCCTCGGCGACAAGTCATTCAATGACGGCGCGTACAAGGGCGCCATGCGCGCCGAGAAAGAGTTGGGCGCGCACATCCGGCTGGTCGAGCCGGGTGAGGAGTCCGACCGCGAGTCCGGCCTGCGCTTGTTGGCAGCCGAACACATGGACCTCGTGATCGGCGTCGGATTCATCTTCACCGACGACGTCACGCAACTCGCCAAGGAATACCCCAACATCAACTTCGCCGTCGTCGACTACGCGATCTCGACCGACAAGGCGGGCAACCCGATCCCGCCGCCGCCCAACGTCGCCGCGCTCAAGTTCAAGGAAGAGGAAGGATCGTTTCTCGTCGGCGCCTTGGCGGCGCTCGTCTCACAGTCGAAGAAGGTTGGCTTCGTCGGCGGAATGGACGTTCCGCTCATCCAGAAGTTCGAGGCAGGGTTCAAGGCCGGCGTGAAATCGGTGTGCCCGAACTGCGGCGTGATCTCGCAGTACGCCGGCGTCACGCCGATCGCATTTCGCAATCCGGGAAAGGGGAAGGAGCTCGCGCTCAATCAGTATCAGCAGGGCGTCGACGTCATCTACCACGCGTCGGGATCGACCGGCCTCGGCGTGTTCGAGGCGGCGCGACAGACCGGCAAGTACGCGATCGGCGTCGACGCGGATCAATACGGCGAAGCGCCGGGCCGCGTGCTGACGTCGATGGTCAAGGGCATCGACGTCGCCGTGTTCGACATGATCAAGCGCGCGCGCGACAAGACCTTTTCCGGCGGAATCTTTACGTACGGCCTGGCGCAGAGCGGCGTCGGCTACGTCTACGATGAACACAATCGAGCGCTCATCCCCGACAGCGTCCGCGCTCGCGTCGAACAGCTGAAGACGGACATCATCGCGGGAAAGATTCCCGTGCCCAGCACGAGATGAGCATCGTGGAATCCTCCGCGTCGGCGCCGCTCGCCATCCGTCTCGCCGACATCTATAAATCCTTCGGTCCGGTAAACGCGAATCGCGGCGCGTCGATCCAAGTCGCGTGCGGCGAGATTCACGCGCTCGTCGGCGAGAATGGCGCGGGCAAATCGACGTTGATGCGCATCCTCGGCGGCATGTACGCGCCGGACTCGGGAACAATGGAAGTGAACGGCCGCGACGTCACGGGTTGGACGACCGCGCAGGCGATCGACGCCGGCGTCGGCATGGTCCACCAGCATTTCATGCTCGTCCCGACGCTCACCGTCGCCGAGAACATGATGCTCGGCCGCGAGCCGACGTCCGGTGGGCAGATCGACAGCGGGCGCGTCGTGGGTGAGGTCACGGAGTTGAGCAGGCGTACCGGGCTCGCCGTCCATCCGGAGCGCAAGGTCGCCGATCTGTCGGTGGGTGAAGCGCAGCGCGTTGAAATTCTGAAGACGCTCTACCGCGGCGCGAAGATCCTGATTCTCGACGAGCCGACGGCGGTGTTATCACCGCCGGAGATCGACGAGCTGTGGCGGGTGTTGCGTGGAATGCGCGAGCGGGGCGAGACGATCGTACTCATCACGCACAAGCTCGACGAAGTGATGGAGATCTCCGACACGATCACGGTGATGCGACAGGGGCAAACGATCGCCCAGCTCACGACGCGGGAGACGACGCCCGCCGCGATCGCCAAGGCGATGGTCGGACGCGACGTCCAGCTGGCGATGCACTACGCCGAGACCGCGCGGCCACGCGCGGATCTCCCGTCGGCGCCGCTCCTCGATGTCCGCGATCTCGTCGTCGATGGTCCGCGGCGCGCGAGTGCCGTGAACGGCGTCAGCTTCGCCATCGCGCCCGGCGAAATTCTCGGGATCGCGGGCGTCGAGGGCAACGGACAGACGGAGCTCCTCGACGCGTTGGCCGGACTTCGTCCGGTGCGGGCGGGAACGATCACCGTCGCGCGACGCGACATCACGCGGCTCCCGGTGAAATCGCGCGGCGACGCGGGCCTGTCGCACATTCCCGAAGATCGCCATGCGCGCGGTCTCATTCTCGATTACACCATCGCCGAGAATCTCATTCTTGGTCAGCAGCATCGGTTCACGACCGGCGTTCGCCTCGACAATGACGCAATCACCGACAACGCCCGCCGGCAGATAGAAGCGTTCGACATTCGCCCCGCGGTGCCGAGCGTTCCCGCGCGCGCGCTGTCGGGCGGGAACCAGCAGAAGATCGTGATCGCGCGCGAGATGAGTCGTGCGTTCCAGGTGCTGCTCGCCGCCCAGCCGACGCGCGGCGTCGACGTGGGCGCGATCGAGTTCATTCACGCGCGACTGCGCGAAGCACGCGACGCCGGCAAGGCGATCCTGCTCGTCAGCGCCGATCTCGCCGAGGTACTCGCGTTGTCCGATCGCATCGCCGTGATGTACGGCGGCAAGTTCGTCGTGGTGCTCGACCGGCGCGACGCGAGCGAAGGAGTGCTCGGACCATATATGACGGGCGCGGAGCACGCGGCGTGAAACGCACCGTCGAAGAGGCCGTCCTACCCGCGCTCGTCGCGCTGCTCGTCGCGGCGGTCGTCGGCGACGTGCTGATCCTCAGCTTCGGACAGAATCCCGGCAGCGTGTATCGTCTGCTGATCGACGGAACGTGGGGCAACGCGTACGGATTTGGACAAGTGCTCTACAAGACGACGACGCTCACGTTCACCGGCCTCGCCGTCGCGGTCGGTCTCCGCGCAGGACTGTTCAACATCGGCGCGGAAAGCCAGCTCGCCGCGGGCGGCTTTCTCGCCGCGCTCGTCGGCCTGGTTCTGCCAATGGGACTTCCGGCGCTGGTGACGCTGCCGGCCTTCCTCGTCGCGGCGGCCGCCGGCGGCGCGTTCGTTGGTGGCATCCCCGGCGTGCTCAAAGCACGGTTCGGAGCGCACGAAGTGATCACCACGATCATGCTCAACTTCATCGTGTTGGCGCTGCTCAACTATCTCACGGCGGCGCATCTCAAAGTCGAAGGCACGCTGCACACCACGGAGATTCACGCCGGCGCGCTGCCGCGGTTGTCGAGCATGATCGACGCCTTTCATGGATCGGCGGCGAACGTCGTGCTCTTGCTCGCCTTCGTCACCGCGGCGGCGGTCGCGTGGTTCCTTTTTCGCACGCGCCGTGGTTTCGAGCTGCGCGCGACCGGCTTGCAACCCGCCGCCGCCGAATACGGCGGGGTGAACGTCGGCGGGGTGTGGTGGCGAACGATGGCGCTCTCGGGAGCGTTAGCCGGCATTGGCGGATTGAACTACGTGCTCGGCTATAAGCATTACTACGAGGAGTCGTTCGCATCGGGCGCCGGGTTTCTCGGCATTGCCGTCGCGATCGTCGGACGGAATCATCCGGTCGGCGTCGTGCTGGCAGCGTTCGTTTTCGCCACGATGTCCCAGGGCGGCCTCGCCGTGAACGCCGTCGTCCCGAAGCAGATCGTCGACGTCCTACAGGCGGTGGTCATCATCGCGGTGGCGGCGTCCGTCCCTGAAGTGCGGCGGCTCGCGAGGAGAACGGCGTGATCGTACTCGCCTTCCTCGCGCAGACGCTGCGCATCGCGATTCCATATCTGTTCGCGGCGAGCGGCGGCGTCATCTCGGAGCGCTCGGGTTTGATCGGACTTGGGCTCGAGGGATACATGCTCGGCGGCGCGTTCTGCGGCGCGGTGGCGAGCTACTACAGTGGAAGTCCCTGGGTCGGACTCCTCGGCGCGATCGCCGGCGGCGCGGCGTTGGCCCTCCTGTATGCGGTGACGGCCATTCGCTTCCGCGCCGATCAGGTGGTCGTGGGCATCGCCGTCAACCTGCTCGTCACCGGCGCGACGCGCTTCTTCCTCCGGCTGGCCTTCCACAGCTCGGCGAATTCGCCGCGCGTGCCCGGGTTCGGCGCGGAGCAGTCTGGTACCGGATTGGCCGCGCTGGCGAGCAATCCGCTCATATGGCTCGGCATCATCGCGGTCGGGGTCATGGCGTGGCTGATCTATCGCACGCCATACGGGCTGCGTGTGCGGGCCGCGGGCGAGCATCCAGAGGCCGCGCTTTCGGTGGGCGTCCCAGTCGATCGCGTGCGGTATGTCGCCGCGGCCCTCTCCGGAATGCTGGCCGCGTTGGGCGGAGCCTATCTCGCACTCGACCAGCATCAGTTCAGCGCCGAGATGACGGCGGGGCGCGGCTTTATCGCGTTGGCGGCCACGATCTTTGGCCGGTGGGATCCATTTCGCGCCGCGTTAGCCTGCCTCTTCTTTGCTGCCGCGGAAACACTGCAGATTCAACTCCAGGGCGCGCAGATAATTCCATCGCAGTTCGTGGAGATGATACCGTACGCTTTGACGATCGTCGCCCTGGCTGGAGTGGTCGGACGGGCGATTCCGCCGGCGGCCCTCGGCAAACCGGCCGCCGAGTAGGCGAGATTTAGAACTCGGCCCGACTTCCCCCCCTTCTTCCCCTCCTCGTGTCAGCAGCTCCAGTAACCGGGCGAAAGACGGATATCGCTAAGCTGATCGTCCTGATGATCACGGCGTTCATCGACATGGTCGGAACGCTGATGATCATTCCGCTCATGCCGTTCTATGCAAAGGCGTTCGGAGCGAATGGGCTGGTCGTCGGCCTGCTCGTGTCGTCCTTCGCGATCGCGCAGTTGCTGAGTGCTCCGGCCTGGGGCCGTTTCTCCGACCGATATGGCCGGCGGCCGGCGCTCGTCGTCGGGATGATGGCGTCGGCGATCGCCTACGTGATCTTCGCCTACTCGAACTCGTTGTGGTTGCTTTTCCTGTCGCGTTTCGTGCAAGGCTCCGGCGGCGGGACGGTCGGCGTCATTCAGGCGTACGTCGCCGACGCGGTCGAGCCGAGTCAGCGCGCGAAGGGGCTGGGCTGGCTCTCGGCGGCGACGAACGCCGGTGTCGCGCTCGGCCCAGTGATCGGATCGCAGATGCTTCACTTCGGCAAGCACGCCCCGGGCTTGGCGGCCGCGGCGCTCTGCGTGCTCAACAGTATGTTCGCGCTCCGCTATCTGGTTGAATCGCGCGACATGGTAGAAGCGCGGTCGAGTGTCCATAAACCTGGGCGTTCGCGCGCGGCGATCGTGCGCGTGATCACGCACTCGAACGAGCCGGCGCCTCGATTGATCTGGATCTACGCGATCGGCATTGGGGCATTTCAGGGACTGAACGCCATCCTCGCGCTCTTTCTCGCCGCGCGGTTCGGCGTGACGTCCGGTACGATCGGCTATTTCTACACGTACATCGGCGTTATCTCGGTGCTGACGCGGGCGTTGATATTGGGTTGGGCGGTGGATCGGTTTGGTGAAGCGCGGCTGTCGCGTCTCGGACAAACTCTCTTGGCCACTGGCTTGGCGACCTTGCCGTTCATCCATCCGCTGGCGGACCCGGCGGGGTTGGCCGCGAAGTTGGGTGGGCTGCTGCCTGTCTCGGCCGTGGCCTATCTGCCGTACTTGCCTCTCGCCCTCGCCGTGGCGCTCCTCCCGCTCGGAACGGCTTTCACTTTCCCCTGCGTGACGGCACTGCTATCGCGGGTAATTCCGAGTTCCGAGCGTGGGTTGTACATGGGAGTGCAACAGACATTCGGCGGAACCGCACGAGTGCTTTTCCCGATCGCCGCCGGGTTCGCGTTCGACCGGTTTCAGGAGTTGCCGTTCCTCGTCTCGGCTGGTCTTGTGGCAGGCACGATCCTGTTGGGCTTGGGTATGGAAGAGTACACACGTCCGAAGCGCGAACCCGAGGCCGCTCCCGCGGCTTAGTCATTCGATGCTCGGCCATTCATGGGTCTCGGGGGGAGAGCAGGAATGATCATGGTTCGTAACGCGAGGTGGTTCGCCGCTGCGCTCGCTATTTTCGCGGCGGCGTGCGGCGGCTCGACGGATCCGGGCGGATCCGGGAACGGCGCGTCGCAAATTCAGATCGTCAGCGGCAACGGACAGGTTCAGCTCGTCGGCCAGGCGCTGGCCTCGCCGCTCGTCGTCAAAGTCGTCAATAGCTCCGGCAACCCGGTGCAGGGCGCGACGGTGACGTTCAGCGTCGCCAGCGGCTCGGCGACGCTGTCCCCAACCTCGGCGACGACCGATGCGACCGGCCAGGCAAAGACAACCGTTACGCTTGGCTCGTCACCGGGCAACGTTCAGATCAATGCGAGCGTCGGCGGGACATCGCTGGTCGTCGCGTTCGTCGTGACCGCGGGGCCGAGTAGCTCGGCGAAGGCCTGCACCGGTACGACGCCGGTGGCGATGGCACTCGGTCAGATCAACGCCGGAGTGAGCGGCAGCGGCATCTGCCTGAGCGGCGGCACCAGCGGCGCCGACTTCGCGATCATCGCCTTCCATGCGAACCCCGATAGCTCGGCGATCGCCTCGGTCAACCTCACATCGCAGAACGCCGTCGCGCTTACGACAGCCGACGTCGCCCCCGCCTTCAATGTGCTGACGACCGGTGGGTCGTTCGCACGCTCGCGACTCAATCCACTTCAGGTCGCGTTCGACATGAACCTCCGCCGGTCCGCGCAGCGAGAGCTCGGGCCCAAGATGGCGGCAGCGCGTTTGTGGATGAAGAGCCACGCGTCCTTCAACGCGGTGCCGACCGGGGCGCTCAGCCTCAATCAGGTCATCACGCTCAACGCGAACGGGAACCAGCCGGCGTGCAGTAATCCCATCAACATTGGCGGCAGAGTCGCCGCTATCGGGCAGACGGCTTATATCATCGCCGACACGGCCAATCCCGCCGGCGGCTTCACCGACGCCGAGTATCAGTCGTTCGCCACGACATTCGACACGTTGGTGAATCCGGTCGACGTCCAGAACTTCGGCGCGCCGTCGGACATCGACAAGAATGGCAAGATCATCATCCTGTTCACGAAGGAAGTGAACAAGCTCACGCCGAAGGGCTCGAATGGCGTTGTGGCGGGATTCTTCTACGAGCGTGACCTGTTCCCGACGGTCGGCAACGGAGACCTCGAGGGTTGCGCGTCGAGCAACGTGGCAGAGATGTACTACGCGCTGGTGCCCGATCCAACCGGCATCTACAGCGACAAGCGCTCGAAGACGGACGTCCTCGACTTCACGAACAGCACGCTGGCGCACGAGTACCAGCATCTGATCAACGCCGGCCGCCGTCTCTACGTGAACAACGCGCCGACGTTCGAGGACACTTGGCTGAACGAGGGCTTGAGCCACATCGCCGAGGAGCTGCTCTACTTCAAGGCAACCAAGCTGGCACCACGGCAAAACCTCGATGTCAACGCAGTGATTGCGGCGGGTTCTGACGCGTTCAGCGAGTTCCAAGGCGGCAACATCGGCCGCCTCGAGGAATTCCTCGCCCGACCGTCGACGACCTCGGTGTACGGCGGCGACGATGAGCTGCAGACGCGCGGCGCGACCTGGGAGCTGCTTCGCTACCTGGCGGACCACAAGGGTTCGTCGGATGGCGACACCTGGATGCAGCTCGTGAACAGCACGTCGCACGGCCAGGACAACCTGCGACGGGTGTTCGGCTCGAACTACATGACGCAGATCCGTAACTGGGCGATCTCGGTGTTCACCGACGACCTCACCGCGGTCAGCGACAACAACTTCCTCCAGCCGAGCTGGAACATGCGCAGCATCTTCCCGCGTCTGCTCGACGAGTCGACGGGGAGAGCGCTCGGCAAATATCCGCTCGCGGTCGTGCCCCTCTCAGACGCGGCGCCAGCGAATTTGTCGATCGTTGCGGGAGGCGAAGCGTACGTCCGCTTCACGGTGCCGGGAGGAACCTCCGGTTCGATCGATTGGGCGTCGGGAGGGCTGCCGGTCAGTCCTTTGGTACAGTTCACGGTGGTGCGCACGAGATAGGCGAACTGCTTGGACGGCGGGTGAGCCCGAAAAACCGGGAAAGCCCGTTTCGGGCTTTCCCGCCGTCTCGGTCTTCAGGTCTTGCTCTTCGCCTCCGCCGTCGGCTCACTCGCCAAGACTGCTTTCGCAATCTCGACCATCGGCACCGAGCGATCCTGACTGGTGCGTTGGAGAATGCGATACGCTTCTTGCTCCGACGACCCGGTGCGCCGCATGAGGATTCCTTTGGCGCGTTCGATGGTCTTCCGGTTCTCGAGCGCTTGTTTCGCCGACTCGGCATCCTTTCGCGCCGCGAGCAGCTCTTTGGCGCGGGTGGCGGCGAGACGGATCGTGGAGTCGAGGACTCGCGGCGGAGCCGGCTTGGGGAGGAAGGCAATCGCCGCGGTGGCGGCCACGTCGCGATCCGTGAGCGTCAACGTCTGATCGCCGCTGAACAGCACCACGGCGACGCCGGGAATGCTCTGCGTGATCAGCTCGGCGGCTTCGATGCCGGAACCGTCGGGCATGTGGACGTCGAGCAGAACGACATCGGGCGCCACGTCCTTCGCCCGCTCGAATGCCTCGCGGCCCGTCGACACCTCGGCCACGATGGTGTGTCCGAGCGTGGTGAGGAGGTCGGTGATCAGCGACCGCGCATTCTCGTCGTCCTCCGCGATCAACACCTTGATCGGTGTAACGGAAGAATCTGTCATGCTCGAATGATCTTGGGCCCGCGCGGTGGGGGCGGTTCCCGGATTCATGGCTATGCTCATTGGTCCGCGGCGACTTGCGCCAGCAACTCGGACGTCCTCACCGGTTTCCGGAGGATGAAGTCTCCGCCCGCGCCAGCGCCGGCGCCGGGTTCCCAACCTGTTACGATGCCGATCCGAATCGACGGCCATCGCTCCCGCACTTCCGCGACCAGGTCCCAACCACTGCCGTCCGCCAACCCGATGTCCGTGACCAGGACCTCGTACACAGACGCAGGCTGAGCGAGCAGTGTCAAGGCTTGGCGCATGCCGGCCACGGAATCAACGTGGTGGCCCTTCGATTCTAATACGGCGTGCATG
>Ga0310813_10001338_pt1 | contig 14909 bp, 13 predicted proteins | sample YN3metagenome_FD_203086 | JGI IMG/M metagenome (GOLD analysis project Ga0310813, IMG submission 203086) | Soil microbial communities from experimental microcosm in Duke University, North Carolina, United States - YN3 | ecosystem: Engineered > Artificial ecosystem > Soil microcosm > Unclassified...
ACGACGCCGCGCTCGCGGCGGTCGGCGGCGTGCTGGCGGCGGTCGACGCGGTGATGGACGGAAAGATCCGCAACGCGTTCTGCGCGGTGCGTCCCCCCGGCCACCACGCCCTCAAAGACAAGGCGATGGGGTTCTGCCTCTTCAACAACGTCGCCATCGCGGCGCGGTACCTGCTGAACAAGCACAAGCTCGAGAAGGTGCTCATCATCGACTGGGACGTCCACCACGGCAACGGCACGCAGGATGAGTTCTACGAGGACGGCCGGGTGATGTATTTCAGCACCCATCTGTCGCCGTTCTATCCGCGGACCGGCAACGAGGACGAGAAAGGAAAGGGCAAGGGCGAGGGGCTCATCGTCAACGTGCCGCTGCCCGAGAAGACGGGCGACGAGGCGTTCAAGAAGATCTACGAAGAGAAGCTGAAGCCCGCCGCGCTGAAGTTCAAGCCGGACTTCATCCTGATCTCGGCGGGCTTCGATTCCGCCCGGGGGGACCTGCTGGGGCGCTTGGACCTGACGCCGGACGGCTACAGGGCGATGACGAAGGTCGTCCGCGAAATTGCCGACGCGACCTGCAAGGGGCGGATCGTGTCGATGCTCGAGGGTGGGTACAACCTGGACGCGCTGGCGGACTCGGTCGAGGCGCACGTCCGCGCGCTGATGGAGTAAGAGAGGCATGCTTTTCCACACGTGGGTGTTCGCGGTCTTCTTCCTCGTCGTCTACCCGGTCTTCCTCCTGGTGAAGAACAACAACCGGGCGATGAACGTCTGGCTGATGATCGCGTCGTACGTCTTCTACGGCTGGTGGAATCCCTCGTACCTGCTCCTGCTTTTCGCCACGTCGGCCATCGACTACCTGATGGTCGTCTTCATGGAGAAGAGTGCCAGCAAAAGGACCCGGAAGCTCTGGCTCATCGTCAGCCTGGTGAGCAACTTCGGCTTCCTGGCGTTCTTCAAGTACTCGCACTTCATCACGGACAACATCAACTGGATCTTCGAGCACTTCCACTGGGCGCTGCGGCTCCCCGACCCGGTCGCCTATCCGAACGCGGCGCTCTCGCTCTTCGGGGTGAAGGAAAGCCACCTCTTCGCGGCGGTGGTCCTGCCGATCGGCATCTCGTTCCACACGTTCCAGTCGATGAGCTACACCATCGACGCGTACTACGGCAACATCCAGACGGAGCGCAGCTTCGTCCGCTTCCTCACCTTCGTGTCCTTCTTCCCCCAGCTGGTGGCGGGCCCCATCGAACGGGCGTCGAACCTGCTCCCGCAGCTGCAGGGCCGCCCGGTCGTCTCCGGGGACGACATCGTCAACGGCCTGTCGCTCTTCCTGGTGGGCTTCTTCAAGAAGGTCGCGCTGGCCGACTACCTGGCGCTCTACGTGGACAAGGTCTACTCGGCGCCGGGCAGCTTCCAGTCGGGCGCGCTCGTGCTCGCGACCGTCGCTTTCGCGTGGCAGATCTACTTCGACTTCAGCGGCTATACCGACATGGCGCGCGGCCTGGCCCAGATCATGGGCTTCCGCCTCATGCTCAACTTCAACAACCCCTACGTCGCGACGGGCCTGGGCGACTTCTGGAGCCGCTGGCACATCAGCCTGTCGACCTGGTTCAAGGACTACGTCTACTTCCCGCTCGGCGGCAACCGCAAGGGCAAGGGCCGGACCTACTTCAACATGTTCGTCACGATGCTGATCTCCGGCATCTGGCACGGCGCCGCTTGGACCTTCGTGGTCTGGGGCCTCCTGCACGCGATCGGCCGCATCGTCACTCGCGAGCTCGAGGGGACGACGTGGTATCGCGAGCGGATCCCGCGCTTCATCAAGCAGGTCCTGGTCTTCTCGTTCGTCTGCCTCGCCTGGATCTTCTTCCGGGCGCCGACCATGACGGACGCCTGGCTGGTCCTCAGTCGCATCTTCACCACGAGCTGGGGCGATCCCCAGTTCCCGGTCGTGATGGGCGCCCTGATCGTCGCGGTCTGGTTCTACGAGGAGTTCTTCTCCCGGGGCGCGCGGACGCGGTCCTGGCTCGAGGGAGACATCGTCCGCGTGGGCATGGCGGCCGCGATGGTCCTGTGGCTGGCGGTGGTCGCGCAGCCGAGCACGCAGTCCTTCATCTACTTCCAGTTCTGATGTGACTATGAGCGAGCAGCAGGAACCCACGACCTCGAACGCCTTCCGCCTCAGCGGGCGGCAGTGGGTCGGCATCGCCGTCTTCGGGATCGCCGTCTACGTGCTCACGCCCGTGACCTGGCAGCGCATCGAGAAGCTCGATTCCACCGTGGATTACCGCATCCCGTACGAGCTCAGCAACGACTACTGGCTCTACGGACGCGTGGCGACGCAGGCGGCGGCGACCCATGACACCGTCATCATCGGCGACTCGGTGGTCTGGGGTCAGTACGTCCGTCCGGCCGAGACGCTGTCCCACTACCTGAACGCCCTGGAGGGCCGCGACCGCTACGCCAACCTCGGCCTCGACGGCAGCCACCCGGCCGCGCTGGCGGGGCTGATCGAGAACTATGCGGGCGCGGTATCGGGCAAGCAGGTCATCCTCCACTGCAATCCGCTCTGGATGAGCTCCCCCAAGCACGACCTGCGCGAGAGCGAGGAGTTCAAGTTCAACCACTCGACCCTCGTGCCGCAGTTCAGCCCCTGGATCCCCTGCTACCGCGAGGAGACGTCGCGCCGGATCGGCAAGGTCGTGGAGCGCAACGTCGCCTTCAACGGCTGGACGACCCACCTCCAGGCGGCCTACTACGGCAACGCCAGCATTCCGTCGTGGACCCTCGAACATCCCTACGAGAATCCGTTCAAGCCGGTCACGGCGAAGCTGCCGCCGCCGGGCGACGAGCTGCGCCACGAGGCGATCTCCTGGAGCGCCCGCGGCATCACGAAGCAGAACATGCCCTGGGTCGACCTGAAGGGCTCCCTCCAGTGGAGCTCGTTCTGCCGGTCGGTGGACGTCCTGCAGAAGCGCGGCAATACGGTCCTGGTCGTCGTCGGTCCCTTCAACGAGCACCTCCTGACGGACGCCAGCCGCGTAAAGTACTCGGAGCTGAAACAAGGCATCGAAGCCTGGCTCCGGGAGCGGAAGATCCCGTACGTCGCGCCGGCGCCGCTGCCGAGCGAGCAGTACGGCGACGCCAGCCACCCGCTGAGCGCGGGTTACGCGCTGCTGGCGAAGGAACTGGTCGCGGGCGGCTTCCTGGCCGCCGCGGAACCTCCGAAGTAGAGGTTCCCATAACCGGGTTGTTTCCAGGCGAGCAATCCTGGAAACTCTACTCTGGTAATCGAGAGGTGCCCGATGGCGTCCGTGCTGCTGCTCCTCGCTTGTTCGCTGCTTCCTCAGGATGCCCCGCGGGGCGGGGTCGCCGCCTGGGACACGGGCGCGGAATCGGCCCAGCCCCTCGCGTTCGACCGCAGCGACCCGAATCCCGCCTGGAAGAAGGCCGAAGGCTCGCCGAAGGGCGACCTCGTTGTCACGAACGGCCGGCTCCTCGCGGTCGCGCGCAAGCAGGGCGTGGGCCTGGAACTCTATTCGCTCGGTTCGGGCAAGCCCATCTACCGTTCGCGGCTCCAGCTCGCCTCGACTCCTCTGGAGAAGATCGATCTGGCCGAGGTCGGCCGAGGCGGCGCAGTGGTCGAGCTGTCCTGGAAGGGCGCCTCCGCGCGCTTCCGGCTCTCCAAGGGCCAGCCCTTCGTCGAGGCCCAGGCGCTCGCCGGCGATGCGCCGCTGCGCATCGACTGCGCCGGCCGCTTCGTCCTCCTCCCGGATTTCTTCGCCGACGACATCCTGGTCGACGCCCGGCGCCTGCCCGTCGACCGCGCGGAACTCCCGAGCGAGAACTTCGTGCTGCACTTCAGCGGCGAGCATGACGCGATCGTGATGGGCGTCTTCGAGAACCGAGACCAGGACGTGCGCGTCACCCTCGCGGGAAAGGACCTGGAGCGCCGCATCACGGGCTCCGAGATCGCCTTCGGGCAGAAGGGCCGGAAGATCTGGGTCTCGGTGCTCGAGGGGCCCGGGATGTGGCATTCGGTCGACGTCGGGCCCGAGGACAAGAAGAAGATCATCCCCCTGGAATGGAAGATGCCCTTCGTGGCGCAGTGGCGCTGCGACTACACCCGCAAGGACGACCTGACGGACAGCTGGGACCTCCTGCTGCCCGCGCCCGACGGCGACGGATTCATCAAACCGTCGTGGATCACCCAGGAAGGGAAGATCAGCGATCCGTCCAAGACCGCGACCGGGGAGGTGGATCCCGACGCGTACAAGCCCGGCGGCCCGGCCTCGGACCGTCTCGGCCCCGACCGGAAGCGCTGGACGACGGTGCTCGGGAACGTGCCGTACCCGTGCTGGACGGACGCCGAGCGGAAGGGCTTCCTGCAGCCCCTGGACCACAAGAAGGTCCTCTTCAGCGGCCCGGTGCTGATCTACCCGATGAACCGGCTCGCGGAGACGCCCGTCGAGTGGTACACGCCCGTCGACGTGGTCCGCAACACGCTGGGGGTCGGGCCCTGCCAGTACCTGCTCGATGTCGAGGGGCAGAAGCAGGAGCACGTCGGCCGAGCGACCTGCCACGTGCGGACCCTGCTCAACGCGACCTACGGCGCGGGCCAGCAGAAGGCGAAGCGCAAGGAGATCGAGAACTATCTCAACGACGGCCACGACTTCGTCACCCACATCCGCAACCGGGTGCTGGCTTACGTCGATTTCGGACACGAGCTGCGGAAGTTCCTGGCATCGCAGCGCGAGGCGCATGCGGAGCTGAAGGACGCGATCGAGTCGCTCGAGACGATCGCGAAGGAGATCGATTCCCGCGTCGAGGCCCACATGGACGCGATGAAGAAGAATCCGCGGCTCGCGCCCTTCGCGGCCGAGGTGGCGGCGCGGAACGAGGAGACGACGCCGCCGGCGCTGGCGGCCGCGCTCAACCGCACGTTCCTGAAGACCTTGCTCGACTACGAAGGCGCCGACTGGAAGGAGCGCCTGAAGAAGGAGTACACCGATCCCCTCACCGCGATCGGCGGCGCGCAGGACGAGATGGTCGGCGAATGCCGCTGGGTCGTGAAGGCGCTGCGTCAGAAAGCGGGCATCCTGATGGCGACGGACGCCAAGGTCGCGCCGCTGGCCGCCGAGGTGCGGGCCCGCACCCAGAAGATCCTGCGCGGCGGCGCCGCCTACGAGGGTGCGCGACACTGATGCCGCTGATGCTGGTCCTGCTGCTCCTGTCGCAGGAGGAACTTCGTCCCCTCCCCCTCGAGAGCAAGGTCACTCACGTTCAGCCCATGACCGGGATCGTGCTCTGGTCGGACTCGGAGCACGTCCAGACCGACGCGATCCAGCTGGAATTCAGCTACATGAGGTACGGGGACGTCGTCGCGCGGGTCGGGGAATACGACTGGTCCCCCGTGGAGCGCGTCCTGAACGCGATCGCCGGCCGGGGCCACCAGGCGATCCTGCGCTTCTACGACACCTACGTGGGCAAGAAGACCGCGGTTCCGGACTACATCAAGAAGCTGCCGGATTACAAGGAGACCACGGCGCCGAGCGAGAAGAAGCCCACCGACTTCCCGGATTGGTCGCACGCGGAGCTCCGACGCTTCGTCCTGGAGTTCTACGCCAGGTTCGCGGAGAAGTACGACCGCGATCCGCGGCTGGCGTTCGTCGAGACCGGGTTCGGACTCTGGTCGGAGTACCACATCTACGACGGTCCGATGACGCTGGGGAAGACGTTTCCGGACAAGGAGTACCAGGAGAAGTTCCTGAAGCATCTCGGAGCGGCGTTCAAGGCGACGCCCTGGATGATCTCGATTGATGCCGCGGGGGAGCACACGCCGCTGGGCACGAGGAAAGAGCTGCTGGCGCTTCCCTTCGGGACTTTCGATGACTCCTTTCTCTGCCAGCAGCACGCGAAGGAGAACGAGCCCAACTGGAAGTTCTTCGGGCGGGACCGCTATCTTCGGGCGCCTGCGGGGGGCGAACTCAGCTATTACACGGACCAGGAGCAGAAGCACGCGCTGGATCCGAAAGGACCGCACGGCATTCCCTTCGAGACCGCAGCGCACGACTTCCACATCACGTTCATGATCGGGAGCGATCAGCCCAACTATCAGAAGCTGGACCGAATCCGCGCGGCCGGCCTGGCCTGCGGGTACCGTTTCAAGGTGACGGACTTCAAGGGGGGCAAGGACCGCTCGACGGTCACGATCACCAATGCGGGGATCGCGCCGCTTTACCACGACGCGTATGTCGCGGTGAAGGGTGTCCGGTCGAAGCAGTCCTTGAAGGGGCTCGCCCCCGGGCAGAGTCGGACGGACGAGATCGATGCGGCGGGCGGGACCGTCACGATCGAGAGCGACCGGCTCGTCCGCGGCCAGCGCATCGAGTTCGAGGCCGATCTGAAGCCGCGCTAGAACCTCAGGATCAGGCTGAACGAGACGTACGCGCCGTCGAGGACGTACGTCAGCTCCTGGTCCTGTAAGCTCTCGTCGTAGGTCAGGTATCGGTATCCTCCCTCGAGGCGAAAGGGGCCCCATTCGACGCCCCCGTAGCCTTTGAAGTCCCCTCCCCCGCTCCGTCCAATGTGCGCGTAGCCGGTGAAGCCCTTCGCCGACACCCCGGCGAAGAGGTACGGGATTGGCCGCACGTCCGCGAAGACCCCGAAGCCGCCACAGACGTCGCGGATCGTCTCCTTGCTGCTCAGCGATGGATTGTCGATCCGCAGCCGCGTCGAAATGATCTGGATCGGAAGGGTGCCGCCGACGCGGAACGGCGCTTCTTCGTGGACCAGGTGAGCGTCGAGCGTCAGGGAGGTCAGGTGGAAATGGCTTTCGACGAAGCTCCCTGCGGGAAAGATCACGTCCCCGAGAACCTCCGGCGTTGAAAGCGTCGCGTGTCCGTCGAAGTAGTGATTCCAGTATTCCGCGGAGAAGAGCAGGCGGTTCTTCTTGGACAGGGTCTGCTTCACGGTGATGGAAATGTCCCCGCCGCCGTAGATCGGGATGATCTCGTCGTCGGGCATGTGCAGGTCGTGGAGGAAACGGATCTGCGTGCCCGGGATCGACCCGCCGTCCACCCGCGCGCTTCCGCGGAATTCCGCGAACCAGGACTGGCGGACCGCGCTGAACTCGACGCTCGCCCGATTCGGCCGCTCCCCGCTGTCCTGCAGGCTCTCGGGGACCTGGAGCGCCAGGACGAAGAGCGCCGCTACAGGTGACACACGTCGTTCCAGCGCTCGAGGACCGGATCTCCGGACGCGGCGTCGGTCCCGAGGATCGACAGCGACGCGGGCGCCAGGGAGAAGCGTCCGCCGAGTTCCCCGGGGATCCCCGCCCAGCGGATGGCCAGCACCCTCAGGAGATGGCCGTGGGAGAAGATCAGGGCGTCGCCCGGCGACGAGCGCAGGCGGGCGATCACGCGGTCGGCCCGCGCCGCGACGTCCGCGAGCTGCTCCCCGCCGGGACAGCCGTCGCGGAAGAGGTGCCAGTCCGGCCGCTTCGCCCGGATCTCGCCGGACGTGAGCCCGTCGTAGGCGCCGTAGTTCCACTCCATGAGATCGGGGACCTGTTCCGCGGCGGCGCCGAACCCCGCGAGCTCGCAGGTCTTTCGGGCGCGCTGGAGAGGGCTCGTCAGGACCGTCGCGAAGGCGGTCTTCTGAAGGCGCGCCCCCAGCTTGCGGGCCTCGTCTTCGCCCTCGGGGGTGAGAGGGATGTCGCTGCGGCCGGTGTGCTTCCCGGCCAGCGACCAGGCCGTCTGTCCATGCCGGGCGAGCCAGAGGTGAGGATGGCTCATGCGGCCGGCCTCCCCTCAAGGGAGACGTAACGGCGCCGGATCATCCCCATCAGGATAGGATAGAGCGTCCACGACGTGAGCACACCTGGATTCCGCTGGAGCGCTGGGATCGTCCTCCTGGGGATCCTGCCGGGCGCCGCGTCCCCAACGCCCGTCTTGCCCCGGCCGGACCACGTCGTCATCGTCATCGAGGAGAACCGTTCGCTGTCGTCGATCATCGGCAACGAGTCGGCGCCCTACATTAATTCCCTGGCGCCGCGGGGAGCCCTCTTCACGAACTTCCACGCGCTGGTTCACCCGAGCCAGGCCAACTACCTCGTGCTCTTCTCCGGGTCCGCCCACGGCGTCACGAACGACGTCGCCCCGCCGGCGGGCTCCCCGTACGCGTCGCCCAATCTGGCGACGGGGCTTTTCGGCGTGGGTCGAAGCTTCGCGGGGTACTCCGAGGACCTCCCGTTCGCGGGTTTCACGGGCGTCAGCCACGGGCACTATGAGCGACCGCACAATCCGTGGGTCAACTTCTCGAACGTGCCCGTCTCGAGCAACGTGCCGTTCTGGGACTTTCCGTCCCCCGACCGCTTCGACGCGCTCCCGACGATCTCGATCGTCATCCCGAACCTGCTCCACGACATGCATTCCGGGTCCACGTCGACCGGGGACGCGTGGCTGAGGGCAAATCTGGACGCCTACATCCAGTGGGCGGCGACCCACAACAGCCTCTTCATCCTGACCTGGGATGAGAGCAACCAGGTCGACTCCAACCACATCCCGACTCTCTTCGTGGGTCCCATGGTCAAGGCGGGACAGTATGACCAGTCGTTGAATCACCTCCACCTGCTCCGGACCCTGGAAGACGTGTACGGACTCGCGTACGCGGGGGACTCGGCGAACGTCGCTCCGATCACGAACGTCTGGGTCGAATCCGCCGCCGATGATCCCTCTCCGTCGGCTTCGGAGAAGAACAGCTCCAACAAGTGTGGGGCTCTGGGGGTGGGGGCGTTGCTGCTGGCGCTGCTGGCAGGCCGTCTACTCCGCCGGAACTAGCCGCACCTGGCGGACGTCCATGACCGCGCCCTTGGCCTTCTTGACGGCGCGGATCTCGAGGGCGTAGTCGCCGGCCTTGTCGATCTTGATCGTGCCCGCGGTCCGCTCGACGAAGTTCTGGAAGTGACCCGTGTCCTCGACGCTGTAGTCGAGCGTCTGGCCCGCGGCCATGATCCTGATGGCGCTGCCCCCCTGCCCCTTTCCGCAGCCCTGGAGGAGCAGAACCTTGAAGGCGCCGGGCTTGGCCGTCTTGAAGCGCCACTCGCACCAGTCGTTCTCGTCGGCCCAATACCCGATCGTGTTCTTGTGGGGCTGGGGCTCGTAGCGGAGGAGTTTCCCGTGCGGGATGCCGTGATGGGCGGCCAGAGTGAGGGAGCCGTCCTCGGCGGGTTCCGAGACGACGGGATCGCCGGCGATCCGCGGCTTGCCTTTGACCTCGACGACGACCACGTCGGGAGCGCCGGTGGAGGTTTTGGGCTTGGAGACCGACCAGTCGGCGACGTTGGGCTGGAAGCCGAGCGGGGTCTTGGCGGGATCGTTCAGCAGGTAAACAGTCCCGATGGGGTTGTTCAGGCGCGGCATGGCGACTTTGCCGTCAGCGGGCCAGGCGTCGACATGGAGGTGGACGGCGTCGTCCTTGAGCTCGATCCGTCCCCAGGGGGTCTTCCCGTCCTGGGCCGCGGCGAGCAAGAGGGCGGCGAGGAGCATCCTCATGGGGCCGAGTATATCGGGGGTCTGAACCTTCGATCCACGGATTCGTTGAAAGAGGTCATGGGTCGATTCAGGTCCTGGCTGCTTTCGGCCGTGATTCACGGGGCGTTGCTGGTCGGCGCGACGCTCCCCCTGATGGACCGTAGCGGCGACGCCGAGGGCGGGGATGACGGCGGCATGGTCTGTCGCTTCATCGAAGCGCCGTGGCGCTTCGACCGGGTCGATCATGCGCCGGACGTGTTCGGGCACGAACGTCCGGAGTTGCCGCGGGCGATGACGGAGGATGAAAGGTTCAAGGTCTGGTCGGGGGCGAGCATCGATCGGAGGGGCTGCGGTCCCTGCGAGGAGGAATTCAGGACAGGGTCGCTTTGCCGGGTCTGCACGCTGTGGGACATGATGATCCACAAGGACCCGATCTATGCGCCGGACCCGTTCCTTGGCAGAGCCGTCCTACCCCCTCCCTGCTCCTGCGGCAAGTGCGGCAGCATGACTCAGGTCCTGAAACTGCTCCGCGAGTAAACAGTCCGGAAGGAGATGGCCGAGGATGGGTCGATCAAGCTCTTGGCTGATTTCAGCCCTGATCCACGGCGCGTTGCTGCTCGGCGCTGCAACCGTAGCCCTCACCTACGATGTCGTATTTGATGCTTCCCGGGACTCGTCGGGATTCCAATGCGGAATGCGTGAACGGACCTGGGTTTTCGATCGGATCGATCGAACTCCCGACCACTTTCAGCGAAAAGCGCCAGGCCCCGGTACGCCGTCGATTGCCAACGAGGAGGATATCTGGGGCTCCCGCCGTGGGGATGAATTCGAAGAGGATTCCGTTGATCCTTGAAGCCACTGTGATGGTCCCAGTCTGGGGCCTGTACGCTGGCTCAATCCCGTCGGAGAGTTCGCCGTTCGCCGGCAAACCCTGCAGAATCGAACTCGAATGACCCGATTGAAGGCCGCTCCCGGCTACAAAACGATCCATATGCTGGGGCTTGAGGTTGTCTGCAGCTGCCGCGGTCGCTGGCAAAGCCCCAACTAAGCCGCCGACGTCGCCGCGCTGGGCGTCGCCGCCGTCAACCGGATCACGCCTGCCGACATCATGCGGAACAGGATCTCCAGCGCGACGAAGCGCGGGAAGACCGAGAGCTGCACGATGTGCACCACCGGCCGGCTCCCGTCGATCAGCCGGAGGATGTCGTCGACGGCCTGCCCGTCGAGCCCGAACTTGCCCGGAGGCACGGGAGCGTCGCTCCGGACCGGGATCCGGCGGACGTCGCGGATCGTCGCGATGATCCGGGGGAGCTCGTCGGTCCAGCGCGCGGATTCCAGGATCACCCGCCGGATGTCGCAATCGACCGCGTAAGCGGCGAACGGACCGGTCTCGGCGATCTGGGACGGATCGACCTTTCGGTAGGTAAACGTTCCCCGCGACCAGGTGAAGAGCTCGCAGATCTCCTCGAACATCCATCCCTGGACCAGGTGGGTGGCCGTGTCGTCGGATGTCGAGCGGCCCAGGCGGCGCAGGAGCTTCCCGAGACGATGGCAGCGCTTGGAGCCGCGCAGCAGGCGGATGCCCGCCGGGCTGATCCGGAGGATCCGCTGGTCGTCCCCGGATTCGAGGGTGAGCAGGCCGGTGGATCGATCCAGGACCAGCGCCTGGACCAGGTTGGAGATCTTCAGCAAAGAAAGGTCGCCGCGGACAGACGCCATGCTTCTCCCCTCTCGTGGTCGCCTGAATTCTTCATCGGCCATCCCCCGCGCCTTCTGGAGGGGAATCGTTCGGCAGGTAAACGGTCGGCGGCCGCTGCTTAACGTCCGGAGGGCTCTCCCGCCAGCCGGAGCAGCAAGTCCCGGAGTTCCTCGTAGTCCGGCAGGCCTTCGATGACGACGACGTCGTTGCGCCGGGAAACGAGCACGAAGAGCGGGAGCCGCTGACCGGGCGGCGGATCGGGAAGGTCATGGGCGTGCACGCAGACCTGCGTGGGGAGGTCCTTCGCGAGCCTCGGCTCGAACCTCCGCAGGACGCTTCCTCAGCCGCGGCAATCCTTCTCGAACACAATCATCCGGACGGGACGCCCGTCCGGGCAGCCCGCCATCTCCTGCCGGTCCACGAAGGCAGGGGCGAGGTTGTAGACCCTCGAGGGCCAGAGGCGCCGCGTCAGCGCGTCGTCGGTCCGGTCGAAGGGCGAGAGGAAGCCCGCCACCGCGCCGAGGAGGATGCTCGCCGCGACGGGCAGACGGTCCTCCGAGACGCTTCGGACCCGGATCGCGGCCGCGACGGCCGCCGCCGCGGCGACCGCCAGGCATCCCGGGCAGAGGCGCCCCTCCAGGACGCTCTCGCAGATCAGCATCGCGTGGGCGAACGCCAGAAGCGCCACGCCGCGCGACAGCCAGGGCGACCCGGGCCGGACGCGCGAGGTCACGGCGAGCGCGGCGTAGAACACGACGCCGACCCAGGGCAGCGCGACCGAAAGCAACCCTCCTGAGCGCTCGCGGAGATGAAGCGCCGATTCCACCCCCATCGCCAGCGCGAGCCCTGCCGCGATCCCGAACAGCGCGGGCAGCAGGCGCGGGCGGGCAGCGGTATCGCTCACGGACGGCCTCTCCATTCTTCCCCGGCAGGGATCCGGTAGATGAAGATGGAGTCGCCGGCCTTCCCGATCGGCGTCAGCCGCGTCCTCACGGCGTCCAGCAGGGCGCGGACCTCTGGGTCGGAGCAGTAGAGGCCCTGCAGCAGGGTCACGCTCACCGCCAGGGTGTCCCCCGGCCCCGGAAGCGTCGCCGGGTGGTCGGACGAGAGGTCCATGAAGCGGTACACCTTCCGGTACTGCACGCCCTCGTTCTCCGGAACGCCCGTGCCGAAATAGGCGAGATGGATCGTCGGGACCCCGGAGCGCGCCATCCAGTCCCCGAGCCGGCGAAGGTCCTGGCCCCAGTCGATATTCGAATCCACAAGATAGCGCCAGCCCCCCGAGGAGCCGGCGGCGGCGACGTTGAAGTAGGCCAGGGGCCTGGGAAAGGAGCTCAGCGACGAGATCGCGTGGCTCGCCAGGAGCGCGAGCAGGGCGCTGCGCCAGCGGGACCCCGCCGCCGCGGGCGCCGCCGCGGCCCCCGCCGTGACGAAGAGGAGGGGATACATCGGGCTCAGATGACGATGCCCGAGCGTCATGCCGAACGCGAGGGACGAGAAGAAGTAGAAGCACGCCGGCAGCATCACCCAGACCTTCTCCCCGGCGCCCTCCGGACGCCGGCTCCACGACCACGCCCCCAGCGCCGCGAGGATCAGCGTCGCGGGCGTGCTCTTGAGCAGGAACGCTTCCGCCAGGTACAGGCGCGACGGCTCCGACAGCACCGCCCCGTTCAGGAACGAGACGCGCAGGGAGTTCTTGAAGACGTACGACAGGCCGAACAGGTAGCCTTCCGGGAGGAGCTCGAGGCGGCGCGCCAACGACACGGCGCCGGCCATCAGGCCGCCGTCTAATTCCGCCGCGGGCCAGTACGCCGTCGCGCCGGGCTCCGAGCCGATGGTGTACCGGAATCCGTACGTCGTCCAGACGGCGAGCAGGCTCGCGGCCCCCGCGGCCGCCGTCATGGCGCCCGCGAGCCACGCCTTTCGCCGCCGGTCCAGCGGCGGGTCGGAGGGCGCGACGACCCAGGCCAGGAGTCCCGCGGGGAGCAGCGGCAGGAGGACGATCATCGAGAACTTCATCACGAGCGCGATTCCGAGCGACCCCGCGGCGGCGGCGCCGCGGCCGATTTCCGGACGCCGGCAGAATCGCGCGAAACACCAGAGGCAGAGCGCGAAACCGAAGGCCGCGGGCAGGTCCGTCGTGACCAGGTGGGCGTGAGCCAGGAGGGTGGGCGAGAGCGCGTAGAGAAAGAGCGCGATCAGCGCCCCGGGGGTCCCCCAGAGCTCCCTCCCCCACGCGAAGACCAGGACGCCGAGCAGGACGCCGAGGAGAACCATGGGGAGGCGACCGCAGAGCAGCCGCGCCCGCGGGCTCCAGCCGCCGGGCCGGTTCAGGAAGGCGTCCCCGAAGCGCCACTGCTGGCCGTCGCGCCACGCGGGCGTGTCGTAGAGATCTTTCCGCGTTTCGAGCAGCCAGAGCGGAAGCGCGCAGAGCATCTTGGGGAGGGCCGGATGCTCCGGGTTCATCCGAAAGTCGTTCCGGTCGAGCGCCGCGTACCCCGAGCCCAGGTGCGCTGTCTCGTCGAAGGTAACGGAATCCAGGCACGCCGAAACGGCGGCCTGCGCGGCGAACCCCGCGAGCAGGATCCCCGCGACCACGACCGGGTATCGGGACAGGACGACCGTCGCCGCCTTCACGGCGAGCGCCTCGGGACGACTTCGAAGAAGGACCCCCGCCACGGCTTCAGCGCGCCGCGCCGCTGACAGTCCTCCAGGACCTCCATCCCTTCCGGATGGTGAGGGAACGCGAAGACGTAGCGAAGTCCCTCCTTCTCCATCAGGGCGATCAGCTCGTCGGACGACGCCGCGCGCAGGTACACCAGGCGCCGGGAGAAGTCGGGGCCGTAGAGCGGGTACGGCTTGCGGCGGACGTCGAAGAAGCACCCGATCGCGTCCGCCTCGGGGATCGGCCCGAACACCAGCGGCGCCACGGAGCGCTCGCGCCAGCCCTGCGACCACAGGACCGTCGCCTCCGTCCGGGTAATCTCGCCCGGAAGGAGGCTCGACAGGAGCGCGTACGCGAGGCCCGCCGCCGCGATGGGGATCATGCGGGGAACCTTCTCGCAGGTTCGCGCGACCGCGACGCAGAAGATCGCCGGCAGGAAGAGGATGAAGCGCATGTTCCAGGGGTCGGTCCGCGTCAGGAGCAGGATGCAGGCGACGCTCGCCAGCGCGGCGGCCGTGAGCCGGCGCAGCCGCGCATCCTCCCTCAGTCCGGCCAGCAGCGCCACGGTCCCGCACGCGAAGACCAGCGGCCCCCATCCCGCGACGCCGGTGAGGAGCGGGCCGATCCGTTCGGCGCGGTCGTAGATCCGCGACTCCACGAGGGCCAGGAGGCTCTCGCCGAGCGACGACGGATTCATGCCGAGCTGGATCTTGCCCATCCGGTCGGAGAGCCCGTGCATCCCCACGGGGTGGAGCGGGTTGCCGTACCACCAGGCGTTGCGGGCATACCAGTACGCCCCCAGCGCCAGGCCGAGCGCCCCGATCGCGAGCCGCTCGGCCGGCGGACCCTTGCACGGCGCAGCGGGCTCTCTGCGGACCGTCCACGCCAGCAGCGCGAGCCCCGGGAGCGTGTACGCGAAGGTCGGCTTCGTCCCGATGCCGAGCCCGACCGCGACCAGGACGATCGGCCACGCGACGCGCTCGGCGATGAGCAGCAGCGAGGCGATCACGAAC
>Ga0310813_10001339_pt1 | contig 14899 bp, 33 predicted proteins | sample YN3metagenome_FD_203086 | JGI IMG/M metagenome (GOLD analysis project Ga0310813, IMG submission 203086) | Soil microbial communities from experimental microcosm in Duke University, North Carolina, United States - YN3 | ecosystem: Engineered > Artificial ecosystem > Soil microcosm > Unclassified...
GAACGTACCAGTATTCGACACAACCGCCGAGTCGTATTGGACGGAATTGCTATAAAGGGAATTTTCGATAATTTCGACTATTTCTCTTTTGGTCCTAATTTAAGGGATGAATTGAATTATTTTCAGGGCAAATATGGTCCCATCACCTTAAAAGCCATTCTGGAATCTTTTAAGCCAGAAGGATATTATCACTATTTTCGTGATCACTACAGGACAAAGATTACCGATAGGACCAAGTACCGCGCCCATGAAATGTCTCCCGAGGAATTGGCCCGCAAGGAAAGGTTTTCAAAGGACTTGGTTGAAAAGATGCAAGCCCATGTGGATTATATTTCCACCTTTGTTACCGAAAAGGTAAATAACGAAATCATCACTATTGCCGACGAAATCTGCAATTCCAAAGAAAATACAATTCAGGATCAGATTCGCCAGAAGATGGAAAAGAAGGCCAGTGAATCCAACATCAACTATCATGCCAACGGAGAAGTTTTCATAGATCAGTATTACTATGATGAATTTCCTTCGGCTGACCCTAGCTGGGATGATTAGGATTTACTACCTTTAAATTATGACAAAGCTACAGAAAATCATCGCAGACTTGATCGACATTCCCCGTCATAAACTGGGATATGCCATTTCCTATAAGGAACTGGCCTATGGCATGAAAGCTACCATCCTTCGATATGGTATCCCTTATACCAAAGAAGTCCATGATGAACTAGTGGAAATGGTCGGAGCCAAACTATCCGGTAACGAAGATATTGAATACGATTGGACCGAAGCCCAGTACGAAAACTTCGTCAAGTTCGAGGAAATCACCGGAACTGTTCCTTGACAGGTTCCTTTATAATTACTAGCTTAGAATGTGGGGATTGATTGTAGTCATATAAAAATAAAGTCCCGAAGCGGCCACCTCGGAACTTTAATGTAAGCAACTTAAACTCACCAATTCGCGACTTTGGTGCTACGTTGATAGTAACCCGTTGCCAACTCAGTATCGACGGGACTCGAACCCGCAACCACCAGCTTATCTGCCGGGGCTCTACCATTGAGCTACGAAACTGTTTGTACCTAATATAGTAAATCCTATTAGATAAGTAAAGGCTTTACAATAAGATTTCCAGTTACTATCTTATTCTGTATGAAGGTCATCAATTATAGTTTGCTAACTACAATCAAAGAAAATCTGGAATCCCGTCAAAAGGAACTCCAATCCCTCTATGAAAGCACAAGCGGAGAGATTATTTTCCTAGATAAGAAGGATTCGGCTGGGTATATGATTGAGGCCATTGATGCCATTAGCAATAAGGAAATGGCCGTTGCAAGCGCAAAAATAATGAAAGCCATTGATGAAAGCCCACGGGAATCCCATCATTGGGTTACTCAAATCCTTATTGCATTGGCCGAATAAGTTTTTAATTTCGGGCTTGATACCATGGTCAGGAATCGTTATATTAAGGTTGTGCCTCTAGTAGGAGAAGGCGGGACGGTCATTCCGAGGGCGTCTTATAAGCGTTCTAAAGTAGGGTTCAACTCCCTATTCTCCTACTCGGGGCATTTACTTTTCACCCCCCTGTTACTATCTTAATGCCATGGATAAGCTGCTCGTTTCCGGTATCGTATATACCCCCATCGGAGATCCGAAGGAAAATCACGCAAGTTTGATTCATACCCGTAAAAAATTCCTTAAGCAAACATTCCCCCTTACCATTGTCGATCAGTATGAACGATTCCCCGTAGGGAAGTTTACCAAGATCAAACAGGTTTGGTATAACGATAAGGTAAAGGGCGAATTTCCTGTTTATTATGGGATTGGCTATATTTCCCATAAAAGGACAATTTTCGAAATCCTGGAATCCGCTATCAGGGGAGCTTCATACTATCATTCCTGGTGTTCCAAATTCAACTGGGTTGAATATACGGAGCTAAAGAAGAATATCTTCGGTTCCCAGGATTGGGAAGTTACTGGCGGTCATTGGGAGAAATTCAATGGCGTCATTGCCTGCTGCACTCCCTGCCTGAACTATACGAGCATGTTTCTTCCCTATGCTCCCAAGAAACTTAATGATACTCTCATTAGGAATCATAAAAGCTATAAGAGCGGGGATTATCCGTCCTTTAAGGAACATACCTTTAAGAAGATCAAGATGGATCAAGACCTGTTTTGGAAGTTGTTTGGAGATAAGTTTAAGAGGGACAATTACCTGAACTTCAATTCTCTTGACAAACTTAGCAACTATAGCTATTGACCCCAAGAAATTTTTTTACTATTTTCATTCCAGGAGAATACAATGGACAAGGAATACAGAGTCAAGTGGGAAATCGACGTTACCGCCCCCAATGCAAGAGAGGCCGCTAGAGAAGCCCGTGCCATGCAGTTGGGAAGGACTACCGCTACCGTCTTTGAAGTAGACGGGGAAGAGTATGACGTGGAAAATGATGATCCCATGGATGTATCTTTCGCCCTCTTCAACTGCCATAAGAACAATGCCCAGGAACGCGCCAAGGAATCCTATATCGCCTTCTTCGGCAAGGAAAGTTTCGATGCCAATGTCCAGCCTTACATTGATAACGGCATCATGTCGATTCTCAAAACCCAGCCCACCCCCACCTTACAGTTCTACGTCTATACGATTTGGAACTTTGTGAACGGATTCTAAAATGTCGAATGAAGTCCTGATTCCCAGAAATTCCTTTAAGTCGCTCTCTGCTGAAAAAATCCAAGAGCAGATCACTATGCGGCTTAATATGGTACGCGCCATGGGCGGTTCGGATGCCGATGTCTACAAACAGCCGATTCTGAATGATATTGCAGAATTGGAGGTTATTAAGATAGAGAAGCATTATCCGAACGGTTTGGAAGAATTGAAGGAATTGGCTATCTACCTTCATTCAAATTTCTGCCATTACAATCATACCGATGGTTGCGGATGGGAGTATGAATACTCCAAAGACGGAAATGGAAAAACTCAACATAACTGGACCGGGTATTCCCATAAGGACTACCTGGAGAAGGCCGCAAAGCATCTTCCCCATTTGAAGAATATTATTCTCAGGGGAAAGAATTAAATGGACGAGTTCATGTATCAGTTGCCTGGACAGGTCTATGCTTATGGACCTATTACGGCAAACAATATCGTAGAAGCTAGGAAGAAGGTGAAGCGGATTTGGCAACTTGGAGGTAATTCCAAAGTTGATGTTTGGCCTTTCAATCGTGCTTCCCTTCCGGCTATCGTGGATTCAATTCGCCCCTAGAAAAATATTTTAAAATTTACTACCTTACGATCATGGAAACAACCGCCGCTTACAAGAAAAGTTTTCAAGTTCTCAAGACCGGGTTCTCTCATAAGAATGCCCAGATTGTTTTGAATGCCAATGAAAGCAAATTGGCTTTTGTCTTAGGCAACTCTAAGATCGGAAATGATACAATCATCTTCAATATGGGGTCTGCCCATTCCTGCCCTTCGGCTAAGTTGGGGCTTTGTGAAATGGCCCATAAGAAGTTCGGCGGAAACGGCACCTGCTATGCTTTGAAGGCCGAATACTTCTATCCCCAATCTCTTCCCTTCCGTACTCTTCAAAAAGTTCAATGGGAAAACTTTACTGCTGCCCAGATTGCCGATCAGCTTTTTGCGGAAATCTATCGGAGCCGCCGTTATAAGAATCCCATTCGCTACGTTCGGTATAATGAATCCGGAGACTTCTATACGTTCTCTTGCGTTATGAAGGCCGGAAAGATTGCCGGTTACGTTGCGGAGCTTTGCAAGCGGGCCAATATCCCCGTAGTGAAATTCTATACCTATACCCACCGTTCGGATCTCTTTAAGGGTATGGGCGGGGCGGCTTTGCTTTCCTCTTGCCCTCCTAACTTCACTATCAACGGTTCCAATTTCAAGGCCCATAATGAATTTAAGGTACTTGAGGTTACCCGCGCTGAACGTGATGCCAAAGATGAATCCGGTAAGAAAGTGAATAAATACACTTGCTTGGATGATTGCAGTAAATGCTCCCTTTGCAAAACCCATAAAGGGGAAGGTATTACCATTATTCAGGCTAGGCACTGATGGGAAAGAATACATGTACTAATTGCGGCTCGGATGATATTATATCGCCGCGCCGTTGTGACTTAAATGGGAATCTAACTACCTATTGTCCCAAGTGCGACGATACTGTAGTAAGTAATGAATATTACGTTTGCCATGCTTCCGAAGAATTTCATAACGATTTTTCCGTTTACATTTGCCCCGGATGCAAGTCCCATTTGAGTAGTGTTCCTATCACAAAGGAAGAAAGCATAAGACAGGGCGAAATAGCAAAAGAGATAATAGACGAAATCTTTAAGAAAGAGGGATATACCCTTGATCCTATCACCGGAAATTACTACCTTTAAAATATGTTAGGCAAATTTGCAATGAAGGTAGTAGGGCATCACGGCCATGACATCTTTACAGGAACGTGCCCTTTAGGTACTCCTGTTCCCAGAGTTGGGGAATATATCACCGCTCCTGGAGTTCCTAGTCTTCTTGTGACTAAAGTTGAATATGGTTACAGTAATGATGGAACCTACATAAGAATCATAGTGGATAGAAAATAGAGGGAATATGGCAAACAAAGTCAGAGTGATCTATATCAAGACCAGGGTTGAAGTATTGACCGATGAAGATGCCGACATGCAGGATATAGTCAATGAAATGGATTATGACTATAAATCTACTACGGATGGCGCTAAAGTAATCGATATGGAACTTGTACATTTCAATGAGGTGGATCCCAATGAAGAATCTTGATGGACTTACTTATCCGGCAATGTGGTTGGCGCTTGGACTCATTGGAGCAGTTGGATTTCATTCCTGTGCCAAATACAATTACAAGTTCAATCCAAGCGATGAAGATACTAATATCGAGCAGGAAAAAACCAAGCAGCTTGAACTCCAATTAAAACTTAAACAGGTTCCTTGACAAGGGCCTGGACAAAGGTTATATTACCTCTACCAAACGAGATACGATGGGAGAGGGGCTAACCTCCGTCCACCAGCCCCTCTCCCGGACTCGGCCCCCAGGAAAAAAATTTAAAATGCCAACAAGAGCGGTTAATTTTCTAATCAGTCTTTTGAAAAAGAAGAAGTGTTTAAAGCTGTCTCCCTGTAGGACTATGTTCTGTAGCCATCCGTTTCATCATCGGAAAGAACATAGCTGGGAAATAAAAAAGCCCTCTCTTACGAAAGGGCTTGGGGCTACACGGGTTTGAATCGCGCCACCTCCACCAGTCCATTTTAGATAAAATGGACAAAAATATCCTGCGTTGCGCAGTAATTGAAATATACACTATTTACCCATTGACCTTCAAGGAAAAAGTTACTACCTTCAATTCATAGGTTTAACAGAAAGAAACTATATGAGCTACCTTCACAAAAAGCGGTCCCTCAAGAAGCGTCTCCAGATCACCAAACTCTCCAAGGGAGTTCATAAGTTCCTGAATGAGCAGGACTTATATGATTTCATGCGGGTAGATTCCGAAGGACTTGAGGAAACTCTCAAAAAGATGTATGCTCACCTTCCCAAGGAAACCGTTCAAACGATGATCGATTCCTGTTTACCGGAAGATGATGAATTTGAAAAGATTGATGGAGTTACCAGAATCCCCGATCCGGAAGATGTTCCCCTGTTCTCCCTTTTCGGAGGAAGTACGCTTGTGGTTACCCTTCCTGGAAAAATCAAACAATATAAGCGTTACGGAACTTTCTATATTCCGAAACCTTTACTACCTTCTGGGAATGGAAGCAATGATGTCCAACAATACTAAGAAGACCTTCCAAAGTTCCTATGACCAACATAAGGATCGAATTGGTCAGGAGTTTGAGATCATTCATAGGATCGATACTCCCGATTCGACGCATGATGAAGAGTGCCTTCCCATGTATGTTATCAAGTTCAGCGACGGCAAAGTAATCGAGGCTTGGCCAGAAGAGGTGGGTTTCTAATGAAAATCAAGACGATCAATGTAGTTGTGGATAGCGACTACGATGCCACCGAAATACATTCATACTTCATTGCGGACAATCTCCCGGCCCAAACCATCAATCAGAGTGTTTCGGAAGCCATGGAAAAGTTCAAATGGTGCATAAATGAATACACCAAGATCAATGACATGGATCCTCTTTCCGAATCGGAAATGGCGGAAGCAATGGAAAATGAGTTTTGGGTAGATTCCCGTGGTAACTTTAGCGTGGATATTATCAGGAGCGAAATCTAATGAAGTTCGAAGTCCGTAGCTTTGATTTGAAAATCAATTCAGTCCCCCTTTCAATGCTTTTGAAAGTCCATGGGCTTACCCTGGATATTACGGAGTATGAAAATCATTACTGTGCTCATTGTGGTATTGATTATCATGGGCGCGGCGTTACGGGCAGTATCATAGGATTTGGGAAGACTCCCTTTGGAGCTATGCGGGAAATGGTATATTCCCTGAATGAACATGCTTCGAATAGCCAAGATTGGCTTACTCCTACTCGTCCCTATGAGAATAGCAACACCAAGCGATTCTATATCGATTACTTGGTTACCTTGGATTGGAGTAATTTGAAGGACCACTTTCCAAAAAACCTCAAAGCAAAATAGTTCTTTACAAATTCCATAGAATGAGGTATATTATTCTATGGGTGCCTTAAAGTCTTTAGAAACGGGCATCTTTTCTTAAATTGTTAAATGTGCCACAGAGAAAGCCGGGAGAAATTCCGGCTTTTTTATTTTTATGCTCAATTAATCACTTTTAGTCTAATTTCATAGAATGAGGTTTCTATGAAAATAATGCTTTTGCTATTTTTGTTGTTATTTCCGTTACAATCGTTTGCAAAATACCCAATCGAATATCCCCTTACCTTAAATAAGATAGATAGGGCAGCTATCCATATATTGGACAGCATAAACCCAATATCCATTAAAGCCAATATAGAGTTCGGCGGGGACATTTACATCGACCATTCTTACGCCATCTATGTAACCAATCCTAGAACTGATTCTAATGCCCATAGCGTCATGATTTACCCAGATACCCTAAACTGGATGAACCGAATGAAGGTAGCTAATTACCATACCCATGCCGCACAGAATCCAGACTACCTAGACGAAACCTTTTCCAGCACAGATACTACCAAGACTCGCTTTAAAGAATATCTAGCTACTCCAATGGGTAAGATTTTAAAATACGACCCTAGACTTGGGAGAATGCTTATTTTGAATAGAAAGACTCAGCGTTGGGAATATTATGTATTCTTTGATCCGGATGCGGAAGAGGTTACTCCCATTAATCCCAAACTTAGATTATATGACAAAATACCTCCCCAAATTCTTGGGCAGTGATTCCTTGACTTGGATTAGTTAATTTACTATCTTATCTCTACGCCCGAATGGTGGAATGGTAGACGCGGAGGACTTAAAATCCTTTTGCTGTAATGGCAGTGCCGGTTCAAGTCCGGCTTTGGGCACCAATTTTAAGAAGGCAACATGAAACCCAAAAAGCAATATACAAAAGAAGATTTCAAAAAAATTGCTGATTTCATAGGCGGAAAGATTGAAGCTGATACCGGACTTCATGCTTTCTATATGAAAGATAAAGAGGTTCTTGTCATTATGCCTCCCAAGACTGATATCGTATTAGGGCATTTCTTCTTTTTCTTGGAAAATGGAGAAATCATTCTGGATTCAGGTAGACTCACAACCATTCCTTGGCTATTGGAACTTGTCGAGAGTGGTTATAAGAGCTATAAAAAAGCAAATAAGTAAGCCCATGTTAGACCACGACAAACTCAAAGACATGCCGGATGGCGATCTTAAAGCCTTCCTAAAGGAACTTGAGCGTGATGTGGATTTCATAAAGAAAACCCTTGGCTCCAGGAAAAAAATCTATTATTGCACTGTTTGCAGTAACAACCCAGTTGATGCCGAGAATGGATTCGATACCTGTTCTGATTGCAAACCTTGACATTCTGAACACTTTCTTTTATATTTACGGGACCATAGAGGATTTAATATGAGCAATATAAAAGATTTCGAGCTAATTTCCCATGGGTTCGTGAACGAGAATGAGTTCGAGGAACCTGCCGCAACCCCATTTAACAAGATTCTAACTGGCCGTGGTATCAATGAAGTCGAAGCATTCAATGACGTGCTGGAACAGATCAAGTCCACGGAAGGTATCCTAGACGTATCGGAAATTTCCGTTGATGCCGGTGACTTGGATGATGAATACTACGATCCTCCCTTTCAGTCAGTAGCAGATGAAGACGATGAAGATATTTTCGGATTTTCTGAGGAAGTAGCCGATGGGGATGTTTGGTTCTTTTACTCCATAAAGTATACCTTAAAGAAATGAAAAATACTCCTATCGCTTTCATAGTAATTCTCTTGATTGGGCTTCTATCCATGTACCTCCTTTATTTTAAGGAGGACTACTGTACCTTTAGTAAATGTAGAGACTTGGTTCCTTCCATATCTACTACAACCGAGACTCCAGCCCCAACCTCTAAGGGAACCAAAAGAGAACTCAATAATGGAAACCAATGAAGTCTATAAGGCACTTGCCGTAATGGACGACACTACCAAGCAAGATCCCATGAAGACTCTTGATGGATTATCTAATAACTTCACAGAAGTTCCTAAAGATACTGCTAACTATACCAATTACGATAAGCCCCAATTCGCAGCGGTCGAAGTGGGGGTATTGGCAGTCTTCTTTATCGCTATATTTTTTCTAAACAAGTGATTGACGTATAGGTGCTTTATTAATATATTTGTAATATGGCATCCCTACCGAAAACTCTAGTTCGCTCCGACTTTACATTCGACCTCTCTCATACCCTTTGCGGAACCGTGGCATACGTGTTCTATAACAAGGGTTCCTACATAATGAAAAACAATAACTATCGACCTACCAAAGAGGCCATGGAAGATCATGATTTGATGTTCAAGGAGCTTGCCCATATAATAATCAACGAGGATAAAGTAGGGCTAGTATCCAAGGCAGAAAAAAATTTTCTGGAATCAGAAGATTATATAAAACTAAAGAAGATGCTTGATGTATAAGGGTGCATACATGGGTGAACGAATCTTCGGCTTTATTGAGTGGTGTGTACTCATTCCTTACCTAATAATCTCCATATCCGCAAATGCTATCAAAGAATATTTCTCCGATAAAAACGAGCTTAAAAAGAAGTCCTTGACCTAATCCTCCAGTTTTACTACCTTCAATCCATGAGCGACAAACAAGTGTTCATTGGAATGATTCCCGAAGAGTGCTTCGATACCCTTATGGCTTCCGCAAGGGAACTCAATATTTCCAATGATGTATTCGTCAGAAACGATGAGGCAAAGGATGCCGATACCTTTGACGAAATTGAAGAACATTTAACCGTCTATACCACAAAGCCCGAACTATCTCGGGAACTGTGGGATCGATATTCCTTCCATATCAATTTTCCGGGTTTAACAGAAGAGATCGAAAGGATCGCAAATGGCCAAGAATAAAGATTTCATCAGTTTCGAGGACGAAACCCCCGCTCCCAAGAAGGAGATCCAGTATGGGGTATGGACTACCCAAGGATACCTTGGTGGCGTGGAAAATATGCGGGTCATGTCCGGAGTGAGCATTTCGGTTGCGCCCCGTGGTGGTAATGACTATGAGGTGAATATCGTGGGAACCAAGTCCCAGATCATCGCGGCCAATATCGATGAAGCAAAGAATACTGCCAAGAATATGCTTCGGGATCGGCTCAATGCCGCTTTGGAGTTGACCAAATAATGGCCAAGAAAGAGTTTAACGCAGAGGATTTCAACTACGATAAGGTGGAATCCAAGGTAGAACGGTTAGACGCTTTCCTATGGAAGAAGTATCATAAGCTCGGAGATGGCGGTTACCGCTCGGTATTTGAGTTAAATGATGAACAGGTAATCAAATGCCCCTTGGTTGATTCCTGTTATGAAGACCCATTCGATAATGGAATTAGGGCTAACCTTATCGAATACTACTTCTATGAAAGATACAAGAAACTCAATATCATGCCCAAAACAGAGTTAATCTGGAAGCGCGGCATTCCCCTTGTCATAATGGAGAAGGTTGAAGTTAATTCCGTCAATTTCAGCGAATCTCAAGAATTCTTTGAGTATTTGAAAAAGAATGGCATTGAACTCTGGGATGGCGACCGGCAATTGGGAAAAACTGTTGATGGAAAGGTTGTTTCCTATGATCTTGGAAATGAGAACGAAAACCTTTCCGAGAGAATCAACGCAAAAATCGATAGGATGACCCTTGAGATTTATGATCGACTATCCCAAAAAAGAAAGAATCGCAAAAGGATTCAAAAGTCCTTGACTTCCGCGGTCTAAGTTACTATCTTCAAAAGAAAGAGGGTTCAAATATGTTCGTAAGCAATCAATACAAGAAAGATATCGCAAAGAACTACAAGACGCTTACCAAAGAAGAGGAAATCGAGGTTATTAAGCTGGCTAAGGACGGCGACCAGAAAGCAATCGACAAGATTGTGTTTTCCCAGCTTTTGATGGTTATCGAGATCGTTAAGGAGCATACTAAGGATGCTACGATTTTTGAGGATCTTATCAATGCCGGAATTACCGGATTGATTACCGCCCTTAAAAATTTCGATATTTCGAGGGATGTTCGCTTCAATACTTATGCCTGCCATTGGGTTAAGGTTGAGGTTATCCGCGCCATTGTAAGGAACGGAATCATTCGCCTTCCGGATCACCTTGCGGCTAAGTTATCCAAACAAAAGAAGTTGCTTCGTTTGGGGAAGACCGTGGATGATAATGGAGAGCCCATTGACGCACAAAGCGTACTGGATTTTTCCTACCAGTCCATGAATGAGGTAAGGGATGATGACCTAAGCCTTGAGGAAAAGCTAGGATACGAGGATGAGAACTTTTCCGATAATGAGGACAAGGAACATATCAAGATCCTCTTGAAGTCCCTTAAGCCTGACCAGAAAACCGTTATCGAATTACTTTTCGGCTTGAATGGGCAAAAGGTCCATACCGAAGAAGAGGCCGGTAAGGTACTAGAAGTAACCAAACAAAGAATCTCGCAAATAAAGCAGGATGCTCTCAAAAAACTGGCATTTAGGTCAAACATCCTTCTTAAATAATTCAAAGGCCCAGTAAAATGGGCCTTTCTTTTTGGATATATAAACAAAGGAATGGATTCGATGTGCCCCGATGGATTTAATCAATCGCTCTGGAACTCTTGTTATAAGAATGCTTTAGACAATAGACAATGGGCACAAAAACAAATTACTGAATATCCCGACTACCTCACAAACCCAATCTTCACAGACATTAGCCGCAAACAAATCTCCCACTTCATCGAAATTCCCCCAGAAACAACAGCAAAATTAGAATATGAATTTCTTCTGATGATGGCTAGACATCAACCCGCAGTTAAGTCTATTACCGATAACTTGCGGATTGACCTCTCTAAATAATTTTACTACCTTCAATTTATGAATAACTATACGTTGCTTATCATCGATATGCAATCTCAGTATCCCGCCGCCTGTTCCGACAAGACCACCGAAGAGATCATCCTTCAAATCGAAGCTGCCAAGCAGAATGATTGCGGTATCATCTTGGTAGAGTTCAGGGAAGAGCCTCAATACAGGGAAAGCAACAGTCCCTATAAGCCAACTCATGTATCCATTCTGAAAGCCGTCGAAGGATATAATAGGGCCGCTGTGGTTCATAAATATGAAACCGATGGCTCTGCATACATCAATGACTTTCTAGAAAAGAAGGGGAAAGACTTCAATACCGATTTCTTCCGTGTATGTGGCGTTAATACGGATATTTGTGTAGCCCAGACTGTCAATGGATTATACGAAAATTTCTATAAGGAAGCTACCTTCATCATAGTTGAGGATGCAGTCAATACCGATAATTCCTTAACTGTTTGCAAATACGGGAAGATGGTAATCAATGGGAAATACAATCCTTACATTGCTTTCAACCCTGACGCCAGAATAAAATTTTTATAAAATAAAAAACCCTCTTTTCAGAGGGTTTTCGTTTTAGGCTCCTTGCTGTGCAAGAGGCTTTAGGATTTTAAAGACTTCATCAAACAACTGACCTACTCTTTGTTTGCTGATTCCGAAGGCTGCTCCAATCTCTTCAAGGTCTTTGTCTTCCTTGAATCTCATATCAAGCATCTTCTTAATCTTATCAAACTTCTCATTCTTTGGAAGTTTGTTAAGAAGTTCTGAAACAGCTACCTTTGTTTCGGTATCTTCTGCTGTGTCATGAGAAGACTTAACGCTATCACCTACTGTAGTGGTATCGTCATCATCACCACCGGAAGCGCCAACAGGAGCATCTAGGGAGATTTCGTCTAGTTTCTTTTCAAGTGGTTCCCAGAAGTTGTTATCCTTTCCTGGTTCCATTCCCGGAGGAACTTCCTCTTGGACTGCTTTCCAGTTCTTTCTACCATGATTTACAACATCACCCTTCTTATATGGTCTTTCGGCATTCCATACCTTAGAAGTAACGGTAGTTCCCTCAGAGGTTGCTACTGCATGCTTCTTCAAGTTGCTCAAGCCTCTCTTTTCCCATCCCATAAAGGTTCCCTTCTTAGATGGATCATAAGCTGCGATGAAGTTATTAAGTCTTTCGGTTACTGGAGGGGTTCCGTATCCGCCGTTAAGAGCATCTACGATGAAGTCATGTCCAGCCTCTTCATAGTCATGGGTACGGCCAATTTGGACGCCCTGATATACATAGTGAGGTAGAGCGGTGGAAATTAGAACAGACTTTGCATTTTCCTTATCAGCTTCGGTTGAAGGTGCATCTGGAATGTATTCATAATCGGTTACTACATTGAAGTCTCTGAACTTATTCAAAGTCTTAACCTTTAGCTGACCTATTCCATTCTTTAAGATTCCCATCATCTTAGCGGTTTCGCCGGATGGATCCTTTTGGAACTTAGCAACTGTACCAGCCTTTAGCTTGTTAGTTAGATTTACATAATCACGGAATCCTGGTGGAACGGACTTTGCTTCTTGAGGTGCCGGTGCTGCCTGTTCCTGTGGAACTTCGGAAACATCCACTTCGGATTCTTCCTCACCGTTTACGTCGGCTTCATACATAATACCAAATCCCTGGGTAACTGCCTCAAGAATTGCCTTGGTATCTTCGTTGTTTGAAGACTTTCTGATTGATTCAAGAAAATTAAAATATTCAATTTTCTGATGATTCTCATATAGTGCTACTGCCAACTGCTTTAATTTATCTAAATTCATTATAACCTCGAATTTTAAGTATCTTTTAGTTTATAAAAAATAGATTATTAACCTGATAAAAACTTATAAATTGACAAATTAATGGAAACTTACTATCATATAGAATAGGAGATTATGGAAAATAGCGGATTTGAGTACTTTGAGAGTACTGATGTAACAGTTGATCCAATGGATGTGGTGAATGCCGTCCTTATTCCAAGGATGGAGAATCTATTGGGAAAAATGATGGAAGAAGCCAATCTCTGTGATGAATATGGGGCCGGTGTGGTTGCCGAGTTCTTATTCAAAGGAAACAAACTAGAAGTAGAGTTCCAATTAAGAAAATTAATCGAATATCGTCAAGCTACTGCTTACACCGAGGCAGACCGCCCTCTTCTAATTGAACAAGCCAAAAGGTTTGTTGCCTTTATAAAGTCCGTTGCCGATAATCCTATTAGGAAGAAGATGAGGGAATTAAATATCCAATTATGGCAAAGTTATAGAAGTGATGTCCAATTGGATCTTGATAATGCCAAGCGCCAACTGGAGTTCAATCATATTACAATGCACAAAAAGAAAGAGTGCATTTGTTTTTGCAACTTCCCTTTACAGGAATAAAGGAAGTTACTATATTAAGCCTATGCCTCATATTAGGATGCTCGGAGTAACCTTAATCATATTGACGACTTTGGTTACAATGATTGCTCTGTCTGAGTACAGAATTTACCCCTTTCCTTTATGGGTTATTTTGGGCACTCAGGGATTTCTGTATTTTTTCATTGTGATGTGGGCAGTTTTATCTTTTAAATGGAGTAAAGAATGAAGAAGATTTTGATCGCAATGGCTCTCTTGGTAACGGCTTCGATGGCTACGGAACCCAATCATGGACCCGTTATGAGGGAGCACTACAAGGATGCTCAAGTCGATGCCGCATGGGCAGTTGGCTATCTTGCTGCCGGTATGGTAATGGTCCCGGTAAACGACTATCTCTGTGCCAAGATCGGTGCAGGCCCCAAGACCACCGTTTTCATCAAGGTAACGACTAGCCTAGTTCTCGGAAGCCTTTCTCTCTATAAGGCAGGGGCGGCGGCTAATGAGATTCGTCTTGTCGGAGTTGCGGCGAAGGCGGATTTCTAACCCTTGACATAATCAAGGGAGTTTACTATCTTTAAAGTATGGTCCGGTAGCTCAGTTGGATAGAGCAGCAGATTTCTAATCTGTTGGTCGGGGGTTCGAATCCCTCCCGGATCACCAAATTTCAGAAGGAGAAAAATATGGGATACTATGTCAATCCGAAAAATATGTCGAAGGAAAAGTTTCTAGAAACCTTTGGAATGAAGATTTCAGAAGCTGACTTTAAGAATGGCAACTTTTCCGATACCAAAACAGATGGTGGAATGGTTGTGGTCTTGGTGGATAACGGTCCATTCAAGGCAGCCCTAATCTGCTACTCCCATGACGAGTACCGATATATGATCGAGAACCCCGATCATCGCCGTAAGGAATACTATATCGTTCCTGTGGAAAACCTAAAAGAATTCATGTAAAGGAGAGGGGAATTTCCCTTTCCTTTTTCTTATATAGTTACTAGCTTAGAATATGATAGGTTAGGAACTATTAAA
>Ga0310813_10001341_pt1 | contig 14882 bp, 10 predicted proteins | sample YN3metagenome_FD_203086 | JGI IMG/M metagenome (GOLD analysis project Ga0310813, IMG submission 203086) | Soil microbial communities from experimental microcosm in Duke University, North Carolina, United States - YN3 | ecosystem: Engineered > Artificial ecosystem > Soil microcosm > Unclassified...
AGGTCGAGCTCCGGCCCGTCGAGATGGTGATCGTCACCGCGGGCGCGAGATTCGACCGGGCGCTCTTCGGCCTCGATCGCGAGGACAACTTCGGAACCGACCTGGATGTGACAAAGCCTTTCGACCAATGGTCGCCGCAGGCGGGCGTCACGGTTCGCCCGACGGAATGGGTCTCGATCTTCGCGTCGGCCGGGCGCTCGTTCAAGTATCCGACCCGGGACGAGTTCGTGGGATTCACGGCGTTCGATCCGGAGCTCCTGCCCGAGCGCGCCACCACCTATCAGGGCGGCTTCCGGGTGCTGGCGAAGAACGTGGCTTCCGGCGAAGTAACCGTATACCGGATGATCGTCCACGACGAGATCTTCTTCGACCCCACCTTCTTCGGGCCCTTCGGTTCGAACGTCAACTTCGAGAAGGTTACCCACTCGGGCGTCGAGACCCAGGGGCGCGTGACGCCGTTCCCCTGGTTGGACCTCTTCGCCACGTACACGTTCACCAGGGTCGTGATCAACAACGCGCTCGACCCGGCCCAGATCGGCAAGACCTACCCGGTGACGCCGCGCCATGCGGCGTCGCTCGGAGCGACCGGGCGCTACGAGGGAGCCGTCCTGACGGTCGATGCCCGCTTCGCGGGGCATCGTTTCCTCATCAGCGACTTCACGAACTCGCTGCCGACGCTCGAGGATTACGTCGTCTACGATGCGAAGATTTCGTATACGTGGAGGATGCTGACCGGCTTCGTTTCCGTGTATAACTTCACCGATCGCAAGTACTTCGACTCGGGCGGCGCCAACGGACGCTTCAATCCCGCGCCCGAGCGCAGCGTGCTCGTCGGGGCGGAGGCCCAGTTCTGATGATGCTCGAAGTCTCCGGGATCGCCTGCGCGTATGACGGGACGGACGTCCTGTCCGATGTGACGCTCCGGCTGTCGCCCGGGGACTTCGTGGCGGTGGCGGGGCCGAACGGCTCGGGGAAGTCGACGCTCATCCGCGCGCTGAGCCGCGTGCTGCGGCCGCGCCTGGGATCCGCGCTGCTGGACGGCAGCGACCTCTACACGATTCCGGCGCGCCGCAGCGCCCAGGCCATCGCGGTCCTCCCCCAGGAGACCTCCGTCGAGTTCGAATTCAGCTGCGAGGAGGTGGTCCTGATGGGGCGCGCCCCGCACCTGGGACGCTTCCAGACGGAGAGCGACGAGGACCGGCGGGTGGTGCGCGAGGCGATGGAGCGGACCTCGAGCTGGGACCTGCGCCAGCGGCCGATCGTCGAGCTCTCCGGCGGCGAGCGCCAGCGCGTGCTGCTCGCCCGCGCCTTCGCGCAGGAGCCGCAGATCCTCCTGCTCGACGAGCCGACGGCCCACCTCGACCTGTCGTTCCAGGTGCAGATCCTCCGCCTCGTCCGCGCGCTGCGCGACGAGAAGAAGACCGCGGTGCTCGCGTCGCTCCATGATCTCAACCTCGCGGCGGCCTACGCGGACCGCATCGTGCTGCTCTCGAAGGGGAAGATCGCCGCGGCGGGCGCTCCGAAAGAGGTGCTCGTCGAATCGATCCTGCGCCCGATCTTCGGCGCCGAGGTCACGGTCCGCGCCCATCCGGACACCGGCGCGCCGCTGGTGCTGGTGAAGACGTGAAGCGGGCGTGGGTCCTCCTCTTGCTCGCCGGATGCGCCAAGCCGGCGGAGCCGCCGTCGCAGACGCGGGAGTTTGTCGACGCGCGCGGCAAGACCGTGAAGATCGCCTATCCGCCGAAGCGGATCGTGTCGATCATCCCGAGCACGACCGAGCTGCTCTTCGACGTCGGGGCGGGCGAACAGATCGCCGGCGTGACCACCTACTGCGACTGGCCGCCCGAGGCGAAGAAGAAACCGAAGATCGGCGACATCCGGGTCGACTATGAGATGCTGGCCGCCCTGAAGCCGGACGTGGTGGTGACCTCGTGGTCGGCGACCAAGAAGGCCTCGGCCGAGATCGAGGGGAAGGGGTACGCGCTCTTCTCGGTGGAGCCGCGCTCGTTCGAGGAAATCGCGGTCTCCCTGCGGCGGCTCGGCGCGCTGACGGGACACGAGGCCGAGGGCGAGCGGGCCGCCGCGACGCTGGAGGCGCGGGTGAAGGCGGTCGTCGCCGCGCCGGGCCCGACGGTCTACATCGAGCACAGTCCGTCTCCGCTGGGGACGACGGGCCCCGACACCTACATGGGCGACGCGGTCCGCCGCGCGGGCGGCCGCAACGTGTTCGAGGGCGGCTGGCAGGACCTGATCGACTGGGAGACGGTGATGGCGCGCGATCCGGAGGTGATCCTGATCGTCCACGACCGGAAGACCGGGTACGAGAGCCGGGCGGGCTGGAGCAATCTTCGCGCCGTGAAGAACAAGCGCGTCTACTTCGTGCCGAAGGAGCACTACATGTACCCCACGCCGCGCCTCGCGGACGGGCTGGAGGAAGCGGCGAGGATCTTCCGTGAAAAGAATCCCTAGCTTCGTCGCGCTGCTCTTCCTGATTCCCGCCGCCGTCGGCGTGGTGGCGCTATCGGTCGTGGCGGGCGCCAGCACCCTGACCGACCTGCCGGAGGACCGCCGCCGCGAGATCATCTTCCAGTACCGGCTCCCGCGCGGCATCCTGGCCTTCCTGGTGGGCGCGTCGCTCGGCGCGTCGGGCGTCTGCTTCCAGGGGCTCTTCCGCAACGCGCTGGCGGACCCGTTCGTCGTGGGCGTGTCGAGCGGGGCGGCGCTGGGGGCGGTAGGGGCGATCGTGCTGGGCCTGCAGACGACGATGCTCGGGCTGGCGCCCCCGACGGCGATGGGGTTCCTCGGCGCCATGACGGCCGCGTTCCTCGCGTTCGGGGTGGCGCGGGTGCGGGGCCGGGTCCCGGTGACCACGCTTCTGCTGGCGGGCTCCGCCATCGGGTCCTTTGCGGGCGCGATGGTGTCCATTCTCATCCTCATGAACAGCCCGAACTGGAGCGAGGTCGTCACGTGGCTGATGGGGAGCATCTCCCATCCGGATCCGTGGAACCGCGTGAAGGTCGTGGTGCCCTGCCTGATCGCGAGCGCGACGGTGATGCTCGTGTACGCGCGCGATCTCAACCTGATGCTGCTGGGGGAGGAGTCGGCGCAGCAGCTCGGCGTCGAGGTGGAGCGGCTGAAGATCTTCCTGTTGGCGGCCGGGTCGCTGGCGGCCGCGGGGGCGGTCGCGACCTGCGGGATGATCGGGTTCGTGGGCCTGATCGTCCCCCACGTGGCGAGGCGCCTGGTGGGGCCGGACCACCGGACGCTGCTGCCCGTCACGGTGCTGGCGGGCGGGACGCTGCTGACGCTGGCCGACGTCGCGGCCCGGGTGCTGTCGCCGCAATTTCCGCTGCCGATCGGCGCGGTGACGGCGCTGGGAGGCGCCCCGTTCTTTGTCTACATCCTGCGGCGCCGCTCCGCAAAACTCTGAACCTCTCGGGGCCTTATCCGTCTAACAGGGTCATGCAGATGCTCCGATGGCTCCCCTTTGTCCTTCTCCTGGCCGCGCAGGATCCCGCGCCGAACGTCGGCGACCTGATCCAGAAGCTCCGATCGGAAGACATCGCCGAGCGAGAAGCCGCCGTGCGGCGCCTCAAAGAGACAGGGTCCGCGGCCCGGCCCGGGCTGGAGAAGGCCGCCGCCGATCCGGATCGTGAAGTGGCGACGCGCGCGCGGCAGATTCTTCGCTTCCTCGACCTGAAAGCGGGACTGAGTCCGGCCCTGCTCCGCGAGTTCCCCGGTCTGGAATACAAGCTGGAGGGGACGGACGAGCACCCCTGGACGGAGGCGTTCCTCGAGGCGACCGCGCAGAAGGGGATTCGCCGAAGCCATCCGGCGCTCGGGCGCGCGGACGTGGAACCTCTCGCGGCGAGGGCGCTGAACGCCGCCCGCCCCGAGGAATGGGAAACGGTCCTTCCGAGGATCTCGGCCTGGCGGATCCGCTCGGTCGCTCCGGAGATCGTCCGCTTCCTCGACGTGGTCGATCCGCGCTCCTCGCGGGGGGGCTGGGAGGCCCACGTGGCGCTCCGCTCGCTCTGCGTTCCGGAAGTCGTGCCGAAGGTCCTCGAGCTGGCGAGAACGACTCAGAACAGCACCTGGAAGTCCGGTCTCCTGGAGACCGCGATCCTTCTGGATCCCAAGGCGGCGGTGAAGGACTTCTTCGCGATCCTCTATGACCGGGATCCCCAGCAGGCCACGGCGTCGTCGATCTCGGCGCCGCTGAAGGAGCTCGACGTGGTCGAGGCGATTCCATTCCTCGTCGCCATGATCCGGGATTCCCAGCCGGGACTCCAGAGTCTCGCGGTCGAGGCGCTCCTGGAGCTCGATCCGGCGCTGGCGCTGCGCGAGATCGAGAAGCAGCTCGAGAAGATCGATCCTCGGAATCCGCAGGCGACCGTCGCCGTGCTCGAACCCGTCCGCAGGCCGGAAGGCGTTCCTCTGCTGACGAAACTCGCCGGCCATCCCTCGCCCCTGCTGCGCTCCATGGCCGCGACGAATCTGGGCACGGCCGGCGCGAAGGAGGCGATTCCCCTGCTCCGGTCCTTGCTCAAGGACGGCGCCGAAGAAGTCCGCAAGTGTGCCCTGCGGGCGCTGGCCCTGCTGAAAGATCGCGAGAGCATTCCGGAATTCCTGAAACAGGCCCGGGAGCCGAACGATTACGGTCGAGTCATCTACCTCGGCGCCCTGGCTCGGCTGCAGGTACGCGAAATCATTCCCGATCTGCGTCGCCTTCTCCGGGAAAAGGGGAAAGACTCGTCCCTGCTGAGTGCGGCGGTCTATGCGCTCCGGGAATTGAAGGATCGTGACTCGATCGCCGACATGGCCCCGCTTCTTGATCTGCCCCCGGACAATCATCACATCGGCGCGCGAAGCGGGGCCCTCTATGCGATCGTGGACCTGGGAGGAAAGGAGGCGCTTCCGATCGTGCGGAAGTGCCTGAAGGACGACGACTCTCAAATCCAATCGCACGCGGTGTCGTACCTTGGATTTCTCCTGGGCAAGGACGCCGTGCCGGAGCTTCTGGGCATCCTCCGGGATAAGGACCATCCGTCGCGCTGGGCCGCTCTTCAAGCCCTGGAGGCGATCGGCGGGGAAGAGATCCGGCGGGAACTGCTTCGGGTCCTGAAAGAAGAGGATCTGGAGAACGAACTCGCGGCGCTGGTCGGCATCCTGGGCCGGATGGGCGCGCCGGAGGCCCTGGCTGAATTCCGGGTCCTGCTGACCCATCCCATGGAGTGGGTGCGGACGTCCGCGGCGGAGGCGCTCTGCCGGAACGGCGTCCGCGACGGGGCAGGGCTGCTGGTCGAGGGCTGGAGCACGCCGCTGCCGGTGCTTTCGCTGAACGCGCTGCGCAGCCCCGAGCTCTGGGCGCGCCTGGGCCGCGAGAAGCCGAAGGCCAAACTGGAAGGCGCCGCCTTCGAGGTCCTTCAGGCCGCCGCGAAGGAAGCCGGGCTGATCCTGGAAGGCCCCCTCGAGCGGATCTCGAGAACGGCCGGGTTCCCGCCGGGACCGTTCTCGTTCGAGGGAGTGACCTATCTCGAGATCCTTCGTCAGGTGCTGCCCTGGCGCTACGGGATCGTGTTCGAGAACGATCGCCTTCGCCTGCTCGGGGAACGGGAGACGAAGCTCTTCTGGAAGGCGTGGTGGGCGGACGAGTGCCTCCGCTCCGCCAATCCGGAGGATCGGAAGGAGGGAGAACGGCTGCGTCGCGCCGTGAAGAGCGAGGAGGCCCGGCGCGCCGAGATCGTCAAGGCGGTGCGCGACCGGGAAGCGGCCGGCGAGGCTCCGGGGGCGAATCCGGGAGAGCTGGCTCGCGCGCTGACGCCGGCGCTCCGGGCGATCCCCGGTCTGGTCGATCGACTGGCGGCCGGGGAGGATTCGACCTGGACCGAGGTCTTCCTCGAGACCCAGAGGCCCGATCACTGGAAGATCTACCGCCGCTTGAAGGCGGAGGACTTCGAGCTGCTCTGGCCGCGCGCTCTACGCGGCGCGAGCACGCCGCCGAAGATCGAGCAGGTCCTGATGGTGATCGGGCAGCGTCGCATCGTGGCCGCGCGGGCGGCGCTCGGCAAGCTGCTGGGGGACCGGATTACGACGGTTCGAATCGCGGCGCTGCGAGCGCTGGCCATGATCGCCGCCCGCGAGGACATTCCGGCGGTGGCGGCGCTGCTGGAGAGTTCGAACGCGACGGAAGCGCAGGCGGCGCTCGGCGCCCTCCACGCCATGGAGGCCCGGGAACACGCTCCGACGATCCTGGCCCTCGCCCGGGAGGGGCCGCCGGGGACCCGGTTGGCGGCTGCGGAAGTGCTCGCGAAGTGGAAGATGGCCGAAGCGCTTCCGATCGTGTCGCAGCTCTCGAAGAGCCCGGACTACATCACCCGCCGCTCGGCAGCCTTTGCGCTCGGCAATTTCGAAGGCCCCGACGTCGGCCCCGCCATGCGGGAGCTCCTCAAGGACGAGGATTCGATGGTCGTCTACGTCGGCCTCAGCTATGCGGAGTGGAATGGATTTCGCGAGTCGATCCCGGAGATCGTCGGGATCCTGGACCGGCAGGGGGCCCTGGGGTGGATGTCGGCCAATTACGCCATGAGCGCGCTCGACACGATGGGCGCGCGTGAGGCGATTCCCAAGGCCCGCGCCCTGCTGAAAAGTCCGGATCGGCATCTGGGCGCGCGAGCCGCCGAGTTCCTGGCGGACATGAAGGTAACGGACGCGATCCCGGAGCTGCGCAAGATTCTCGAGAAGGGACAGGACCACGAGTACTCGGTCGCGATTCCGGCGCTCGTGGAGTTTGGGGACCGGGATTGCGTCCCGCAGCTCTATCGCCTCCTCAAGACGGGAGACTGGGGCGCCCGCCGGGCCGCCGCCGAAGCGCTCGTCGCCCTGGAGGGCCGCGCGGCGCTGCCGGCTTTGCGCGAGGCCATGAAGGACAAGGGGGACGGGTCCCTCTCGCTGGTGGAATGGCTGGTCCCCTTGTCGCCCGAGGAGGCGCTTCCCGCCCTCCTGGAGCGGAAAGAGTGGGGCGACGCGCTCGCCGGCCTGATCAAGCTCCGCCGTCCGGAGGCGAAGCCGACCGTGGAGAAATGGCTGGACGAGTCGAGCGCCTCCTTGCGTGCCCACGCGCTCAAGTGCCTCTATGAGTTGGAGGGCCGGACGGCGCTGCCCCTGGTCCGCGAGGCGCTCCAGGATCCGGACATCCGCGAGGACGCCGCGCTGCTCCTCGTGCGGGCCGGCGAGCGGGACGTCGTCCCCCTCCTTCTCCAATCCAAGAAGAGCCTGTTCGCTCTCAACGCGCTTCGGGCGCCCGCGCTCTGGCAGCGTCTCTCCGAGATCACCCTGGCCGAGCATGTCTACGGGAACTCGCGGGAGATCCTGGAGTGGGTCGCGAAGAAAACGGACTTGAAGCTCGTCGGTCCGCGGGAAGACGCCAAGAACTACGTTCGCTGGAACGGCTACTACAAGCGGTTCGGCTCGCGGCTGAAGCCGGTTCCATTGCTGGAAGCCCTGGAGCAGCTTCCCTGGGTCGTCGTCTTCGACCAGGGCGTCCTGCGTGCGATTCCGCACGAGGACGCGCCCAAGTTCTGGGCGGCCTGGTGGGAGAGCGTGAAGGACCGGAAGTAGTCGTCCCGTCCCTCCTTACTGCGGCGGCGTGCCGCTGGGAGGCTCCGGCCGGCGAGGAAGCGTTCGATGCGTCCCTCGGATTGCCGGAGCTCGACGGGACACCCAGGGATGCGGAGTCCCCGCTCGGGAAACACGTCGTGCGGTTCTCGTACCGGTCGAAATCCCCTGGACTGGGGTCCGGCGTCGCGCCCCTGGCAGCGATGGTTCCGGTCGCGATCGCGCTAGTTCGCGGACGCCGGTGATAGTTTTCTCTGGAGCGTCTGACGCGCGCGCCACAACCGGCTCATGACCGTGCCCACGGGGATGCCGAGCTTGTCCGCGATCTCCTGATAGGGCGAATCCTCAAGCGCCGCCATCAGGAAGACCTTCCGATAGTCGTCGGGCAGGTTGCTGACGGCGTCGAGCACCTCGTCGCTGACCTCCAGGTCGGCGGGCATCCCTTCCTCGGGATCGAAGCCCTCGGGATACGGGCCTTCCTTGGCGACCTGACGGTGACGATAGACGCTCATGACGGTGTTGTAGAGGATCCGCATCAGCCAGGCGCGGAGGTTGGTGCCGGCGGAGAAGCGGTCGGCGTTCTTCAGCGCCTTGACGAACGTGTCCTGGACCATGTCCTGGGCCAGGTCGAAGTCGCCATGACAGAATTTAAGCGCCGCCCGCTCCAGGGCCGCGCGGTGCGATTCGATCAGGTTTTCAAAGCTGGTTTCCATGGGGCCCTCGCCTATCTTCCACTAGTTAGGAACGGTAATACCTACTCCAACCCTAAAAGAACCGATCACTCATTCTTCAACAGCTTCAAGGCCTGCCAAAATCCCTGATCCAGCGGATCGACCTTTTTCAGGCTCTTGGACAGGAGCATGAGTCCCTGCATCGAACCGAAGAGGAGGTACGCGGAAGCCTGGGAGTCGATGCTCTTGCGGAACTCGCCGGCCTTCATGCCGTCCTTCACCACCCCGGCGATCGCCTCGACACACTCCTCGAAGTACTTGGCCAGCCGCATCCGGAACTCCGGGTGCGTGTCCGACAGTTCCTGCGCCAGGTTGCCCATGGGGCAGCCCCCGCAGCAGCCGCTGGCGGTTACCCTTTTGACGACCGCTTCGTGGAGCCGTTCCAATTTTTGGGTGGCCGTGATCGAGCGATTCATGAAGATCGGCGCCAGCTCCTGGCGCGACTTCTCGAAATAGCCTTCGAGGACCTCGATGGCGAGCTCTTCCTTCGACTTGAAGTGGTAGTAGAAGTTGGAGGGCGCCACCCGGGCGGCTTCGAGGATCTCGTCGACGCTCGTGGCCTGATAGCCGTTCCGGCCCAGGATGGCCGTTGCGGCTTCCACTAGCTTCTCTCGGTTTCCCATAACTCTCGTTAGTAACGTTATAACCTAAACGGCGGCGCGTCGCAAGTTATTTCGCCAAACGGGGATCGAATCATTTCCCCGAAAGATAGCGATGTAGGACGGGGAAGGAGCGGTCGTAGCGGTAGGAGATCGAGGAGTGGTCGTCGTCGAACTCCTCGTGCTGGACCCGGAGTCCCAGGCGACGGGCCTTGGCGGCGAAGATCCGGGCGCCATGGTGCAGGGCAAACTGATCCCTGGACCCGCAGTCGATGAAGACTCCTCGGAGCTTCTTCAGGTCGCGGGCGTGCGTATCCAGCAACTCAATGGGATCCAAGGACTTCCACCGCCTCCAGACGGCGGGCTCGATCTCCCCTGTCGCCAGGTCGAAAGGAAGGTCGAACGACTTTCCCCGCGGGGAATAGCAGGCCGACATCGCGATCGTGTTGACCGCGGCGTGAAGATGACCCGCCATCCGCTTGGGCAGCTTCTCCCATGCCTTAACGAACTTGGCGGCCCCGCCATGCTTCCGAATCTGGTCGATGGCCTTCGGGAAGTCGGACTGGTAGCAGTATTCGAAATACATGTCGCCGGAGTGGCAGGCCAGCGCCTGGAAGACGTCCGGGTGACGCATCCCCAGGACCATTGCCCCGTACCCGCCGCTCGACTTGCCCAGCACCGCGCGACGGCGGTTCGTCCGGTAACGGGCGTCGATGTAGGGCACCAGCTCCCGGACCACGTGGTCCTCATAGCGTCCCGTGGCGGAGGAGTTGAGGTACTGCGAGCCGCCCAGGCGGGTGAAGCAGTCGGGCATGACCACGATGGCCTCGCCCATCTTCTTCGTGTGGATCAGCCGATCCAGCCGCTCGGGCAGCGATTCGCTCCAGGCCTGGCGCTGGATCATCAGCTCCCCAAAGCCGGTGAAGCCCGTCAGCATGAAGTAGACGGGGTAGCGTCCCTTCGGATAGGACGGCGGGAGATAGACCGGCGTGCGCCTCAGGGACGGGTCGCCGAGCGGGTTGCCGCGCAGGACCCGGCTTTCGAACTCGAGGATCTCGACCGTCATTTCAGGTTGAGCGCGAGCAGCCGCAGCTGCGTCATCTCCTCGATCGCGTAGCGGACGCCTTCGCGGCCCTGGCCCGAATCCTTCTCGCCGCCGTACGGCATGCTGTCCACGCGCCAGCTGGGGACGTCGTTCACGATGACCCCGCCGACCTCGAGGGTCTCGAAGGCCTGGAAGACGCGGCCCACGTCCCGTGCGAACACGCCGGCCTGCAGGCCGAAGGCCGAGTCGTTCACCGAGTCGAGCGCGGCGGAGAAGTCGCGGTAGCGGTACAGGTTGACGATCGGCGCGAAGACCTCGTTGCAGTGGACCTTCATCTCGGGCTTCACGTCGGCGATGACGGTGGGGGGGAAGAAACGGCCTTCGCGCTTGCCGCCGCAGAGCACCTTCGCGCCCCCCTTGGCGGCTTCGTCGACCCAGGCCTGCGTGCGCTCGACCGCCTTGTCGTCGATCATCGGACCGAGGTCGGTCTTCTCGTCGAGCGGGTCGCCCATGACGAGCTTCTTCGTCCGCTCGAGGAACTTTTGCGTGAAGGCGTCGGCGATCTTCTCATGAAGATAGATGCGCTGGACCGAGATGCAGACCTGGCCCGCGTAGGCGAAGGAACCGGAGACCGCGCGCTCGACCGCGACGTCCAGGTCGGCGTCGTCGTGCACGATCACCGCGGCGTTCCCGCCGAGTTCCAGGACGACGCGCTTCCGGCCGGCCTTTTTCTTCAGGTCCCATCCGACCGTCGGGCTGCCCGTAAAGGTGACGAGCTTGAAGCGGTCGTCGGCGACGAGGCGGTCGGCCAGGTCCGCACCGCAGGGGGTGACGTTCACCATGCCCGCGGGCATGCCCGCCTCCAGCAGGACCTCGCCCAGGAGAAGGGCCGAGAGGGGCGTGGCGCTGGCGGGTTTGAGGACGATCGTGTTTCCCGCCGCCATCGACGGGGCGACTTTGTGGGCGACGAGATTGAGCGGGAAGTTGAACGGGGCGATCCCGAAGATCGGCCCGAGAGGGAAGCGGCGCGTCAGGCCCAGGCGGCCTTCCGACTGGGCATTCAGATCGAGCGGGAGCACCTCGCCGCCGATCCGCTTTGCCTCCTCGCTCGCGATCGTGAACGTCGAGATCGCGCGGTCGACCTCCGAGCGCGACAGCTTGATGGTCTTGGCGTTCTCGAGGGTGATGGCGCGGGCGATCTCCTCCTTGCGGCGGCCGAGCCCGGCGGCGGTCCGCTGGAGGATCTCGCTGCGCCGGATGGAGGAGAGCTTGCGCGTCTCCTCAAAGCCCCGCGTGGCGGCCTGGACGGCGCGCTCCATCTCCGCGGGCCCGGCCTTGGCAACCTCGCCGACGATCTCGCCCGAGTGGGGACTGCGGACCTTGATGGTGTCCGCGGCGTCGACCCATTCGTTGCCGATGAGGAGCTTGCGTCGTTGCATGGGGCTCAAGGATCGGCAAAGCCGCCCCGAGAATCAAGGATAATGGGCGTCCCTGCTTCGGAGGGCAAGCCGCTAATTCTGCTTCGCGCCTTCCTTGACCCAGCGGGTGATGAGCTCGACCTGCTCGGGCTTGAGCTTGTCGCCCTTCTCGGGCATCTCGGGCTCGGCGCCCGAGATCATCTCGACGAGCAGGCTCTTGGCCGGGTCGCCGGCCTTGACCGGCGAGCCCTGCTTGCCGCCCTTCATGAGGTCGGCGTAGGTCGACATGTCGAGCTTGCCCTTCTTCTTGTCGGGCTTGTGGCAGGAGATGCAGCTCGCCTTGAAGATCGGCTGGATGTCTTTCTCGTAGCTGACGGCCTTCTTGTCCTGGGCCGCGGCTGACAAGGCGAGGCCCGTCATGATGACGAACGCCGGTGCAAATCGCATAGGTGCTCCTGACTCCTGTAAAAGTCGGATTATTATACGCCGAAGTCCCGGAGATGGAGGGGCGACGTCCTGCGCTCACTCCTGGGGTGGAGTGAGTTTTGGTGGGCGGGGCGAGACTCGAACTCGCACGCCTTGCGGCATACGCCCCTCAAACGTACGTGTCTGCCAATTCCACCACCCGCCCACGTCGCGCTTGGTGAGGGAGGGATATTCTTATAATTCCCCCTGCGGGGAGCAAGCATTATTCTCGAAACGCCTGCGGAATGGCCGGGGGCCGCCGAACGTTCCCCGGATAGAGGACCCCTGCCATGCCGAAAATCACCATCCGGCACTGCTTGCGCTGAGGCTACCAGCCGCGGGCCGCCCGTGCGGCGGACGCGCTGCGCCGCGAGCTCGGCGTCGACGCCGAGCTTCAGGAAGGAGACTCCGGAGAGTTCTCCGTCTGGGTCGGCAATCGCAAGGTCGCGTCCAAGGGCCTGATCCTGTTCCCGACCGAGCGGAGAATCGTCCACGCCGTCCGCGCCGCCATCTTCTAACGGTTATCGTTTCTCCGTCGGCCAGGCGCGGAGCTCGAAGTCCAGGCCCTCGCTCGTGAAGCGGCCGGACCATGACGCGCGCTCGAGCCAGCCCAGCGAGTCCGCCCAGGCCTCGATGGTGGCCTTCACCCGCGTCAGCTCTTCCTGGTAGGGGAGCGTCTTCGAGATCTCTTCCAGCGCCTTCGCCTCGAACTGCGCCTTCTGGGTCTCCTGGTACTTCGCCAGGTCCGACGGGTCGGGGAACTGCTTCTTGAGCGCCGTCAGCGTGCCCGGCGTGAAGGTCCGCACGTAGAGCGCGGCCGCGCTTCGCTCCGCCTCCGGGCGGAAGGTCTCGTCGGCGACGAGCGGCGCGAGCTGCCGCAGGGACTCCAGCAGCGGCCCGATCTCCAGCGTCAGCGCGCCATGCGACTCGCCGCCCGCGACGGCCGGCGCCGACAACGTCGCGGCGCAGGTCGAGAACACGAAGCGGTTCTTCTCGAACGTGTACGCCGGGGTGAAGGCCTCGCCCAACCGCAGCGCCGCCGCCCGCGGAGCCTTGACCCGCCAGACCGACCCCTCGGCCGTGATCTCGAAGGCCGGCGCCAGGCCCCGCTCGCGGCGGACCCGGATCCCGTCGCTGATCGCCCGGTGCACCATCTTCGCCGCCACGTCCTTCGTCGCCTCGTCCGGGAAGTCGATCCAGACCACCAGGGCCGGCTTCGAGTAGGGCGTCGGGACCAGCGCCAGTCCCCACCCGGGGCCGATCTTCCCCAGGAACTCGCGGAATGGGCGGCCTTCCAGCAGGTCCCGGCTCAGGAGGCCGGCCTCGCGCTCGGCCTTCTCGCAATCAATCGTGTCGAGCAGGTCGTGGGTGACTTCCTCCCAGACGCGGGGGAAGTGCTCCGTCAGCGTCGCCTGGAGAGCCGAGCCGCCCTCCGGCGCGCCCCGGCGCGGCGCGTGCACGTACTTCTCCAGGTAGATCCGGAAGAGGCCGCCGCGGTAGAGGGCCCGGCCCTTCATCGTGAAGGGCGGGCCGGGCCGGATCTCGAACCCGATCGCCGAGAAATCCCGCAGGCGGCCGCGGGGCTTGAGGATCTCGAGGTTGAAGAAGCAGCGTGACCCCAGCGCCTGGAACTCGGGGAGTTCCGCGAGCGACGCCGTCCGGGTCCGCTGCCGCGCCAGCGCCTCGGGGGTCTGGGCGATCACGGCCGCCCCGTCCCGGACCTCGGCTCCCGCCAGCGCCGCGGATGCCCGCGTCAGACGCGCCAGGGCCACCCACTGGAACGAGCGGTCCACGTAGACCGCGAGCCCCCCCGAGAGGTGGGGCCGCGCGGGGTCGAGGCGCTTGCGGATCTCCTCCGACCAGGGGGTCCGCAGGGTCTCGAGTTCCCGGTAGTCCGGAAACCCCGCGTAGAAGACGGCGTCGGCGGGGACGAGCTCCGCCAGGGGGAACTTCTCGACGGGACGCGGACGCAGGAAGGAGGCCAGCGTGACGCCCAGGAGGAGCAGCACGACGCCCGAAACGATCCAAGCGCCCCGTTTCACCCCGGGATTCTACCGGAACCGGAGAGGCTTGCAAACCCGTTCCCGCAGACCTAAACTGTCCCCCTATATGACTACTGGAACGCAGAAGAAGGTCCTGTCCCGCCGCGCGTCCGAGGCCGAGGAATCGGTCACCCTGGCCATCACCGCCAAGGCGAACCAGATGCGGGAACAGGGTATCGACGTGATCTCGTTCTCCGCCGGAGAACCCGACTTCGACACCCCCGACCACATCAAGAAGGCGGCCGCCGACGCGCTGGCGGCCGGCCAGACCAAGTACACTCCCGCGAGCGGCCTGCCCGCGCTGCGGAAGGCGATCGCGGCCAAGTTCCTGCGGGACAACGGCCTGACCTACGACCCTGCACAGATCGTCGTCTCCTGCGGGGCCAAGCACTCGCTCTACAACGTCATGCAGGCGATCCTGGAAGAGGGCGACGAGGCCATCATCCCCGCCCCCTACTGGGTGAGCTACCCCGCGATGGTGAAGTGCGCCGGCGCGACGCCCGTCATCGTCAACACCCAGGAAAAGAACGGGCTGAAGATGACCGCCGAGGAGCTCCGCAAGGCCATCACCGAGCGGACGAAGTGCCTCATCCTCTGCAGCCCCTCGAACCCCACGGGCATGGTCTACAGCGAGGCCGAGCTCAAGGCCGTCGCCGAGGTCTGCATCGAGAAGGACCTCCTCGTCATCTCGGACGAGATCTACGAGAAGCTCGTCTTCGGCGTCCCCTTCGCGTCGATCGCCACGATCGCGCCCAAGCTGCGCGAGAAGTGCATCGTCGTGAACGGCGCTTCCAAGGCGTATGCCATGACCGGCTGGCGCATCGGCTACGCCGCCGGCCCCAAGGAGATCATGACCGCGGTCGGGCGCATGCAGAGCCAGTCCACCTCGAACGCGACCTCGATCGCGCAGTACGCGACGATCGCGGCGCTCAACGGCGACCAGGGCTGCGTCGAGAAGATGCGTG
>Ga0310813_10001342_pt1 | contig 14880 bp, 15 predicted proteins | sample YN3metagenome_FD_203086 | JGI IMG/M metagenome (GOLD analysis project Ga0310813, IMG submission 203086) | Soil microbial communities from experimental microcosm in Duke University, North Carolina, United States - YN3 | ecosystem: Engineered > Artificial ecosystem > Soil microcosm > Unclassified...
GTATGGCAACCATGGCTGCCGTCGGTATTTCCGACCGCATTGGCACTACCGCAGCCGGACTGAGCGCCGCGCGGCATCGGCAACGCTCAGTGCCGGCGCTTAATGCCGGCGCGCGTGGCGGCGCCGTATCCATTCCGCGAACGCTTCGTCCTCGATCCGGTAGTCGCCGATCGCGAGCCGCGTCACCACGTTTTGCGCCTGCAGACGGCGCAGCGCCTGCGCAGCGGTATTCTTCGTGGCCGGCTTGCCCAGATACGCCGACAGGCGGCTCAAGCCAGCCGCGCTGTGCAAGTCGGTCGCGCCCCGTGCGAGCATCGCGATCACGGCCTGATCGGCCGTACTCATGCCGTTCCACTGCTTCAGGAAACTTTCGTCCGAAAACACCGACGCCTTGGTGTGCGCGAGCGCCGCTTCGACACCCTGGAGCTGATACAGCATGTAACGCTCGATGAACCGCTTGAAGAATTCGGGCGTGCAATGCAGTTCTTCGAAAGCGTGCTTGCCCTGCTCGAGCGTCAGCCGGTTGCGTGCCATGCGGTTCGTCAGTTTGATCGTAAACGCGACGAACTCTTCGCCGAGCAGTGGGAACGGTTCGAGTGCCGCCCAGTTGTAAAAGGGTTCAGACGCGCGCGCGAACATCTCGCGCAATGTGGTTTCGGAACTGCCAGCGAAAATAACCTTGATACGGTCCTTGCGCACATCGAGCCCGGCACGCAACGCGTGTGCGAAGTCGGCGTGCTCCGCGCGCGCCAGCACCTGCGCTTCGTCGATGACCAGCAGCAGCGGCTTTTTCTGGCGATCCAGTTGCTTGAGTACCTCGCGCAGCGCTGTCGTGCAGTCCAACTCCGGCGCCGATAGTTCCGCTTCGAGCGAGCCTTCCACGCCGCCCGGCATTTTCGCGCTGGCCCTCACCTTGCTCACCGGCCTGCCGAGCCTCGACAGCACCGCCTTGATGCCTTGGGGTTCCAGCGCATCGGTCAGCGACGCTACGAGTGCCGAATCGGGCGACGAACGGCTGTCCCACAAGTTCGTGTAGGCGACCAGGTAACCCCGCTGCTGCGCCGCCGGCAGCAAGTCTCTTCTCAGGAATTCGGTCTTTCCCATGCGCCGACGGGCAAACAGACCCCGCGCCGACGACAGCTTGAGGTCGAATGCTTCAAGATAGCTGTCGGCCAGCTCGGGCCGCGCGAAATGCCATGGGTCGGGCTGCAGGGTTTCATGAAGTTTCATGCAATTTGAGAAGTTTCAAAACCGATGAAACTCCATGATACCGGCGTTGGCATTCCATGCAAATGCGAGCGGTCGTCGCATGCTCCGGCACCTCACAAACCGCAACGGCTCGCGGGCAGAAGCTAGCTGGCTTCGACCCGGAATGCGTCGACGCGATCCGGATAAAACGCCAGATGCCCCTTGATTTCCTGCACGGAATCGTAGGGCGCCTCGTAAGTCCACACGGCATTGGTCGCGCGCTCGCCGCCGGCCGGGATGCTGTAGTAGCTGCAATCGCCCTTGTACGGGCAGTAGGTGGTGTGCGCGGTGCGCTCGAGCTGCGTCATGTCGGCGTCTTCGCGCGGGATGTACAACACCTCCGGATACGTCGATTCGCGCAGCACCAGCGCGCGCCGCGTATCCACAATCGTCTTGCCGGCCACCACCACGGTAACGCGCGAAGGACTTTTCGTCACGGTAATCGGATGATCGGGGCCAGGAACCTTCACCGTTTTCTGCATACGCGACCTCATGTCGGAAATGTCACAGCGGCGCCGCGACCTGTGGGCATCATATGCCGATTGAAAAACCGGCGTGCGGGTACGGTTATCGGCGTGACAGCCGTCGCGCGGTACCCGCCCTGCGCCGGCGCTAACGGTCGCGGCTCGCCAGAGCGGGACGCAAGCCCCGGTCCGCGATCAGTTGCACGAGCACCGATGCCGCACAAAAGCCGAGCCCGGTGGCGCACACGCCCGGCCACTGCCACACGCTCCACGCATAGGTGCCAACCGCCGTGCCGAGCGCGCCGCCGGCAAAGCGAATGGTCATGTAGAGCGTATTGATGCGGTTCATCGCGCCTGCGTGAATGCCCATATTGCGCGCCATATTCGCCACGTGCCCGGTTTGCAGCCCGAGGTCGAGCAGAATCACGCCGGCTACCAGACCGGCCAGCGTATGGCCGACCAGCGCGTAGACCAGGTACGACACGACCAGCAACAGGCTGCCCGACAGCACCACGTAGCGCGCATCGCGCGAATCGGTCCATTTGCCCGAAAACGTCGCGGCACTCGCGCCCACTACGCCGACCAGACCGAACAGGCCCGCGGCCTCGCTGCCATAGCGCGCATCGATGGCGTGCAGATGGAACGCCAGCGTGCTCCAGAACGCGCTGAACGCGGCGAACTGCAATGCCGCGATACACGAGGTCTGGCGGATCAGCGGCGCGTCGCGCAGCAGCGTCCATAGTGAGCCCATCAGTTCGGCCCAGCTGCCCTTGAAGCTGGGCTCCGCGCGCGGCACGATCGCCGCCAGCATCGCCACCACCACGACCATCGCAGCCGCCGCCACGTAATACACCGTGCGCCAGCCGAGCGCCGCGGCCAGCACGCCCGATATCGTGCGCGACAGCAGCACGCCGCACAGCAGCCCGAACATCACGATGCCGACTGCCCGGCCGCGCTGCTGCGGTCCAGCCAGTTGCGCGGCAAGCGGCGTCAGCAGTTGCGGGGTCACGCTGGTCAGGCTCGTGACGAAGCTCGCGACCACCAGCCACGCCAACGTCGGCGCAAGCGCAGTGGCAATCAGCGACACCGCAGCCGCCAGCAGCGTAACGGTAAACAGCGTCGTGCGCCGGACCATATCGCCGAGCGGCACGAACAGCAGCAGGCCGAGCGCATAGCCGGTCTGTGCCGCGACTGAAGCCGCTCCGGCAGCGCGCTCCGTCACATGGAACGTGTGGGCGAAATCTACGAGCAGCGGCTGGTTGTAGTAGTTGTTCGCAACGACAAGGCCTGCGGCAAGCGCCATTGCCCAGTAAATCGACCGGCTCATCGGATGAAGGCTCCCCTATATAAACGGATTTGCGCGCAATACGGCGCATGGCCCCGCGCGGGTGCCGCGCCGCGGTGCAGCCAGCGGCATAAATTACGCAAGGATAGTCGAAGGCGCCGCGGCAGTGGCCGGGTTCGAACTCCTCGGTCTGTAACGAACAACCGCCAGACCGCGCGCACCAATCCCCTTTCGACCCACTTTCATCGCAAGTGCAGTGCCACCCAGACGACCACTTTCGTAGCGTGGTCGAAAGCCTCGCAATGCAGTAAATGCAAGGCCTTCGCGCCGTTGCGCAAAGTCGCTAGCACATCGCGCATAAAACGCTTTGGAGCTCACGCAAACGTTCAACATATCGCCTATACTCACTCCGCCAAGTGCGTCTGAAGGATCCTCTTAATTCATCAACGCATCATGCTGCCGCCGGTTTTGCACCTGGCAACGGATACGCCCGCTCGCGTGTCCGCATAAGCAATTCGAGGAGACAGGCGCTGCAATGGAGCGTCGTTCGCGCTGCCCGGGCAATTCCGGTTGCCTGCGTCATCCGGCTGCACGGATGAAATGCAGCAGCATCGACCGACGCCATGCCGCATATCGCTGCGCCATGCCTGCCCTGTGCCCTTCCTGGCGTACTTCGCGCCCTTTCCGCTTGCAATCCGTTTCAAGGAGATCGCTCAATGCGCGTCACGTATGCGTTATCGGTTCGTTCCCTCGTGCGGCTCGCCGGTGCGGCAGGCCTCGCCGCCGCATCGCTCGCACTCGCCCCCGATGTTCATGTCGTGCAGCCGGTCCATGCGGCCGAAGGCACGGCCGCCACCTGCAACAACGAAGCAACCGGCATTACACTGCCCCCCGGCTTCTGCGCCACCGTCTTCGCCGACAATCTTGGACACGCGCGTCAAATGACCGTGGCCCCAGACGGCACGCTGTACGTGAACATGTGGAGCGGCGTCTACTACAAGCAAAACACGCCGCCCGACGGCGGCTATCTGGTCGCGCTGAAAGACACTCAAGGCAACGGCAAGGCCGACAAGATCCAGCACTTCGGCGAGACTGCGGCGGACGGCGGCCACGGCGGCACCGGCATCGCGCTGTACAACAACGCGATCTACGCGGAGAGCAACGACCGCATCATGCGTTATCCGCTGAAGCAAGGCGACCTCGCGCCGTCGGGCAAAGGCGAAGTCGTGGTGTCGGGGCTGCCGGTGACGGGCGACCATCCGATGCATCCGTTCCTGATCACGCCGCAAGGCGACCTGCTGGTGGATCTGGGCTCGGCGACCAATGCCTGCGAGCAGCAGAACCGCACGCCGCATTCCACCGGCAACCAGCCCTGCACCGAAAAGGAAACGCGTGCAGGCATCTGGCGTTACGACGCGAACAAGACCGACCAGAAGTTCTCGCCGACCGAACGCTACGTCAGTGGCATTCGCAACGGCGAAGGCATCGCGATGGACAGCGCCGGCCGCATCTTCTCGACGCAGCACGGCCGCGACCAGCTGCATGAAGACTGGCCCGACAAGTTCACCGCGAAGCAAGGGCAGGAACTGCCCGCGGAAGAAATCGTCGAGTTGAAGAAAGGCAGCGATTACGGCTGGCCGGAATGCTACTTCGACCAAATGCAGAAGAAGCTTGTGCTCGCACCCGAATACGGCGGCGATGGCAAGAAGGTCGGACTGTGCGCACAGCGCAGTGCGCCGGTCGCATGGTTCCCGGGCCACTGGGCACCGAACGACCTCGTGTTCTACGAGGCGAAGAGCGGCTTTCCGCACGCGTACGACGGCGCCGCGCTGATCGCGTTCCACGGTTCGTGGAACCGCGCCCCGGGCCCGCAAGGCGGCTACGACGTGGTACTGCAGCCGTTCCACAACGGCCGTGCATCCGGCAAGTTCATCAAGTTCGCGGATGGCTTTGCCGGCGGCGTGATGGAGCCGGGCGGCGCGGCGTTCCGTCCTTCGGGTCTGGCGGTCGCACCGGACGGCGCGCTGTTCATCTCCGACGATATTCACGGGCGTATCTGGCGCGTCACGTACCAGGGCGGCAATGCGAATGCGAAGGTCGCCGCAGCGGCGGTGCCCGCGGGCAAGCAGGCCATGTCGTCACGTAACGAACTGCCGCCGGAAGGCGTTCATCCAGATGCGGGGCGTCAGGCGAACAACAGTCTGCCGGTGCCTCCGGGCTCGTCGAAACAGCAGGTTGCGCTCGGCGAACGTGTATTCCGCGGCGAAGTGGGCGGCGCGACCTGCGCCGGCTGCCACGGCTCGAACGGTTCCGGTTCCGGCGTCGGCGCGGATCTGACGGCCGGCAAGTGGCTGTGGAGCGACGGCAGCCTGTCGGGGCTGCAAAAGACCATCGAGCAAGGTGTGGCGCAACCGAAGGAGCATAGCGGCGTGATGCCGCCGGAAGGCGGGGTCAAGCTGACGCAGGAGCAGCTGCAGGCGGTGACCGCTTATGTGTGGGCATTGGGGCACCAGCAGCAGGCGCATTGATCGCGCCGTGTTGATGCCGTAACAGCGGCGGTGCGCGGAGATTGCAGGTTCCGCGCGCCGCTGCGTTAACGCCGGCATGGCGTACAACAGGCTAAACGCGCTGCAACTAAAGTACGTAAGCCGGCGACAACGCGCGCGCCGATTCGATCAGATCTTTCAGCATCGCCGCGCGCTTATCCGCATCGGTGTCGCGCCCTGTCATAAAGCACAGCGCTGCGATCGCCAGCCCGCTGCGGTCGCGAATCGGTGCGGCCATGCAAAAACGAAACGTCTGCGACAAGCCTTCCGTGCAGCAATAACCCTGCTGCGCAGCGCGCTCGACGTCGTGCAGAAATTCCGCGAATTCGACCCGCTTGCCGTTGTCGAGCACGAAATCCTCGTCGGGAATCAACGTGCGAATCTGTTCGCCATTCAGATGCGCCAGCAACAAACGACCGGACGCGGTCCACGGAATCGGCACCTTTACGCCGATGTCGGAGCTGATGTTGAATGGGCGCGCACTGTTCTCCGACAGCACCACCGTATACTTGTTGCCTTCCAGCATGCACAACTGCGCGGTTTCGTCGTGATGTTTGACGAGTGTGAGAATCGTCTGGTGCGCGCGGCTGATCAGGTCGTTGTGCAATGCATAGTCGGCGCCGTAGTAATGCATCTCGCGGCCGAAAAACACGCTGCCGTCAGCGCGCATTTCCAGCCAGCCCGCTTCGGCGAGGATCGTCACCAGTTCGTAGACGCTCGAGCGCGGCGCGCCGGTCGCGTCGATCAGCTCGCGCATCGTCAGCGGCTGCCGCGCGACGTGCAACTGCTTCATCAGCGCGACGACGCGGTCGACGCCGCGCGCGCGCGTCGGGGCAGCGGCTTCGTGGCCGGCGGCGGGGTTCACGAGCGCACTCAATGATCGAGCACGCGATGCAGAAACTGCCGCGTGCGTTCGTTCTGCGGGTTCACGAACATCTGCTCCGGGGCGCCCTGCTCGGCAATCACGCCTTTGTCCATGAACACAACGCGATCGGCGGTCTTGCGAGCAAAGCCCATTTCGTGCGTGACCACCACCATCGTCATGCCGTCGCGCGCAAGCGTGCGCATCACTTCGGTGACTTCGCCGACCAGCTCAGGGTCGAGCGCGGAGGTCGCCTCGTCGAAAAACATGATGCCCGGCTCGACCGCCAGCGCGCGCGCAATCGCCACGCGCTGCTGCTGACCGCCCGACAGCTGGCCCGGATAGTGTTCGGCGCGATCGGCAAGCCCGACGCGATCGAGCGCTTCGAGCGCGCGCTTGCGCGCATCCGCGGGGCTCATCTTGCGCGCCTTGATCAGCGCGAGCGTCACGTTGCCGAGCGCGTTCTTGTGCGGAAACAGGTTGAACTGCTGGAACACCATGCCGACGTGGCCGCGAATGTCCTTCGCGCGCCGCGCATCGTGCAACGGTACGCGATTGACCCACACTTCGCCGGCATCCGCGGTTTCGAGGCCGCTCATGATGCGCAGCACCGTGCTCTTGCCCGAACCCGATGCACCGATCAGCACCAGCACTTCGCCGGGCTGCACGTCGAGGTTCACGTCGCGCAGCACCTGGGTCGCGCCGAACGACTTGCTGACCCCGCGCAGATTGATGATCGGTTCGCCGTTATTCGCCGTGCTCATTGCAATACGCTCCTTCTGCGATCGTGACGGCGCACCCACTGCGACAGCGGAAAGCACACGATGAAATACAGCACCGCGACCAGCCCGTAAATCTCGACCGGCTTACCGACCCGGTCGACGATCGCCTGGCCGCCATGCATCAGTTCCGACATGCCGATCATGCTGACGATCGACGTATCCTTGATCAGCGACAGATACTGGCCAACCAGCGGCGGCAGCACGATCTTGCCAGTCTGCGGCAGGATCACCGAAAAGAATGTCTGCCATTTGCTGAGGCCGAGAATCTGCGAGACTTCCCATTGGCCCTTGGGCACCGCTTCGATACCGGAGCGGAATACCTCGGCGATGTAGGCGCCCTGATAGACGCTCAGGCCCACTACGCCCGCGGCGAACACGTCGATCGCGTAGCCGAAGTACGACACGCCGAAATAGATGAACAGCAGCGTAATCAGCACCGGCGTGCCGCGAAACAGCTCGGTGTATAGCGTCGCAATGTAGCGCGTGCCAGCCGGTCCGAACGAACGCAGCACGGCTGCGACAAGGCCGATCAGTGTGCTGCCCGCGATCGCCGCCACCGACAGCAGCAAGGTTGCCACGAGCCCTTGCAGCAGGATCGACAGGCTCGTGTACAGCAGTTCGCTCGACATGTTCTCGCTCTCCGTGCGTTCGCCGCGTGCGCCGATAAAGGGGTGGCAGGTCTGTGCGTTCGCTCAGCTGCGGTCCGCCTGACGCGCGAACAGGAACGGCCGGCGCACGCGCTTGTGCATCACGAGCGGCGGATGAAAGATGCGTGCACCCAGTTGCGCGGCAAGCCACGACAGCGCATTGCTCAGGATCAGATACGCGATCAGCGTGATCGTGAAGGTCTGCACATACAGCAAGGTGCGCGCGTTGATGACCGTTGCTGTACCACTCAGCTCCGGTAGCGCGATCGCCGACAGCAACGAGGTGCCCAGCAGCAGCTGGATCAGGTTGTTGACGATCGCCGGATACACGGCGCGCGCCGCCTGCGGCAACACCACGTCGACGAAAATCTGTGCGCGCGACAGGCCGAGAATCGACGCGGCCTCCAGCTGCCCGCGCGGCACCGACTGGATGCCCGCGCGAAACACCTCGGCCAGATACGCGCCGACGTTCACACCCAGCGCGATGACGCCAGCCGTATAGGCATCGAGCGTGATGCCGAGCGTCGGCAGCCCGAAAAACACGATGAAGATCTGCAGTAGCACCGGCGTGTTGCGGATCGCCTCGATATACACGCTTGCCACACCGCGCAGCAGCGCGTTACGCGACGCACCGGCCAACGCCGCCGCGAGGCCGAGTGCCAACGCGAGTGCAAATGCGAGCAGCGTGACCTGCAGCGTCAGCCATCCCGCGCGCAGGAACTCGTTCAGATAACCGGCGAGGGTCAGCCATTGATAACTCATGGTTCCTCCGGCCGCGCCGCGACTGCGTGGCCACGCTGCATCAGAACTGCGGATTGAGCGGATAACGCGGTTCGACGCCGAACCACTTCTTGTACAACTGCGCGTTGAGTTTCGACGCGTTGATCTGGAACAGGAACAGGTTCAGGTAATTGAGCCACACCTGGTCGCCGGCCTTGACACCGAACGCGTTGTATTCGAGCGGCACCAGCGCCTCGTCGGTGACCGTCAGTTCAGGATCGAGCTTGGCCTGATACGCGAGGAAGTTGTTGTCTTCCACCATGGCATCGGCCTGGCCTTGCTTGACCGCCAGAATCGCCGCCTGCGAGCTATCGAATTCCTGAATCTTGACCTGCATGTTCAGCGCGCGCACCTCGTCGCCGTTGGTAGAGCCCTTGACGGTTGCGATCGTGCGGCCGGACATGTCCTTGACCGATTTGATGCCGCTGCTCTTCTTCACGAGCAATGCCTCGCTCGCCACCACATACGGATTCGTAAAGCCGATTTCCTTGGCACGCTCGAGGTTGCGCGTGAAATTGCAGAACACCACGTCGACCTTGCTGGTCTGAAGATTCGGAATGCGGTTAGCACTGGTCGTGTTGACCATTTCGAGCTTCACGCCCATCTGCTTGGCGAGCTCTTTGGCAAGGTCGACGTCGTAGCCGTCCGGCGCGCCGGCCTGATCGTAGAAGCCGAATGGCGCGAAGCTCAGACAGTCGCCGACACGCAACGTGCCGCGCTGCAGAACCTGCTTCAACACCGAATCCGCAGCGCCATCCTGCGTCGGAGCAGCGACCTTCGTACAGCCGGCAAGCGTCACAAAAGCGGCGACGGCGAACCAGCGGAATAGTTGTGTTCCTGGTTTGGCGAGCTTCATGAATGGGCTTCCCGGTCGTTTGCAGGGCGGTCGTGAATTGCCGAACACTTCAGCAGCATGGTGGCGCGGCCGCTTCGGCATCTGTCCGGTATATCGGACTCGCGTCCGACACAGCAGATGGATGCGAGTGTTTCATGGACAGAATCTCCTGCGCATCAGGGAAAACGCGAACGGCGACCGAATGGCGACCGGACGGCAAATGAATCGCCATTTCGACATCACCCGATTTTTTTCTTTTTAAAACGATCGCAATTCGCCATTCAATCGAAGCGAATAAACCGCACAAAGACGCGTATCAATCGCGGCCTTTCAATGCGCCAACATTTATGAAACACGGCACAATCACGTGTGCCCGCGGACAGCAACGCTCTTCCACGCTGGTTGGACACGCTCGCAGTTGCGCCGATCGATTGCCTTCCCAATCGTTGCCCGGAGAACCCCGATGGATGACAGACCGAGCCCCAGTCGTACCTCGGCCGCTTCGTTCGTGATTATCGCGGCGGTCGTAGTGGTTTTAGTGGCTGTATTTGCTTTCACCGCGGGCTGGCTGTCGCCGCGCCGCATCACGCCTGCGGCACTGGTCGATGCACTCGCGCCACCCGGTGGGCCCGCATTGGGCTACCGGCGCAATCATGCCAAAGGCATCTGCTTTACGGGCACATTCGAGTCCAACGGTGCGGCTGCTGCGCTGTCGAAGGCGCCGGTCTTTGCGGCGGGTTCGTATCCCGCCACCGGACGGTTCAATCTTGGAACGCCGAACCCCAAGGCCGCGGATCCGACGGTTCGCGTACGCGGTCTCGGTTTGCGTATCGTTGCGCCGGACGGCAGCGAATGGCGCAGCGCGATGATCGATGCGCCGTTCTTCGCAGTCTCGACGCCGCAAGCCTTTTACGCGCTACTGCAGGCGGCTTCGCGCAAAGACGATCCGGACGCGATGAAACAGTTCGCCGCTGCGCACCCGGAGTTCGGTCCGTTCGCCGAATGGGCCACCAAAACGCCGATGACCGCGTCGTATGCGCAGGAGCAATACAACGGGCTGAACAGTTTCGTGTTCACTAACGCCGGCGGACAGGACAGCATCGTGCGCTGGTCGTTCGTGCCGGAAGCGAAACCGCAGTTGCTGAGCGCCGACGAACTGAAGCAGCGCGGCCCCGACTTCCTCGACATGGACATCACGCAGCGCGTCGCCAGTGCGCCGCAACGCTGGACCCTGGTGGTCACGGTCGCGAACCCCGGCGACCCGAGCGCCGATCCGACCAAGGCATGGCCCGACGACCGTCGCAAGGTCGAAGCCGGCACGCTCGTGGTCAAGGCGATCGAGCCCGAGCCCGACGGCCCGTGCCGCGATCTGAACTTCGATCCGACCGTGCTGCCGCCGGGCATGCACGTATCCGACGATCCATTCCCCGCCGCGCGCTCGGCCGCGTATTCCGTGTCGTTCAACCGCAGGACCGCTGAAGACCGCGACTATCCGCACACCCCGGCAAAAGGATCCGAACCATGAACGCAACCGCTACGCGTTTTACACCGCTACAGCGCACGCTTCACTGGCTGATGGCGATCTGCATACTCGCGATGCTGTTTATCGGCGTCGGGATGGTTTCAACCATTCACCCCAAATACCTGACCCTCGTATCGATTCACAAACCGCTCGGCGCGCTGATTCTGCTGCTTGCGCTGATCCGTCTCGTCGTCAGGCTCGTGCGCGGTGCACCGCCGCTGCCGCGCGATATGCCGCCGCCGATGAAGCTCGCTGCGCATCTGTCGCATCTGGCGTTCTACGCGTTGATGATTGCGCTGCCGCTGCTGGGTTGGGGCATGCTGAGCGCGGCCGACTATCCGGTGGTGGTGGCCGGTATCCGTCTGCCGCCGATCGCACCGCATAGCAACGAGCTCCATACGCTGCTGTGGAATGCGCACCGCTTCCTCGCGTTGTGCTTCTTTGCACTGATCGTGGTTCACCTGGCGGCGGCGCTTTATCACGCGCTGGTCAGGCGCGACGGTGTATTTCAGGCCATGGCCGGCGGACCCGCACCGGGAACCAGCCGCGACTAGGCGCACGCAAGCCGCGACGAGCGCGTTGCACACCGCACGGCTCGTCGCGCGACTGATATCCATACGCAACGCTTACGGGTATCCGTTGCGGCGGCAACTACCTCGATACGTCGAGCCCGAGCGCGTCCGGCTTGCGCATCGCGACCGTCATGCAGAAAGCGCTGACCGCCTGCGCTAAGCTAAACTGCCGCGATCGCCTTCCCTCTTTCAACCGAACGAGCACGACCATGCCTCGCTTTGCCGCCAATCTGACCATGATGTTTCCCGAAGTACCGTTCCTCGACCGCTTTGCAGCCGCTGCGAAAGCGGGCTTCAAGGCGGTCGAGTTTCAGTTTCCTTATGCGTTCTCCGCTAGCGACATCAAGCAGCGCCTCGACGACAACGGGCTGACGGCGATTCTGCACAACTTCCCGGCCGGCGACTGGGCCGCAGGCGAACGCGGCCTGCCCAGCCTGCCGTCGCGCGTGGCCGACTTCCGCGCAGGCGTGGCGAAAGCGCTGGAGTACGCAACGCACCTCGGCGTTGATCGCCTGAACTGTCTGTCGGGCATTCCGCCTGCGGATGCAGATCCATCACTGGTATGGCGCACGTTGACCGAAAACCTGCGCTATGCCGCGGACGAAGCGGCCAAGGCGAATATCCGCGTGATGGTCGAGGCATGCAACCGTTACGACATTCCCGGTTTTCTGCTGAATACGTCGGCCGTCACGATCAAAGCGATCGACGATGCAGGCAGCACCAACCTGTGGCTGCAGTACGACATCTATCACATGCAGCGCAGCGAAGGCGAACTTGCGGCGACGATCGAACGGCTGCTGCCGCGCATCGGACATATCCAGATCGCCGACAATCCGGGGCGACACCAGCCGGGGACGGGGGAAATCAACTATCCGTTCCTGTTCGATACGCTCGATCGGATCGGCTATGACGGATGGGTGGCCGGCGAATACAACCCGCAAGGAGCGACGGAAAGCGGGCTGGAATGGATGCGCCGGTCTTGAAGCCTGAAGTAGCCTGATGACCTGCAGCCGCGCGAGCCGAAAACAGGCCGGCGCGGCATCGCCCAGCCACAAACCGCAAAAGCTTGCCGGGTTGTGGCTCGCCCCGATCAGCGTGCCCATACGTGTCCGGTACCGAGCACCGCCGTAAGGGCCGCACCCTCCGCCCCGCACCGTCACGCCATGCATTGAGCAGCGGCCGGTGATCGTACGTTCAGAGCATCGAACGATCCGTTCAAGTAAGCCAGTCTCCGTTGCCCGATACGACGAGCGCTGTCGCCGCGATATGTGCGAACAGCGCATCAGACTGTTTCATTTGATCGTATGCGATGTAATCGTAAACGCTTGACAACGCCTTACGATCACGTATTATTCGGTCCATGCGATTACATCGCATGCGATACAAACAGGCGCTACCCCGATATCCACGGGAACGCGCGGGAACGAAACACCAACCGTAACCGGTCTTCGCACGCTGCAAGACCAGTACCTCGACACTTTTCAGGAGATTCAAATGAGCAAACGTCTTATCGCCGCCGCCCTCGTCGCTATCAGCGCAGCCGTTGCCGCGCCCGCCTTTGCCAGCGGCTACGGCCCTGCGCCGGGCTATCGTCCGGACGTCGGCGCGCCGTCATCGCAAAGCGGCCCGAGCGCTGCCACGCTGCGCGCGGACAGTAACGCTGCCGATGCCAACGCAAGCAACGACGCGATGGGCGGCATGCGCGACGGCTCGTCGCAAAGCGGCGCCCGCGCGCAGTTCGGCACCAGCCATACGATTTTTGCGCATCACTAAGCACCGGGTAAAAGCCCACTGCGCGCTCAGTGGCCGCCGCGCGAGCCTCGCTTGCGCGACGCACCGCTCAATCCGATGCAACAAGCGGTCAATCCGGCGAAGTCCAGACCGTGGTCAAGATCCAGAATTGATCGTCGCTCGTCAGCACACACGACGACGCGCCGAATTTCAGCTTGCTTTGCTGCATCTGTTGCACCTGATCCAGAGTCACACTGCTTTTCGGATACTGATAAACCAGCGTCGCGCGCGGCATTTTTCATCTCCTAGTTAGAAACGGCTTTGATCGCATCGGCCCATTGCTTTTTGTTGGCCGCGTTCATCACTTCTGCGTCGAGCCAGGCCATCATCGCGACTCTTGCCCGCGCAACGTCGCCGTTAAGCCGGCGTGCGTCGGGATCGAGCGTCTGGACCGCGGTTCTGACGTCGTCCGGTCGCCTGGGCAGATTCGACTCCATCAACTTTGCCAGTGCCAGCACCTGGCTATCGGTCATTCCGGTGACAGACGTTTCAATGGCTTCCTTGTCCGGAAGCTGAATAAAATCGTCCGCTGTTCTGATCGAAACGATCTCGTTGTCCGCTGCCCGCTCCGCTACCTTTGCAGTCGCCGTGATATCGGTGATGGCGTCTTCCAGTCCGCCGGCGTCCGCATAATTCTGCAAATCGCTCTCGGCCGCGGACAGCGGATACTGGTCATCGGAAAGCATCAGGCCGCGCAGAATCGGCACCTTCATTTTCTTTCGGTTGGCGTCCATCTGCGACTTCAAGGCCGGCAAGGTCTTCTGGAAAAACAGATCCTTGTTGATCGCAGTCGTCGCGCCCAATACACCCGCGGACGCCGCACCCAGTGCGGCTTTGGTGGCGGCATTGCCGACCGTGGCCGTCAAGCCGCCCAAAGCCAGGCCGATCAGGTCGCCGCCAAGACTGACGCTATTGCCGAACTCCGAAAGCTGATTTTTGTAGCGCGAGAATTCGATGTCATAAGCCCGCACCCGGTTGGTCACAATTTCATTGCGCATTGCGACCCGCCGAGTCTTGTCCGGCTCCGTATAGTATTGATGCACCACCGCACCGTGAAAATACGGGTCCAGCTCTTTCAGCACGGCATCGTTGTCCTGCGGGTCCTTCGGCGCTTGCCGGACCGCAGCACAACCTGAAAACAGCAACAGAATCGCGACGGTGACGAATCCATTGCGCGCATGCACAGCACGTACACCGGCCCCGCGGGTCCGTGGCGATTTGAAAAGCATGGCTACCCCACGTGGTTTTTATTCTGTTTCCATGCAAGGTACGTTGGCCCTGCGTTTTTGTGACGTGCCGTTGGCGGCACATCGCGAACAGAACATCGGGGTAGTTCTTTGAGTGACGTTTCCGAGGCCAACGCGCGCGCAAACGATGGCGCGCGTCTCCGATCGAGGCCCGCCAAACGCGCCGGTTGCCCTGCTACGCGATACGTTGCATATACGCGGGCAGTTGCGGCTCCGGCAGCACCGCCATCACCTTCAGGCGTTGCAGCGTACGCTTTTGTCCAGCACGCAGATGGTCCGCCAACGCTTGCGCAGCGGCA
>Ga0310813_10001345_pt1 | contig 14859 bp, 11 predicted proteins | sample YN3metagenome_FD_203086 | JGI IMG/M metagenome (GOLD analysis project Ga0310813, IMG submission 203086) | Soil microbial communities from experimental microcosm in Duke University, North Carolina, United States - YN3 | ecosystem: Engineered > Artificial ecosystem > Soil microcosm > Unclassified...
GTACCGCCCGGCTTCGGGCGTTGTCGTCGTGTTCAAGCGTGTGAAAGGCGTAGGACGTCGGGTGCCCGAACATACCATGCGGCACGGCATCCGGATGTGTAGCACGCGAAAGCTGTTTCGCCGAAACGACGCGACGCCGCACACCGGCCGGAGGCAACCGTGGTGGCGCATGCCGGGGCACAGCCCTTGCTTGCGCTCTGATATGACGAGCCCTTTCCTCCTCCGCCGCTCGGAGCGGCCATGACGGTCGAAGCGACGTGGTATCTGATCATCGGCGGCCTGCTGATCGCCATGGCGCTCGCGCGCCGCCTGATCGCGCATCTGCCGATGACGGGCGCAATGGTCTACCTGGTGGTCGGCTTCGTGCTCGGCCCGGCTGTGACCGGCCTGCTGAAGCCCAATCTGCTCGAAGGCGTGCACGCGCTGCGGCTCGTCACCGAGGCCGGGCTGGTGGTCTCGCTGTTCGCGATCGGCATGTATCTGCGCGTGCCGCTGCGCAACCGCCTGTGGCTGCTGCCGCTGCGCCTCGGCCTCGGGGCGATGCTGCTGACCATTGCCGCGATGGCTGCGCTCGCGTACTACGGACTCGGCCTTGAAGCAGGCCTCGCGCTGATCGTCGCGGCCGCGCTGGCGCCGACCGATCCGGTGCTGGCCAATGAGTTGCGGCCGCGGCAGGCCGGCGACGACGAGCCGTTGCGCTTCGCGCTGTCCGGCGAAGGCGGCTGCAACGATGGCGCTGCATGGCCGTTCATGCTGCTCGGACTGGCGTTGTGCGGTATCGATCTGCATGGCGGCTCGCTATTCAGCTTGCCGTTCGGCATCCATATCGGCAGCGGCGCGGCGAGCTTCGCCGCTTCGCTCGCATGGGGCCTCGGCAGCGCGGTCGCGATCGGCTGGCTGCTCGGCGCCGGGGTGGTGGCGCTCGTCACACGGCTGCGCATGCACACCGAAGTAGCGATCGGCGTCGAAGGTTTTCTGGCGTTGGGCTTGATGTCTGCGTGCTATGGCGCGACGCAACTGCTGCACGGCTATGCGTTCGTCGCGGTGTTCGTGGCGGGCGTCGCGCTGCGCCACGAGGAATTGCGCGCGACCGGCGGCGATGCCGCGCCCACCGAAATGCTCGAGAAAATCGAACACGGCGAGCGTTCCGAGGCCGCGCATACGCCCGGGCTTGCGCACGTGTTCGTCGCCGAATCGATGATGGCCTTTGCGGTTGAGATCGAACATACCGTCGAGCTGGTGCTGATGCTGATCATCGGCAGCGTCGTCTCGGCGTATTGGCGCGAGATTCTCGCGTGGCACGCGCTGTGGCCAGCGCTTGCGCTGCTGTTCGTGGTGCGGCCGCTGTGCACGCTGATCGCGCTGGCCGGGTCGCAGGCGACCTGGCCGCAACGCCTGCTGGCCGGCTGGCTCGGGATCCGCGGTGTCGGTGCGTTTTACTATCTGCTGTTCGCGATCGAGCAACTGCAACGCACCGCGCTCGATGCGGCGCTGGCCGTCGTGATGGCGGCGATCGTCGGTTCGGTGTTTCTGCACGGGGTGAGCGCGACCTTGCTGCTCGAACGGTATCTGCGAGCGCCTGCGCAGCGCGCGCGGCGGCACTGAAGGCGGCCTGGCAGCGAAGCCGCGGTGACGCCGCCGGTCCGCGGCGCTCGCTTACGCTTCAGGATTACTCAGGTCGGAATCCACCACCCGCTCGCCATAGGTCTGCGCTGCCGCGCGCGCGGCAGCGCCGTTGTCGAACGGGCCGATATCGGGGGCGCCGGCGAACGGAAACAGCAGCCGGCCGTCGATTTTGCGCACCACCTTCAGCAAGCCGATGAACGCCCCTTCGGTGGTCCGGCGGTAGGTCGCGTAAATCTCATAGTCCTGCCGCGATTCCGGCCGCACCGAGGCGGCGTCACGCGGTTTAGGGAAGATCATTCGGGGCCTCGTCATGGTGCTGCTCCGCTTGGCATCGCAAAGCCGGCGCTGCGGCCGGATCGGGGACATGACAAGTAAAGTGCAAGCGGTGTGCCTGTGGCGGGGCTCAGCCAGCGGATGGGTCCCTAACGCGCGTCCTCGAGGCCTGCATGCACCCGCGTCGGCGCTCGTTGAGGCTTTGTTGCCAGCGCACGCGCCTTTATGGCATCCATTGTTGAAACCCGGCTGGCATTTGTACCATCGCAGCAACGTTTCAACGCAAAGGCAACCATGCGCCCTTCCGAAGCCCTCGATCTGCAGCGAAATGCCGTGCGTGAAGCACCCGGCCGCTTTCGCGCTGCCAATCCACGTATCTTTGGCTCCGCGTGCTGCACGGCACAGACGAAGACGGCAGCGATCTCGATCTGCTGGTGGACGCGCTGCCCGGCGCAACGCTTTGCGACCTCGGTGGCCTTCAGGACGAGCTCGAATCGCTGCTCGGAATCCATGTCGACCTGCTGACGCCCGCTGCCTTGCCACCGAAGTTCCGCGCCAAGGTACTTGCCGAGGCGAAGCCGGTATGACTGAGAACCGGCTGGTCTGCCATCACAGAACCTGCCGCCGCCCCTCACCCTGCCTGCCGCGCGGGCGCCACCATCGCCCGGAAAATCATCATCAGATGATAGTAAAAGCGCATGCTGAAACCGTAGTTATACGCAAACAGATGCCCGAGCGCGATGCGCAGGCTGCGCCCCGGCGCGTTGTTGCGCGAGTACACCGACACCACGATCGGCACCATGCGCCGTAGCGCGACGCGCCGTGCCGCTTCGAGCGGCCGCGGCAAGTCGAGCCGGCTGACGAAGTCGTACGCGACCACCGTCGATGCGCTCAGCGACGCGCGCGTGGTGGTCGTCACCGAAACCGCCGTCTTGCGGTAATACGACACATACTCCTTCAGGTAGTACACGCCCTTCGCCGCGAGGCACAGCTCGCTGCCGAACACATAGTCGCAGCACATGCCGTACTGCTCCTTGTAGTTAACGCGCTTGACCAGATCCGCATTCGCCATCCAGCCGTTGTTCGGAAACATCTGGATCAGCCCGGTCTGCCCCGGCAGCGGCTGCAGCCCGGCCGCTTCGCGCGTGCGGTGATAGACCGTGTTGATATGCTCGCTCGCCGCCCTGTCGACGTTGCCATGCTCATCGGTCTCGTACTGGTCGCCGAACGCAACCTCGATGTCCGGATGCGCATCCCACGCGGACAGCAGCCGCTCGACGCCGTTTTCCACCAGAAAATCGTCGTCGTGAATCAGCAGGATCTTGTCGCCGGTGGCACGCGCGAACAGACTCGCGACATTGCGCGCCTGGCCGAACGACGGCTCGTTCTTCACGTAGCGCACGCGCGGATCCGCCGCGTATTTCGCGTCGATCAGCGCGCGCGTGCGGTCGTCTTTCGAATCGTCGCCGATCAGCACCTCGAGGTTCGCATGCGTCTGCGCGAGACAGGAATCGAGGCATTGGCCGATCAGCTCCGGACGCTGGTAGGTCGGCAGGCAAATCGAGACCTTCGTTTGTGCCGTCATCATGTTGCCCCTTTCGATATGACCTGGACGCGCGAGGCGTCACCGATGGCCCGGATAGCAGAATTGCAGAAATCCGCGCCACTGTGTCGATCAAAAATTCCGTCAAAAATACGCGGCACATTGCCTGCACGGCGCGCCACGGCAAGTGGCACACTGTGAAGATCGCCGCCCAGGCTCACCGGAGGCGCATCATGCAGCCAGCCTTCATCGACCGCGCCGACGCGGGCCGTACGCTCGCGAAACTCCTCAATCACTATGCCAGACGCGACGACGTCGTGGTCCTCGCGCTGCCGCGCGGCGGCGTACCGGTCGCGTATGAAGTCGCCCGCGCGCTCGCGGCCACGCTCGACGTACTGGTGGTGCGCAAGCTTGGCGTGCCGTGGCAGTCGGAACTGGCGATGGGTGCACTGGCATCGGGCGGCGCTCTCTATGTAGATGACGAACTGGTGCGCGAACTTGCGCTGCCGCAGCACGACTTCGACGCTGTGCTCGCGCACGAGCGCGCCGAACTCGCGCGCCGCGAACAGCTGTACCGCGCGAACTCCGCGGCCGCCGCGGCGGAACTCGCCGGGCGCATCGCAATCGTGGTCGACGACGGCATGGCGACCGGCGCGTCGTTGAAGGCCGCCGTGCGCGCGCTGCGCGCCCGCGCCCCGGCGAAAATCGTCGCGGCGCTGCCGGTCGCGCCAGCCGGCGCCGCCGCGAAGTTCCGCGGCGACGTCGACGAATTCGTCTGCGCGCTGACCCCGCCGCAGTTCTATGCGGTGGGCCAGTTCTATGCAGATTTCAGCGAAACGAGCGATAACGACGTGCAAGCGTTGCTCGCACGCGTGCCTGCCGATGACGGCCGCGCACCACCCGATAACTGACCCGGCCGCCTGCCGCCAGATGCGCGCGCAGCAGCGAGGCGGTCATCGGTCGCTCACGCAGCCGCGGCCGTAAGGTGCTCCGGCAGATAGCTCTGCAGATACTCTTCGAACTCGGCGCGCACTTCTGGATGGCGCAGCGCGAATTCGACGGTGGCCTTCAGGTAACCGAGCTTGCTACCGCAATCGAAGCGCGTGCCGAAGTAACGATATGCCAGCACCTGCTCTTCGGTCAGCAGCGATTGCAGCGCGTCGGTGAGCTGCAGTTCGCCGCCCGCACCCGGCTTCAGCGCACGGATATGCTTGAAGATGGTCGGCATCAGCACGTAGCGGCCGACCACGCCGAGATTCGACGGCGCGACTTCCGGCGCCGGCTTCTCGACGATGCCCGACAGCTTGATCACGTCCTCTTCCCACTCGCGGCCGTCGACCACGCCGTACGAACGGCTGTCTTCGCGCTTGATGGTTTCGACGCCCACCACCGAGCTGTGATAGTGATTGAACACGTTGACGAGCTGCTTCATTACCGGCTTTTCGCTGTGCAGCAGGTCGTCCGCGAGAATCACCGCGAACGGGCTGTCGCCCACCAGTTTCTCGGCGCACAGCACCGCATGGCCGAGGCCGAGCGCTTCGGCCTGGCGCACGTAAAAGCAGTCGACGTTGGCCGGCTTGATGCTGCGTACGAGGTCGAGCAGCTTGTCCTTGCCGCGTGCTTCCAGTTCGGATTCGATCTCGTACGACTTGTCGAAATGATCTTCGATCGCACGCTTGCTGCGGCCCGTGACGAAGATCATTTCGGTGATCCCCGCTTCGATGGCCTCTTCGACCGCGTATTGAATCAGCGGCTTGTCGACGATCGGCAGCATTTCCTTCGGGCTCGCCTTCGTCGCGGGCAAGAAGCGTGTGCCTAGACCCGCCACAGGAAATACGGCTTTGGTGACTTTCAGCATGTGTGCATTCCCACTCGGTTGTTGAATGTCGGCAACCGCCGTTGCGGCGGCAAATCTGTGTGTGGAAAAGAGCCTAGCGCAAAATTAATCGATTTTTTCGTTAAAGATGCGCTAAATTCATTAGCAACGCTTTACAGATTTGCCGAATGAATCGATAAAAAAGAAAATGCCGGCTGAATTACCGGCATTGCAGCGCGAAGCGGGTCGGTCAACGTAACTCTTGCCGCCCGCCCCGCTGCTGCCGGAAATTTATGGACGCGTTACAAAAGAGCCGATTCTTCGCTCTCTTCCATTTGCGGCAGCTTGCCCGGATTGATCCGGAAGCGGCTGATCGGCTCGTTGCGCAAAGCCTCGCGATAGGCCGAAACGGCCACCAGCACCAGCAGCACGACGACGCCAGCTAGCAGATGCACGCTCATGACTACCCCCTCGTCAAGAATTTGCCTGAAGTCCAAAGTAGCACAAAAAAAATACTGGAAAACGCGAATAGTATTAACCCGTGATTTTTTATTACGCCTTCCTGGCAGTTGGGACCGGTCGGTCCCTTTTCGACCGGGCGGCGCTCCCGTATTGAGCATGCCCAAGCCGGCCCGGGGACATTTTTTTATCGCTTTTATTTCAATGTCGCTGCATTAGGATACAAACGCGCGGCCATGCTTGCGTGACATTGGCATGCGCGCGGCATCAGCCTTTCAGCAAACTGTCACTCCGTTGCGGGTGCATGCACTTACGAGGACCGCATGAGCGACTCCGCCTTCGGCGCCAGCGCGCCGCCTCTGTCCTTCTCGACCTCCGCATCCACCGACGCCCACGCCGTGAGCGCCGGCAAGGAACACGTGATCGACGCGATGCGCGGTTTCGCCGCGTTGCTGGTCGCCTACTTCCACTGCCGCCAGGTGGTGTGGGTCGGCATGCAGAGCTTTCACCACACCGTCGGCAAATCGTTCGATTTCAGTTCGCTGGTTGCGTATGCGACTTTCCCGATCGCGTGGGGTTCCGCCGGTGTACCGATCTTCTTTGTGATCAGCGGTTATTGCATTCACCGCAATGCCGCGTTTCGTCTCGCACAAAACGCGAATTATCAGCTCGACGCGCGTAATTTCTGGATGCGCCGCTTTGCGCGTATCTATCCGGTGCTGCTGGCAGCGCTGCTGCTGACGCTCGCCCTCGATTCGATCAGTCTGCAGTTCACGCCGGTCAGTCACAAGATCCGTGAAATCGGCCTGTATCCGTTCCTCGTCAATCTGTTTTCGCTGCAAGGCGTCGCGGCTCACACGTACGGCTCGAACGGCGCGCTGTGGACGCTGTCGCTCGAAGTGCAGTTTTATGCGGTCTATCCGCTGCTGTTCGCGCTGCGGCGCCGCTTTGGCATCACGCCGATCCTGCTCGCGGTGGCGGCGATCAACGTGGTGTCGGCGCTGCTGCTCGAGCGGCACGATATCCAGTTCTTCCCGTCGTACTGGTTCTCGTGGACGCTCGGCGCGTGGATCGCGGAGGCGCAGGCCCAGCAGGTTCGCACGCGCGGTGCCGGGGCGCGCCGCCCCGCGCTCGTCTGGTACGGTCTCGCGGCCTTGTTCACGGCGGGCGGCTGCGTGGTGTTTCACTTCGGCCAGTACGGCGCCTTCCAGATGTGGGCGATCGGCTTCGCCTGCTATCTGTACAAGGCGCTCGACAGCCAGCGCGCGGCGCCCGGCCCGGCGATGCGCGTGCTGTCGCAGTTCGGCGACTTCAGCTTCTCGCTGTATCTGATCCATCTGCCGATCTTCGTGCTGCTGTCTTCGGTGCTGTTCCGCTCGTCGCTGCAGATGTCGATCTGGCCGACCTTCGGCTATATGTGCGTGGCGATTCCGCTCGCCTGGCTGTTCTACCGGCTGGTCGAACTGCCGGCGATGAAGTGGTCGGCAAGCCTGCGTCCGAAGGCGCGGCCGGCCGGCGACAGCCGGCAGACGGTGCGGGTTTGAAGCTGCCGAAGCTTTGAACCTCTAAACCTCTGAACCGATGCGACCGGTGAGCGGCGCTGCGCCGCTCATCTGCCCGCTCATCCGCGGGCCGAGCATCCAGGCACACGCACCGCATCCAGGCACACGCACCCAAAGCAGAGCCAAAGCACAACGGCGCGCAGGCCTCACGCCCGCGCGCCGTCGTCAGTCCGTCGAATCTGCAGGCAAGCCGTCGCCGCGACGGGTTTACGCCTGCTTCCCCGCCGCCACGTTCTTCAGAATCCGCTCCACGCCGTCCACATAGGCCACCGTGCCGAACGTCTCGATCGCCGTGTGATAACCGCGCATCACCAGCTGATCGCGCAGCGTCCGGTTCGCGCGCAGTTCCGCGAGCGTATCGGCCAGCGCGCGCGCGTCGCCGGGCGCGCACAACATGCCGTTCTCGCCGTCGTGAATGATCTCGGTGACGCCGCCGGCCCGCGCGGCCACCACCGGCCGGCGCGCCAGCATGCCTTCCACCACCACGCGGCCGAACGGCTCCGGCGTGATCGATGTATGCGCTACCACGTCGACCGCGCACATGCACGCGGCGATGTCATGCTGAAAACCGAGAAAATGCACGCGCTCGGCGAGCCCATGCTGTTCGACGAAGGTGCGCAGTTCCGCTTCGTACGCGTCCTCGCCGAACAGCGCCGCGCCCACCAGCACCGCATGCATCTGCGGATTGAGCACCATCGCCTCGAGCAGCACGTGCTGCCCCTTCCAGCGCGCGAGACGGCTGAACGAGCCGACCAGGAATGCGTCCTTCGGCAGCCCGAGCCGCGCGCGCAGCTCGCTTTGCGGCACCTCGCGCAATGCATCGAACGGGCCGCTCGCAATGCCGTTGAACACCACGTCGACGCGTTCGGTGTCGAATCCCGTCAGCTCAATAAAGGCGCGTGCCGACGCGCCCGAGTTCGCGATCACATGCGACAGACCACGCGCGCACCATTTGATGATCGACAATTGCCGCTTGCCGAAATGCTCGGCGCTGACGATATCGCGCAGATGCCAGACCACCGGTTTGCCGGACAGCTTGCCGGCCATCACGCCGATCACCATCGCGCGCTGCGTATTCGCGTAGATCACGTCGCTGTTGCGGGCGCGCGCCGCGCTAGCCCGCACCAGCGACCAGACGCTCGCGAGCGCCTTGCCGATCGGCGGACTGCCGCCCTGCTTGCGGATGTTGCGGGTCGCACCGGCGTCGAGCACGGTCACCGGCACACCGGCGCGCACCAGCGCGGCGCGGAACGGACCGTCGTCGAACAGCACGACGTCCATGCGCGCGCGCAGTGCCTTCACCACTTCGAGCAGCGACAGTTCGGCGCCGCCGAGCACACCGCTCTGGTCGAGCGCAAGCACCCGCAGCGATGAACTCGGCGCGGCAGCCACGCCCTTTAGCGGCGGTTCGTAGGCGGGCAGCGTCGCGCCCTGCAACGCCGGCACGGCAGCGCGCACATGGGCGAAAAAGCGCTCGCGAAACAGCCCGGCGGAAAAGCGCTCGGCATTCGCGCGGCAATCGGCGGCGGCGAAACGGCCGGGCTGCACCGCGAAATGGTCGACCGCGGCGATGATCGAATCGGCCGTCTGCTCGTTGAAGAAGATTCCGGTCGGCCGCGGATCCGACAGGTCGCGCACCGTTTCCAGCGCGCCGCCCTTGCCGTACGCGATCACCGGCGTGCCGCAGGCCTGCGCCTCGACCACCGAAATGCCGAAGTCCTCTTCGGCGGCAAATACGAAAGCCTTTGCGCGCCGCATCCGGTCGCGCAGCACCGCGAACGGCTGATAGCCCATCACCTCGACGTTCGGCGTCGCTTTCGCGCGCACCTTGTGCATGTCCGGTCCGTCGCCGATCACCACCAGCTTGCGCTCGGGCATCCGCGCGAACGCTTCGACGATCAGGTCGATTTTCTTGTACGGCACCATCCGCGATGCGGTCAGATAGAAATCTTCCTTCTGTTCCAGCAGCGAAAACGCGTCGACGTCGACCGGCGGAAAGATCACCTGCGCATCGCGCTGATAAACCTTCCTGATCCGTCGCGCGATAAACGCCGAGTTCGACACGAACGAATCGACCGAATTGGCGGTGCGCACGTCCCAGTTGCGGATGTAATGCAGAATCAGCCGCGCCAGCGCCGACTTCGGGCCGCGCGTCAGTTTCGATTCGTGCAGATACTGGTGCTGCAGATCCCACGCATAGCGGATCGGCGAATGCACATAGCTGATGTGCACCTGGTCGGGGCCGGTCAGCACGCCTTTGGCGACCGCGTGGCTGCTGGAAATCACCACGTCGTACGCGGACAGATCGAGCTGCTCGATCGCGAGTGGCATCAGCGGCAGATACGAGCGGTATTTGGCTTTCGCTTTCGGCAGCTTCTGGATGAACGACGTCGTGACCGGCTTGCCGCGAATAAAGGTGCGGTCGTCGAGAAAATCGACGAGGCTGAACAGGTCGGCGTCCGGAAAGCACGCAATGATCTGTTCGAGCACGCGCTCGGCGCCGGCATACGTGACGAGCCAGTCGTGCACGATCGCCACCCGCACCTTGCTCGCCGCCGCACGCGGCGCGCGCCGTGGCGGCGCCTGCGTGAACGGCACCGCGGGCGCGGCCGGCGGCACCGGCAGATCGCGTGTCAGCGGGTCCAGCAGCGTGTCTTCAGCGATATCGTGGTTCATGATGCGCTCTTCCTCGAATACAGTCGGATCAACACGGAGCGCGCAAGATCGCGCAGCGCGGGCGTCATCGTCAGCGACCACGCGAGGTTCGCGCCGACCACCGCGATCATTGCGGCAGCCGTCATCGGCAGTGTGGTGATGAAGCTCGACAGCCACAGCGCGCCGATCAGAAATACGAGGTGCGCGAGCATGTCGAGCAGGATCGGCTTCAGGTGAATGCCCGACAGGCGCAGCAGCACGAGGTAGTCGAACAGGCCGCGCACGGCCACCACCACCGCCGCGCCGGTCAATCCGAAGTAATGCACGCCACACCACAGCAGGCCGGCGAAAAACGGCAGTTCGAACAGGCCGAGGCGCGCCGCGGTGCCCGGATGCACCTGCGCCTGAATCAGGATGCGCGCCAGATTCGCCTGGCCGACCAGCCACACCGAGATGATCAGAATGCGGCCGACCGGCCCGCCCGCGCTCGCCACTTCGTTGCCGACCCACAGGTGCAGGAACGGCTCGAGCACGATCACCGCGACCAGCGCGACCGGCGTGAAGACGCCGTTCAGGAATTCGAGCGACTGCCGCACGATCGCGTCGGCATCCTTGCGGCCCGACGCGGACAGGCGCGGAAACAGCGTGCGCGACAGCGCGGTCGGCACGATATTGAGGCGCGTCACCAGGTTTTGCGGCACAGAGTAGTAGGTGACGAAGCGCGCGCCGAGGTTCGCGCCGAGCAAGACCCGGTCGAGCGATTCGGCCACCATGTTCGACACGCTGGCAATCAGCATCCAGCCGCCGAAGCTGAACAGCCCCTTCGCCACACCGAGTTGCGGCGCCAGCACGCGACGGATGTCGAGCACGCTCAACGCCGAGCGGAACAGCAGCGCCGCGGCCAGCACGCGCGCGACCACCGCGGCGGCCAGCACGTTCGGCAGCGTCGGGCCGATCCACCATGCGGCGAACAACGGCAGCAGCTGGAACAGAAAGGTGCCGATGGTCTGATTGGTGTTGTACGCGCCGAAGCGCTCGGCACCGTTGATCGCGCCGGCGAACACCCACGACACATTGGCAATCGGAATCGCGATCGCGAGCCACGGCAGCGCGTGATACACCTCGTGCTGCAATTCAGGCGATACGCGCGAGAAATACGACGTGTACAGAAACGCGCCGAAGTAGATCACCAGCCCGCCGATGACGCCGGTCGCGGCGTTCAGCCAGGTCGCGCTCCAGAACACGCGGGTGCACTCGTCGGCGTCCTGCGACGCGCGCGCCTTCGAAATATGATTCTGCGCGGCCATGCTCATGCCGAGATCGAGAATGCCGAAGTAACCGATCAGCACCCACACGAGGCTCACCACACCGTAGCGTTCGACGCCGAGCGCCTTGATATACGCCGGCACGGTGGCGAGCGACACGAACGTGGGCAGCACCAGCCCGACGAGGTTGATCCCGACGTTCTTCAGGAGGCTTTTATCCATCCTTTTACCTTCGCTCCAGTCGTTGCGCATCTGCCGGACGTGCGTCCGCGGGGCCGCGTGGCTCGCTGCGGACGCGCCGTTGTGCGGCACAGCACAGCCTTGCGAGTAAAGCACGTAAAAATTCGCTGCAGCGCGTTGCTGCAGCGCGAAATAATTGGTTTAACGCGGCGCGCGACATGGGGCTGTCACCCGTCATGTCGGCACCGCTTTGCACACGCGTGTGCGGCGCCGGCATCACGGTTTCCAGCGGTACATCGTGACCTTGCCGCGCGCATCCTCCTCGACGAACACCAGGTACTCGCCGTTGCTGCGGCGTGCCGCGCTCACACCGTTCGGCACGTCGACCCAGCCCGACGCGCGGCCCACTTCCGGCCCCGGCCGCATCACGCCGACCTCGGCGCCGCTGTCCTTGTCGAGCACGTGCACCGCGCCGACCGGCTCGACCGTGAAGATGTACTTGCCTTCCACGGTCAGGCCGATGGTGGTCAGCACCGGCTTGGCCTTCGGATCCCATGGCAGCTTCACCGTATAGCGCGCCACCGGCTTGCCGCTCGACCACTTGTCGTAGCGCACCAGCACGCGGCCGGCTTCTTTCCAGAACGCGCGGTCGTACGGCGCATCCGCGGTGTAGCCGGTCAGATACATCGAATCGGTGCTCGCGTCGTAGATCGCGCGGGCCACGTCGTCGAACGGCGGCGGCACCGGATACGCGGTCATGTCGTCGTACGCGTACTTCGGGTTGCCGTGCGCATCGAGACCGCCGAAGCGGAAGCGGAACACGCCCTTCGAATTCACCGCATGCCAGATGTCGCCGTTCGTATCGACCCACCAGCCCCAGCCGCCGACTTGCGGCTGGCCGCTCGAATTCGGCTGGAATTCGTCTTCGTCGAACTTGCCGTTGCCGTTCGCATCGCGCCAGATCCAGTCGCCGCCTTGCGGCGCGTTCGGAATATTGGCGACGCCGCGCGCGCGGCCCGCAATGTAGCCCGATGGAATCGCGGTCTCGCCGTCGTGCTGCGCATCGAACCGGTAGATCTTCAGGTGGTCCGCGTACATGTCGGTCAGGAACAGGAACGTGTGTCCCTTGATCTGCCGCGCGATCGGCAGCCCGGGCCACTTGTCGACGTAGAACACCGGGTCTTGCGGATACTTGAAGCGGTTCGACAGGAAGCCCGCATAAGTCCACTGCTGACCCACCGGCTTCGACAGATCGAGTTCGAAGCGCTTGTTGCCGGTATAAACGCTATCGGGCCGCGCCGGATCGATCCACGCGCCGTCGACGAACAGCAGCCCTTCCACCTTCCATTGACGCTTGCCGTCCGGCGTATAGCTTTCGAGCGTGGCGCCGAGGCCCGCGTCGATCGGCTCGAACACCGGACCGACGCCATTGGTCGCGACATAGATGTTGCCGCGCGCATCGACGCCCACGCCGGTCAGCCCGTTAAAGCGCTGCGGGCCTGGCTTGCCGGCCACGCCCGCGTAGATACCGCCGCGCTCGCCGAGCGTGCCGGAGGCCGCGTACTTGCCGGCCGTCTTGCTGAAGAACAGCACCTGCTGGCGCGGCCCGTTATCGGCGATCAGCACGCGAGCGTCCTTGTCCACGGCGACGTCGGTCGGCACACTGTCGTCGGGTAACGCCAGCTTGTCGTCGAGCGGCTTGCCGCTCGCCGCGTAATGCGCGATCTTCGGCTTCTTGCCGAGCGTATCGGTCAGCACCCACAGCGAGCCGTCCGGCGCCAGCGCGAGCTTGCCCGGCTGCGGCACGCTGAACTGGCCTTTCTTCAACATCGATTCGGCGTCGTAGATTTCGACGCGGTTCTGCGTGGCATTCGCGACGTACAGCAGCGTGTCGCTGGCGGCGAGGCCGCTAACGTCCGCATGCGTTTGCGCCGGCACTTCGTTGACCATCAGAAAGCTCGCGGCCATCCGCGCGCGCGGATCGGTTGCGTTCGCAACCGGCTGGAACGGCACGCTCTGCTTGACGTCGGCGATCTGCCGGCGCGACACGCCGTACCACTGGCGGCCCTTCTCCGGCCACACGCCGCGGCCGACCAGATGATCGCGCTCGGTGCCCACCGCCACCGCGACGTACACATAGCGATGATTGACCGCCACCGCGTTGCCGCCGCCGCCGCCCCAGCCGTGCGTGCCGCCGGCAAAGCCGAGCATCTTGCCGTTCTGGTAGACGCTCGCCTCGGCGCCGCTCTCGTCCCACGGCGCGTCGGTGTAGACCTTGCCGTCCGCCGCGACCGCGATCGCGGTAATGTTGATTTGCGTCCATGTGCCGTCACCGAAGCCGAACGTATTGCCGATCCATGAGGTCTGCACGTCGAGCGGCTTGCCCGCCGCCGCCTGCGCGAACGCGCCCGTGGTCGAAAACAGCATCGCGAGCGAGCAGCACGCTGCGGCCAGCACAGATCGGATCAAAGACGCTTCTCCCGCCGGCGCTTCGTGCGAAGCCCGGTCGATTCCGGTTGAATGACGATGCGGCCAAGGGGGCCGCGTTTCGATTGGTGGTTCGGTTGACAGCGCTCGCGCGGGCGGAAAGACGCGGGCGGCAAGTCATACGGTCGCGCGATGTTCAATCTCGGGTCGACAGGCGCTGCACGCGCCAGCCTTCTCACCCCACAATACGCGTAAACCCGGCGCTAAAGAAATTCCAAAAAATTCAAAATTATTCAAGCGTGAGCGTTTGAAAAAAAATCCCGAAACCTGATCGTCAAGCAGCACTTCGGCCACGTCGAAAACGCTTTTCGGCCACCGCGGCAATGCGAATTTTACCGGCCCGGTAAAGCCGATCCGCACTTCTTACTTGCACTGATCTTGCGCATTGGATCGCCGCTCAAGATTAATTTTTCACTCAATCGCTTAATCGTTTTTCCTTCAAATTTTTGGAGCCATTTTATTTTTCTAGAATGAATGGCCGCATTACCCGTCATTCGCCTTTCGCTAGCGCGTCTGTCGCGCCCCACCAACGCCACTTCACGGATTCCGATGACCGCCAGTTCACTGCCCGTGCCGCCCTCGCATACGCGGCGCATCGTTCAGCTCGACGGCCTGCGTGCGATCGCCGTGCTGGCGGTGTTCGCGCAGCACGCGCTGAAAGCGCCGCTGTGGATGGGCGTCGACCTGTTCTTCGTGCTGAGCGGCTTTCTGATCACCGGCATCCTGCTCGACCGCAAGGCGCGCGGACAGTCGTATTTCAGCTACTTCTACGCGCGCCGCGCGCGGCGCATCCTGCCGCCTTATCTGCTGCTGATGATCGTGTCGTCGCTGCTGTTTGGCCTCGGCTGGGCGCAGCACTGGGAGTGGTATGCGTTCTTCGCGACCAACGTCGGCGACGCGCTGAACCAGAGCGGCCACGACAGCCTGAACGTGCTGTGGTCGCTGGCCGTCGAAGAGCAGTTCTATATTTTCTGGCCGTTCGTGATCCTGCTC
>Ga0310813_10001347_pt1 | contig 14841 bp, 10 predicted proteins | sample YN3metagenome_FD_203086 | JGI IMG/M metagenome (GOLD analysis project Ga0310813, IMG submission 203086) | Soil microbial communities from experimental microcosm in Duke University, North Carolina, United States - YN3 | ecosystem: Engineered > Artificial ecosystem > Soil microcosm > Unclassified...
ATAATCGTTGTAATACCCGTCCGCCTTGATCTTAAAATATGCTGCCGCTGTTCCGGCAAGGATCGCGGCCCCGGATGTCAGAACCACCGGTGTAAGACTTTTCATTTGTTCCTCGCTGACGAGAGCCGAGGGGGCTATGCCGCTGTTCGGCATCAACGTCGCGTGAACCAGCTGCTGCTCTCCGCCGGAAAGAGAAAGGCTTGCGCTCTCATATCCCTCCTTCGTCATGGTGAGGATTCCGTTTGAGCGGTCAAGCTCGAGCACGGCCGGCGTTTGGCCTACCAGAGAATCGTTCAGGAAGATGTTTGCTCCATACGGATCAGACGTGACGTGATAGATCTTCGGAAAGATCACGTCACGTTCGACATCTTCTCCTGCCGCGAACATCAATGTTTCGGCGACAACGCTTGCAATCCAGCTGTTTTCGCCTGCCCGGCGAAACGTTACCGTGTGGATTCCGGGCGGTACGGCAACGTTGTTCACCGGAAGCATTCCAATCTCGGTCGTGTCGATGTACGCGATGACATCACGTGTGCCCGAATGCGCAGAGAGTGTTGCCGAAAGGCTGTCGTGGATACTTCCGCCGGAACTGCTTCCTGCAATGATCGTCCCGGAAACGAGGAATACACAGAACGTGACCGCCATGAACTTCGTCATTGCTTCGCCCCCTTCAATCCGACAACGACATCGTCTTCGGACATGACAATCAAGTAATTGCGCCACGCGATCGGCATAGTTTTAATGCGGCCTTCCATTTTGTATTGCCAGACCAACTGCCCGGTGTTTGACCGGAATGCGTACAGGTTCTTGTCCGCGCAGCCGATGTACACGATATCTCCTGCGACGAGAGGGGTCGCGTTAAAGAGGGTACTTGCCGTGTAGGTCCAGACGACCGAGCCGTCATCTTTATTGAGGCAATAGAAGACGTGGCCAGTGGTCCCGACGTAGACGTGTCTGCCGTCGACAGCCTGCGACGAAAAGACCGGCGCGCCGAGATCCCGTCTCCATACCATCGCCCCGGTTGCCGCGTCGAACGCCGAGCATGACTTTCCGATGGAACCGATGATAACTTTGCCGCCGCTCACGGAGGGTGAGCTCACAATTGTACCGCCTGCGTTTGCCTCCCAGCGGAGTTTACCGTCGAGAAGACCGAGCGCGTAGATATTGCCGCTATCGGTCCCGAAGAACACGAGGCTCCCGTCGGTGGCGGGCGAAGAATGGATCATGTTTCCTCCGTTCGACCGGGGAAGCGTAAACTTCCAGACTTCTTCGCCAGTATGCTTGTCGAGACAATATAATTTGCCGCCGACCGTTGTCACGAGGAGCTTTTCTTCGATGAGCAACGGGGACGATTCGATGTCGCCAAGGGCTCGCTGCCATTCGTTCTTCGAGCTCCGGACATTGTACGCAATCAAACTTATCTCGTCGTGGGCAAGCGGAATGAAGACGATATCGTTGTCGACGAGCGGAGTGCCGGCAATCGCCGATCCGAAATCGGTAGATCCGGTTCCTTTGCCCGTAGCAATGTCCACAAGCTGCAGTTCGCCGGCAAGAGTTCCGACAAAGATCGTGCTGTCCGCAACCGCGGTGGAATATCCGCTCAACCCGGCGCCGGCGTTGTACTGCCACATTTTTATCAGCGGGGGCGAGAGCTCGTCAGCCGAAACGTTCGTCCGGCCGGGATTGCCGCCGTACATGAGCCATTCATTGGCTCCCGGACGGAAGAGCCGTTCCGTATGGATATAACTGCAGCCGCAAAGGAATGCCGCGGCAACGAATGCGAAGGTTTTTGTCCGGCTAGAAATCATAACCAAAAAAGAACTGGTGAAATAATCCGTCCTGCAGCTTCGTGAAGTTTCCCTCGATCCTTTTCCCGAGATCGTAGCGCAGGACGAACGCTCCTCCAAGGCTCAACCGGAGGCCGCCGCCGACGCTGCCCAGCGTCTCCGTGTAGTCATCGTCCCACGCGTTTCCCGCGTCGAAGAACAGGGCGCCGCGAAATCCGACAAACGAAATGCCGCCGATGGGAAAACGGATTCCGAGCTGATCGAGGAAGGGAAAGCGCAATTCGTTGCTCACGAGCCAGAGCTTTTTCCCGCGAAGGGAAAATCTCGGGTAGCCGCGCAGGTCCCAGCTCCCTCCCATGACGAACCGGCGCGCCTCCTTTCCGTCGTTATAAAACAGCCACAGCCGCGAAGCCACCGCCGACCGCTGCGCGATCCGGAAATACTGCCGGTAATCGAAGATCAGCGAATAGTAATTTGCGTTTGAGTATTGAACGTCGGACGTGTATGCGACACTGATGTTAAACCGGCTTCCGTCCAACGGCCCGCTCGGGCCCCACAGCGAATTGTCGTGTGTGAACGAAAGCGTGTTGGATAAAAACAGCGCGCGCCGCGAACGATCAACCGTCGAGGCGCTCTCGTCCGGGATCCCCGAATTCGAAGCGTCCTTTTCCGAATTGCTGACGCTTGTGACAACGGCAATTCTTCGGAACGTTGAAAGCGGATAACTCAATGTCACATAGGCCCCGAAGACGCGCTCGAAGAAAAATTCATCCGGGTCGGCGAGATCGTACCTGCGGCCGCTGAACCTGTAGACCCCGTAGGCGAAATTCGTCCTTTGCTGCAGCGAAATCCGCGAAACCGCGATATTGAAGCTTGAGAGGAGCTCGTCCGTCGTCTGCGCCGTATTATAGACGAGGAAATAGTACTGCTCATTCCCCAGAATGTCGCTGAGCGCAAGAAACGCTCCACCTGTCGTCCCAAACACGGGGTCGGTCGCGATCTGGCTCTGCGCGATGTCCAGGCTGTATTCGCCCGTATACCGGAGCGATTTTGTTTCCGATGTTCCGGCGATCGATTGCGCTTTCCACACCGGCCGGGCAGCCGTATGCTCAATCGGGCGGCGCGTCGTGGAAGTGTCGTACAAACTCAGCACCTCCGGGACTTCGCGGATCTGAAAACTGAAATCTTCAAACGCAACAAAAACAAGGTTGCTGTCAGCCCACGTCGGATCGAACGCCGCCGTCGTGAAACGGGTAATCTTCCGCATTTCGTTCGGCGCACGGGTGCTGTCGAGTTTCATCATCCACACGTTGCGCGCGCCGTCGATATCCGACGTAAAGATCAGGCTGGACGCATCCCGAGCCCATTGCGCTGAGTAATAACTCTCATTCCCGAACGTGAGATAGGAGATGTCGTACGTAGCGACATTGATGAGGAAGAGATTATATTTTCCCTGATCACCGAACGATGGCCGGTCCGAGCTGAAGACGATCACATCGCCGCGCGGCGACCAGGCGGGATCACGGTCGTCGTAGACATCATTCGTCAATCGTGTTAGCGCGAGCTTCTCCGTATCCCATATATAAAGATCGTTCGTCCCGGATTTGTCGATCGCAGAAAAAACGATGCGTTTGCCGTCCGGCGACCACGAGGGCGAGCCGAGAACAACGAGGTCCTTAAAGTGGTAGGTCTCCGTCGTCTTGTCCTGTTTGATGTCGTAACAATGAAGCGCGTCATTTTCCCCGCTTTTTGTCACGAACGCGAGGACGCCCTGCGGTGAGATGTCGAGCTTGCTTTGAAAAAGATGGAATGCCTCGAACTCGTCCGATTTTTCTCCTTCGACGACGACGTCCAGCTTCGTCGTTCCGCTGTCGCGCGTCGCGCGATAAATACTCGTGTACCCGGAATGATTGCCAATAAAATAAATCTCCCGCTTGTCTCCGTCCCTGTAGAAGGCAGGCTTTGAATTGAATCCCTCCGTGACGATCGGCTTCGAGACATGGCTGGGCTGATCGGCAGCAGCCAGCAAGGGATAGTATTTCTTCTTGAGAGCGTAGGTCCACTCTTCGTCGAACTGGTTGAAATTCTTTTCGATCGTCAAACGGAAAATTTCTTCGAACGAGCCCGACTTCCAGAAGTTCTCCATGAAGAGAAGTATTTTTTCCTCGCCGTACCGCTGCCCGATGAACTGAAGAATGTTCTGCCCTTCTTTGTACATGAGGAACGTCCCGTAGATGCGCTCCATTTCGCCGAGCGGGACAAGATAATTGCTGACGACGGCGTCGCGCAGAACCATTTCCGCCTGTCCGTCCCACTCTTCCGACCAGTACTCTGCCAATCCCTCAACAAACCAGAGCGGCGGGAGCCGGTCCTGCGTGAAGTGATGATCGAGGAGCACCCGGTTTATCTTGCTGTGCATGAAGACGTGGACAAGCTCATGCCGGATGACGTGGCGAAAATTCGACATCGAGCCGTCATACGGAATAACGACACGCCCCTTGAGGAACTCGAAAAATCCGCCGACGCCTTCCGGGACAAATCCCGGGGTGATGTTCGTCTGCTGGAAATGGAGATGTGAGCTGTAAAAAATCAGGGGAATGCGATTGGCAACGTTCTGGCTGAACTTCTGCTCGAGAGCGTGATAGCTCTCCTCGGCAAGAAATGCGCCCCGTTCGGCGAGGTCCTGCATTTCGGGGTAGTAATAAATATCGAAGTGCTCAGTCTTCAGTACATGCCAGTCGAACTCGGTGTATTGCACCTTGTTCCGTCCAAAGAAGAAGAACTGAGAGAACGCCGAAGAACTCAGCAGGAGAAGGAAGGCACTATAAAGAGCACACCGTCGGAACATACCTCATCATCGAATCAATTCCATCTCGTCATTTAACATTCAACATATGGACAGTTCATTGACATTACCTCAACAGTCCCTGCGGTACAGGAGTGCCGTTATCTTTTCCCCATCTCCCATTTCAGGTAATCGATGATCCGAACAGGTGTCGGATCGATTCCATTGAGGAGGGCAAGATAATAGCTCGTCCAATCCCCGAGCTGGACCAGCGAAAATATTCTCGCGAGCTTTGAACTGCCGTCGCTTTCCGCCTCCAGTACACGCCCGGCGAATTCACTCACGATGCTCTTCGTAATCTCCATGCGCGCGCGAACGCGGGCATGTTCTCCCTTGTCGCGCAGGAAGACGACTGCCATGTCGTGCATATGGCGCTGAAGAACTTTCCACCCGACAAGCTCGTTGTGGTTCATCTCCGGCAGGACGTGGCCGAACGCAAGCACCTTGGCGTTTTCGGCAAGCTGTCCGCGCCAGCGCACATTCACGGCATCGAATGCCTCCGAGGAGGAATACACAACAGGCAGCTTATAATAGAGCTGTTTGGCCAGCGCGTAGGCAGGGTTTGAATCTTTCAGCATCGCATACACTTTGGCCTTTTTCGTCAGCAGTTTCACGGTCTCCCGGATTTCTTTATCCTGCGAGGGAAGCAGTTTCATCCGCGTTAGAATAAGAAGCGGCACAAAAAATGAAAATCCGAGCGCGGCCCTGGGAGGATATCCTTTCGGAATCTTCACAAACGGCTGCTTAAACTTCCGGCAGAGTTCCTGCGTTTCCCCGCCGGTCGATATTCCGATGACTGCCGCTTTTCGCTTCTTCGCGTCGTGATGCGCTGAGATGGTCTCCTCCGTCCCGCCTGAATAGCTCGAGACAATGACAAGGCTTTCCTTGCCGACAAACGCCGGCAGTTCATAGTAACGGTTGACAATAAACGGAAGGTCCAGCTCCCCGGCGGCATACGAGCGCAGGATGTCGCCGCCAATGGCCGATCCCCCGAGCCCGGTCACGACGATATTTTTGATCGCCGCGCCCTTGAGCGGTGTCTTCGCGCTCTTCCCGATGGCGACTGCCTCTTCAATCTGCTGCGGAAACTCAAGCAGAAGCCTTCTCATATCGGAGCGGTCATACCGCTGGACAGTTATTTCGTTCATGATTGCTTAATGGATGGTGATGGGAATACTATTATGTTCAAGCGGAATGTCGGGACATTGCTGCTTGAGAAAATCACGAAGGTGCGATTCCACTTCTTCGCTTGCAGACATTCCGAGAACCTTACGAGCCACCGATTGCATGTCGGTGTAGTTCATCGCGCGAATAATTTTCTTGATTTCCGGGAGGATGCCCGGGACGACGCTCAATTCATCCATCCCAAGCCCTATGAGAAGCGCGGTCGCGACGGGATTTCCCGCCAGCTCGCCGCAAATCCCGACCCACTTCCCGTGCTTATGCCCGGAGTTAATCACGTGCTTGAGCGTGATGAGAACCGCCGGATCGAACGCCTGATAGAGATTTGAAACGAGGCTGTTTCCGCGATCGACCGCGAGAAGGTACTGCGTCAGATCGTTGGAGCCTATACTGAGAAAATCGACGAGCGATGCGATCGGGCCTGCGTTCAGCGCAGCCGAGGGGACTTCGATCATGACGCCGACCTGGAGCTTGGCATCGAACTTTATCTTCTTGGCGCGCAATTCGGCTTTCGCCTGCTCGACAAATTGCTTCGCCAGGTGAACTTCGCCGATCGTGGAAATCATCGGAAACATGATCGCCATGTTCTTCCTCGTGCTGGCGCGCAGGAGCGCGCGCAGCTGCTGGAGAAAAAGATCGGGGCGATCAAGGGAGATCCGGATGCCGCGCCAACCCAGAAACGGGTTCGCCTCTTCCGCGGTTTCCGAAGCGAGCTTGTCTCCTCCAATATCGAACGTCCGCATGATGACCCGGTGCGGATATAGCCGATCGGCAACTTTTTTGTACTCCTGGTACTGCTCCTCCTCCGATGGAAAATCATCCCTTCCCATGAGAAGACTCTCTGTGCGGTAGAGCCCGACCCCCTGCGATCCCTGCAGGACGACATATTCCAGCTCCTCCGCGAGCTCGATGTTCGCCGAGAGCTCGATCGTGTGCCCGTCGGTGGTGACCGGCGGAAGTTCCTTAAGCTGGGAAAGATCCGCCTCAAAGCGGGCGAAGCGCTGCTGTTTCGCCTCGTATTCCGCCAGGCGTTCCTGCGACGGATGGATGACGATCGTTCCTCCATATCCGTCGATGATAAGCTTGTCTCCCGCTGCGACCTCGCGGGACACATCCCCCAGTCCGACGACTGCCGGGATTTTCAGCGAGCGGGAAAACAGCGCGGCGTGGGACGTAATGCCTCCGAGATCGGTGGCATAGCCGAGCACTTTGTTCCTGCTGAGGATCATCGTGTCGGCGGGAGTCAGTGAATGCGCGACAATGATCGGAGATCCGTCGAGCTTCGAGATAAGTTTTTCCTGCTGGAGATTACGGATGATGCGGTTCCGGAGATCGTCGATATCGTGCGCGCGCTCGTGCATGTATTCGTCATGCGCGGCCAGCATGAGCTTCGCGTACTTTCCTATTTCCGTGCTGACGATATACTCCGCGTTCTTGCGTTCCGTGCGGACTCTCTTCGTGAGGGATTCGAGAAGGACGGCATCCTCGAGAATCATGATTTGCGCCTCGAAGATTCTTGCTTTGGCTTCACCCACTTTTTGCCGGGCGAATCCGAGTATCTTGTTCAGCTCTTTTGCGGACTTCTGGATCGCCGTTTTCATCCGCTCGATTTCCGGCTCGCAGGACTCGCCGTCGAGCTCGCGCTCCTCCACCCTGGGAATTTCCTTTGTGAAAAGGTATGCCGTCCCCACCGCAATGCCGGGCGACGCCGGAATCCCGTTCAGGATAATTTCTTTCTTTACCGGTGAGACGCTATTCATACCCTGTTACTCATCAAACCCGCGCTCAAACAACCCTATAATTTCCTCGGCAGCCTGCGCCTCGTCATCGCCTTCGAATCGCAGAATGAGTTTCGAGCCCTGCTCGGCCGCTAGGGTCATGACGCCGATGATGCTCTTTCCGTTGATCTCCATGCCGTCCTTATAGATGAAGAATTCCGCCTTATATTTGGATGCCGTTTTCACCAGAGTTGCCGCCGGGCGCGTATGGAGGCCCGCTCTATTTTTGATGACGACTTCGCGCTCGATCATTCAGCGGTTTCGTTCCGACATTTTGCCCGAAAGCCAGTGGAGGACTTCCCGGGCTCCGGATCCCGGTAGACGGCCGAGCGCCCGTTGAGCGGCGGCCGTTCTGCGACGCACACCGCGCTCGGCGCTGTCGATGATCCCGTGGCGCTCATAAATATCGCGCACGCGCCCGATGTCGACCCTCCTGCCGTTGCGCTGCGATGAGACATGCTTCAAATACTTCCTGTCGGCCCCGCCGACTTTCGAAATCGCCGTCAACAGAAGAACGGTTTTCTTCTTCTCGAGAATGTCGCTTCCTATCGCCTTCCCAAAATCTTTTTCTTCGCCTGTTACATCCAGGAGATCGTCTTTCATCTGGAATGCCATTCCAAGATGATCGCCGAACATCCGGAGCGCCGCGACCTGCCCGCGCGAACCGCGTCCGATGACGGCGCCTATTTCGCACGCCGCCGCTATGATCCGCGCCGTTTTTTTCCGGATCATCCGGAGATATTCAGGCAGCGTGACGTCCGTCCTGCATTCGAATTCCTTGTCCAGGCCCTGGCCCTCGCAAACTTCGACCAATGCCCGCGTAAAGATATCCGCGACACCCGGAATGCTCTGCGCCGGGGTTTTCAGAAGGGCCTCATAGGCCAGACCAATCATCTCATCGCCGGCCAGAATCGCGACGTTTTCATCCCATTTCTTGTGGACGGTCGGCCTTCCGCGCCGGAGCGGCGCATTGTCCATGACATCGTCGTGGACAAGGGTAAAGTTGTGAAGCATCTCGATCGCCGCGGCGGCATTCAGTGCGTCATCTGTATTCCCTCCGACAGCCTCGCATGAGAGCATGAGAAGGGTGGCGCGCAGCCTCTTGCCTCCGGAGCTTACGACGAACCGAATCGGCTCGTACACCGATCCGGGATTCCGTTTATTTGAGAGTGCCGATAATCTTCTCTCAATCGCCTTCTGGTATCTATTATAGTGTCGCTGAAAACTTGCTTCCTTCAACCCTCGATCCGGTGCGTTTTGATATGGTTATGCCTCAATTTCATAATAGCAAAAGAGGGTATGAGAAGCAACAATTTTGCCCTTTCAGAGCCTTTTTCGATGGTTGTCAACCCAAAATTTTTTCCGTATCTTGTCTTTTACAGTCAACCGCACCTATAGATTATCAACCCGATAATGACTTTCCGTGTTCTCATTGCCGCAGTTCTCCTTAGTTTGACATGGTGTTCGTGTATGAAAGACCCGCAGCCGCAAAAGAAGGAGCGTACAATAGGTTCGAAGGACGACCTTGTCGTTTACCTTGACACGCTTGAACACAGCTATGAAAACGCATGCCTCCGGGTCGGAACGGCAAACTGGAACAGCTATTCGAAAGAAGCCCCCTACGACCTTGATAAGGCAAAAGAGCATTTCTCGGAAATCTTCCATGACTCCTCGGCCAGGAACATCATCGAAGAATGGCGGAACAAGTCGAACTCCCTGGCCGATAAGCCGCTTGCCAGGAGGCTTGAGCTCTGGCACAGGTGTTTTGTCGGTGGAGCTATTTACTCGGATCCCGTGATCTCCCGGCTTGAGAACGGCCTTCAAAACACCATTACAAACTTTGCCCTCAAGTTTGACAACAAGCCCACGACGCGCGCCGAGGTCAGCAATACGCTCCGTCAGGAAAAGAAGCCTGCTCAGCGCCACGAGCTTTGGTCGGTGACCTCACAGATATCGGCAGCCGCAGCAGGCGATCTCCTCAAGCTGGTCCGCCTGCGAAATGAACGCGCCCGTACATTCGGCTTTCCCGATTACTATTCTCTCTCCCTCAGCCTGCATGCCATTAAAGAAGACTGGCTCGTCCAAACATTGAACGGCCTCGAGGAGCAGACGCGCGGGGCATTCGAAGAGTTCATCGACAATTCAAAAAAGAAATTTCATCTGAAGACGGTCGGCCCCTGGGATTTCGATTACATGCTGCGCGAAACGGTGGCGCTCCCCGATAAGTATTTCCAATCCGATTCCGTCTTTCAGACCATCCATGCCTTCGAGCGGGGCATCGGGTTCGGTGTCGATACGCTGCCGATTAAGGAAGTCGTGAAGGACATCCCGTACGGCGGGTTGAGCCTTGCCCTTGTCATACCGACTGATTCCCGGTTTCTTGTCAATCCGACAAAGGGGAAAAATTTCTATGCTACGGCCTTCCACGAATACGGACATTCGCTGAAGGCGGTCCATACGAACGTCGAATTCCCGATTCTTAAAGGATATGAGTGGGTTCCCGGAGCGCAATGCGCGGCATTCGAAGAAGGTGTCGCCGATATGCACGGTGAGTTTACCGACGACTCTCTCTGGCTCTCGACGTTCAGCCAGGCAAAGCCGCGCGAGATCGAACGGTACCTCAAGGGGAAAGGTTTACCCGGTGTGTACAGGCTCCGGAATTTGATGAAGAATTTCTTCATCGAGTATGAGATGTATAAGAACCCGGAACAGGATATGGCGGCAGTCGAACGGGCGATGTATAAGAAGTACCTGCTCGTCGATCTCGACGAGACGGAACCGCCGCAATTCGCCGCGTCGATATGGTACACATCGTATCCCTGTTATTACCAGAATTATATTCTCGCCGGGATGATCGCCACGCAGCTGCAGGAAGCCTTGAGCAACAAGTTTGGCGAAGGCAAGATCTCCGATTCGACCGTCGCGCACTGGATGATCGAGCATCTCTATTCGACCGGCGAAAAGCTGGAATGGACAGAGCGCATCCGGAACGCAACCGGAAAAAACCTCGAGCCGGGCGCGTACCTGCGGAAACTTGGAATCGAAACCTCGCGTTTGATCACGAAAGAATAAGCCGGGGAAGAAAGGGCCTACGCCATGATCAGGAACATAACCATCGCAGTCGTTATTATCTTTTTCGCAGGATGCAGCTCCACAGTCGATCCGGGACCGGTGAACGGTTACCCGGCGATCCAGGGTAATACCTGGAACTATAACGCCCTCGCATCGCTGACAAATTTCCGGCCGCTTCAAACCGGCGCATCGTTTCGGGATACCTCCATCACCTGGAGAAGCATCGTTCGTGCCGAGGGAAGAGATACGCTTCTCGATAGTATAGCAACATTGAAATTTACGGCGAGAGATACCGGCGCAACCAATTCCAGCGGGGTGCAGCATTACATCGTGCACGGCGACACCTTATTACTGTTCGCGTATTACAACCCCAGCCTCGCATTGCCCAAACAAGGATCCGGACTGAGATATACGCTGGCAGGCCGGCAATTTCCATCGCTTGAAGGCCTCATGCAAACGATGTCTGAGGGGATGATCAGCGTCGATACGTTGTGGGTCGAGCTCAACCCGCCACCGGTGCTTATTTTTCCGCTGACGGTGGGGAGGGAATGGCAGTATCGTCATACGCCGTTTATTATTAATAAGAAAATCGCCGGCACAGAGAACGTCTCCACCGCTATGGGAGATATCGCCTGCTATAAAATTCAGTGGACGTGGGACATAAATTCGGACGGCAAACCTGATTCGTTGTTGACAGGCACGGATTACGTCAACAACAAAGGATTAATCAAACGGACGTTCATTCTTAACAACGTGGCGATTTCCATGGGCGAGAACCCCGATCCGATAGGAACGGTCGACTTAAAGAACGAGTGGGTTGTCTCTTCGTTTGAAGGCGCGCTCTATCCAAAATTTTCCGGTTACCGATAGCCGATTGATTCTTTTCCGCTGACCGCGAAACCCGGTTCCTGAGTTCTCTTTGTATTCTACCACCCTGTCTCACATGAACGAAAGTCACCCGATGCGAACAGTTACTATTATCCTCTTCACTCTTCTCCTTGGCGGGCTATCCATGGCGCAACCGAAAAAATCGTCCGCTGCCGCCAATGAGGCAAAAGATTTTCTCACGATGTACAATACGTTGTATCAAAAGTTGTACACGATCTCGGCCCAGTCCCAGTGGCAGTCGAGCACCGACGTTTCCGACGAACACACGGGCCAGCGTATCGGAGCCGATAAAGCCCTGGCGGTGTTTCAGGGAAGCACGTACGTCATCGAAAAATGCAGGAACCTGCTGAAGCACAAAAAAGAGATCGATGCAATGTCGGTTCGGCAGCTTGAGAACATTCTGTTGAATGCCGCCCAATATCCCGGAACAATCCCCGACGTCGTCGCAGAGCGCGTGACGGCAGAAGCGAACCAGAGCGCCGTACTTGACGGTTTCCGGTTTTGCGACCAGAAGATGGGCGATTCCTGCCTGAAATTCACGACGCCGAACCGGATCGATGCGGTCCTTTCGGATTCGCTTGACCTCACTGTCCGTCGTCATGCATGGGAAGTGTCGAAGCAAACCGGTGCAGCGCTCAAACCGGGCCTCACAAAGCTGCAGGATTTGCGAAACAGAATGGCTCAGGAAATGGGATATACATCGTTCTTTGCGCTGCAGGTCGCCGATTACGGCATGACGGTGCCTGAGATGATGAAGCTCCTCGAATCATCGATCAACGAGACGAAGCCGATGTACGAACAGCTCCATTACTGGGCGAAGACGAAGCTTGCGGCAAAGTTCCACCAGCCTGTCCCCGACAGGATCCCCGCGCACTGGCTCGGCAACCGGTGGTCGCAGGCATGGCCCGGGATCGTCGAAGGCGTCGATCTCGATAATCTTTTTAAAGACAAAACTCCTGAATGGATCGTCAAGCAGGCAGAAAGTTTTTATGTTTCTCTCGGCATGCCAAGCTTGCCGAAATCCTTCTGGGACAAATCGGATCTCTATGAACTTCCTCCGGGATCCGCCCGCAAGAAAAATACGCATGCGTCGGCGTGGCATATCGATCTGGATAAAGATATCCGCTCGCTCATGAGCGTGCGGGCGAATTACGACTGGTTCCAGACGGCGCACCATGAGCTCGGCCATATCTACTATTATATCGCATACTCCAACCCGAACGTTCCCATAACACTCCGCGCGGGAGCGAACCGCGCATTCCATGAAGCGATCGGAGATCTCATCGCGATCGCCGCCCGTCAGATTCCTTATTTAAAAGAAATCGGCCTCATGCCGAACGACATGAAGATCGATCAGACGCAATGGTTGCTGAGCGAGGCTCTGGATAATGCGGTCGTATTTATTCCCTGGTCGGCGGGAACAATGTCGCATTGGGAACATGATTTCTACGAAGATAAGCTCTCTCCCACTGAGTACAATAAGCGGTGGTGGAATTACGTTGCGAAGTATCAGGGGGTCGACCCTCCCGAACAGCGCGGAGAAGAGTATTGCGACGCGGCGACGAAAACCCACATCAATGACGATCCCGCGCAGTATTACGATTACACGCTGGCGTTTCTTATTAAATATCAGCTTCACAATTATATCGCGAAGAATATCCTTCACCAGGATCCGCACAACTGCAATTACTACGGAAACAAAGAAGTGGGCAAGTGGCTTACGGATCTGCTGAAGCTCGGCGCGACACGCGATTGGCGCAAGGTCATTAAGGAAAAAACGGGCGAAGACATTTCCCCCAAAGGGATGCTGGAGTATTTTGCCCCGGTCATGGAATACCTGAAGAGGGAAAATGCAGGCAACAATGTTAGTTGGGGAAAGTAGTATGCGATACTTGTTTGTATTGATGCTGGCGTGTACAGCATTCTCATTTGCGCAAAAGAATTCCATTGAACAATTCTATCCGCTGGCGGATTCTGTGGCCTCGTATCCTCCCGTAGAGGATAAGCTCACGATTCTCTGTCAAAAGAAGATCGATCAGTATTATGTGAGTTTCATCCGCACGACGCTTCTCAACAAGGCGCTTATGGTAGTCGTCACTCCTGCAAGGTTTAACGAGCCGGACTCAATTTCGTTGACGGTGGGATTCAACGGCTACAAGCCGACAACAGGAAAAGTGACGACGTGGGGATATGTCTTCGATAGGAATTTCGACGGAAAGATCGACTACATGGCGCTCATGAGCGGAGCCGCACCGTTCAAGTCCGCGGATTTTCCGGCAAGATACCCACTACGCAAAGAATATTTCAGCAAGGGCCAGCTGGAATATTTTATCAATCACAGCAAACTCATTTTCAACCACTGGGCCGACGATAACTATGACGGAATGGTCGATGCCGTCGTACACATTGACATGGATTCTACGCGGGACTGGGTCGAACGGCGGTTCCTCGCACGCAGCAAGGCGTTCAACGGCTCATTCGACGATGTGTGGGGATTTCGCGAGTCTATCGGCGAGGATCATGAAGAGATTCCGTATCGCAGCGACGGGATTCCGTTTCATTCCCTTACGAATGTCCACGATACGATGACGCGGAAAATGTTCGACGCGAAATCCGGCATCCTGCAGCTCCTCAACAAAGCCGCGAAGGCGTGCAGGCTTACTGCCGACAAATTTGTCCATCCCGAACGCAAGGACAACTAGACTTCCCCTCGAAGGCAGATGGACTTGCCTGCAGGATTGGCGTATTTGCGTCGGGACGGATTTTTTTCTTAACGAACTTCCGGCTTCATGGTCTCCATCTGCTCCACCCTCACGATCCACTTCAGCGCTCCTGCTTCCGGCTCCACGCCGCGGGGGCAGTCGATACAGGCAAGCGTCGCCTTCCTAAATTCGACGAACAGCTCTCGCGATCCGGAGAGCAGCAGCGATGCCGTCGTTCTCAGATGCGGCTCGTGCCCGATGAGGAGCGCCGATCCACTACGGAGATCATTCAGCTGCTGAAACAGCTGTTTCTCATTCGTTCCCGGGACAAGAAATTCGGTTGATTCAGGTTTTCCCTTCCCCAGCTTCATACCGATGATCTCCGCCATCTGCCTGGCGCGTACGAACGGGCTCGAAAGTATCGTCCCGACCGGATACCGCATCGCAGTGAAGAAGTTTGCGACCGTCGCAGCCTGTTCTTCGCCAATCAGCGAAAGAGGCCGGGAAGTGTCATCGTAGCCCGATTCCAGCGCGTCGCCGTGTCGAAGGAGGTAGAGGGTCATCGTAACGGGAATATAAGGAAAACC
>Ga0310813_10001349_pt1 | contig 14836 bp, 9 predicted proteins | sample YN3metagenome_FD_203086 | JGI IMG/M metagenome (GOLD analysis project Ga0310813, IMG submission 203086) | Soil microbial communities from experimental microcosm in Duke University, North Carolina, United States - YN3 | ecosystem: Engineered > Artificial ecosystem > Soil microcosm > Unclassified ...
TTGGTCGGTCGTGCCCTTGCGCTGCTCCGCGAGCGAGATCAGGATCTCGCCGTCGGAGGAGCCCAGCGTCGAGCTGTCGCCGAACGCCAGGTTGATGCCGTCCGGCACGCCGAAGTTGTCGAGGATGAGCGAGCGGTCCTCGTCGGGGATGATGGAGCGGATGGCGTTCTCCACGCGGCTGAAGATCCGCTCGGTCTCCTCGAGCCTCGTGCCCGCGGGGGCCTGGACGTGGAGCCGGAGCTGGCCGGTGTCCACCGTCGGGAAGAAATCGCGGCCGACGAAGGGGAGCAGGACGGCGGCGCTGCCGAGCGCGAGGCCGAAGGCGACGAACACCGCGCGACGGTGGCCGAGCGCCCATTCCAGGCCGGCCACGTAGCGGCTCCGCAGGGCCTCGAAGGCGTGCTCGAAGGCCCGGCCGATTCTCGCGAAGAACCCGGGGGCCGAGGGCGTCGCGTGCGCCTCGACCTCGGCCCGGAGCAGGAATTTCACCAGGGTCGGGATCACCGTCCGCGAGAGGAGGTAGGACGCGAGCATCGCGAACACGACCGCCAGCGCGAGCGGGGTGAAAAGGTACTGGGCGGGCCCGGTCAGGAAGACGACCGGCAGGAAGACGATGCAGATCGCGAGCGTCGAGACGAACGCGGGGACGGCGATCTGCTGCGCGCCGTCCAGGATCGCCGGGCGGAGCTTCTTGCCCATCGCGAGGTTGCGGTGGATGTTCTCGATCTCGACGGTGGCGTCGTCGACCAGGATGCCGACCGCCAGGGCGAGTCCGCCGAGCGTCATGACATTCATCGTCTGCCCCAGAAAGTGGAGCAGGGTGATCGAGACGAGGATCGACAGCGGGATGGAGATCGCCACGATCAGGGTGCTCCTCCAGGAGCCCAGGAAGAGGAGGATCATCGTCGCCGTGAGGCAGGCTGCGATCAGGCCTTCCGCGAGCACGCCCTTGATGGCCGCGGCGACGAACAGCGACTGGTCGGAGAGGAGCGTGATCTCCAGGCCGGGCGGGGCGGCGGCCCGCATGGACGGCAGGAGGGCCTTCACGCGCTCGGCGATGTCGAGCGTCGAGGCGCTGCCGCTTTTGAGCACGGTGAGAAGCACGGAGCGGCGGCCCTCCTGCCGGACCACGTTGCTCTGCACCTGGAAGCCGTCGTGCACTTGCGCGACGTCGCGAAGATAGATCGTCCTGCCCTTGCTGGCCTTGACGGGGACGTCGTTGAGGGCCTGGACGACGTCGGGGCTGCTGTTGAGCGCGATCGAATAGTCCGCGTCGCCGATCTTGGCGCTCCCGGTCGGGAGCGTGAAGTTCTGGGCCGTGACCGCCTGGTTGACGTCCTGGGCGCTCAGTCCGTTCGCGTGGAGCGCCTCGGGATCGAGGTCGACCATGATCTGCCGCGGCTTCCCGCCGTAGGGCAGGGGCAGGGTCGTGCCCTGGACGACGGCGATCTGCTGCCGGATCTTGTAGATGCCGTAGTCGTAGAGCTGGGCCTCCGACAGCGTCTTGCTCGAGAGGCTCAGCTGGAGGATCGGCACGTTCGACGCGTTGTAGCGGATGATGAACGGCGGCTGCGTGCCGGGCGGCATCCGCCGCAGGATCGTCTGGGAGACGGCCGTCACCTGCGCGGTGGCGGCGTCGATCCTCACGCTCGGGTGGAAGTAGATCTTGATGACCGCGACCCCCGGCAGCGTCTGGCTTTCAATGTTCTTGATGTCGTTCACGACCGAGGAGATGGAGTATTCGCTGAAGATGGTCATCTGGCTCTCCATGTCCCGGGTGGAGAGGCCGCGGTAGCTCCAGATGACGCTGATCACCGGGATGTCGATGTTGGGGAAGATGTCGGTCGGCGTCTGCTGGATCATCGCGGTCCCGAGGATGACGATCAGGAGCGCGAGGACGACGAACGTATACGGCCGGTTGAGCGCGAGGCGGACGATCCACATAACCAGTTCTCCGTTCGAGGTCGGGCGATCAGGCGGCGGACTCGGTTTCGGCCGAGAGGGCCATCAGGGACACGCGCCGATCGAGACGAAGCATGTCGGCGACGAGCTTGAGGGGGAGAAGGCCTTCATGGCCGTTCCATCCGGCGCGGGCGAGCGCGGCGTACACGATGCCCTTGCGCAGCGGGATGGCTTCGTCGTTCACGAACAGCTTTCCATTCTTCACTTCGTAGCGGGCGTCTTCGGCGTTCATGGCGCTCTCCTCTTTCTTGGTTGACCGGTCGGTCAAATTCAAACAGGCTAAAAAAAATCTCGACTAGGCCCGGGCTCCGCTGGTCTTGGGTTCCCACTCCAGGCCGAGCAGCGTGAACGCGGCTCGTCCCATGTTCTCGATCGGCTTCAAGCTGTTCTGGATCCGCCCCGCCGCCATGGCGCCTTCGATGAACTGGAAGACCGTCTCGACGACGACGGGGATCTCCTTGACCGGGATGGAGCCGTCCGCTTTCCCGTCCCGCAGTGCGGTCTCGAAGTATTTCCGGTACACCGCGAAGATCTTCTCCACGTGTTCCCGGATGACTTGTTCTTCGCTGGAGCAGGAGACGCCGATGCTCATGTAGGGGCAGCCGAGCACCCGCCCGACCTGCTGGCGCTTCATCTCCTGGCGCCGGACCATGAACTCGAAGAATCCCCTCAGGCGCTCGACGGCGGGGAGACTGGGGGAGAAGATCCGGTCGAATTCGACGCGGGCGCCTTCGAAATGGTCTTCCAGCGCCGCGATGATCAGCTCGCCTTTGGACTTGAAGAAGTGGTAGAAGCTGCCCTTCCGCACTCCCGCCTTCTCGCAGATGTCGTCGACGCTGGCAGAGCCGACGCCTTCCTCCCAGACCAGCTGGAGGGCGGCCTGCAGAAGCTTCTCTCGCGTATCCGTTACTCTTGCCATGTCTGTATCCTACTAGACTAAACGGTCAACTTCAAGGGAAATTGCAAAAACTCGACAAGATTCTTGGTCGACCTGCCGATGCGGGCGGCGGTGGACGTTCCGATCGCGGTGGCCCGACACTCCGGCCGCCATGACCCCGTGCTGACGAACGGGATCAAGCATCTTCGCTGCGTTCCCCATCGCGGGCCGACGGGCTGGAACGCCGGGATCCTGGAGGTGATGGGCTCCCGGGTTGCGGGATAAGTGGATCGCGGAGTCGAAACGGAGCCCCTGCGGGCAATAGAATAGGGAAGACGATACGGGAGCGGGGCCGCGACCATCCAGGAGTCCCCTTTGATGATGACCCTCCGGAACAGCATCGCCGTCCTTCTGCTCTGCCTGCTGCCCGTCGGCATCCCGGCTCAGGAAGAGAAAGGCGCCAACGACTGGACTCAGATCAAGCTGGACGCGCGCCGCTCCGGAAACGCCCCCGACCGCGAAGTGGGGGACTCGCTCGGGCTCCTGGCCGCCCTCCCGATGACGGACGCCATCCTGACGTCTCCGGTGATCGCCGACGGTCGGATCTACGTGGTGGACGCGTCGGGGACGGCCGCGTGCTTCGACGCGGCGACGTTCAAACAACTCTGGCGCTTCGAAAGCCGGGGCGGTGCGGCGAACTGCAACAATGTCTGCTCGCCCGCCCTCGCGGGCAAGTATCTCCATTACGGCACGATGGCCGGCTCGTGGATCGTGCTCGATGCCGCTCGCGGCACCTTGATCCGGGAGCAGCGCGTGGGAGAGCCGATCTTCTCGAGCCCCGTCGTCGCGAACGGCCGCGTCTACTTCGCCACGCTCGGCTCGCGGGTCTATGCCCTCAAGCCCGACGGAGCCCTCGTGTGGACCTGGGACTACGTGAAGGACGAGCTCAAGTTCGACGGCGATCGCTGGAGCGGCGAGGCCTGGCTCAAGTTCCGGAGCGGCTCGCTCCGGCAGGGCGACCAGTTCCTCTGCTCGCGGGATCTGGCGGCGTTCGAGCGCCACGTCCTCGTCCCCGCGGGATCGACGCTCGTCTGGTTGGAAGACCTGGGCGACCACGCGCAGGCCAGCGACACCCATTCGCGGAACGGCCCGACCTACGGCCTCTCGGTCGGGGACGACGGGTCGGTGTACCGGCAATGGAGCTATCTGGACAATGAAGGCCAGGTCGAGCGCGTCATGCTCGCCGGGAACGACGTCTTCGCGGGTCCGGGGGACGGGATGGGACCGATCCCGGGCACCGAATCCTCCTGGTTCGGCCCGGGCCTGGCGAACCTCACCGGGTTCAGCTCCGTCAGCCTTCGCGGGACGGAGGTTTACCGGACGCGTCCGCAAGACGGCTACGGACTCTGTCGGCATCGCCCGGGGCGCAAGGACGTGGAGCGGCTCTTCGGGGCCTCGGCGACCGCGTCGCCGATCGTGCTTCGGGACTCGGTCGTCTACGGAGATCTTCAGGGGTCGCTCCACGTGGTGCCGTTGTCGACCGGCCGCAGCCCCTGGTCCTTTCGGACGCCCTTCGGCAAGGCCATCACGGCGCCCGCCGCGGTCGTCGACGGGCGGATCTATTTCGGAAGCGATGACGGGTATCTCTACGTTCTCGGCGCCGGGGGACAGGTCGCGCCGCCGGACAAGGACCTCGAGCTCTGGAAGATTCGGGGCCCTCGCGGGCCCGCGTCGCCCGTCCGCTACACGAGCTTCGGCGATTTCAGCAACGCCAACGCGAACGACGACGGCTTCAAGCCTCCGTTCCGCATGAAGTGGCTCCGCCGCTTCGAGGGCACCGTCAAGCACCTCTCGACCTTCGGCGGCGGCCGCATGTACACGCACACCTCGGAAGGGCAGATCTTCGCGGTGGAGGCGGAGACGGGGCGCCTCCTCTGGCGCCAGTACTATCCCGGCGCCCACCTCTCGTACACGTCGGCGCTCTATCACGGCGAGCGCCTGCTCGTTCCGCAGGCGGGCCCGGAGTCGTGCCGCCTGCGCTGCTTCGACGCCGCGACGGGGAAGCTGCTCTGGGAAGCGCCGTTCGAAGGGTCGCCGGGCTGGTCGCGGCAGTCGCCCCCCGTGGTGCACGGGAATCTCGCCGTCTACACGTTCGGGACGGGAACGCGAACGGTCGGGGAGAAGGGGAACTGGCTCTTCCCCCACAACCAGAAGAGTTTCCCCGCGGCGCAGCACCCGATCCTGCGCGCCTACGACCTGGAGACGGGCAAGACCGTCTGGGAGCGCGACTTCTTCGACGTCGGCTCGGGGGGCGACGAGGCGGGCCTTTGTCTCGTCGGCGAGCGCCTGGTCTACTCGTGTTTCTTCGGCCGAGCTCCCGAGCGGGACGGCAAGCCGGCCGCGCAGGGGATTACCACGCTCCTGGATCCCGCGACGGGGAAAGAGATCTGGCGGACGACCGAGTACTCCGTGCGGGGCGGCTGCACCGTCTCGACCCGGGAGGGTCGCCTCTACCTTTCCGGGAGCGCTCCGTCCAGCGGCGCCGACGGCTGCCACGTGTGGTGCCTGGACGCGAAGGACGGCTCCCTGATCTGGAAATCGGATCCGCTGATCAAGGTCCTGAACGTGACCACCATCGGGTCCAAGTTCATCTACGTGCACGCCCAGTATCAGGAGGGCTACGTGCTCGCCAAGGACACGGGAAAGACCCTGAAGGTCTTCAAGCACCCGTACAAGTGCACGCGCTTCTCGCTCTCGGAGCCGTACCTCCTCGGGCCGAACCTGGACGTCATCGACTTGTCGGACCCGCTGAATCCCCGGATCGTCTCGACCGGCCCGCGTCTGGATCCGACGCAGTGCGTCGGGTCCGTGGTCTCCGGCGGCCGGCTCTTCTACACGGCCCTGGCCGGCGGGATCCAGGTCTCGGAGGTCTTCGGCTCGGACGCCGAGCGCTTCGTCCCCTGCTGGGCGGAGCGCTGATCACTTTCTCTGCTAACCAACGCGGGGATCGGACCCCAGTCGAGTAGGATAGAATCGACGAGGGACGCCGCTTGAAGAACCTTCATCTGCATGTCCGCTGGGCGATCGTGTCGTTCGCTCTCGTCGCGGCCGCCTGGGTCGTGTCGGCCCGGAGCGGGAGCGGCGACGGGTCGTCCAAGGCGCCCGTCGGATCCCCGTCGCTGGCGGCGCTGCGCGCCCGCGTGGCGGAGTTGGAGGCCGAGCGGGCTGAGCTCAAATCCGGAGACGCTCCGCAGGCGCGTGTCGCGGAAGCTCCGGCGGCGCTTCCGGAGCAGAAGACTCCCGCCGCTGCGCCGCTTAGCGTCGATCAGATCCGCGCGCTGCTCAAGAGCGCGAAGAAGGAGGATCAGTCCCGGGCCCTCCAGGAAATCGAGGGGATGGCGGACCGTCGGCAGAAGTTGTCGCTGCTCCGCAGCATGGTCGAGAGCGGCGACCGCGGACTGGTGTCGCGCGCCGTGTCGATGCTCCGGAAAATCTCGGATCCCGAATCGGTCGCCCTCCTGACGACCGTGCTCTCGACGGAGGGGCCCGCGGGCCCGCGCTGGCAGGCGGCCATGGCGCTGGGAGATCTCGGGGATCCCATCGCCATCACCCCGCTCCGGGACGCGTACCGGTCGAGCGATCTGGAGATCCGCTCCGCCGCGGCCTATGCGCTCGACAAGTTCGGCCAGGCGGAACCGGCGCGGGAAGTGATGGAGACCCTGGCCGGGATGCTGCAGAGCCCCGATGGGGGAGTCCGCGAGGACGCCATCGACCTGCTGACGCACATCCCGATGCCCAACTCGCTCCCGCTCCTCGTCACGGCGCTCAACGACGCGACGAACAACCACGTCCGCGAGGACGCCGCCGACGCGATGGGCGCGAGGAAGATGGTCGAAGCGGTTCCCTATCTCCAGAAGGCGCTCCAGGATCCCGCCGCCAACGTCCGCGGCGCCGCCCAGAAGGCGATCAGCCGGATCAACGGCTCGAAACCCTGATCCGCCGTCACGTATGTTCGATCGCGAAGAGCGTATTCAGAAGTGATGCTGCGGATCATTGTTCCTCTTCTCCTCGTCGCGCCGCTCGGGGGCTGCCAGGCGAATCCCGCTGCTCCGCCGCCGGGCGCGCAGGTTTCGGAGCTGTGGGGCCAGGCGGGCGAGCGTTGGTCGCCCCAAAGCCGCCTGCCGGACTTTTCCTTTGCCGGCTACCACTTCGGAAACGACCCGATTCCAGCGATCTCGGTCACGGCGAACGTCCGGGACTTCGGAGCCCGGGGAGATGGAGTCTCGGATGACACGGAAGTATTCCTCAAGGCGATCGCCTCCCTCTCACGGGGGGCGCTTCTGATTCCTGCGGGGCGCTACCGGATCACGCAGGTCCTGAAGATTGCGAAAGGCCATGTCGTCCTGCGCGGAGAAGGTCCCGATCGCACGACCCTCGTTTTCCCGAAGCCCCTGCGGGAGATGATCGGGGAGTCGCCGACCTGGGCGGGGGGTGTGCAGACGAAGGGGAACTGGTCCTGGGGCGGCGGGGTCCTCTGGTGCGAGGGACGGGACGTCGGAGAGAAAATCGCGGACGTCACGGTCGGCGCGCGGCGCGGCGACACCGTGCTGGCGGTGTCGAACGCCTCGCAGATCGCCGCAGGATCCATGATCCGCCTCGTGATGCACGAGCCGGCCGACGGTTCCCTCGGGCGCCACCTCCACGCCGACGCGGCCCCGGCAGGAGCCGGCATGGTCAAGGCGTACGGCGGGAAACTGGTCGATTGGGCTTCCCGGGTGGTCTCCGTTCAGGGAACCCGCGTCACGCTCGAACGTCCGCTCCGTCTCGACGTCCGACCGGAATGGCGGCCGGAGCTGTTCTCCAGCTCGCCCACGGTGGAAGAGATCGGCCTCGAGAACTTCTCGATCGAGTTCCCCGGGACTCCCTACGAAGGTCACTTCACCGAGAAGGGGTTCAACGGGATCTTCTTCGACGGGGTCCAGCACAGCTGGGTGCGCCACGTCACCATCGTCGATGCCGACAACGGGATCGTGTTTCACCCGGGCACGCCTGCGTACGACATCAGCCGCTGGATCACGATCTCGGGTCTTCGACTGGCCGTCCAGGCGCGCAGCAAGCCCATCAACGGTCATCACGGAATCGCGCTCGAAGGGCCTCACGACTGCCTGATCACCGACTTCAGCATCGACACCCAATTCGTCCATGACCTGACGGTGGACTCGGTCTGTTGCGGCAACGTCTTCTCCCGGGGCCGCGGGCGGAATCTTTGCTTCGACCATCACACCTATGCCCCCTACGAGAACCTGTTCACGGATATCGATGCGGGAGTCGGAGATCGGTTGTGGAAGAGCGGCGGACCTGCCGACGGCGGCCCGGGAAGCGCCGCGCGGGAGACGCTCTGGAACATTCGCGCCGCCACGCCGCCGGCGGCGCTTGCTCCCCATCCGCAGCTGAACATCGTCGGCATGACCGCCTGGGCGACGCGGAAGACGGATCAGACGTGGATCGAGGCCATTCCTCCCGCGGAGCTCTGGCCGCAGGATCTGCATCGGGCGCAGCTGGCCCGGAGACGCGGGAACTAAGCTGCCTCGAAAGGTCAATTCATCGGGCACCTGTTTTGGGGAGCCACGTTCCCGGTCTGGGAGCTTTGGTCCTCCAACAGAGGAGACGATCATGCTCATCGGTATCGTGATGATGTCCATGCTGTCCGCGTCGGCCTTCGGCCAGGACGCGGAGAACCCGACCAGCGCGGAAGGCTGGTACAAGCGCGCCTATGACAAGCGCCACAACAAGGACCTGGACGGCGCGATCGCCGACGCCAGTGAGGCGATCAAGCTTTCTCCCAAGACGGGAAAGTACTGGCTGGAGCGCGGGATTTCGCGGGGCAACAAAGGCGATCTGACCGGCGCGCTGGAGGACTTCAACCAGTCCGTCCAGCTGTCTCCCGAGAACGCGGACGGTCTACGCATCCGCGCGATGATGAAGGCTCGCCTGAAGGACTTCGACGGGGCGATGGAGGACTTCGGTGCTGCGATCAAGATCTCGCCCAAGTTCAGCCGTGCCTTCGGCGACCGGGGCGACACGTACCGCCAGATGGGGAAGACCGACCTGGCCCTCGCCGACTACGACTCGGCGCTCGCGATCGACAAGAAGTACTACTGGTTCTGCGAGGCCCGGGGCGACATCCTCCGGAAGCAGGGCAAGCTCGACAAGGCGGCCGACGATTACCGCAGCGCCCTGGAGACGGCGAAGGACGAAACGGTCCGCACCCGACTTCAGAAGAAGCTCACGGCCGTAACGACTCCCACGAAGGAGTAAGTCCGGGTCGTTTCCCGTACCCGCCCCAGATAAATGGAGGGAGTTTTCCGTTTCCTGCAGCCTTTGGGGGCCGCCAAGTAAACTCCTATCGTGAAGGACGATGTCCTCCTGAAGGCGCAAGCGGGGGATCCCGACGCCGTCGCCCAGATCGTGCGAACCCACCAGGCGCTCATCCGCGGTTACGTCGCCCGCCTCGCCCCCGATCCCGTGACCGCCGACGACCTGGCGCAGGAAGTCTTCCTGGCCGCCCTTCGATCCCTCGACCGTGTCGACCCCGAGCGCGGCATCCGCGACTACCTCCTCGGCATCGCCCGCAACCTGGGGAAACTGGCCTGGCGCGAACGCCTGAAGGGTAAGGAGATCTCGGGGGACGCGATCTTTGCGGCGCTCGCGGCGCGCGGCGAGCCGGAGCTGGCCTCCGACCGGCGGGTCTCCGCCCTGCGGGAATGCCTCCAGGGCCTCGCTCCGAAAGCGCAGGAGATTCTCCTCCGTCACTACCGCGAGGGCCAGCGCTGCGACGAAATCTCGCAGCAGATCGGAACGACGCCCGGCAATATCCGATCCATTCTCACCCGCGCGCGCCAGGCGCTGCGGGACTGCGTTCGCGTCCGCATCGGGAGCGCGCCCGCATGAGCCCTGATTTCCTGGATCGTCTTCAACGCTCCCTCAGCGGAGAGCTCTCCGAAGACGAAGCGTCGCAGCTGTACCGGGAACTGTTGAGCGACCCGCAGGCGCTCGAGGAATGTCTCGCCGCCCGCGCCATGGATCACGACCTCAAGCGCCTGCTCGCGCCCGACTCCGGCGACGATGCGTTCCTTCGGGGCCTGCTCAACGCCCGGTCGTCTCAGCGTCAGGATCCCGAGGCCTTCGTCCAGTCGGTCACCCAAGCCTATTCCCGGAAGCGTCCCCGGACGACCCGGAGACACGCCCGACCCGATGGACGCAATCTTCGCCGCCTCCTTTTCCTCGCCGCCGCTCTGCTTCTCGGAGTGGTCTCCCTATGGACCGTCGCGTCGCGTCGAAATAAGGAAGGTCCACGCCTTCCGAAGCCGGCTCCCGAAACCGCGAGGACCGAGGATCCGACGAAGGCGCCCGATCCCCCTGCGGCGCCCGAGCGTCCGCTGGAAACCGTCCGACCGGTCGAGAAACGCTCCGAACCGGTTCCGTCTCCCGAGCCGAAGGCCCCGTTGCCGGAGAAGGGGGGTAGTCCCGAGCCTGAGAAAAAGGCGACGGAGCGTCCGGAGCCCCCGTCGAAGCATCAACCGCGGCCGACCCTGACGGCGTTTGCGACGCTGCAGAAAGCCAAAGGCGACGTGTACGTCTTCAGCGATTCTCCCGCGCGCAAGTCCCCCGCGAGCGACGGTCAATCCCTCGCTCCGGGACAGGGCGTGATCACCGAGGGGAGCCAGAGCGGCGTACTCGTCACGCGTCACGACTCCACCCGCTTGACCCTGGGCGCCGACACGCAGATCGCCTTCGCCGCGGCGCGGCCCGAAATCGCCCTCTTTCAAGGGAAGCTGGAGGTCGAGGCGGGTCAGCAGGTCCTGCTCAGCACGCCTCACGCGCAAATTCAGGCGCAGGCCAGCACGTTCAGCGTGAACTGCGGCCCGCAGTCGACGGCCCTCGACGTGAAGCAGGGCGCGCTGCGCTTCACGAACGTCGGCGACGGACGAGCGATGGACCTGAAAGCGGGCCAGCGCGTCTTCGCCCAGGATCCGCCGGGAGTCGATCGGAAGCGCATCGACGAGGCGATCCGGAAGGGGATCGCTTTTCTCAAGTCCGCTCCTTCCGTAGGGGCTGAAGTCTTCGGCATCGCCAATTGCGACGAGCTGATCCTCCTGACGCTGCTGAGCGCAGGGGTGTCGGAAAGCGACCCGGAGCTCCAGAAGTATCTGAAGAGCGTCGTGGCCAATCGTCTGGAGCGGACCTATTCCGTCTCCCTGCAGGCCATCGCTCTGGAGGAAGTAGACCGCGTGAAGTACCAGGGTCGGATCGCCGAGTGCGCTCAGTTCCTCGTCGACAATCAGTGCGGCAACGGCCAGTGGACGTATGCGGGAGCGGCGTCGCCCGTCACGCTGACCTCCGAGACAAAGGCGGACGTGGCCACGGGAGCCGAGGAGGCCGGCTCGGATTTCTTCGGCCACCGCGTCAAGCCGAAGATCGCGCGCAAGCTGCAGATCAAGAAGACACGCGACGGCCCCGCCGTGGGAGACAATTCGAACGCTCAGTATGCCGCTCTGGGCCTCCGCGCCTGCTCCGAGGCGGGCATTGCGATCCCCGCCGCGACCCTTCAGCGGGCCGCCGACTGGTGGCGCAAATGTCAGTACTCCGAGGACGGGGGGCGGGGCGTCGCCAGCGGCGAAGGAGCGGTCGCCCGGGGGTGGTGCTACAACGACGGGAAGAACCGCGTCAACGACGGTCCGTGCTGCGTCGGAGCGTACCACTCCATGACGGCCGGAGCGGTAAGCAGCCTCATCATCTACGATCACCTGCTCGGAACGGACTGGAAGAAAGACGTGTCCGTGAGACTCGGGATGAACTGGATGACGAACTACTTCATGGTCAGCCGAAATCTGGGCATCGATCAATCGTTCAAAACGGTCAACGGCGGGACGACGCCGTCCGAGACCTACCACTACTACGGCCTGTATGCCCTGGAGCGCGTGGGGATCCTCTCCGCCCAGGAGAAACTGGGCCGGCATCCGTGGTACGCCGAGGGTGCGAAGTTCATCCTGAGCAAGCAGAAGGCCGACGGGTCGTGGCTCGAAAACTCCCAGTCGACGACCTCGACATGGGATACCTGCTTCGCGATCCTGTTCCTGCGGCGCGCCACGCGGCCGCTGCCGGAGGTGGCATCGGAGGATCGCTTGCCCCCAAAGACTCCCAAAGAAAAGTAGCTTCGGCGGGATCCGGATTCTGGAGGAGAATCATGAACGCAGCGCCTCTCGCGGTCTGTTTGCTGTCCATGGGACTCGCCGCTCCGGCAGCCCTGGGCCAGGAGTCGAGCGGGACGGACATCGGAAGCCGACGCCAGTTCTGGTTCAACGCCCAGCCGCTGGTCGCCGAAAGTTCCGGCCTCCGGATTGCTCAACAACGGCCCGTCAAGAACGGCAAGAATCCGTTCCTCCTCGGCGACCGGCCCTGGGAGGGGAACATCGTGCAGCTCTATTCGTGCGACGTCCACCACGATCCGGAGACGGGCCGCTGGCAGATGTGGTACGAGGGGCACCCGGGCTGCGTGCTTCTCTGCACCGCGTTCTCGAAGGACGGCCTTCGTTGGGAGAAGCCGTCGCTGGGCCTCGAAACCTGGAAGGGGAGCAAGGACAACAACATCATTCTGCAAACCGGGTACACCGACGCCCATTGTGCCGCGATCGTCAAAGCGCCGACGGAGAAGGATCCCGCCCGAAAATATAAGCTCTACTACTGGGTGGGGCCCCAATGGATGGATTCGCACATCGAGCCTCTGGGCCTCAAGCCGGCCGAAGTTGCCGACGCCAAGGCCAAGATCAAACCCTACAAGAAGAACGGCCACTACGTGGCCTTCTCCTCCGATGGGGTGACCTTCACGCCCCGCAGCGACGCTCCCGTGTTGGCGACGAGCGATTTCAGCACGGTCCTCTTCGACGAGCAGTTGGGCCGCTACCGTTCCTATCACAAGATCGAGCATCAGCTTCCGGGGTGGAAGCAGATTCGCCGCTGCATGTGGGAATCTCAGAGCGACGACGGCGTGACCTTCGAAAAATCGCGGCTGGTGCTGGCGCCCGACGAGAAAGACGACACGATGGCGAAGACGCTTTACGCGGCCGATCGCGTCGAGTTCTACGGGATGCACGTCTGGCCTCAGGACGGCTTCTACCTGGGGCTCGTGTGGATCTTCACCATCACCAAAGTCAATCCGAAGTACGGGATGGGATGGGACGACGGCCACATCCAGCCGCACTTGATTTACAGCCCCGACGGCCTGGACTGGAAGCGTCTGCCCGTCCGCGAGCCCTTCATCCCCAACGGACCGGAGGGAAGCTGGGACTCCGGGACCCTCTATAGTTCGGGGGACCACCCCGTCGTCCTGGGCAATGAAGTGAGATTCTATTACTTCGGGACCAACTACACTCACGGCAGCACGGAGCCGATCGTCAGCGCCAAGAACCGCTCGGGGTTCGGGGTCGCCACGCTGCCGCGCGACCGCTACGTCGGATGGCAGGCCGCAAAGGATTCCGGGACCTTGCTCACCAAACCGATTACGTTCAGCGGAAAGGACCTCTTCCTCAACGTGGACGCGAGCCACGGCGTCGCTCGGGTCGCGTTGCTCAGCGCCGACAACCAGCCTATCCCCGGATTCGGCCTCGAGGAGTGCGAGCCGATCAAGGCGGACAGCCTCGAGCAGGCGGTCCGGTGGGCGGGCGCTTCGGCGTCCGCCCTCGCGGGCAAGACGGTCCGACTCCAGTTCTCGCTCCGTCAGAGCACGCTGTACACGTGGCAGTTCAAGTGAGCCGGTTTCGCGTGGCCCATGCTACCGTCCGGGAACGGGAGCGTACTCCACCCAGCGCGTCTCAACGTTCTTCCCCGTTTTGAGCTCCCAGGCCGGCGCCTTCTCCGCGGGGAACTCGTGCGATTCCCGGTGGGTCCCCGCGTCGTCGGTCCAGTCGAAGGTGACCCGGGTCGAATCCCGTCCCGCCGTCGTGTGCACGAGGTGCAGCTCGGCTCGCGCGATCGGCACGTTGCGATCGTTGCGAAAGCGCACCTGGACGGGCGCGCTCGAGACGGCGCTGGATCCCCAGACGTACGCTTGGGACCAGCGGGTTGCGGGCGCGCCGTCGTTCTTGGGAATCTGCCAGTCTTTCACCATTGGGGTCCACGTGACGCCCTTGTCGCTGGAGAGGTCGATGGAGTAGACCGCGGCAAGGTTGGGGTTGGCCCAGGACGAGAGGTGGGCGGCCGCGTAGACCGCCACGGGGGCGTCTTTCCCCGCGGGCTTGAGCTCCAGGGTGACCTCCGGAGAGTCGAAGGATCCCGCCACGACGTGGGTCCGCGCCTGCTCAATCGGAGGACCCACCGAGTCGATCGACTGGTGAGTCGCCTCGAACTCGACGCGCGACCCCCCGTCCTTCAGGCGGGGGATGATGGAGACGCTGCACTGGCAGACCGTGGTCATCACGAGACCCGAGCGGGCCAGGGCGGGGGCTCCCGCTCCGAAGCGGATCCGGTATTGGAAGTAGCCCTTCACGGAGTCCGTGAGGTCCACCCCGTCCTTGAGCGAACCGTACTCCTTCCAGGTTCGGCCTCGATCGACGGAGACGGCGACGGCCGCGTCAGACTTCCCTCGGAGGACCAACCCGTTTCTTCCGCCGGGCTCGTAGCAGTTCCACGTCTCGTTGGTCGCGGGCGTCGACGCCACCACGTAGGGACTCTGGAAATCGAAGGTCACGTGATCCGGCCCTTCGTCGACGACGCCTTCTTTGTAATCGCCATTGCCGAAGTCGGGCGCGTAGCGGTAGACCGCGTTGGCGTAGCGGGCCTGCCCGTCGTGATACCCCGCGGAGGGCTTGGCCGGGAACGCGTTCTCCGGTTGATTGACCCAGGAGCCCCAGCGCTCGGGGCCCGGGATGCCTGCCGTCATGTAGTTCCGGCCCCAGAAGACGAACGTCTTGCCATCCTCGAGGCCGGGTTTGAGGTAGC
>Ga0310813_10001351_pt1 | contig 14827 bp, 19 predicted proteins | sample YN3metagenome_FD_203086 | JGI IMG/M metagenome (GOLD analysis project Ga0310813, IMG submission 203086) | Soil microbial communities from experimental microcosm in Duke University, North Carolina, United States - YN3 | ecosystem: Engineered > Artificial ecosystem > Soil microcosm > Unclassified...
TCACGTGGTATCAGATTCAGTAGCGATTTCTTCTTGGCTGCAGAGACTTGGTCAGCGCTTACCATTCCTCCCTGCTACCGGTAGCGTCAGCGTCCTTGTCAGGGCAATAACTAGCAGAGTTACGAAACGCCGACACAGGAGCATGATAGCACGGCAATACTAATCCACAGCTGCAGCGGCTAACAGCGATAACCGGCTCATCAGCGTCCGGCAACTCATCGTCTTCCGGCTCCAGTGGCGACCGCTCGACAGGGGCCGTAGTCACTTCGTCTAACCGCTTGCGCATGCTACGGAATACTGCCGGCTCAAACCCCAGCTGCCGCAGTCTGGCCTTGATGTTACAGACCCGTTTAGCCGTCATGCCTACTCTCTTGCCAATCTCAGATGGAGAATTACCTTCGGCGTCAAGGATGTAGACAAGCATCTGCTTCTTGGTAAGGACTCGAGTATCGGCTTTCATGTCCTGTTCCACTTTCTGACCTGAGTAAGGAAGATTCCCTTAGCCTGTGACTTGGTCAGGTCAGCCCGCCACAGGTCCGGCCGATGCCGTTTCACGAAATCCAATTGCTTCGGAGTAGCATATCCTAGAGCCTGGCGCTTGTCCATAATCATTCGTCTAGCTTGCGCCTTTGTTGGCGCCTTCCCATTGACGCTAGTCGGCAGCCCTAGCCGTATCAGCTCCTTGGCTTGGCCAGGGGTTAGATGCTCCGTTCCAAATCCCAAATCATCTGGCCCAAAAGACCCTGGCAGCCCTCCAAGTCCAATGAGCTGCGCGTCAGTGACAGAGAGTTTGACCTTAGCAAGCAGCAGGCTTCTATCAGCAGCTTCTTTAGCCGCTTTCGCACGTCTCTTTTCCTTGGCCGTTTCTTCCCTCTCGGCTTCAATCTTGAGCGCCTCGAAGACATCGATTACTTCCCCTTCGCCGTATCGCTTAGCTGCAGCCTTTGCGACAACTGCGTCTGCATCTGCGATATCGAAAGCTGTAACGAGTGAATGTCTTCCGCAATTGCCAACGAAATCAAGCACAAGACAATCAGGCTTACTGCTTTCACGTATCCAATCGCTCCGTTCCACATGTGTTTCTCCTGTCAGCCCTGGCAATGGCCTGCCGCCACGGCCAAGCATTTGCGCGTACAAGCCACGGCTCTTAGTGGGCCGCATCATGGCCACACACGCCGCCGCCGGCAGGTCGGTTCCTTCGGTAGCTACGGCGACGTTGATAAGTATTTGGTAAGTGCGTCCGAAATCACGGAACAGGCTTTGGCGCACATTGCCGTCCGTTGTGCCTGTGACAAACCTGGAGCAAAGACTACGGTATCGATTAAGGATTTCGCATAATCGGCTTGCCTGGTCAACTCCTGCCACGAAGCCGATGGTCGGTCTATGTCCGGCGTACTCGAGCAATCCTTTGGCGCAGCCATGCAAAGCCTCCTCAGACTTCATTACCAATTCAAGCTCGCCAGCTGCCAAATCACCGGCAACGATACTGACGCCGCTAATGTCTACTGCGTCAACTCTTACCCTCTTAGCCTTAAATGGGACCAGCCAAGAATCAGCAATGGCGTCAACAATGCGATAAGGGGTTGTTGCAGTGTCAAAGCAATGTAGCCTAGCGCGGTCAAATCTGTCAGGAGTAGCAGACAATCCAACACGAGCCGCCGCCGGAAATGCGTCAATGATTGCCTGATAGCTTCTGGCTGCCGCATGGTGTGCCTCATCTATGACAATGACATCAAACGGCCTGAAGTTTTTAAGCCGCTCGAGCCGCTTCGGTTGCCGTATGGTGTCCTTACTCGCCACCACCACCCGTTCGTTGCCTGAATGTATTTCGGGCAGCTCATGCCCCACTGTCTCTTGCAGAAACGCAGATAGCGTAGCTGTCGCTTGGTGAATAAGCTCCGTTCTGTGGGCAAGCCAAAGTATGCGAGAATCTTCGAGTTGCTTAACAAGCTTAGCTCCTACTCTGGTCTTGCCAGTACCAGTAGCCATTTCAATAAGCGGCGACTTACCCAGAAGCACCGCCGACACTGCTTCGGCTACAATCCGCGACTGATACGGCCGCAGCGGCTTGTCTGCCGCCTTGGCTGCTGATTCGTGGCCAAAGAAGTCTAGTCGCATAGAAACGGTGCCGCGAGGGAGTAGTCGCGTACCTACTTAGTTAGCCTCACTTATGCTGGACTTATCCAGCTCCCTCTTGGCTCCGTGCCCAACGACGGATTTGAACCGTTGCGGCTAGCTGCCTATGACAGCATAGCCGCCTCTGGATAAAACCGACTTATGTCGGCAGTCCAGCCAGGCCATTCCTCAGCCTGGACACCATCGGGCTAATGCCGCTGTTTTACCAGTAGCGGCCGAGCTGGAGCTAGGAAAACCCTAGCCAGGTGTATCTAGAATGCCGGCCCCTGGTCAGCGCTAGGGGCGCGCAGACGCAGGCAGTCAACCTTCTTGCCGCCAAACGTCGTCTTGTCCTTAAACAGCTCCACGGGCTTACCGACGCAGGCACTGGGAGTGCCAAACATATCCTTGAGCGTCGTCAGTACAGTCGTCTTAGCAATCATCTGACGGTCAGTCTCATTGAAGTGGACGATAGTCAGCTTCTCAGGCTGCTTACCCTGAAACGTGACTTCCTCCTTGGTGATTGCCTTGATGGTCAGTTGAATCGGAGCGTCCGCAACGTCTTCGGTCTTGTAGAAGCGGCTCGGCATCAGGTCTGCAAATGAATCGGCCATAGTGTGTTCCTTTTGTTGTTGCTGGTTTATTAGTCTAAGGTCGTCAATAAGATATCCCGTCGGTTGTTCTCCCCACATCACTCAATCCCAGAATCCTTCAGCCATTCCTCGGCGGCTTGCTTCTGCCGCCACGCTGACACGTCCGCCGTAAAGTCGCCACGGCCTGGCCAATTATTAAGCTGCAAGCAGCGCTGCCAAAGCGCGGCGGCTTCATGCCAAGTCTCTAGTCCTTGTTTAAGCATCCGCGGAGTAACGTTGACAAAGCGAACGTCATACGGCGCCGCAGACTCCGCAAAGATAAACCACGGCTCTTTGCCAGTAGCCTCGCTGTAGGCTGCAACTTGCATATCATATCGATACTTCTCAATCTGATAGGTGATATTGTAGTCGGACAAGTCATGAGACGTCTTGAGGTCCCAGAACCGATTGTCTTGGCTAGAATTGAGGTCAATATAGCCGCTGCATTCAACACCTAGAATGCTTGTCCATTCTACTCGATACTGAGGCACACCGATAATGCCTCGCCTGGTAAGTTCAGATTTTACAGCGTCAGAGATTGCCTTAGCCTTGGCCTCTCGAGCAGGAGCCTTGCGCTTTTTCTTGCCGTCTGGTTTAGCTTCGACTCCCAGGGTTGCCACGTCGGCAGAATTGCCAAGCAGCATAGACTGCGTTTTCTTGGGGTTGGCCTGGCCGCCAAGCAGCCGGTGCGCCAACCAAGCATGCTTCGGCGACTTATCCAGCAGAATCTTGGCAATGCTGGGACTAAGACGGACGACGTCAGTCATTTAGACATTCCTTTGATAAACTCTTCTGTCTTAGTCTTACAGGGCCTGCAAACTTCATGTGAAAATGCATATTCGATGCTTGGATTTCTGTTGGCGGCGGAGATGGCAATCAAACAGAAATCAGCAAACATCTCGATTTCTTTCTTACAGAAATCACAAAAGCGCTTAGTTGCCATTGCCGTCGCCTTTGTCACCGTCAGCTGGCGTCGTAGCCGTCAGGATTTTATTGACAGCTTGAACAGTAGCCAAGACGACGTTGTAGGCCTCGAGCTGCTTATCCCAGCCAAGTGCTACCTCCTGTACAAACTCGTCTTTGTCGACTCCCAGCTCAATTGCCAGGGCAATCATCTGGTCTTGCATGTGACTGAGCTGGGCAATCTTTGCGATATGCTGTAGCGTTACCATTACCGCCGCTCCTGCCTAGGTTCTCTCTTCTGCCGATTGCGAGCATCCTGCGCCAGCGTCAACAGAACAGTGGCTAACTCAACGGCTTGGTCAGGAGTAAGAAACGCCATTACCTTAGAGTCATAGTAGCTGTCAATCTTGACTCTCCAGCCGTCTTCGTGCGTTGAGTTGAAGTCAAGCGAAATCTTAACTTGGTCATTGTTTAGAAACATGATTTCTCCTTATAGCACACTGCCATTGTTATCCACACCTGGGCCGCCGTACGAGCTGCCGTCATCAAACGTCTCTGCCTCTTCTTGCGGCCCATACACCACCTTGGTTTGCTTCCAAGCTTCGCGCGCCAGCCTTTCGTCCTCGTCGGTGCCGACGGCCTGCATTGGATTAGACTTCTGCTTAGGCTCCCGCTTCTCAGCCTCTATGTACGCCGGCAGCGCGTAGGTAGCCGCGTCGGCGACGTCGGGGTGGCAATCGGCTGTCCATTCGTATTTCCCGATAGCCCGCTTCTCTGGGTCAAACCTGGTCTTCTGCAGGTCCTCCTCCAGTGCTGAGCCAATCATGATATGCGCTCTAGACGTACCAAGTAGGTCCTTGAGTCGGTCTACTCGAGCCTTTTTACTGCCCTTGCCTTTCTTGGCTGGCTCAATGACCAGCTTATACTCGGACAAAAACGCAGGGTCTTTAGTAGTGCTGGCGCCGCCGGGGTCCCAGACGATGCTGACGACGTTGTATTTCCTAACCCAGGCCTCTACAACCGCGAGATACTGTGACTCCAGGGCGTTTGCGGCTCGCTCTGTAACCCATTCCCCGACATGCCAAACTCCACGCGGACCTTGACTGGCCCAAGCCCAGAGTACAACTGCCATTCTATCACTGCTAGCAGCAGGGTCGATGCCAATGCTGAAAGTGTCAAGACCAGGAGCAACTTTCGCAACCCGGATAGTTCCTGGCTGGAATTGGTCTGCGGCGTAGCTGGTGTCGGCGTCCCAGCAGTAGCCATTTTTTGCTCTGTCATACTTGTAGGCTGTGGCGTTTGTGTCGAATACGCGTTTGCCAAACCAGTTACGCTGTACGATGGGGTCAGTTTCGAGTAGTCCATACTTGTGAACATAGGCTGCCAGCCGCTCTGCAAAGAAGGTTTCGTGTGGGTTGTCTGCGCGGCCCCAGCCAATCGCATGCCACGCACTGTCTGTTTTTGCTTCTTGTGTACTTTTATCGTAACTCCTTATCCACGTCTCCCAGAAATATCCGCTAGCCACCGCCGGCACAGTCCCAGCAAGTACCAATCTGCCAGGCGTCGGTAGTTCTTTTGTAGTCTCATCAAGCATCGGGCCAAGAATGTCAGTAACCAGAGATTCAATAAGGCCAGGGTCGGACTGGCATTCATCAATGATTGCCATTCCGCAGGCCATAGAATCGCCGAGTAGAGACTGGACGTGGCGTAAGTCATCGGTGCCGCCGAACTGGACAGTCGCCCCATTAGGAAACGTCGTAGTAAGCTCTGTTTCATTGTGGTCCTTTGATGTGCACAGCTTCCATTTGCGGCACAGTGGCTTCCAAATCTTGCGCCATATCTTCTTTGCTTGTCCACTGGTCAGCGCCAGGTACAGGCAGCTGGCAGCTCCTGGTGCATGCACGGCTGTCATGGCCAGCAGCGCGCAGCAGAGGTAGCTCTTGCCGGCGCGGCGGCTGCACATCAGAATAAGATTCTGGTGCTTAGACCGTAGCGCCTCGAGCTGGTACCGGTGGCCGTCGGCTGCGGCTTCTGGAGTGAAGGCGGCTAGGGCTGCGGTCCGGCGGCGCAGAAGCTCCTGCTCTGCTGCTTGCTTAGCGTGCACGCTTAGCCAATTCCTCGTCACTCATTTTGCTAGGGTCTGTCTCTTCCGGCTGTTCCAGCTCGGAAAGTAGTTTGTTGAGTTTTTGCAGCAGCTCCACGTCAGTGATGCTGAGAAACTCCCGCTTGGCTACTTCAGCCATCTGCACAATAGCCCGCTCCACCATTGTCCTGACCTTGGCCCGTAGGTCGGCAGTGCTACGGCCAGTGGCGGTAACTGACTCGGCGACTACTCCAGCACGGGCCAGGTGCTTTACTTTGCCGTTGTCAGGCAATCTGATTGTCCAGTCCCTTGCGCATCTCGAGCCGCTGCCACAGCTTGTCAGCTGCCCAGATTTTCCTTAAGGCCCACGCGAAGCGCATGAGCCGGCGCAGGCGGAATAGCTTCCGCAGCTTGCGCAGGCGCTTGCCTGGCCGTCGCTCGGGGCTGTGTGGACGCGGCAAGTGACGGAGGCTAAAGGTGGCGCGCATATTTATTTGTCCCCGGGCATGCGCCAATACAATTACCTGACGGAGAATATAGCCTATGCTTTATTGCCCTGTGTCCTTTGTTTAGTGGACATTCCCTGAAACAATGGCCACAAATTCCCCATTTAATTTTAGACTTTGCTTTGTTCATGGATGGCACTCAAAATGGCCTCAAGGTCAAAGATGCGCTGTTTCAGCTTATCCACGTCCTCCTCAGTCAGCCTGTCAGCGAAGTCAGTAACGGGATAGGCTACTGGCTGTTCAGGAGTATCAACGCAGATTAAGTCTTTGTGATAGTTCTTATGGAAGTTGCACCAGTAGACAGCCACAGTTACCCCCTTGGCGGCTTGAGATTCAACTTAGCAATTTCGTCTTTGCTGAGACTGCGGCACGGCAGCGGCTCGGATTTAGGCTCAGGCTTGGCCCGGCTAAGGCCAGTGCATTCCTTGAGGTCATGCAGCCGCAGCCAGGCCTTGATACGGTTTTCGGCTTCGCTGCGGCTAAGGTTACAGGCCCTGGCAGCTGCAGCCATACTGCCGGCGTCAGCGAATGTGGCAATCAGCTTGTAGTCTTTGTCGCTGCGGCGCATGAGCGACTGCTTGCGGCCGACTTCACGCCAGTAGCCGGCTTTGTCGGTGTCAGCCAGTGGCACAATCTCGGCTTCGTCACTAAGCTCACCAGTCTCAGGGTCGTAGAGGAAGCTGCCATGCTGCCGAGGCATCGTAGACACTGGCAGCTGGTTCATGTCCATGAAACGTTCCACGTCTTCGAATCCCTCCCGCTGCAGCTTCTTATACCACTTCCGCTGCAGCTTCTTAAATGCTGGTGAATTAAGAGCTATGGGCTTCTTAGGCATTACTCATCATCATCTTCCTGTGCTGTATCAAAGCAGAAATACCCGGCAATGATTGTGCAAACGAAGTAGCAACCGCTTGCGATATAGAAGCCTTGTAGGCCGGCAGCGATACTGGCTAGCGCGGATGTGGCTGTCATGAAAAACCATCCGACGCTATGTAGGCTCATTGGCTGTCGTCCCAGGTAACTGGCCCGTAGCCGTGTTTGCCTTCGTGGCCTTCACCATGCCAGCATCTAAGCGGATGGCGGTCGATAATTACCTTGCCGTCGGCCCCAAAGACTGGGCTGTTCCCTTTCATTCTTGGAGTTACGTCAGTTGCCGTAGCATGTCTTGACTGGCATCCTCGAGGCTGCTGCGCGCAGCCGTCCGGGCCGCAGTTACTGGAGCAGCCTTCTTTGGCGAAACAAATCACTTCTTGTCCTCGGTGACGGCTAACAGAGCAAGGTAGCCTACCAGGTCCACTACCACGTCTTCGCCAGGCCAGCGCCCCCCTCGAGCGATTCGGCTCAACTTGTCATCCAGCCGTACTCTAATCCCCTCCGTAACTCCGGCGTCTGAGAAGATTCGCAGTGGCTTGCCCACTGAGTCGCCGTAAGACTTAGCCTTAGCCCTGAGAATGTTAGAAACATTAACTAGCCAATCAGCCGCTAAGTCTCCTGTTGATTTGTTATCCATGGCCCTCCTGATGTCTTTTAACATACTCGGCCGCAGTCCACAGCAACCGGTAACTATCTCGGAATGTCCCGAGCCCTCTATTGCACTGGCCACACAGGATGGCTCTAACTTTACCGGTAACGTGACAGTGGTCAATGTGGGTCCTATGGCCTGGCCTAAGAGGTTCACAGCAGATGGCGCAGAGACCTGCCTGGCCAGTTAACATTGCCGACACCTGCTCCGGAGTTAGTCCATATTGCGATTTTAGCTTGTGCTTCTTCTTTGTTGCTCCGGCTCTGGTCTTGTTGGCCCTATACCAGGCGGCCGCGGACGCTATGGCTTGGCTCCTGTTCTGTTGATACCAAGCCTTATTCCTTGCTTGCAATTTCTCTTTGTTAGCTTGGTAGTATTCCCGCTTGGCCAACAGAAGCTTTTCTCTGTTAGCCTCCCGCCATAGTTTGGCCGTTTGTTTTCCCCTCTCTTTATCTTTGTACGGCACTGGCGACTCATATACATTATCACAACAGATATTTAGTCCACAGACATGTGGACTGGTACCGAATATGCTATAGTCCGACTTGTGAGGGCATACCTCAACTCTACAGCAATGACAGAAAGTCTATCAACGCAGAGGCTACCAGTCGGGGGCTGTACTGCGCTTACGATGACCGCTGTAGTGACAGAAACTGGTGTCGGCAGGCTTGCCACGGCGGCCCTGGCTAAAGTTTCAACTGCGTATTAGTAATCTGCCTCCAAGCCACTGCCAGGGCTCGGATAGATTAAGTCCCGACCCTTATGCCGTTCCTGCCGCAGCGTGTCAGCACGCATTTAGCCGATATGTGTGGCCGCAGCAGCTAGACCGCTAAGGACCCTTAACGCCCTACACAAGCTGTTTGGCCAGCGCTGGCACGAGCTTACGCGGCTTGAGGTAAGCGACACAGGCATTAGCCTGGCATTTGCCGAGCCGCAGCGGCAGCAGGCTGCCGTTCCAGCTGTTGCCTATCCTGCGCCGTCGCCGGCTCCTGATAAGGCACTTCCCGAGCCGCCGCTTAACGATGCTGACCTAGCCCTGTCGCCGCCGGCTGGGATGCTGGCGCCGCCGTCTGAGGAGTCGAACTAGTGGCTATCGCGGTAGCCAGCTCCGAAGTCAGCCAAGGCGCTGTCGGACGTCCCAACAGCGACTGGTACGGCGAAGACGTCGAAGACAAAGACCGCGGACGCCGCCTCCGTAACTGGATGGACGGTATTGAGAACACTAGCTGGACTAAGCGCTGGGCTAGCCTGGTCTTCTACCGGTACATGACCGGCCGCACCACTGGGCCTATCGGCTACAACTACAGTTCCACTGCCCGTCCTGGCGCCGCCAATATCTACAGCCGCGCCGTCTTCGAGGCTCCCCGTTACAACGTCCTAGCCCAGTGCAATGACGCGCTGGCTAACCGAGTCTACAAGAGCCGGCCCTTTCTGCAGGTTTGTCCAATTGACGGCGACTTTACCACTCGCTTCGATGCCCGGTCGCTTACTCAGTACATGGACGCAGTGTTTTACTCGCTGCATCTGTGGGAAATGGTGGAGCTGTGCGGCTTCGACTCCCGCATCTGGGGTGACGGCTTCCTCAAGATTGACAACGGTGTCAATAACCATCTGACGGCTACACGGATTCTGTCAGACGAAATCGTTGTAGACGAAAACGAATGTAACACCGGCAAGCTTAGCCGGCTCGGCATCCGCGTCTTTGTCAGCCGCAAAGAGATGCTGCAGCAGCCGTATATCAAGAATGACCCCAAGGCTGTGGACGCTGTCAAGCGTGCGCCTAAGTCAAACAACGGCTTCTACTTCGGCGGCGACATTGATTATACGGATGTCATTGTCCTGCGCGAGGGATGGAGTTTCTGCCAGAAAGACACCGACGGCAACGAAATCCCCGGCTACCACATTATCGCCGTCGGCGACTACACGCTGAAGTGTGAAGAGTGGATGCGCGACCACGCGCCGATTGCCAGGCTGCCGTTCAAGCTCATGCCTACTGGCTACTACAGCCAGGGCATGCCTGAGATGGCGCTGGGGCTGCAGCGTGAGCTTGACCGTACGATGGCGGCTAACTGGGAGAACCGCCGCCGCGCTGCTTGGCCACGGATTGGCATTGCCCAGGGCAGCAACGTAGACCCTGGCAAACTCGGCGACAAGTCCAACGGCATTTACTACTACACCGGTACCAAGCCAGAGTTTGACTTCCCTATGGCTACGCCTCCTGAACAGTTTCAGTATGAGGAGTCAATCATCCGCCGTATCAAAGAAGTCTTCCGGCTCAATGACCAGCAGATGCAGGGCGCCAGGCCTAAGGCAATCAGCGGGAAGGCCGTTAACCTGATTGACGAGCTGGACGACGCGGCCCATGCCGATTTGTTTCAGCATATGGAGGACTTCGTTGAGCAGGTTGGCAACCTGATTATCGAAGCCTCCGAAGATTCCAAGCCTAAGGTTACGCTGCCGGGCCGTCAGGCGCAGCTCATTGACTGGGCTAGCCTTAACTGGGACGAGAAGAAGTTCTATCTGCGGCCATTCCCTGTCGGCCGGTTGTCTCAGTCAATTGCTGTGAGGCAGGAGCAGATTCGTACCTGGTACGCCGAAGGCGCAATCAGTAAGCAGACCAAGATGCGTCTCGAGCAGGTGCCGGATACTGACGGCTACCAATCACTGGCCAATGCAGCTCAAGACTTCATCGAGATGCAGTTGGACGAGATGATTCAAACTGGCAAGTACCAGCCGCCTGAGCCCTGGGTCGACGTTGATGCAGCCATGGAAACAGCGCAGGCCAGGTACTGTTACGAGCGAACGCTTAAGACGCCGCAAGACCGTACGGACATGGTCCTGCGCTACATCAGCGCCCTGGACGAATTGAAGTCAGCTGCCGGTGCTGCAATGCAAGGGGCTATGGCTCCTGCGCCTGCGCCTGGCAGCCCAGAAGCTATGGCCATGCCGCCAGGCGGCGCAGCCCCTGGAGCGCCACCGATTGCGCCGGCAGGAATTCCCGGCCTCCCTAACCTACAACCTGGCCAGGCACCAGCGCCGCCAGCGTTCCCAGCACCGCAAGGATAACCAATGAACAGCATCGACCCTAACGCTACTGCTACGCCTGCGCCGGCTGCCGCCGTTACCACGTCAACGGCTGCGCCTGCTACCAATTCAGAGCCTGTCACGACTGCAGTCACGACCGACGCCGTCAAGGCCGCTCGTTACGAGGCTGCTAACGCTCAGCTCGAGGCTGCGGCTAAGGCAGAGGCCGACAAGGCGGCAGCCGCCGTGGTTGCCGAGCAGGCAGCCGCTGCCGCCAAGGCCAAGGAAGCTGACACCGTTGGCCAGCTGACGGCCAAACTGGCTGAAACAGAGGCACAGGCTAAGACGCTGGCTGACAAAGCTAAGTTTGCTGAGAAGCTCGAGGCTGTTCAGACGCTGGTCAAGGCCGGCAAGCATTACGACGCAATCCAGGCCCTGTCAGACATTGGCCTTAGCTTTGATGCTGCCGTCCAGCAGATTATCAACCCTGGACAGGAGCCTACACCGGCAAAGCCGGAGGATAAGCCTGTTGACCCGGAAGTGGCCAAGCTCAAAGAGCAGCTTGATGCCGTAAATAAGCGGCTTGAGGCGGCAGACAAAGCAGCGGCCGAAGCGGCTAAGGAGCAGGGCCGGCGGTCTGTTGTGGACCACGTTAAAGCCAAGGCTGCTGAGTTTCCATACCTCGCAAGCAATGAGGAATGGATTACCAAAGCATTGTCCGACGCCGAACCTGACTACGCCGCTGCCATCAAGGCTAACAAGGACCAGGACATTTCAATGGAAGCTAAGAATGACTTGATTATCAAGGCGTTAGCCAAGGCAGAGGCGCAGCATAAGGCTACTGCAGAGGCTTACATGGCAGTGGCTAAGGTAGTGCCGGCGACCAAAAAGCCGAATGATGTACCGAAGGTGACTCAACCGACGTTGACATTTACTGGTTCTAGAGCTGGCGTAACGCCGGCAGCTAAGACTGGCAAAGTTGCGACGTTGGAAGAGCTTAAGCTGGCCCGCCGTCAGGCGAACTAACCGAAAGTAACTACAGGATAAACTATGGCTTTCTTTAACGCTAACGTTGATACGCTGCTCCGGAATGACCTGGACCGAGCCTATGAGAATATGGCTTTCGGCGGACAGTACGCCAGCGTCATTGGCCTTTTCCGCAAGGAAGAGGTTTCCGGCGATGCCAAGAAGGTTCCGCTGAAGCGTGACCTCGGCGCTGGCCAGTCGGCCACGGCGTCTACGGCCTATGCTAACGCTGCTCTCGCGGGCCGCGATGCCTTCGTTGTGACGCCGTACAAGACCTACGGCTTTAGCGTTATTCCGCTGGACCAGGCTGCCTTTACCAAGGGCGATGACAACGCCGTTGTTGACCTCCTGCTGGATGAATCGCAGACGGCGATGGACTCCTGCAAGATGCAGTTTGACCAAGCGCTTGCCGGCGACGGCAGCGGCACTGTTGGCTACATCGTCAGCAACAGCGGCTCCGGCCCGTACGTCCTGACGCTGCAGTCCAAGCAGCAGTGTAATCGTATTACCGTCGGCGCCACCTATGTTTCTAAGGACCTGCCGTTTGGCGCGTCGCTGGATTCGGGCAGCTTTACTGTTACGGCTGTCAACTCGTCCACCAAGAAGATTACCGTTAGCGCCGCTGGCGGCTGGACGCCCACCAATACGCACGTCTTCGGCCTCCAGGGCACGATGGCGTCTAGCACCAGCCCCGTTGTGTGGCCTGGCATCCCCGGCTGGATTCCGCCGGCTGCTAGCCGTCCCACGAGCGGCAGCTTCTTTGGCGTGACGCGCTCGACGAATGAGACGAAGCTTGCCGGTCTCTACCTCGACGGTAGCAACCTTGGCATTCTCGAGGGTATCAATCAGCTTGCTTACGGCATTGCTGACGTGCCTGGTGCCAACCCCAATCTCTGCGTCATGGCGTTTTCTACGCTGGGAAAGATTGAGGCGCAGCTCCAGACCGAGCGGCGTTACGTCGAATCTCAGGTCAAGGGACCTGGCATTGACGTCTTCTTCCGTACCGTCCGCATCAATGGCCCGTCCGGTCCGATGGACCTGGTTGGCTCCAGCAACTGGGACCCGACGCTTGTTGCGGTTCTCACCAAGGAATCTTGGGTGCTGGGTGCGCCCGGTAACAAGCCGTTTGTGCCGGCAACGGCGAATGGCTCGCCTGTTGTTGAGGTGCCTGGCGATGACACGGCAGTGGCCAAGTACCGCAGCCAGGGCATTGTCTGGTGTGACGCCCCCGGACACAACGGAATGCTGACCATCCGCGCCTAAGGAGCATCATGGACCGCTACATTAACCAGGACGAGGGGGCGTTTCAGCCCGGCAGAGTCAAGCTGGACATCCAGTTTACTGCCGGGACTTCCGGTGCTGTTCCTACCACGTTCTCTGCGTTCACTATCGCCGATGGCCTTGACGGCAGCTTGACTACCCCGATGACCTTGACCGGAACTGGCGTCTATACCTGCCTTCTGGCGGATGCGTATGTGCGGCTGCTTAGCGCGAAGTTTAGCGTTATCCAGGCCACTTACAATGCAGCCCATGGTCAGGAAGGCTACGTTATCACTAACAGCGTCACCGATGCAACGACGCCGGCGGTGGCCTTCCAGTGTACGCGGCCTGACACCGGCGCTGCCGTAGCCGTTACTTCCGGTGACGTTGTCTGTATCACGCTGGAACTCCAGCGTATGACCGGCGACCAGTAGAGGTTAAGCAGTGGCGACGCTGCTTAGCACACTAGTCTCTGACATTCGGCTACTTAGCGGCCTAAGGGCTAATCAGCTCTACACCAATGCTGACATCGGCGGCATTGTCAGTGACCTTTGGGCCGAATTGTACGACAGATTTGTAGCTGCCAACCAACACTACAGCATTCAGACGTTTGAGTTTACGCTGGCCGGCGGCGTCGGCGGCAACTCGGTTGACCTACCAAATAACTTCCAGCTCGGCAATGGCCTTGAGCTTAACCCATCGCTGCCACGGCCGCAGTCAGTCCGCTACCTTGACAACTGGCTTAACCGTAACAACCTCGGCGCCAGCGTCCTTAACATCGGCGGCGGCTTGGCCTGCAGCGACCGTCAGTACTGTTTCAACAACAACCAGTTGCTGGTGTTTCCTGCTACTTCCAGTGCAGGGGATTACAAGCTCTATTACACGCCGATGGCTGAGAAGCTGCTCGAGCCCATTACCGTCACCTTCGCTCTTGACGCGGCTGACCATCCGTCGGTGCCGCCTACTGGAAGCCTTACCGGTAGCGGCAGCTGGTCGCTGGCTAACGCCGACTTTAACGCCGACATTCCAGAAGACAGCAGCGTTATTCTAAGCCTGGACTTCGACGCTCCCAATACGAGCTTCAGCGGCGACTACCCCATTGTAGAGATTGGTCTGGTCAGTGAAGGCTTTGGCGAGCCTACCGCCAGCTGCGACAACCTGGTGTCAACCAGCGGCTTTACTGGCCCTGCCGCCGGCACCGGCACATATACCTACCAGCCTATCGGCACCATTGACCGCCTGTCTGACTACGCCGACCCATGGGCTGTCTATCTCAAGCTTGGCGCCAGCATCGCCATCAGGGAAGCCAGGCAGCAGGACGTGGCTGACCTCGAGCGGCGGTTTAACGGCCAGAAACTGCGCGTAGACCAGATGCTGCAGAATCGCCAGGAAGAGCCTACTCAGCCGCCTTTGACTAGCGGCCGTAGCTTCTGGGACAGTCTCTAGCGACGCAGTATCCGCTGGATGCTGCCAAGCACTCGGTCAGCCTTGTCACAGGCGTCTGTGTTGTCGCTGGCAATCTGGTCAAGTACGGTTTCGGCTGCCGCCAGTGCCTGCTCCAGTAGCTGAATCCTCCGCTGCATACTGCCACGGCCCATGCTGGCCAATTCCTGGCTCATGTCCGGGAGGATGTCCGGCTGATAGCCGCAGACGCAGGGAAGTTCGCCGTAATTGTTGTGTTCGGTTTTCATGTCCTAAGTATCGGCTACTGCCGCCACTAAATCAAACCTAAAAATCACTGCTATTCTGTTCAGCC
>Ga0310813_10001353_pt1 | contig 14808 bp, 13 predicted proteins | sample YN3metagenome_FD_203086 | JGI IMG/M metagenome (GOLD analysis project Ga0310813, IMG submission 203086) | Soil microbial communities from experimental microcosm in Duke University, North Carolina, United States - YN3 | ecosystem: Engineered > Artificial ecosystem > Soil microcosm > Unclassified...
GGCCTGCGCCGGGACGACGTGGGTTAGAGGATGTCGCCTGCCAGTGCCTTGAGGTCGGCTTCGGGCCGCGCACCATAATGCTGGATCACTTCGGCCGCGGCAATGGCGCCGAGGCGGAGCGAGGCTTCGAGGCCGAGCTCGCGGGCCTGGCCGGCGAGGAAGCCGGCGGCGAACAGGTCGCCCGCGCCGGTGGTGTCGACCAGCTTCTCGATCGGCTCGGCCAGGACCGAGGCACGCTCCGAGCCCGACACCGCGACCGCGCCCTGTTCGCTGCGGGTGACGGCCAGCACCGGCACCTTGGCCGAGAGCACGGCGAGCGCGGTCTCGAAATCGCTCTCACCGGTCATCGCGAGCAGTTCGGCCTCGTTGGCGAACAGGATGTCGACCTTCTTTTCGTCGAGCAGGCGGTGGAAGCCGTCGCGGTGGCGGTCGACGCAGAAGGTGTCGCTCAGCGTGAAGGCGACCTTGCGGCCCGCTTCGCGCGCGGCGGCAATGGCGGCTTCCATCGCGGCGCGCGGCACTTCGGGGTCCCACAGATAGCCTTCGAGATAGAGGATGCCCGCATCACGCACGGCGTCGAGGTCGATCGCGTCTGGCGACAGCTGCTGCGCGGCGCCAAGGAAAGTGTTCATGGTCCGCTGCGCGTCGGCGGTGACCAGGATCAGGCAGCGCGCGGTGGCGCCGACATCGCCGCGCGCGGGCGTATCGAACGCGACGCCGAGGCTGCGGATGTCATGGGCGAAAATGCCGCCCAATTGGTCGTCGGCGACCTGGCCGATGAAGGCGGTCTTGATGCCAAGCGCGGCAAGCCCCGCGGCGGTGTTGCCCGCCGACCCGCCGCTCGCTTCGCGGCCCGGACCCATCAGCCCGTAGAGCCGCTCGGCCTCGGCCTCGTCGATCAGCCGCATCGATGCCTTGTCGAGGCCCTGGGCGTCGAGAAAGGCGTCGTCGGCATCGGCGATCACGTCGACGATGGCATTGCCGATGGCGAGCACGTCAAAGCGGGGAGCGGTCATGGGGTGTCCTGAATTCCGAGGGAAAGTGGCGCGCGCCGTACCCGCATCCGCTCGTTCAGGAAAGGTCAGGGCGGCCGCGCCCACGGTTGCCACCCCTGCCCGAGGATGACAAAGCCCTGCCCATGCGCCGCCTGTTTCCGCTTGCTGCCCTGTTCGTGGCCGCCTGTTCGACCGCTCCCAAGCCGGCCCCCGGGCCGACGCCCGGCGTCCCGGCGCCGCCAGTGACCAGGACCAATCTCAGCGGGCTGAGCGAGGCGGAGTTGCTGGCGCGCTTTGGCCCGGCGCCGTTCCGGGTGCGTGAGGGCAGCGGGCTGAAGCTGCAATGGCAGAACGCCTCGTGCGTGCTCGACACCTACCTCTATCCGCCGGTGAACGGCTCGGGCGCAGCCACCGTCCTCCACGCCGACGCGCGGCGGCCGGGGACTGGTGAAACGATGGCGGTCGAAGGCTGCGTGGCGAGCTTCGCTACGCGCTAAGCCGCGCCGCCGCCCATTCGGCGGCTTCCGCGACCACTGGGTCCTCGTCTCCGCGCAAAGCATCGACCTTGGCTGCCAAAGCCAGGTCGCCGCTGTTGCCCGCCGCGATCAGGCAATTGCGCAGGAAACGCTTCACTCCGATCCGCTTGATCGGGCTGCCGGAGAACAGCTCGCGAAAGCTCGCGTCGTCGAGCGTCAGCAGGTCGGCCAACGCCGGCGCGGTCAGCTCGGCGCGCGGCATGAAAGCGCGATTGGCCTGCGCTTGCGCGGCGAAGCGGTTCCACGGACAGGCGGCGAGGCAGTCGTCGCAGCCGTAGATGCGATTGCCCATCGCCTCGCGAAATTCGAACGGGATGGGGTCCGAATGCTCGATGGTGAGATAGGAGATGCACCGCCGCGCATCCAAGCGCCGCGGCCCGTCGATCGCGCCGGTCGGGCAGGCGACCATGCAGGCGCTGCAACTGCCGCAATGGTCGCCGGCGGGCGGGTCGGGCTCCAGCTCCAGTTCGGTGAAGATGACGCCGAGAAACAGCCAATTGCCGTGACTGCGCGAGAGGAGATTGGTGTGCTTGCCCTGCCAGCCGATCCCCGCCGCGGCGGACAGCGGTTTCTCCATTACCGGAGCGGTATCGACGAATACCTTGAGCTCGCTCGGCACCGTGTCGACAATGAACCGGGCGAGCGCCTTCAGCGCCTTTTTCACCGTCTTGTGATAGTCGGCGCCCTGCGCATAGACGCTGATCCGGCCGCGGTCGGGCGCGCTTTCCAGCGCACGCGGATCGCTGCCCGGGGCATAGCTCATCGCCAGCGCGATCACGCTTCGCGCCTCTGGCCACAGCCCTTGCGGACGGGCGCGCTGGCCGGCACGGTCTTCCATCCAGCCCATCGCGCCGTGCCGCCCCTCGGCCAGCCATTGGTGCAGCCGCTCGCCCGCTTCCGGCACCGCATCGGCACGCGCGAAGCCGCAGGCGACGAAGCCCAGCCGCTCCGCCTCGGCTCGTATCTGTTCCTTAAGGCTTGCCGCGCCAAGCACTTGGACCCACTACAGGCGCCAGGCCGCGGAGACCAGACGAGTGCTGCAAGAGAAGATCGGCGGCGAAGCAGCGGTGGACGCGCGCGCGCTGGTAAAGACGTTCGGGGACAAGCGCGCGGTAGACGGCGTCAACCTGACGGTTCCGACCGGCAGCATCTTCGGGCTGCTCGGTCCCAATGGCGCGGGCAAGACCACGACCTTGCGGATGCTGCTCGGCATCATCGACCCCGACAGCGGCACCCGCTCGCTGCTAGGTCACGCCCAGCCGCTCGATGCCTCGAGCGAGGTCGGCTATCTGCCCGAGGAGCGCGGGCTGTATCCCGCGATGAACCCGCGTGAAGCGATCGCTTTCATGGGTGCGCTGCGCGGACTGCCGCTGGCCGAAGGCCGCCGTCGCGCCTCGCTCCTGCTTGCCGACCGTGGCCTTTCCGATTGGGAAAAGAAGCCGATCCGCTCGCTCTCCAAGGGCATGGCGCAGACGGTGCAATTGCTCGGTACGCTGGTGCACAAGCCGCGGCTGATCGTGCTCGACGAACCATTCTCCGGGCTCGACGCGATCAACCAGGAGAAGCTGGAAGCCTTGATCCGCGCTGAGGCAGCGGACGGCGCGACAGTGATCTTTTCGACCCATGTCATCGCCCATGCCGAGCGCCTGTGCGAACGGATCGCGATCATCGCGGGCGGCAAGGTCGCCTTTGCCGGCGCGGTGGACGACGCGCGCGACCGGCTGCGCCCGGTGGTGCGGCTGCAGACCCGGGCCGAGGACGGCGCTTGGCGCGCGGCCTTGCCGCCGGGGGCCCGTCAGGTCGGCCGCGAATGGCGCTTCGAACTGCCCGACGGCGGCCCCGAGCCGTTGCTGCGCGCGCTGATCGACGGTGGCGCGGGGATCGAGACCTTGTCGATCGAACGGCCCGGCCTCCACGACGCTTTTGTCGCCATTGCCGGCGCCTCGGCGGCGGCCGAAATGGGCAAGGGAGCACCGGCATGACCGGCCGCCTCAACAAGCTGCAGGCCGCCTTCGTGATCGCCCGGCGCGATTATACCGCTACCGTGCTTAGCCGCTCCTTCCTGTTCTTCCTCTTGGGGCCGCTGTTCCCAATCCTGCTCGGTGTCCTGTTCGGCGGGATCGGGGCCAAGGTGGCGAGCGATTCCGAGCGCGTTCGCGTGGCGGTGATTTCTTCTCCGGCCGATTTCACTCGTCTTGATCGCGCTCGAGACGAACTCGCCGCCTTGCCCGGTACCGGTCAGTTGCCTTTTCTGACCTCGGCCCCGCTGGAAACCAATAACAAGAGCCTGCTGAATGCGGGCGAACGATCCGTCACGGCCGTGCTCGAATATCCATTCGACGGGCCGACCCTGATTGGAAAGCTTCGGCCGGAAGATCCGCTGGTGGGTCAAGTTAGGCTGATCCTCGACAGAGCGAGCAAGGGAACGGCCAAGGTTCCGGAAATTGGGTTGGTGACGCTGCGACAGACCGCCGGCGCCACCCGCAACGCGCGCGAAATCACCGCGCGCGGCGGACAGACCTTGCTGTTCCTGCTCACCCTTCTCCTCTCCGGCATGCTGCTCAGCCAGTTGATCGAAGAGAAGTCGAACAAGGTGATCGAAGTGCTGGCGGCCGCCGTGCCGGTGGAAAGCATCTTCATCGGCAAATTGTTCGCCATGCTGGCGATGAGCCTGACCGGAATCGTGGTGTGGATGAGCGTCGCGGTCGGTTTCCTGGCCCTGTTCGCGCCGGGCCTCTTCGCGATGTTGCCGGAGCCGGCGGTCGGCTGGCCGCTGTTCCTAGCTTTGGGTGCGCTCTATTACGCGATGAGCTACCTGCTGATCGGCGCCGCCTTCCTCGGCATCGGCGCGCAGGCGAGCACCGCGCGCGAAGTGCAGATCCTGTCGATGCCGATCACAATGGGACAGGTCGGGCTGCTGTTTCTCGCCAATTTCGCGATCAGCGCGCCCTACGATTCGCTAGGCATCCTGGCGGCGGCGTTTCCGCTATCGTCGCCCTTTGCGCTGATCTCGCGGGCGGCGCTGGACGAGGCGGTGCTGCCGCATCTCGCGGCGCTGGCCTGGCAGGGGCTGTGGGTGGCGTTGATCCTGAAGCTGGCGGCGGCGTGGTTCCGCCGCTCGGTGCTCAACAGCGGCGGTCCCAAAGGCCGCTGGTGGAAGCGAAAGGCGGCGACGGCCTAGGCGGCGGCTTTCTGCTCGTACATCGCGCGGTCGGCCCGGGCGAGCACGGCTTCGGGGGTGTCTCCCACCCGTATCTCGGCAATGCCAATCGCCGCCGACAGGGGAATGGCAAGCCCTTCGTGGGTGAAACTGGTGCCCGCGATCCGGTCGGTCAGTCGCGCCGCGGTCTCGGTCGCCTGCTCAAGATCGACCCGTTCCAGCAACACCGCGAATTCGTCGCCGCCAAAGCGTGCCACCGTGTCGCTTTGTCGGACCCCGCCGGTCAGCAGTTCGGCGACGTGGATCAGCACCGCGTCACCCGCGTCATGGCCGAAGCTGTCGTTGACCATTTTCAGGCCGTCGACATCGATGAACAGCAGCGCACTCGAATCGCCATAACGTTCGAGCCGGTCGATCAGCCCGGCCAGCTGCTTTTCGAAGCCGCGACGGTTGGGCAGCGGCACCAGCGCATCGTGGTGGGCCAGCCGGTCGAGCTCTCCGACCTGCCGTTCGAGGCGTGCGACCGTGGCGCGCAGACGCGCGATCTCGGCCCACAACGCGGTGGGATCCTGCTTCAGGATCTCGTCGTCGTCAGTCATGCGAACACACCATCCCGCCGGTGGCGAAGCAAACCATAACGCAGATCAAGCCTTTTTGGGAGCGGGTGACACATGGGGCGACGGCTTCTAGATACGAGCCTCGTCGCGATTTGGATGAGGGGCAGATGGACGTCGGGATCATCATGGGCAGCCAGTCCGATTGGGAGACGATGCAGCACGCATCGTCCATCCTCGAGGAACTTGGCGTTGCTCATGAGGCAAAAGTCGTCTCGGCGCATCGCACTCCCCAGCGACTGTACGATTATGCAACAGGCGCGAAAGCGCGGGGATTGAAGCTGATCATCGCCGGGGCGGGTGGCGCGGCGCACCTGCCGGGCATGGCCGCGTCGATGACCCCGCTGCCAGTGCTGGGCGTGCCGGTCGAGAGCAAGGCGCTGTCGGGGCTCGATAGCCTTCTCTCCATCGCCCAGATGCCGGGCGGGGTGCCGGTCGGTACATTGGCGATCGGCAAGGCCGGGGCGATCAATGCCGGGCTGCTGGCTGCCTCCATCCTCGCTCTGTCGGACGATGCGCTGGCCGGACGGCTCGACGCATGGCGGGCGGCGCAAACCGAATCGGTCGCCGAGACGCCTCGGTGATCGCGCCCGGCGGCACCATCGGGATCATCGGCGGCGGCCAGCTTGGCCGGATGCTGGCGCTGGCCGCGGCACCGCTCGGCTACCGGGTGCATGTCTTCGACCCCCACAAGCGGCCGTGCGCGGCGGATGTGGCGGCGGAATTCACCTGCGCCGCCTTCGACGACGTGGCGGCGCTGGAGCGGTTCGCGGAGACCTGCGATGTCGTTACTTACGAATTCGAGAATCTGCCGGTCGGCCCGCTCGCGACCATCGCAGGCAAGCTGCGCCCCGGTACCGCCAGCCTAGCCATCGCGCAGGATCGCTGCGCCGAAAAGGCCTTCGTCGAGGAAGCCGGCGGGCGTCCGGCCAAATGGCGCGCGATCGACGGGCCGGAGGATATCGCCGTGGCGGTCGAGGCGCTTGGCCTCCCCCTCGTGCTCAAGACCCGGCGCGATGGTTATGACGGCAAGGGCCAGGCGTGGCTCCGCACCGAGGCCGATATCGCGGGCGCGTGGGACGCGCTCGGACAGCGGGGGCTGGTGGCCGAGCAGGCGATCCGCTTCGAGTCTGAATTTTCGGTCGTGGTCGCGCGCGGCGCGGACGGGGCGCTGGCCTTTTTCGATTCGACCCGCAACGTTCACGTAGACGGCATCCTTCACCGCTGCGAACTTCCGGCCGGTGACCTGATCGCGGGCCAGGTCAACGAAGCGCGACGGCAGGCCGGGGCGATCGCCGAGCGGCTCGGTCATATCGGCGTGCTGACGGTGGAATATTTTGCCACCATCGACGGGCCCCTGGTCAACGAGATCGCGCCGCGGGTCCATAACAGCGGGCATTGGACCATCGAAGGCGCCACCACCTCGCAATTCGCGCAGCATATCCGCGCCATCACCGGCCTGCCGCTCGGCAGTACGGCGCTGCGTAGCCAAAAGGTCACGATGGACAATCTGATCGGCGACGAGATCGGCCGCTGGCCCGAACTCACCGCCGATCCGCAGGCTGCACTACATCTTTACGGCAAGGGCGCCGCGCGGCCCGGGCGCAAAATGGGCCACGTCACGCGCCTCGGCTGAGTCACAACAAAAAGCCCGGAGCATCGCTGCCCCGGGCCTTCCCGCGTATCGAGGTAATAAAGCTTACTTCGCTTCGATCACCTGCACCGGGTAGCCGAGCTTGTCGAGCTGCGGCTTGACCTTGGCGGCGTCGCCGACGACCAGCCAGGTGAAGCCCTTGGGATCGATCGCCCCGCGCAGCGCGGTGTCGATCCCACCTTGGTTGAGTGCGCGATACCGGGCTGCGAGCTGCTCCTGATAAGTGTCCGGACGGCCGAGCAGGCTGTTCGACATCATCGCCGCCAGCACCGCCTGCGAGGTTTCGAACCGGCCCGGCAGCGTGTTGACGTTGTTGCTGACGAGACGGCCGAGTTCGTCGGTGGTCACGCCCTTGCCACCGAGAAGATCGGTAACCTGGCTGTTGAGCGCGGCGATCGACTCGCCCGTGCGATCGGCCTGGACCGGCGCGGTGATCGCATAGCTGACGCCGCCCGGGGCGATGTCGAAGCTGCTGCGGACGCCATAGCTCCAGCCCTTGGTTTCGCGCAGGTCCATGTTGATGCGCGACAGGAAGTTGCCGCCCAGCACTTCGTTACCCGCCTGCGTGGCGATGATGTCGCCGCGCGGATCGACGCCGGTGGTCTGCGCGGCAACGATGACCGACTGCGGTGCGCTCGGCACATTGACGAGATAAACGGTCGGGCTGGTCGGACGCGCCGGGGCAGCGGTGAACTGCTTAGTGCCCTTGGCGACGCCGGCCGGCGCCGTCCAGTTGCCGAAGCGACGCTCGAGCTGCGGAGTGAGCTGCGACAGCGGCAGGTTGGACACCACGAAGATCTCGGCATTGTCCGGGCGCAGCCACTTCTGCTGGAAGCCGACCACATCATTGCGGGTGAAGGCCTTCACCGCCTCGGGCGATCCGTTGCCGAGGATGGCATAGGGGTGGTTGGCTCCCCATACGAGACCCGGGACCAGGCGGCCGGCGATGCCATTGGGATCACGCTGCTGGGCGGCAATGCTGGTCAGCACCTGGGTCCGAACCCGCTCCAGCTCCGCCGGGGCGAAGGTCGGCTGCTCGACCACCGTTTCGAGGAGGTCCAGACTCGGTGCGAGATTGGCCGACAGCGCCGACAAGGTCACGGTGCTGCGGTCGAGCGATGAGCCGGTGCTGATGCTGGCGCCCAGCTCTTCCTGACGTTCGGCGATCTGCTGGCTGGTGAGATTGCCTGCGCCTTCGTCGAGCAAGCCAAGGGTCAAGCCCTGAAGCCCGCGACCGTTGGCGGCGTCGGCGGCGAGGCCGGCGTCGAAGGTCATCGCCATGGTGGTCACCGGCACCGCGGTGCGCTGTGCATAGGTGACCTTCATGCCGTTCGACAGCGTCGCGCGCTGGATCGTCGGGAAGTCGAGTTCGGCGAACTGACCGACCGGCGGCACGTCGCGCTTGGTCGGCGGCGGCGGGGTGCCGACGCCCTTCTGCGCGGTCGGACCCTTGGGCTCGACGGGTGCCGGACGCTCGCCCGGCTCGAGACGAATGGTGAGCGGCGGACGGGTCAGATACTGGCGGAACGCGGCCTGCACCTGCGCCGGGGTGACGCGGGCATATTCGTCGAGCTGCTTGCGGAACCAGTTGGGGTCGTTCGCATAGAGCTGGCCCTGAGCCAGCGCGACGGCCTTGCCGCCGAACCCGCCGACCTGCTCCAAGCCCTTGATGGTGCCGGCGACTTCGCTGGTCGCGGCACGGCTCAGCTCTTCGCGGGTCGGACCCTTGGCGATGAAGTCGGCCATGATCTCGTCGAGGCGCTTCTCGACCTGCGCCGGATCGACGCCCGGGCGAACGGTCGCCTGGACCTGGAACAGGCCGACGCGATGCTGCGGATTGGCGCCGGCCGAGACCGACACCGCCAGCTTCTCGTTGCGGACCAGCGCATTGTCGAGGCGCGAGCTGGCGAGACCGCCGAGCACCGAGCCACCGAGTTCGAGCGCTGCGGTCTGCTTGTCGAGCATGCCGGGGATCGCCCAAGAACGGCTGATCGTCGTGGCCGGGACGCGGTCCTTCATGACGATGGTCTTGCCCACGGCAGCAGGCACCGAAGCCATCGCCGGCACGTTTACCGGACCACGCTTGATCGCGCCGAAATACTTCTGAACCAGCGGACGGGCTTCGGCGGCGTTGATGTCGCCCGCCAGCACCAGCACCGCATTGTTCGGACCGTAATTGTCGGTGAACCACTTCTGGACGTCGGCCAGGCTGGCGGCGTCGAGATCCGCCATCGAACCGATCGGGGTGTGGTGATAGGGATGGCCGGCCGGGAACAGGTTGCCGAACAGCTCATATTGGACGAGGCCGCCCGGACGGTTGTCGCCCTGGCGCTTTTCGTTCTGAACGACGCCGCGCTGGTTATCCAGCTTCTGCTGCGTCACCGCGCCGAGCAGATAGCCCATGCGGTCCGATTCCATGAACAGCGCCTTTTCGAGCGCGGCCTTGGGTACGGTCTGGAAATAGTTGGTGCGGTCGAAGTTGGTGGTGCCGTTGAGGTCCGTCGCACCGATCTGCGTGGTGTAGGTGAAATAATCGTCGGGGAGGTTCTCCGACCCGTTGAACATCAGATGCTCGAACAGGTGAGCGAAGCCGGTCTTGCCCTGCGGCTCGTCCTTGGAGCCGACATTGTACCACACGCTGACCGCGACAACCGGCGCCTTGCGGTCTTCGTGGACGACCACGGTGAGGCCGTTCTGGAGCTTGAACACCTGGTTGGGGATCTTCACGTCCTTGACCAGCGCGGGCAGCGGGGCCGCTCCTTGCGCGGACGCCAGCGCCGGAAGGGCCAGCGTTCCGAGCGAGGCCCCGGCAAGCAACAACGAAAGTCGAACGGAATGACGCATGAGTTTGAAGCTCCAAGAGAATCTTGAACCGGCACGGTGGGGAAGTTTGCGGCATCTGAACGCCCGTTCATCGACGAACGGCGGGTAAGTTTCGATATACGGCGTGCGCACCGCCGGAACCTGAAGCCCATTGAGCGACCACGCGGTCCAGATGACAGGAGGCCCCGCCCCTGCTAGCGGCTCCGCCGACATGACAGACCGTAGCCTGATCCGCAATTTCAGCATCATTGCTCACATCGACCATGGCAAGTCGACCCTCGCCGACCGGCTGATCCTCCGCACCGGGGGACTGACCGAGCGGGAGATGACCCATGGCCAAGTCCTTGATAACATGGAGATCGAGCAGGAGCGCGGGATCACCATCAAGGCGCAGACCGTGCGCCTCACCTACCCGGCCAAGGACGGCAAGACCTATACCCTCAACCTGATGGACACGCCGGGGCACGTCGACTTCGCCTATGAAGTGAGCCGCAGCCTTGCCGCCTGCGAAGGCGCCCTCCTCGTCGTCGACGCGGCACAAGGCGTCGAAGCGCAGACGCTGGCCAACGTCTACCAGTCGATCGAGCACGACCATGAGATTGTGCCGGTCATCAACAAGATCGACCTCCCCGCCGCCGAGCCCGACAAGGTCAAGGCCGAGATCGAGGAAGTGATCGGGCTCGACGCCAGCGACGCCGTCCTCACCAGCGCCAAGAGCGGCATCGGCATCGAAGACGTGCTGGAAGCCGTGGTCACCCGCATCCCGCCGCCGGGCGGCGACCCGGACGCGCCCCTGAAAGCCATGCTGGTCGACAGCTGGTACGACCCCTATCTCGGCGTCGTCATCCTCATTCGCGTGATCGATGGCTTCATCCGCAAGGGCCAGGAAATCGTCTTCATGGCGGCCGGCACCAAGCATCTGGTCGACCGGGTCGGCGCGATGAACCCCAAGCTGCAGATGCTGCCCGAGCTCGGCCCCGGCGAAATCGGGATCATCACCGCGCAGATCAAGGAAGTCGCGCAGACCCGCGTCGGCGACACCATCACCGACGCCAAGAAACGCGCCGCCGAGCCGCTGCCGGGCTTCAAGGAAGTCCAGCCGGTGGTGTTCTGCGGCCTCTTTCCCGTAGACGCCGCCGACTTCGAGAAACTGCGCGAAAGCATCGGCAAGCTGCGCCTCAACGACGCCAGCTTCTCGTTCGAAACCGAAAGCAGCGCGGCACTGGGCTTCGGCTTCCGCTGCGGCTTCCTCGGGCTCCTCCACCTCGAGATCATCCAGGAGCGCCTCAGCCGCGAATACGACCTCGACCTCATCACCACCGCACCGAGCGTGGTCTACACGCTGCATCTGTCCAAATCGAAGAACGAGGACGCGCAGACGATCGAGCTGCACAATCCGGCCGACATGCCCGACGTCAACCGGATCGCGTCGATCGAGGAGCCGTGGATCGAGGCGACCATCTATGTCCCCGACGAATATCTGGGGCCGATCCTTAAGCTCTGCCAGGACCGCCGCGGTATCCAGAAGAACCTCACCTACGTCGGCGGCCGCGCGCAGCTGACTTACGAATTGCCGCTCAACGAAGTCGTGTTCGATTTCTACGACCGGCTGAAGAGCATGTCGAAGGGCTATGCAAGCTTCGATTATCACCAGATCGGGACGCGCGAGGGCGACCTCGTCAAGATGAACATCCTGGTCAACGAGGAGCCGGTCGACGCGCTCTCGATGATCGTCCACCGCGGCACCGCGGAACAACGCGGCCGCGGCATGGTCGAGCGCTTAAAGGAGCTGATCCCGCGCCACATGTTCAAGATCCCGATCCAGGCCGCGATCGGCGGCAAGGTCATCGCCCGCGAGACCATCGGCGCGCTGCGCAAGGACGTGACCGCCAAGTGCTACGGCGGCGACGCGACACGTAAGCGCAAGCTTCTGGAGAAGCAGAAGAAGGGCAAGGCGCGGATGCGGGAATATGGCAACGTGAGCATCCCGCAGGAGGCGTTTATTGCCGCGCTCCGGATGGGGGATGAGGGCTAGGTAGTTTTGTTCGACCGCCGAACGTGGCTTATTGCGGGCTCAAGCAAGTACCGCGTCTAGGGGGCACTGTTAGTGAGCACTGATTGGCAAAGCGCGTTTGATAACTTCGGAATCAAGGAAGTCACAAAAACGGACATCGCGAAATCCGCTTTTGTGCCCACCGCGGAGCAGAAGTGGGCAATCAGCCAAGCCGGCTTCGAGCCAGGAGCCGGCGGACAAAATGCTATTCTCCTAAACGTTCATGTCTTCGACGATCCTGCATACGATGCCCTAGAAACATCCTATTACAATTCAATGCGACGGTCCGACCCAAGTCGTACTCCTGAGACACGAATGGGGCGCGACTTTATTCGTTGGGTACAGCTAGGCGATTTGGTCGCAATCGGAAATCTTGGCACTAAAGTCTTTGCTTGGAAGATGACTTCCAAAGAGCTGCCTTTGTCCGACACCGCGACAAAAATTGCGGCAACTGCGAATAAGACCGATATTCTTGACAAGGCTCGGAGCGTCCAAGGAAAACCGTCCAAGCAAATACGAACCATCAACGATTTCAAGCGGAGTCTAGCGGTCGTGGCCGGTGCGATTGCGCGAGCGGCTGGATATTGTGAGATGCCCGGATGCTCGACGAAACTATTCCAAAAGGATGACGGCCAGAACTTTCTAGAAGTGCATCATATTGTTCCTCTAGGGGAAAATGGTGACGACACGTTGGCCAACGCGGCCGCCATCTGCCCGATGTGCCATCGGGAACTACACTTCGGCGCCCTACGCTTTGCGAAACGAGAGGTTCTCAGTCAAGAAATTCACAAGAAAGAGAAATAAATCTCCGTGATTGCAGGCGCCTGCTAACACGACGGATCGTAGTTCGCATCTCCAAGCTCTCTAACTTGCATCAGTATCTGATTAGAAGCTAGCCAGTCCACGCATTTGCCTATCACTTCATCAACTGTACGGCGGCGGGCGCCCTTAAGCGAGCACTCCCAAACCACCCCGACCCGCCAACATCTTTCAATAAGCTTTTGCGTGACTGTATGATCGCGTTCTCGGTTCCGGCCAATTTTCTTTTCCCAGAAATCTGGGCGGGTGGTAGGCCACTTAAACAGACTACAATCGTGGCCGTGCCAAAAACAGCCATTAACAAAAAGAGCCGCTTTCCGGCCCCTAAATACGAGATCTGGCTTTCCTGGCAGCAAGGGATCATGCAGTCGATAACGATACCCGAGGCGATGCAAGCCAGAACGGACTAGCAATTCAGGCTTGGTGTTCTTACTCCGGATGCGTGACATCATCCGGCTTCTTACATCCTTGGAAACTACATCCACCATTAAGCCACTTCTGAGATAACGGTCCGGTCTTTGCGGCTTAACGCCTCCTGTAAATATGGCTTCATCTCAGTCGCCAGAAATTCTACTACTGGCACCACAACCGCATTGCCAAATTGGCGGTAAGCTTGCGTATCAGAAACAGGAATATGCCAACGACGATCGTCGCGATCGAATCCCATTAGCCTTGCGCACTCAAGCGGGGTTAGGCGCCTTGGACGGTCGCCGGGCTGCTTCACTAAGATTTCGGATCCGTCCTTATAGTATCGAGCCGAAAGGGTCCGGGTCACGTCAGCGGGGCCAAAGAGACCATATCCGAAGCCGTTCCCCTTCGACTCGTGCTTCGCCTTATAGTCTTGGAGGTACTGCCACAGCCTCGGAGTGAGCGTATATTTCGGGTCCACCTCTTCATGCGGCTGTAGAATGCTCCCCAGGGTTGGCCCTCCAGACGGCATTAAGAGCGCGCTAAGGTCGAAGGCGGAGCGCTCTCGAAAGCCAACAATGAAGATTCTCTCGCGCTTCTGAGGCACCCAGTGGTGTGAACTGATCACACGGGACTGAACATGGTAGCCTAACTCGTTCTCAAGCACGTTCATGATGGTGGCAAATGTTCGCCCCTTGTCGTGCCGCTCAAGATTTTTGACGTTCTCCAGAACAAAGACTGCGGGGCGGTGATGCGCGATGATTTGAGCGGTATCGAAGAACAAGGTTCCCTGCGTGTCGCAGAGAAAGCCATGAGGTCGACCGAGCGCATTCTTCTTTGAAACCCCAGCTATTGAAAAAGGCTGACACGGAAATCCGGCAAGCAGAATATCGTGTTCCGGGATCAACTCCGGCTTCTCTGAGAACTGCCTTACATCGCCCCCGATCGGGTGGTTGTCACGAAAGTTGCGGGCGTAGGTCTCTTGCGCCTTCGTGTCCCACTCGGATGTGAAGACACAGTGGCCGCCGATCTTTTCGAAGCCCAAGCGAAGCCCGCCGATGCCAGCGAAAAGATCAATAAAGTTGAAGGAGGTTTCAATTGGAAAGGATCGCGGCGAATTCACTGCAACCTCCCGTAGGATACGCATAACGGTAGGCTTGGGCTCAACTTCGCCGCGCTCCCAGCGATATACCATGCTTGGGCTGTACTGCAGCTCTGCGGCAATCTCTTCAACAGACATGCCGGCGACACGTCGAAGCACTGAGAATGAGAGATGTTCTAGCACGACGCCGCTCCTGCTGGGTCAATTCTTGGAATCCTGCCAAAGAGATTCCCAGCGTGCAAGAACAAACCAAAAACAATCCACACCATTCTGAACGCAGATTCGCCACCGGATCAAGTCCGGGGTGACGAAGGGGTCATCTTCTCCGGCAGGGCTGGCGGGGCTCGCCATGCCCCGAGACTGAACCATCCTCTCCCTCCACCCCCGGCAGCATCCGCGCCACCCGGCCGTTGAGGCATTCCGGCCGCGCCACTCTCGGCAGCATGCTTTCGTCCTGATCCGCCAAAGTCAGCCAGTGGGCGTAGTAGCTGTTGAGGGAGAAGGTGCGCAAGGTCGGTGCGATTTGCTGGAAGTCCTTGGGTCCGCGCATGGCTGTTTGGCCTTTCGTTGGCGGGTGGGTTTGGTTCGGGCCGGGTCCCTCGACGTCGCTCGGGACGAGCGGGGCGTGGGCTGGCTCTTTTCGC
>Ga0310813_10001356_pt1 | contig 14778 bp, 11 predicted proteins | sample YN3metagenome_FD_203086 | JGI IMG/M metagenome (GOLD analysis project Ga0310813, IMG submission 203086) | Soil microbial communities from experimental microcosm in Duke University, North Carolina, United States - YN3 | ecosystem: Engineered > Artificial ecosystem > Soil microcosm > Unclassified...
GGGGAACACCATCCCGAGGAACGACGGAACGATCGCCGGGTCGACGAAAACCGTCTCGGCGCCGGCCGAGGTCTCGGTCGCGTCTCCGACCGTCGGCTTGACCTCGTGGAGCGGGTAGGTGACGTAAGTCTGGTACGCGATGGCCAGCGACTTGGGCTGCGTCGCGATTCCCGCGGGGTTGAGCCAGACTGAAACCGGATCGTCCTCGAACGCGGTGTAGCTGCCGCCCATCGCCTTCGTGCGTGCGCCCAGCTGCTGGTCCTGGGCATGCGCCACCCCGGCAAGTCCCAGGACCAGAAGGAGCGCGGCGGGGGTTTTCACGAGACGGGGATTCTAAACTTTTCGAAACCCGTGTCGAGAGATTTACAACCCCCGGACTATCGGCCCGTCAGCCCACCGGGGGAAGGGAGGGCCGGGACGTGCCGATTCCGGTGCAGGGGAGGGGAAAGTGTTCCGGGAGTGGGGCTATTCCGCCAGGCGGCGCCGCTCGAGGAAGCCGGCCCACCGCTCGCGCAGCTGCGGCTCATCCAGGAAGCGATCGGTGATAAGCTCTTTGATGGCCCAGCGGGTCCGGGTCTTGAGCTGCATCAGCGTCGGCGTCGGATCGCCGTCACCGTGGACGTCGACGTAGAAGTCTTCGACCGGGTCCTCCTCGAGTCCGTAGACCTCGAGCGAGAATCCCTCGCCTTCGAAGCTTCCCACCGTTCGGGGGAGTCCCGCCCGGCGCCGCTGCTCGGCGCTCCACATGGGGAGGACCTTGTGCAGAGGATGGTCCGGTTGATCCTTCAGCTCCTCCAGCAACGGCGGCAGCTCCACCCACTGCAAGTCCGGCAGCGCCCCGGAGAGCGCCGTCATCACTTCCTTCGGTCGCCCCAGGCGGTGGCCGTTCGGATGGACGACCGACAGCTCCCAGGCCATCAGGTCACTTGGGCGTCGGCGGCGGGGGAGGCGGATTCGACAGCTTCGCGATCGGACCCGTGATCGCGACCGTCATGCCGGGCCGCTGGATGTTCACGAACAGCGTCGATCCGTCGGGCGAGACGCAGGCGCCGGCGAGCTCGGTCCGGCTGAAGCCGATCTGGCCGATCTTGTAGACCCGCCCTTGCGGCGTCACGCCGAGCAGGAAGTTGCCGAGCGGTCCGTCCTCGCAGACGATCAGATCGCCCCACGGCGCGACCGTGAGGTTGTCGCACATCTCCATCACGGTGCGGTCGTTGGGCTCGAGATAGAGCTCCAGCTTTCCCGGCAGCGACGCCTCGGCCGGCTTTCCTTCTTCGGCGCTCGGCACGTACTTCCAGATCTGGCCCTTCTTCGCGGGGCCGCCGTCGGTGCAGCAGAAGTAGATCGCCTGGTTGCCGTACCAGATGCCCTCGCCGCGCTGGAACGCCGCGGCGCCCGCCGCGCGGCCGCGATGGCGGAGATCGTCCTTCGGCGACTCGACGTTCTCGAGATCCATCCACTCGACCTCGAAGGCGTCGCCCTGCTTCAACCGGCCGTCCCAGTTGCCCATGAAATAGCCGGGCTTGTTCTTCACCCGAAGCGCCTGAAGCCTGCCGCCCTTCGCGAGTTCGCCGGGCACGGTCGGCAGGAACCGGTAGAGCAGCCCTGCGCCCAGATCCTCGGGCTTCGGCGGAACGGCTTTCGCGCCGGGCAGGATCTCTTCCGGAAGCGGGTCGCGCCGATCGCCGCGATCCTCCGTGAGATACACCGCGCCGGACTTCGGGTCGACCGCGATCGCCTCGTGATTGAACCGGCCCATCGCCTTGAGCGGGACCGGCGTCACGAGACCCGTCGCGGAAGACGGCACCTCGAAGCACCAGCCATGGTCCTGCTCCCAGTCGTCCTTCCGGACCTGCACCGTCTCTTCGCAGGTCACCCAGCTGCCCCAGGGCGTGGGCCCGCCGGCGCAGTTGCGCCACGTGCCCGCCAGGCTCAGGAAGTGCTTCTCGAGCATCTGGCCTTTCGTGTCGTAGACCAGCGTCGTCGTCCCGCCGAGGCCCGGCTGCTTCAGCTTGCCGGGATCGAACAGCATCTCGCGGGAGACCTTCTTGAGGAGCTGCTGCTTGGGGCCGAACGGGCTCATGCGGACGTCGGCCGGGAGCTGCTCGTGATTGCGCACGAGGATCGTCCGCCCGTCCGCACCGGGGAAGGCCGCCATGCCGTCGTGCTGGCCGGGGACCAGGAATCCGTCGTCCATCTTCTCGCCGACGCGGGAGAAGACGCGGTAGCTGCAGCCCCGCGGCAGGTGGAAGAGGTTGTCGGGGTCGCGGACGAACTCCGCCATCGGCTCATAGACCATCGAGGGTCCCGAGCAGCCCGCGAGATGCCGGAGGCCCAGGAACGCCGCGCCTACGGCGGTCGACGATTTCAGGAAGTGACGCCGCGAAAGATCCAAGGCGGCCATGCTAGCACGGGGGCCGCCCGAGAGAGGCTATTTTTTCGAGCGGCGGCGGACCTTCTTGCGGTCGGCTTTCGGAACCCGCGACGTCGGTTTCCGCACCACTTCGAGGCCGCTGTTCGCGGGGCCGTTCAGCACCTGGCCTTCGGGCCCGAACCGCGAGCCGTGACACGGACAGTCCCAGGTCTGCTCCGTTCCGTTCCACGCCACGATGCAGCCCAGATGGGGACAGACGGCCGACATCGTGTGGAGCGCTCCCCGCTCGTCCCGGTAGATCGCCAGCTTCTTCAGGCCCCGGCGGACCACCCGGCCTTCGCCGGCGGGAATCTCGCGCGGCCCGGCGACGTCGCCGCCGGTCATCCACCGGCCGTACTTCGGAACGAGATTGAGGTTCTCCGATGCGATCTCGGCGAATCCCTTCAGGGTGCTGCGGCGCGGATCGTACAGCTTCGCCCACGGATTGCTGCGCCCCACGAGATGATCGCGCAGCAGCATTCCCGCGATCGTGCCGTGCGTCATGCCCTGGCCCGAATCCCCGGTCGCGATCCAGACGTGATCCGAGTAGCGGCCGATGAACGCCATCCCGTCCGCGGGCTCGAGGATCTGGCCCGACCACCGGAACTGCACGTCGCCGGCGTCCGGGACCCGCTCGCGCGCCCACGCCTCGAGCCGGCGGTACCGCTCGTCGCCGTTCTCCTGACCGGGCTGCCCGGTCTTGTGATCCTCACCGCCCACCAGGAGCAGCCCGCCGTCGCCCTCTTCCGCCGGCATGAACCGCAGGTAGTGGTACGGGTCGGCCGTGTCCCAGTAAAGCCCCCTGGGCAATTGTCCGCGGCGCAGCCGGAGCGCGACCACGTACGTCCGATAGGCGAACTGCCGCAGCGGGATCCGAACCCGGCTGGCGATCGGCGCATGGGTCGCGACGATCAGGTCCGACGCCTTCACCGTTCCCATTTTTGGAACGAGGACCTTGACCCCGTCCTGGACTTCCCAATCCTCGACGTGCGTCCGCTCGAAGATGTGGCCTCCCGCGCGCGTGACCGCGACGGCCAGCCCCGACAGATACTTCAGGACGTGAAACTGCCCCTGGTTCTCGAACCGGAGACACGGCCCGTCGCCGAGCGGGGTCGACGACAGCTGCTCGACTCCTTCGACGCCGATGCGGCGGCACGCCTCGAACTCCCGGCCGATGACGTCCGGCGATTCGCCGCGCGGCGGGAAGAGGTATCCGGGGAGCCGCTCGAAGTCGCAGTCGATCTTGTGCCGCCGCACGACCGCTTCGATCTTGTCGATCGCCGACGCATGGCTCTGCCACGCCAGGCGGGCGTTCTCCGCGCCGTGCAGCTGCTCGATCCGGAAGAACCGGTCGTCGATCGCGCTCGCGAGATGGGCCGTCGTCCGGCCGGTCTCGCCGCTCCCGATGACGCCGTCCTCGAGGACCGCGACGCGCTTGCCTTCCTGCGACAGGAAGTACGCCGCGCTGAGCCCGAAGATGCCGCCGCCGATGATCGCGACGTCGACCTCGACCTCCCCCTCCAGCTTCGGAAAGATCGGCCGGGAGGCGCTGGTCAGCCAGGGCGAGCAGGAAGCGCCGGACGTGAGGTCGGGATCGGTCATCGGAGCACTCCTTCGGAAAGGCTCATGAATTTGAGCCCTCCCGGCCCCGGGACGTTACGAAACGACCGCCTTCATCTCCGCCAGCAGCCGCTCGAACACCTCGTCGTCGAGGACGGGGCGGACGTCCCCGAGCGACACCTGGTCGGCCAGCGTGATCCACGACTTGCAGCCCGCGTACTCCTTCAGGGCGTCGAGCACGACCGGGCGCCGCAGCGCGACTACCCGCACCATCATGGCGATCACGCTCTCGTCGGACCAGCGGTGGAACCGCTCCGAGACGATCTCGTCCGACCAGATGTGGAGTCCTTCCAGCGCGCGCAGCTTGTCGAGCGAGGTGATCTTCAGCCACGACGCCACGGTGCAGTAGTGGGAGATCACGACGCGACCCGGGGTCGGGTCGGTGGCGCAGGCCTCGAGCGCCTCGCGCCATTCGGGGATGACGCTTTCGGGCGCCTGGTGGAGGTAGGTGGGGAAGAGGAAGAACTCCCGGTCCGTCACCTCGAACCCGGCCGGGCCCTCCGCGAGGCCGCCCTTGCGCAGGATGAGCGTCTGGCGCCCCTGCGCGAGCGCGCGGCAGACAACCGCCCACTCCTTGAACGCCCGGTTGTCCGACGTCCTCATGGCCCCAAGATACCGCAAAGTGTTTTCACCACAAAGACACAAAGAACACCAAGAGGTCCTCCTTTAGTGCCTTTGTAGTGAAACGTCCGGAGGGTGTGGACCTATAGTACTGAGCATGAGTCGACTCCTTGCGCTGGCCCTCGCTCTCCTCGCGCCGCAATCCAAGCCGCTCAACGACGAGAAGCTGCTGCTCGCCGGAATCAAGGCGCCTCCCGGCTTCGCCGTCACGATCTTCGCCGCGCCGCCCGACGTGGGCTATCCGACCTGCCTCGCCGCTGCGCCCGACGGGACGCTCTTCGTCGGCGTGGACGAGAACGGCTCGATCGACGCCAAGCCCAACCGGGGCCGCGTGATCCGCTGCATCGACACCGACGGCGACGGCCGAGCGGACAAGTTCACCGTCTTCGCGCCGAACGTCGACAGCCCCCGCGGCCTGGTCTGGGACGGGAAGACGCTCTACGTCCTCCATCCGCCGTTCATCCGCGCCTTCCACGACGACGACGGCGACGGCGTGGCGGAGCGGTCCGAAGTCCTCGTCCAGGGGCTCGGCTTCGATCTCAAGTTCCGCGGCGCCGACCACACCACGAACGGGATGACGCTGGGCATCGACGGCCGGCTGTACATCGCCGTCGGCGACTACGGGTTCGTCAAGGCGACGGGCCTCGACGGCAAGTCCGTCCAGCTCCACGGCGGCGGCGTCGCGCGCGTCCGGCTCGACGGCACCGGGCTCGAGATCGTCTCGCGCGGACAGCGCAACATCTACGACGTCGCGCTCGATCCTTACCTCAATGCGTTCACGCGCGACAACACCAACGACGGCGGCGGATGGGACGTGCGACTCAGCCATGTCGTCGCCGGCGCCAACTTCGGGTACCCGTCGCTCTTCCGGAACTTCCCGGACGAGATCGTGAAGCCGCTGGCCGACTACGGCGGCGGCTCGCCCTGCGGCTCGATCTACGTGCAGGAGCCCGGCCTTCCCGAGGGCTTCGGCGACACGCTCTATACCTGCGAGTGGGGCCGCAACGCGGTGTACCGCCATCCGCTCGAGCCCTCGGGGTCGACGTTCAAGGCGCAGCAGAAGCCGTTCGTCGAGATCCAGCGGCCCACCGACATGGAGGTCGACGCGAAGGGCTCCTTCTACATCTCGAGCTGGAAGAACGGTCAGTTCACCTATGCGGGACCGAACGTCGGGTTCGTCGCGCGGCTCGCGGCGTCGACGACGCCGGCATCTCTGGTGGATCTGAAGAAAGCGTCCGTCGATGCCCTGATCGCCGAACTGTCCTCTCCCAGCCATGTCCGCCGGCTCCACGCCCAGCGGGAGCTCCTCCGCCGGCCCGGAAAGGCCGACCTGCTGGCGCCGCTCGAGAAGCTCGCCGCGGCGGAAGGCCTGCTCGCGCCGCGGGTCGCGGCGATCTTCACGCTCGCCCAGCTGGCCCAGACGGATCCGGCGCTGCTGCGGCTGGCCCAGATTCCCGCGCTGCGGGAGTTCGCGCTTCGCGCGCTGGCCGATCAGCCGGGCGTTGCGCTCAAGCCCTTCCTCGACGGACTCGCCTCCGCCGATCCGCGCGTCCGGCTTCAAGCGGTCGCGGGAATCGCCCGGATCGGCAGCAAGGACGGCGCCTCCGCGATCCTCGTGCTCGCCGACGACCGCGATCCGATCGTCGCCCACGTCGCGGTCCAGGCGCTCATCTCGCTCCGGGCCGGGGACGTCTGCTTCACGACGCTGACGCCGGGCGCCCTGAGGGCGCTCGGACAGATCCAGGAGCCCGACGTCGTCCGGAAGGCGATCGCCCTGCTGGCGGCGCCGTCCGAGTCGGCGCGTCGCCAGGATCTGCTGCGCCTGCTCTGCCGGCTCTACTCCCGCGAGGCCGACTGGGACGGCCGGTGGTGGGGAACCCGGCCCGACACGACCGGTCCCTACTTCAAGCCCGCAACCTGGGAGATGAGCGACACGATCGCCGCGCGGCTCAAGGAGGAGCTCGCCGCCGCCGACGGGCCGGCGCTCCGGGCGTTGCTGGGAGAGCTCCAGCGCCATCGCATTTCATTCCCCGAGACGGTGCCGATCGTCCTCAAGCTGGCCGCCCAGGATGCGACGTTCCGTCCGACCGCGGCCGAGATCCTCGGACGAATGATCCCGATGCCCGCGGAAGCGGTCGGCCTCCTCGAGGAGACGGCGTCGTCGGCCGCGAACGACGCGCCGCTGCGGAGCCGCTCGCTGACCGCGCTCGTCCGGGCCAACCGGCCCGACGCGTCCGAGGCGGCGATCCGCGTGATGACGTCGTGGAAGAAGCCGCCCTCGGAAATGACCGCGCTGCGCGACGAGTTCGCGCGCGACGCCCGACACGCCGGCGCCGCGGCCGCGTGGACGAAGCGGTCGGAAGCGGAGGACGGCGCGGTCCGCGAGCTCGCGTTCGGCGTCCTTCTGAACGTCGTCCACCGGAAGCAGTCGACCAAGGAGGCCCGCGAGGCGGCGAACCGGGCGATCGACCAGGCGCTGGCCGCGCCCCGCGCGGTCGATCTGCTGCGCGCCGTCGCCTGGACGCGGATCGACGATTACGCGCTCCAGGTCCGCGCCCTCCAGAAGGACGGCCGGCCCGAGATCCGTCAGGCCGCCGCCCAGGCGGCCGCCGCGCTCAAGCTCGACGTCCCCGGGGGCGCCGACCGGGTGACCCTCAAGTCGCTCCCCTACGAGCAGGTGGTCGCGGAGGCGCTGCCGATGAAGGGGGATCCGAAGCAGGGGGCCGAGCTGTTCGCCCGGCAGGGATGCATCGCGTGCCACACCGTCTCGCCGAACGATCCGCCGAAGGGGCCGTTCCTCGGCGACATCGCCGCGCGCTATCCCCGCGCCGAGCTCCTCGAGTCCATCCTCAAGCCGAACGCGAAGATCGCGCAGGGGTTCGCGACCCATTGGTTCGAGACCGTCGAAGAGGACCGCTACGAGGGCTTCGTCGTCCGCGAATCGGGCGACGAGGTGGAGATCCGCAACATCCTGGGCGTCGCGACCGTGCTGCCGCTCAAGACCGTGAAGAAGCGCGGCAAGCTCGAGACGTCGATCATGCCGGTGGGGCTCGTCGAGCCGCTCACCGTTCCCGAGCTGGCGTCGATTCTGGCGTATCTGGAGTCTCTGAAGAAGTAGCCCGGTGCGTCACCGGCGTGGGGATGTAGCCCCGGCCGCGGTAGAGCGTGAACTTCAGCGGCGCGCCGCCCCGGAGCGGCACGACGAGCTCCCCCGCGGACTCCAGCGAGCGGAACGACTTTGACAGGAGCTCCTTCGACTTCTGTTCGCCCTTCCACGATTCCGCCAGGATCACCGCGTCGCGGCCGTCGAGCTTGCGGATGTCGGTCCAGAAATCGAACTGGTTGCTGCTTTCGCCCAGGACCGTTTCGCCGTAGACGTCCTCCGGCGCGCGCAGGTGCCAGGCGAGCAGGGCGGGGACCGTGTACTTCCGGCCCACGCCCAGGACGAAATGTCCCGGCGGGAGCTCCGCCCGCAGCTCCTTCACCCGCGCCGCCACGACGGGCCAGCCGTGGATGGGGGAGGGCATCGGGATCTTCGGGAAGAACACCGCCATGTGAAGGTCGATCAGGAAGAGGAGGACCAGGGACGCTCCGGCGATCCACGGGGCGCACCGGGCGTAGATCTTCGACACGCGGTCCGCCGCCTCGGGAATCATGCCGGCCATCACGACGGTGATGCCCAGCCACGCGGGCAGCGGCCAGAGGGTGTGGGTCGGCATTCTCCACGAGAGGGCGGCGAAGAAGCCCATCATGGGGACGAAGCACCAGAAGAGGTATCTCTCATCCGGCCGGGAAGAGCGGGCGGCCCTCCAGACGGCCGCCGCCGCCAGGGGAAGCGTGAACGGGACGACCGCGCCCCATTGCTGGCCGAGGAATTTCGCGAACGCCACCAGTCGGAATTCGTTCGCGGAGCCGAACCGCTCCTTGCCCTGGAACCGGATCGACGCCCAGTCGTGCTGCGCGTTCCACCAGGTCACCGGCGAGAACAGGACCAGCGCCAGGACGGCCGCCAGATACGGCCACGGCGTCGCGAGCCACCGCCGGTCGCGCTTGCTGGTGAGCAGGTAGATCGTCATCGAGACGCCGAAGAAGACGATCGTGTACTTCGAGATCATGCCGAGCCCCAGCGCGGCGCCGGCGGGAATCCAGAAGATGCCCCGGCCCGTGTCGAGCGCCTCCCACACGAGCGACATCGTGAGGGCCCAGAAGAAGAGCATCGGCGAATCGGGGTAGCCCGACGCCGCGGTGACGAACGTGACCGGCTGGATGGTGAGGAGGAGGACCGCCCACAGGGCCGCCCGTTCGCCGTACATCTTCGACGCGAGGCGCGCCAGCAGCGCCGCGGTTCCCGCCGCGAAGAGGAGCGGGACGAACCGGATCGCGAACGGCACGTCGCCGAACATCGCCCTGCCGAGCGCGATCGACCAGGCGATCATGCCCGGGTGGTCGTAGTAGCTCCAGTCGAGGTGGACCCCGAAATTCCAGTGGTACGCCTCCTCGGGCGTCGGCGGGATCACGACGGCGAACGCCGCCCGCAGGAGGGTCAGGCCGATCAGCCAGCGGCCCCAGACGGGAAGACGGGTCATCGATCAATCATCCGAAGGCGCCTGACGTTTGTCGACGACCTTCGGGCCCCGGTAGTTCCACGCCATGAAGAGATCGTACTCCTTCTTCTTGTCCTGCCGGCCGATCGCTTCGACCCGCGGGACCGTCACCCGCTCGACCGGATCGATCCGCTCGAATGCCTCCGCCGCGAACGGCCGGATCGAATCGAGCTTCTTCGCCTCGACGACGATGAGCGCATTGCGGCCGCGATACTTCTCCGGCTCCCACCAGTTCGGGAAGTTCTTCGACGGCTTCCCCAGCGGCGTCATCTCCCACGCCTCCAGCGGCCGGAGAAGGTACGCCATCTGCGAGGCGAGATGATACTCGTTGCAGACGACGAAATCCGGCTTTCTCTTCGCCACCTCCGCGGCCAGGAAGCCCCAGCCGGCGCGCCGCTCGGCCGGAATCACGACGGGGATCAGCGCGGCGCCGAGCACGTACCCCGCGGCGAGGACGGCGAGCGTTCCGACATGCACCCGGCGAACCAGGGCTCCGCCCTTCATCACCGCGGCGGCCGACAGCACCAGCGCGGCGACATACGCGGGAACGGGCCAGTGGCCCCGCACCGGCCGGGTGAAGATGACGAGATAGAAGAAGACGAGCATCGGCATCGCGAGCGAGGCGAGGAGCCGGTCCCGCCAGTCCGCCTCGCGCCACCGGATCAGCGTCCGGAATCCCGATCCCCACGCCCCGACGCACAGGACGGGCGTGACCAGGAGCAGCTGGCTGACCGGATACTCCCAGAGCTCCCGCGGGCTGAAGCCGCTCTCCTTGAAGCGCGAGACGCCCTGGTAGGCGAACGATTGCCAGTCGTTCCGCGCGTTCCAGAGGATCGTCGGCAAGAAGGCCAGGGTGGCGACGACGACGGCCAGCCACGGCTCCGGCCGCTTCAGCCAGCGGCGCTGGTCGGGGCTCAGCACAAGGAAGCCGAACACGCCGAGACCGAGGAAGACGGCGTGATACTTGGAATCCATCGCGAGGCCGAGGAAGAGCCCCGCGAGGAGCCACCAGCGGGGCGAGTCTCCCGAGAGCGCGTGGGCCAGCGCCCAGACCGTCGCGCTCCAGAAGAGCAGGCAGGGCGCGTCGGGCGTCACATAGGCGCCGTACATCAGGAAGTCGGGGACGAGCGCCGCCATGAAGGCCGCCAGGCGCGCGGTCGGCTCGTCGTACAGCCGGCGCGCCGCGAGGAAGACGAGCCAGATCATCGCGGCGCCGCCGGCGATCGAGACGGCGCGGACGCCGAGCGGCGTGTGGCCGAAGAGCGCGGTCGACGCGGCGCCCATCCAGGCGATCATGGCGGGATAGTCGAAGTAGCCGAGCGCCGGCCGCTGCGCGCAGACCCAGAGGTAGCTTTCCACCGACGTGAGTTCCAGCTGCGACGTGACGATCCCCCGGATCAGCGTCACGAACGCGATCACGGCCAGAACCTGGCGCGACGAGCGGCTCATGGAATGGAGCGCATCATACCACGATGCGAAGGGGGGCGACGATTACCTGAGAAGGTCGAAGGCGCTCGATCCCGAGTCCACGGCGATTCCGTCCTCCCGGAGGATCCACCGTTGGTTGCCGCCGCCGTCTCCTCGGACTTCGACGACGATGTCCAGCTGACGTTTCTCTCCGGGCCGGGAAGGGAGAGGGATGGATCGGACGTAGACCTCGCCGTCCCCGTTCACGGCGGTCGGCGCTCCCAGATCCAGCTTCAGAATCGCGTGGTCCCGGGTCCGCCGATCCTCCAGCGCCAGGATCTCCCGAACCGAAAGTCGCGGCGACCCGAGGGTCGACACCGTGCGGATCCGCCGTTCTCTTTTCAACTGCCGGACGGCCCGGGCATGACCGGCGGCGCGGATCTCTCCGTCCAGAACGGCCAGCCCGACCAGCGCGGCACTGCCGAGAACCACCAGAGCGAGACAGAACAGGAACCCTCGACGGCGCATCTCCAGGATGAACGGGGCGCCGTGCGATGGGTTCGCTCATTTCTTCAGCAGGTGGGTGTACGGCGCAAGCGCCAGGACCTTGGGGCCCTTGTAGTAACCGGACCCCAGCTTCCCGTCGGCGGAATACTCCGTCGCGGTCGCCGTCCCGTCCGCCTCATTCACGATCGCGATCACCCGCTCGGCCTGGCCGACGTCGGCGGGAAGAAGGCCGAGGGACAGCTTCTTGTATTTGTCCTTCTCCTCGGGCGTCAGGAGCGCGGTGATCCGCGCCGACCACTCGTCGATCAGCGACTTTCCCTCGGCGGGAAACGGCGCGATCTCGATCCGGGTCGTGTCGCCGTCGACCGTCGTCCGGGCATGCTCCTTCTCGAGCGATCGAATCCGCTCCACGAAGGACTGGTAGGTCTCCTCCAGCGTCTTGCGGCGTGGGGCGTCCAACCCCAGGACGCTCGCCACGCTGTGGGGCCGGTTGGGCACGCGCCAGCCGAACGGAAGGGCGTCCTTCTCGTCGATGCCATCCCCGGCCAATTCGGGACTGTTGGCAAGTTCCTCCTTCAGCTTCTGGAGGAGCTCCTCCTTGTCTTTCCCGCGGTTCTCGACCTTCTCCTGAAGCGCCCGCAGTTGCGTCTCCAGGGCGCCGATCCGCTCATTCGCGCGCGACAGCTCCTCGCCGACGCCGTCCTTCAGAGCCGAGGCCGTCCGGTGGACCTTGTCGGGTCGGGGCGTTTCCTCGGCCCGCGTCGGCCGGAACAGCAGCGCTCCCACCAGGATTCCCGACGCCACCGCCGCCGTCAGGGCGACAACCAGAACCGGCTTGTTCATGGGCTCCCTCCTCGATCCGGATTAGACGTCGGGAGGAGGGTCGGTGTGAGGCGGCTCAGTCGCCCAGTCGCTTGCCGACGTGGGTGCGGCGCCATTCCTCGAGCGCCGTGAGCGGCGCGTCCGGGGCCACCCGGAACCACGCCTTGCCGTCCGCGAGGCGGATGTCGGTGATCCAGACCGGCCGCGCGCCGAAGGAGCGGCCGCGGAACGACGGCTCGGAGAACGGCGTGAGCCGGTCGCTGCCGTCGCCGGGATAGCGCCCCAGGAGCGCGATGTTCCGGCCGCCGCCGACGTGCCAGACGAAGAGGCGGTCGCGCATCTCGAGCAGCAGCGACTCGTCGCCCTCGGGCGTGATCGGGATCCGCACGGCGCGCGCGGGATCGGCCGCCAGGACGATCGACGCCGGCTTCGACGGATCGACGACCGCCGGCGACGCCCATCCGAGCTTCGCGCGGCATTCGGCGCAGGGCGGCGGCGGCGACTTGATCGAATACCCGGTGCCCAGGATGCAGGCGTCGGCGACCGAGGCCTTCTCGTCGTCGTACTTGTCCTGGAATCCCAGCAGGTGCATGAACTCGTGGGCGACGATCGCGACCGCCGCCTCCTCGGGCACGAGGAGATAGTCGATCGACCGGTCGGCGGCCTTCACGACGCCCCGGTGAGGCCAGAGCGGGGTGCCGCGCGCCGTCATTCCGCCCGCCGCGACAAACGCCACGCCGTCGCATGCCGGAACGGCGCCGGCGGCCTTCTCGAGCAGCTTCCGCTCGAATGCGCCCCGTTCCACCTCGAGCGTGACGCGGCCGACGACGCTGCCTTCGAGCTTGAACTTTCCGCCCGACGCCCGGGAGTAGTAGTCCCCCACGTCTCCGAAGACGAACCTGGACAGGTCGCGGGAGCCGAGCTTCCGGTCGGAGAATTCGAACGGCACGACCGCGAGCCGGTAGGAGTCGCGGGGCTTGACGGCGGGGCCCTCGGGAGCGACGTAGGCGGCCTTCTCGGCCGCGGTGAGGGGAGGCTTCGTCCGGATGCGCTCCTGGTCCTGCGCGATCGGCGCCCCCTCTTGCAGTACGACGAAGAGGAGCGCCAGCCGGATCATTTGGGCGCGTCCTTCTTCTTCTTGAAGATCGAGATGGCGGCCTGGAGCGCCTTGGCCTTCTCCTGCACGTACTTGGTGTGGCCGTACGTGACGAGGAGCTCCTCCATGGCCTTCACCGCCTCGCTCTTGTCGGGCTGCTTGAGCAGCTCGAGCGCCTTCTGGTGGAGCTCCGCCGCCTTCGACTCCTCCTCCGCGGTCGGGATCTTGTTCGACGGCGGGGGCACCGGGGCGGGATTGAGCGACTGCTGCTTCCGGAAGTCCTTCCACACGCGGACCTTCTCGCGCGCGGTGGCGTCGGTTCCGCCCAGGTCGACGTACTTCTCGTAGTGGTCCATCGCGAGGACGATGCGGTCCTCGAACTTCTTCTCGTAGATCTCCCCCATGCAGAAATGGGCTTCCGCGTCGCGCGGGTTGAACCGCGACGCGTTCATCAAGTCGTCGATCGCCGCCTTGTACTGCGCGCGGCTCGACAGGATCATCGCCCGGTTGAAGTAGGCGTCCGCGTAGGCGGGGTTCTTCCGGACCGCCATCGAGAAATCGTCCAGCGCCCTCTGCTCGAACGTGCGCGAATCGCCCTCGGCCTTCGGATCGAGGCGGAGCGTGATGTGCGACTTGCCCCGCTCGTACCAGCCTTCGGCGAGGTCGGGATTCACCTTGACCGCGTTGGTGAACAGCGCGATGGCCTCGACATGGCGGTGGTGGCGCGCGGCGTCGCGGCCGTCGTCCAGCAGCTGCTGGGACTCCGCGAGGCCGGCCTCCGGAGAGGAGGCGCAACCCCAGAGGGCGGCGCCCAGCACGGCCGATGCCAGAACCAGTGCCCGGGTGTTCAAGGTGTGAATCCTTCCTATTTGCGGATCCGCTCAAGCCAGCGGTCGCTCTCGGCCTCGATGTCGTGCAGGTCCATGATCTTGAGCCGGGACTTCTCGAGCTGGGTGATCTCCTCGAGCTCCATCGCGGTGTAGGCGACGTAGGGCGTGAGGAAGATCATCAGCTCCCGCTTGATCGTCCGCTTCGACGTGCTGGAGAACAGCGCGCCGATCAGGGGGATGTCCCCGAGGACCGGGATCTTGGAGACCGAGTCGTCGAGCGAATCTCGGATCAGGCCGCCGATCACGACCGTCGTCCCGTTCCGGACCGCGACCGTCGTCTGGGCGCGGTTCACGTTGAAGGTCGGGGAGCTGACGCCCTCGGTGATGGGCACCGCCTCGGCGGCGGAGGCCACGTCCGAAATCTCGGGCGCGATGATCATCGTCACCAGGCCGTCCGGATTGATGTGGGGCGTGACGTTGAGCATGATGCCGATGCTCTCGTAGGTCACGCTGTTCTGGACGTTGCCGAGCGCGTTGATCGTCGTGTTGGTCACGCGGGGGACGTCCTTGCCGACGTTGATGTTCGCCGTCTGGTTGTCGAGCACCATGATGCGCGGCGTGGCGAGCACCCGGAGCTTGCCTTCCGAGGCGAACAGGTTGAGCGTCCCCTTGAACTCGTCGCCCGTCAGGGTGTAGGTCAGGCCCGACGTCGCGAGGGGGAATTTCGTCTCAAAGTGGTTGGTCGCCTTGTCGCCGCCCGGCACGGTCATCTTGTTCTCCCAGAAGCCCTGGACGCCGAACTGGGTGTTCTGGTCGAGCGTGACGTCGGCGATGAGGACCTTGATCAGCACCTGGGGG
>Ga0310813_10001357_pt1 | contig 14774 bp, 14 predicted proteins | sample YN3metagenome_FD_203086 | JGI IMG/M metagenome (GOLD analysis project Ga0310813, IMG submission 203086) | Soil microbial communities from experimental microcosm in Duke University, North Carolina, United States - YN3 | ecosystem: Engineered > Artificial ecosystem > Soil microcosm > Unclassified...
ACATGATCGTCAACGGCTTCTGCAAGCAGGTCTTCAAGGAGCTCCCGATGGAGTTCGCGGTGGAGGCCCAGAAGCTCATGAGTGTCTCTCTTGAAGGAAGCGTCGGATAAATGCTCGAGATCAAGAACCTCCACGCGACGGCGGGCGACAAGCCCGTCCTCAAAGGCCTGACCCTGACCGTGAAGGCGGGCGAAGTCAGCGCCATCATGGGACCGAACGGGTCCGGGAAAAGCACGCTCGCCCACGTCCTGTCGGGGCGCGACGGCTTCAAGGTCACCGACGGATCGGTGACCTACAAGGGCAAGGACCTGCTGGCGATGTCGCCGGAAGAGCGGGCGCGCGAGGGCGTCTTCCTCGCGTTCCAGTACCCCGTCGAGATCCCGGGCGTCGGCAACACCTACTTCCTCAAGAACGCGCTCAACGCGATCCGGAAGCATCGCGGCCAGGCCGAGCTCGACGCCCACGAGTTCCTCAAGCTCATCAAGGAGAAGGCGAAGCTCGTCCAGATCGCCGAGTCGCTCCTCTCCCGCCCCGTGAACGAAGGGTTCTCGGGCGGCGAGAAGAAGCGCAACGAAATCCTCCAGATGGCCGTGCTGGAGCCGACGCTCGCGATCCTCGACGAGACCGATTCGGGGCTCGACATCGACGCGCTCCGCATCGTGTCTCAGGGCGTGAACAGCCTGCGATCCAAGGATCGGGCGATGCTCGTCATCACCCACTACCAGCGGCTTCTGAACTACATCGTGCCCGATCGCGTCCACGTGCTGAAGGACGGCGTGATCGAGCGGTCGGGAGACAAGGAGCTCGCCCTCGAACTCGAAAAAACCGGATACTCGCGCTGATGGACACCCTGACGACCGACGCCCGGGACCTGTACGTCGCCGACTTCGACCGCGTCGCGAAGACCCTGCCGGGCTTCGCCGACCTGCGCCGGAAGGCGATGGCGCGCTTCGCGGAGAAGGGCTTCCCGACCGGCCGCGAGGAGCGGTGGCGCTTCACCGACACGACGCCCGTCACCGAGCTCCACTTCAAGCCGGCGGCCGGGACGGCGAATCCCAGCCAGTTCGCGGGACTCGCGGCCGGCGCCCTCAAGGCGCTCCAGATCACGTTCGTCGACGGCCGGTTCGCGCCGGCCTTCTCCACGCTCGACCTGCCGGCGGGCGTCGGCGTCGCGAGCCTCGCCGACGTGATCAAGTCGGCGCCCGAGGTGGTCGCGCCCTTCGTCCTCGTCCCCGAAGAGCCGTTCGAGCTGCTCAATACCGCCCTCTTCCGCGACGGCGCCGTGCTCCGGATCGGCGACGGCGTGACGGTCGACCGGCCCATCCACGTGCTGTTCCTCTCGTCGCTCCACGGCGAGCCGTACGCGATGCATCCCCGGATGATGATCTCGCTCGGCCGCGACGCCCGCGCGAGCGTGGTGAAGAGCTATCTCGGGCCGTCGGGCGGCACGTATCTCCTCAACGCCGTGACGACGGCGGCGCTCGCCGACGGCTCGTCGCTCGACCTCACCAAGGTCCAGCGCGAGAGCCCCCAGGCGTTCCACTTCGAGTCGCTCGACGTGCGCGTCGGCCGCGGGGCCGCGTTCACCCACCATTCGATCTCCCTCGGCGCGCGCCTCGCGTCCAACGACTTCGACGTCACGCTCGAAGGCGAAGGCGCCGAGTGCTCGCTCTTCGGCCTCTACGAGGTCGCCGGCCAGCAGCACGTCGACCACCACACGACGATCGACCACGCGAAGCCGAACTGCACGAGCCGCGAGCTCTACAAGGGCGTCCTCGACGGCCGCGCCCGCGCGGTCTTCGACGGCCGCATCATCGTCCGGCCCGACGCCCAGAAGACGAGCGCGATGCAGACGAACAAGAACCTGCTGATCTCCAAGGAGGCGCTCGTCCACACGAAGCCGCAGCTCGAGATCTTCGCCAACGACGTGAAGTGCAAGCACGGGGCGACGATCGGCCAGCTGGACGCCGACGTCCTCTTCTACCTGCGCTCGCGCGGCATCGGCCTCGCCGAGGCGCGGCGGCTCCTGATCCACGCGTTCGCGAGCGAGATCATCGACACCGTGAAGGCCGACGCCGTCCGGTCGCAGATCGGCGGCTGCATCGCCCTGATTTCGGGGGGCGGATGAGCGGCAACGGACATGGCCGTCCCGGATTCGACGTGCGGAAGATCCGCGAGGACTTCCCGATCCTGAAATCCCTCATCCACGGGAAGCCGCTGGTCTACCTGGACAACGCGGCGACGACCCAGAAGCCGTCGGCCGTGATCCACGCGATCGCGAAGTACTACGAGGCGAACAACGCGAACATCCACCGCGGCGTCCACTTCCTGAGCGAGTTCGGCACGAAGCTGTACGAGAACGCCCGGGTGAAGATCCAGCGGTTCCTCCACGCCGCCGATCCGAAGGAGATCGTCATCACGCGCGGCACGACGGAGTCCATCAACCTCGTCGCCCAGAGCTTCGTCCGTCCCGGCCTCCAGGCGGGCGACGAGGTGCTGATCACCCACCTGGAGCACCACTCGAACATCGTCCCGTGGCAGATGCTGCGCGACGAGAAGGGGCTGGTCCTCAAGGTCGCGCCGATCGACGACCGCGGCGAGGTGATCCTTGAGGAACTCGAGAAACTGATCTCGCCGCGCACGAAGCTCGTCTCCGTCGCCCACGTCTCCAACGCGCTCGGCACGGTCGTTCCCGTGAAGAAGATCGTGGAGATGGCCCACCGGCGCGGCGTGCCGGTCCTCCTCGACGGCGCCCAGGCGGTCGCCCACCAGAAGGTCGACGTCCGCGATCTCGACTGCGACTTCTACGCCTTCTCGGGCCACAAGATCTACGGCCCGACGGGGGTCGGCGTCCTCTACGGCAAGGCGGCGCTCCTCGAGAAGATGCCCCCCTACCAGGGCGGCGGCGACATGATCCTCTCGGTCACGTTCGAGAAGACGAAGTACAACCAGATCCCCTACAAGTTCGAGGCGGGAACGCCCCACATCGAAGGCGTCATCTGCCTGGGCGAAGCGCTCGACTACGTGAACGGGATCGGCCTCGAGGCGATTGCGGCCCATGAGCACGCGGTCCTCGACCACGGCACGAAGGTCCTCACGGCCGTCCCGGGATTGCGCCTGATCGGCACCGCCCGCGAAAAGGCCGGCGTGCTCTCGTTCGATCTCGAGGGGGTCCATCCCCACGACATCGGCACGATCCTCGACCAGGAAGGGATCGCGATCCGCACGGGCCACCACTGCGCGCAGCCGGTCATGGACCGGTTCAACGTGCCGGCGACGGCGCGCGCGTCGCTCGCGCTCTACAACACGGCCGAGGAGCTCGACGCGCTGGCCGCCGGCCTGAAGAAAGTGGCGGAGGTGTTCCGTGCATGAGCTCGGAGACCTCTACCAGGAGATCATCCTCGACCACTACAAGAAGCCGAGGAACGCGGGGCTGATCGAGCAGCCGTCGTGCAGCGCGACGGGCGACAACCCGCTCTGCGGCGACAAGATCGCGGTCACCGTCAAGGTGAACGGCGACCGGGTCGAGGACATCCGCTGGAAGGGCGCCGGGTGCGCGATTTCGACGGCGTCCGCGTCGCTCATGAGCGAGGCGGTGAAGGGAAAGTCGAAGGCCGAATTCGCCGCGCTTTTCGAAAAGTTCCACGCCATGGTGACGGGCAACGGCCCGTCGGACGGGCTCGAGAAGCTCGAGGTCTTCTCGGGCGTCAGCGAATTCCCCGTCCGGGTGAAGTGCGCTTCCCTGGCATGGCATACCCTGAAAGCCGCGTTAGAAGGACAGAAGGATCCCGTTTCGACCGAATAAAGGAGACCTGCATGCTTCCTCCGATCTATCCGCCCGACGCCGTCCAACCGTTCCGCGACGAGCTCAACGTCGTGGGCCTCAAGGACCTGATCACGCCCGAAGACGTGGACAAGGTCGTGAAGGCCGGCGGCACCACGTTCTGCGTCATCAACTCGGTCTGCGGCTGCGCCGCCGGCGCCGCCCGTCCGGCCGTCGCGCTGGCGCTCCAGAACAAGGTGATCCCCGACAACCTGGTCACGGTGTTCGCCGGCATGGAGCGCGAGGCGGTCGAAAAGGTCCGCGCGTACCACGCCGAGGCCGCCCCGCCTTCCTCGCCCGCGATCGTGCTGTTCAAGGACGGCAAGGTGGCGGAGATGTTCGGCCGGGACCGGATCGAAGGCCGCACGGCGCCCGAGATCGCGGCGGATCTGACGGACGCGTTCAACCGCCACTGCTCGAAGCCGGGGCCGTCGATCCCGCCCGAGCAGTTCGCGAAGCTGTCGCACGTCCAGGCGTGCGGGTCGTCCATTCCCAGGCGGAGGTAGGTCGTGATCGAACTCAAGCGCGACATCACGGCGACGACGATCCCCTACGGGCAGAAAACCCAGCTGCCCAAGGGGTCGCAGGTCGAGATCACCCAGGAGCTGGGCGGCAGCTTCACGGTGCTGACCGACTACGGGCTGCTGCGCATCGAGGGCAAGGATTCGGACGCGCTCGGCCGCGAGTCGGCGGCGCCCGTGACGGGGCCGGGCGAGCTCAAGGACGCGAAAGAGGTCGCCACCGCGGTGTGGGACCAGATGAAGACCTGCTACGACCCCGAGATCCCCGTCAACATCGTGGAGCTCGGCCTCGTCTACGAGAACAAGGTCGAGCCGATCCCCGAAGGCGGCTTCCGGGTGGACGTGAAGTTCACCCTGACCGCGCCCGGCTGCGGCATGGGCCCGATCCTCCAGACCGAGGTGCGCGACAAAGTGCTCGCCATCCCGGGCGTGAAGTTTGCGAACATCGAGGTGGTCTTCGAGCCGCAGTGGACCCAGGCGATGATGTCCGACGCCGCGAAGCTCCAGCTGGGGATGATGTAAGCCCCGCCATAAATCAAACGGTTTGATTTATGGCCGGCGCCGGCGCTCCTATCGCATCTCGGCGAAATCCTTCACCCCAGGCGTCGAGAGGCCGGGCGCGTTGTCGCTGATCTTGAGGTCCTCGGCCAGGACGTTGACGCCCTCCTTCGCGTCCCAGACGCCGGCGTTCGCGAATCGCACGGCGAATTCAGGCCGCGAGGCGAGCGATGCGGCGTCGTCGGGCAGCGCGAGGCTCAGCCGGTAGGCGGTGCGCGGCGCCTTCGACGGGACCGCCAGCCGCACCGTCACCTTGTGCTCCCCGGGCTCCCACTTCCGCGCGTCGACCGAGAGCTTCGCGTCGCACTTCGCGGCGGGGCTCGAGAGGACGACGTGGAGCGGACGGGGATTGAACGGCGCCGCAAAACCGTCGTTGCGAAGGCGGATCGTCAGCTCCAGCGTGCCGCCCGGCTTCACCGCCTTCGGCATCGCAACGTCCAGGAGCGCGAACCGGTAGCCCAGCCGCTTGCGCATCACGGGCAGGTGGCCCTCGCGCTCCCAGGCGGCCTTGACGTCGTCGGCGTACCGGAAATGGCAGAAGGACCAGCGGGTGCGCTCCATCTCGGCGACGAAGTCGGCGCCGCCGCCCTTGGGCTTGTCCGTCGTCTCGCCGCCGTTAACCACGAACCGCGAGTCCTGGGCGACCCACTCCTTCCCCTTCGCGGGGTCGACGTACGTCCCCATGTCGTTCACGTCCGAGTAGAAGGCGTCGTTGTGATGGCCGAGCCTCGCGCGCGGGGTCGCCCGAAACGCCTCCGCCTCCGCGAGCGGCGCAGGTCCCGTCATCGCCTGCTTGAACATCGGCGTCCGCAGCTGCACCATGCGGGTCGTCGCGGTGGCGTCGAGCAACGCGGTGACGATTTCGCGGCGCACGGCGTCGTTGTCGTTCCCGTGGGTCGACCCGTGCCACTCGCCCCACGCGCCGATGAACCCCGCCTGCAGCGCGGCGAGAACGTCGCCGTGGGCCATCAGGATCGGCTTGAGCTGCGCGATGTGCTGGAGGACGATCGCCTTCGGCGCGTCGGCGTCGCCGATGTTCCCGCTGTAGGTGAACCGCAGGACGAGCTTGAGACCCGAGGCTCGCACCCGCTGGAACCCCTGGTCCAACTTCGCGAGGAAGTCGGCCGCGATCGGCCCGCCGCGGAACGCCGCGAGCGAGACGTTGGCGAAGACGAGCGTGATCCCCTTCTCCCTCAGATACGCCAGGTCGTGCTTCTCCGTCAGGTTCACGAACACCATCAGGCCCCGTTCGGGATTCGGGAACTCCTCCTCGGACGCGGCGAACTTCTTTGGACCGCCGTCTTTGGCCTGGGGGGCGACGAGAGCGAGAGCGGCAAGCGCCAGGAAGGATCGGATCATGGGGGGCACTTCCTACGACGAAGGGACCAACATCGGGGCACGACGACGCGGCGAAGATTCTACCAAGGGCGGCGAATTCCTGCCACCGGAAGGGGCGACTAGACTTCGATGCGCTCCGCGTGCGTGTAGACGTTGAAGTCGTCTTCGCGCAGGAAGCCGACCAGCGTCACGCCGAACTCGCGCGCCAGCTCCACCGCCAGGCTCGACGGCGCCGAGACCGCGCAGACGATGGGCATCCGCGCCATCACCGCCTTCTGCATGATCTCGAAGCTCGCCCGGCCGCTCACCATCAGGATGTGATGGTCCAGCGGGGAACGGTCCTGGAGCAGCATGTGGCCGATCGCCTTGTCCACCGCGTTGTGGCGGCCGACGTCCTCGTGCAGGGTGTACAGGACGCCGTGCTCGTCGAACACGCCCGCGGCGTGGAGGCCGCCGGTCTTCTCGAAGAGCGTCTGGGCCTTGCGCAGCGAGTGGCCGAGGCCGTAGATCACGTCGAGCGTCACCTTCAGCTTCGACGAGATCGGCTTCGCCTGGGTCTTGATCTGGTCGATCGACGCCTTCCCGCAAATGCCGCAGGAGCTGGTGGCGTAGAAGTTCCGCTTGAGCCGCGCCAGGTCGGGCTTGTGGCCCGTGGCGAACGTGATGTTGACGACGTTCTTCAGGTCGGGCTTCTGGGTGTTCTCGCAGTACCGGAGCGTCCCGATTTCCTTCGAGTTGTGAAGCAGCCCCTCCGAGTAGAGGAAGCCCGCGGCGAGCGCGAAATCGTCGCCGGGCGTCCGCATCGTGATCGACACCGGCTCGTCGTGGATGCGGATCTCCAGCGGCTCTTCGACCGCGAGATGGTCCTCGAACGACTGGTGGTGGTGGCTGTGCGGCTGCGTCGGCGCCCGCTTGATCGAGATCTTCCGGGTCTCGTGCTTCGCAACCTTCGGGAGTGTCATGAACGACATTCTATCGTCGCGATAGGCGGGACATCAACAATCACCTGCGTCGGCGCGAGGATTTTTTTATTCCGTGACGGGCGGGAGATCCTCGAGCCGAAGGCGGCACTTCCCGCCGGGGATCGAGTCGAACACGCTCTTCTCGTAGAGCCGCTCGCCGCCCCACTGGATGAACTTGCCCTCTTCCCGGAGGCCCGCGACGCCCCGGTAGCGGGGCACGCTCTTCTCGAGGTCCGCCCGGACCTGCGCCGCGTCCTTCCAGGGGAAGCGCTCCTGGTTCGCCAGGTCGACTTGAGCGGCGATCAGCGCCGGGATCTGCCAATCCGGCTTCGCCTCCCGGACGCTGCTGCCCGGGATCTCGGGACTGAACCGGACGCGCCGCTCGACGGAGGTCGTCGTGCAGCCGCCCGGTATTTCGTAGCGCGTCATCGACGGCAGGATGATCACCACATCGCCCGGAGGATGGAACATGGACGGATCGAAGACCGTGCCGATGTGGACGCGGAGGTCGATCCGCTCGAGTGCCCGGATCACCACGTTCCGATCGATCGGCGCCTCGAAGAGATTCCCCGACATCGTGCAGAAAACCTGAAGCTTTCCCTCCGCGGCGGCCTTGATCATCTGCGTGACGGTGAAGCCGCCTTCTCCCGGCACGACCCCGAGATCGACGGCGCCCTGGTCGTTGCTCTGACCCAGCGGCAGCAGGCCGCACCGCTTCTTCCCCACCATCCCGCGCACCGCGGCGAGGGTCGCGATCGATCGGACCGCGGACAGCGAGTGGCGCTGCCGGGTGATCCCCGTGCCGTAGAGGAACATCGCCGACTTGGCCGCCGAATAAATCCCGGCGAACTTTTCCATCTCGGCCTGCGAGACGCCGCTGCCTTTGGCGAGATCGCCCCAGGCAAGCTGACGCAGCGGCCGGGTCAGGTCATCGACCCCGGTCGCATGCGCGTTGATGAACTCGTGATCGAACCCGTTCCGTTCCGCAAGGGTCTTGAGGACGCCTTGGATGAACGCGATGTCGCCGCCCCTGCGGACCGGATAATAGTCGTCCATCAACCGCGTGCCGAAGACCGAACTCTCGAGGATCGACGGCACCCAGTACTTCACCAGCCGCTCTTCCTTCCGGGGATCGATGACGGCGATCCGGGACCCCTGGTCCTTGGCGATGTGGAGATACTTCAGGATCAGCGGATGGGTTTCGGACGGGTCCGTCCCCCAGAGGACGATCAGATCGGAGCCGAGGAGGTCCTTGAGCGACGACGTGGGCGCCGGGACGCCGAAGAGCTCTCCCAGCCCCGCCACGCCATGGATGTACCCGAAGCGCGCCGACGAATCGAGGTTGGGACAGCCCAGCCCGCGCGAGACCTGCTTGACCGCGAAGGCCCCTTCGTTCGACACCGACTGGGCCCCGACGTACCAGCCCGTCTGCCGCGGATCCGCCTTCTTGATCCGCTCGCCGATGGTATCGAGCGCCTCCTCCCACGAAATTGCCGTCAGGCCGTTCTCGTCCCGGTAGCGGACGAGCGGCTTGGGAATCCGCCCGAGCTTCCGAAGGTAATTGACGTGCGCGTCCGCCAGCTCACGAACGTCGCCGAGCACCTCATCCCCGACCGCGTCCATCGCGTGGGTCTTGAGCTGCTGGAGCCTCAGGTTGCAGAGGTGCTTCCCCTCGGTGGCGTCGTCCACCAGCCCCGCGGGGCCCAGCGAACAGCCGTCGCACACGCCGCGACGGAGGATCGCCCGCGCGTACATGGGGTTCTTGATGTTCTCCCACATCGACTTGAGGTAGTCGAGGTAGTAGCGCGGCTTGTTGCGGATGCCGATCCCGAACGGCAGCGCGTGGAGAAACTTCTGCCCGAAGCTCAAGCCGGGATCCCGGGGCTCGGGGCCGATCCTGGGGGCCATTAAGCCTTATTTTGACAGCAGTTTCAGGAATTCGCGCATGAATGCGGGCAGATCGTCGGGCCGCCGCGACGTCACCAGGTTCCTGTCGACGACGACTTCCTGGTCCACGTAGGTGGCGCCCGCGTTCATGAGATCGTCCTTGATGGCGAAATAGCAGGTCGCGGTGCGGCCCTTCAGGATCTTCGCCGAGACGAGCACCCACGCGGCGTGACAGATCGATCCGACCGGCTTGCCGGCCTGGTCGATGTCGGCGACGAGCTGGAGCAGCTCGGGCGAGCGGCGCATGAAGTCGGGCGCGAACCCGCCGGGGACGATGAGGCCGTCGAAATCCTTCGCCTTCACTTCCTTGACGTCCGCCTCGGCCTTCACCGGATACCCGAGCTTGCTCTTGTACTCCGGCTTGCCGGTGCCGACGAACACCGTCTTGAACCCCGCCTCGCGCAGGCGATAGGCCGGGTACCAGACTTCCATCTCCTGATAGAGCTCCTCGACCGGAATCGCGATCGTCTTCGTGCTCATCACTTACCCTCTTCGCTGCAGGGCGGGGCCCGCCACCGCCGGAGCCCAGCCCGCAAAAGGGCGACGGCGGGCCTTCTGCCGGGGTACCGGGTACGGTGTACGGGTTTCTCCTACTCTTTATCCTCGTACTGCTCCTTCAGGCTCTTCACGACGTTGGCGTCGGCCAGAGTGGTCGTATCGCCGACGGCGCGGCCTTCGGCGATGTCGCGGAGCAGGCGGCGCATGATCTTGCCCGACCGCGTCTTCGGCAGTTCGGCCGTGAAGTAGATGTCGTCGGGCCGCGCGAGCGATCCGATCTTCTTGACCACATGTTCCTTGAGCTCCTTGAGGAGCCCTTCGCCCTTCTCGCTGCCGGCGCGGAGCGAGACGAACGCGACGACCGCGTTCTCCTTGATCTCGTGGTGCTTGCCGATGACGGCGGCCTCGGCGACCGCCTTGTGGTCGACGAGCGCGCTCTCGATCTCCATCGTCGAGAGGCGGTGGCCGCTGACCTTGAGGACGTCGTCCACGCGGCCGAGCAGCCAGAGGTAGCCCTGCTTGTCGCGCTTGGCGCCGTCGCCCGCGAAGTACCACTTGCCGAACTTCGACCAGTAGGTCTGCTGGTACCGTTCGGGGTCGCCGTAGATGCCGCGGAGCATGCCGGGCCAGGGCGACTTGATCACGAGCAGGCCCGCGTCGACCGACTCGCCCTTCTCGTTCACGACGTCGGCCTCGATCCCCGGGAACGCCGTGCAGGCGGAGCCGGGCTTCGTCTTCGTGATGCCGGGCAGCGGGCTGATCAGGATGTGGCCGGTCTCGGTCTGCCACCAGGTGTCGACGATCGGGCACCGGCCGCCGCCGATGACCCGGTGGTACCACATCCACGCCTCGGGATTGATCGGCTCGCCGACCGAGCCCAGCAACCGCAGCGAGGAGAGGTCGTGCTTCTTCGGAAGATCATCGCCCCACTTCATGAAGGCGCGGATCGCCGTCGGAGCCGTGTAGAGAATCGTCGCCTTGTACTTCTCGGTGATCGCCCAGAAGCGGTCCTTCGCCGGGAAATCGGGCGCGCCTTCGTACATCAGCACGGTCGCGCCGTTGAGCAGCGGACCGTAGACGACGTACGAGTGGCCGGTGACCCAGCCGATATCGGCGGTGCACCAGTAGATGTCCGTTTCCTTGGCGTCGAAGATCCACTTGAACGTGGCGTAGACGCCGGTCATGTAGCCGCCCGTGGTGTGGAGGATGCCCTTGGGCTTGCCGGTGGATCCGCTGGTGTAGAGGAGGAACAGCATGTCCTCCGAATCCATCACCTCGGCATCGCAGTCGCCCGGCTGATCCTTGACGACGTCGTGCCACCACACGTCCCGGCCTTCCTGCATCGGGGTGTCCCAGGCGGGCAGGCGCTTGAAGACGACGACTTTCTTGACGAATTGCGAGTCCTGCAGGCCCTCGTCGGCGATCTTCTTCAGCGCGACGACCGATCCGCGGCGGTAGCCGCCGTCGGCGGTGACGACGAGCTTGGACTGGCAGTCGTTCGTGCGGTCGCGGAGCGTTTCGGCGCTGAAGCCGCCGAAGATGACGCTGTGGGGCGCGCCGATCCGGGCGCAGGCGAGCATCGCGATCGCGAGCTCGGGGACCATGGGCATGTAGAGGGTCACGCGGTCGCCCTTCTGGATGCCGAGCGACTTGAGCCCGTTGGCGAACCGGCAGACCTCGCGATGGAGCTGCTGGTAGGTGAGCGTGCGCTCCTCGCCCGGCTCCCCTTCCCACAGGATCGCGGCCTTGTTGCGCCGCGCGGTCTCGAGGTGGCGGTCGAGGCAGTTGGTCGACATGTTCGTCTTCGCGCCGACGAACCACTTCGCGAACGGCAGCTTCCAGTCCAGGATCTTCTTCCACGGCTTGAACCAGTGGAGCTCCTTGGCGAAGCCCTCCCAGAATTTCAGCCGGTCCTTCGGCTTGTAGACCTTCGCGTTGTTCGCGTGGGCGTTCTTGACGAACTCCTTCGACGGCGCGAACGTGCGGTTCTCCTGGAGCAGCGCTTCCAGGGCTTTGTCGGCCATGACTTCCTCCAGTACAACATCCCCAGGTTGAATTGCCCGCTCTCCAGGGGACCCTGTTTATAGCAGAACGAAAATGGTTCGGCTATACTTCGAATCCATGGCCTTCACGGCATCCACGACCGGACTTCTGGAGCGGGTGGAGAAGTTCGTCGCCGCCCACCTGGACGCCAATTGGGCGGCCGAACCCAAGGCGGCGCGGCTCGCGCTGCTCGTCCGCGAGGAGCTCCGACGGTGGACCCAGTCCAGCTATCCGGGCTCGACCTGCGAAGGCGCCGCGCTCGATCCCGAATCGCGCCGGCGGCTCAGCCTGACCATCCACTCGGCTCCCGTCAGCCACCGCGTCGAAGTGTGGGGGGTGATCCAGGACGACCCGGTCCGCACCGTGAGCGGCCACACGATCCACTCGTGGGTCGTGCTGGCGGGCGAAGCGGGCGCGGGAAGCACGCTCGAGAAAACGGCCGAGCAGCTCGCCAAGGCCGGGCTCAAGCGGGTCGACCGGCGCGATGGGCCCTCGTTCTCGCTCAGCCTCTGGATGGGCGCGGGCGCCCCCGACGGCTGCCCGGAATGCCTGGGGAAGAAGACGTAGCCCGGCGATTCCGCTGCAGGGGCCGTTCCCGGAAAACCGAACTAACTCCGGGGAGATCCTCCGCTTATGCCCAGGCGCCGTTGCGGGAACGGAGATCGCCCGTTAAACTTGTTCAGTCCTTCGGAGAAGTCGTGAAGAGTCGTCGGATCGTGGTTGCCGCCCTGCTGGCGCTGGCCGCCCCCTCGGCGGCGTTCGCCCAGCAACAATACGGCGATCCCACGAATTTCCCCGGCACCTATCTGACCCAGCGGACTTCCCCCCCGGTTCCCGGCACGAATGCGACGATCGACGTGACCTATTTCATCGACCCGGGCAGTTTCTCCGGCCAGGACGCGAATCTCATCCGGGCGGCCGCAGCCATCTGGTCCAACTACATGCTGACCCAGGCCGCCGTGGTGCTCGTCGAGGTGAATTCCGCCGCGGGTGCGGGGATCGTCTTCACGTCGGCGGACCTGGACGACGCGACCTTCAACCTGGCGCAGCGGATCCTGACGACCGTCCCCGGCGCGGGCACCTACCCGGACGGGACCCCGTGGCGGCAGATCACGTCCGCCACGATCACGATCGACTCCGATCCCCCGGGCGCTCCCGGATACTTCACCGGAAACGGAAGCGTGCCCGTGGGCCGGTACGACTTCCTGTCCCTCATCATCCGGGAATTCGGCGTCGGGTTGGGACTCGGATTCGCCACCAACGCCGATCCGAACTCGGTCATGGATGGGAACCTCGCGCCCGGCGATCAGCACCAGGCGCTGTCGCCCACCGACATCAAGGCCCTCGTCACGCTCTACGGCGCTCCGGAGCCCGCAACCTGGGCCCTGTTCGGCATCGGACTCACGGTCCTCGCCGCGCGGCGGCGGCGGTCCGGACCCGCCTGAAGCTCGCGCGGCTGCTCGTCCTGGCGCTGGCCGGCTGCGCGGCCGCCGAGAGGGCACCGACCGCCGAGGTCTCCCGCTACTTCCGCGTCACGCCCCAGGCCACGGGCCTCGAGTGCACGTTCTCCATCCTCCGCTCGGGAAAGGGCTGGACCATCACGAGCGTGACGGGAAACCTGACCGTCGACGCGCGCTACGACTCCTCGGACCGGCTCGTCGACGCCCAGGCCGCGCTCCGAAACGGGGGAAAGGCGCGGGTCGAAACTTCGGGCGATCGGGCGAAGATCTCGGCGCCGGGGCGCGAGGACCAGGAGGTCGACGCGCCGCCCGGAATCATCGTCACGTCGGCGCCGGACTGGACGGACGTTTTCCGGATCTGCCGGCTCTGGGATCGCGCCCGCGCCGGTCGTCAGACGTTCCCCGGCCTCTGGATCCATCCCGTGCAGCCGGCTCAGCGGATCGCGTTCTCCGCGGAATGGGTCCGGCACGACCGCCTCGAATCGCTGGAATTGGACGTTCTGTCGATCCGCCTGCGCGGCAACAGCGCCTACCGCGCCTGGGTCGATCCGGCGGGCCGGATGATCAAGCTGGCCTCGAGCGGCACGGTGCTGGTCCTCGCGGGCTTCGACGCCGCGGCGGCCGCGCTTTCGAACGAGTAGGCTCAGCGCAGCAGGTGGGGCTTCCAGATCGACGCGCCGAACTCCTTTTCCATCCGCTCGAAGATCTCCGCGTCGGACATCCCCTTCTCCATCAGCGGACGGACGAACTTGCGGACCTGGTTCGGCATGTTGCAGGTCATCGTGTTGCAGGCCGCCAGCGTGTAGAACATCCCGGTGCACACGTCGCCGTGGATCGAACAGCCGCAATACGTGCTGGCCAGGATCCACTCCGCGCGCGCCGCCGGCTCGCGGGGACGGCCGGCATCGAGCGGAATCGGCGACCGGAGAAGCTCCGCCGAGGGCGCGTCGATGGAGAGATGGAGCCGTCTGCCGACCGTCACGTCCGACAAGTCGCGACCGATGGCGGCCATCGTCACGCGCGTCCGTTCGTACCAGGGGCGCACCTCGATCACCGACGCTTCAACGTCCTTTCCCAGGTTCAACTCCACCTTGTCTCCCGACTTGAGCGACCGGCCCCACCGGAGGGCTTCGTGGTCCAACGTGACCTCGATCTCGCCCGTGAGGAGATGGAGTCCGGTCACGGTGCCGGGAAGCCCCGTGCTTCGCCACCGCTTTTCGAGCTTCGCCATCTGATCCTTCTTCAAGACGGGCAGCGTTGTTGCGGTCGCGACCCGGACCAGCTCCTCCCCCGCGGTCTGGATGTAAATCTCTTCGCCCTCTTTCGGCATCGGCAGCGACGCCGCAACCTTCAGCGTCCGGCTCTGCTCGGTCTTGCCGTCGAGATTGCGCTTCACCACGACGGTCCGGTTTGCGGCGTCCGCCGAGGCAACTGCGTACGGCACCTGGTGGATGTCCTGTTCCGAAATCTCGTCGGCGATCATGAAGACGGCGCGCGGCTGGTCCTTCCGATCGACGCGCACCCAGGCCCAGATCCGCTCACCGAGGGCCAGATCGGCAGCCGCGCCCCAGGTTCCGTGGATCCGGATCTCCGCCTCGGGATCGAGAACCCACTCCTTCTCCTG
>Ga0310813_10001358_pt1 | contig 14772 bp, 15 predicted proteins | sample YN3metagenome_FD_203086 | JGI IMG/M metagenome (GOLD analysis project Ga0310813, IMG submission 203086) | Soil microbial communities from experimental microcosm in Duke University, North Carolina, United States - YN3 | ecosystem: Engineered > Artificial ecosystem > Soil microcosm > Unclassified...
GGCGAGCGCATGGTGCTTCGCGTGCGTCAGTCAGGCGGCGAACCCAATCGGCGATGGACCCGCTACTACGAGGTACTGGCATCCAGGCTGACGGCGTCGATGGACGAACTGAAGCGGTTCGTCGAGTCGGGCGCTTAGGTAACGGAGGTTACGGAGGAAACGGGTTCACACGAGGAACGAAGGCACGGAGGCGAGCGGAGCGGGTGTTCGATTGGTCGGCGTGCACAGCACGCCGACAGCCGGGATGGAAGCCAGCACAAATACAAACCCGCAGGAGATCGTCAGCGGCTTGTATTTGCGCTGCCTTTCATCTCGGCAGGCCGCCTTCGGCGGCCCAATCGAACGGTCTTCCTTCGGGATCTTCTTGCCCTTCGTGGTTTAGCCACTGGGATCATCTCCGTTCGTCTTCGTTCTCTTCGTTCCTCCTGTCAAACCGTTTCCTCCGTCTCACGATTCACCAGCTCCGTACATTGAAGGGCCGCTTTAGCCGCGGATCCGATGGATCTTGAGGAAGTTCGACGGCCCCGGCGCGAGATCCGGAGTCACACTGACCAGCACGATCACGGCGTTCGCAGGAACCACACCACGCCGGACAAGCTCCTGTCCCAGCCGCTCGGTGACGATCCCGGGGTCACCACTCAAATCCGCAACGATTGGCCGCACACCCCACGAGAGCATCAGTCTGCGAGCGATGTGATCGCTGTCGGTGACCGCCACGATCGGCACCGGCGGGCGCAACGCGGACAAGGCCCGGGCTGTTTTGCCGCCGCGCGTCACCGCGACAATGGCGGCCGCTCCCGCGTGCTCCGCAAGCGTCACCGCCGCGTCACACAGAGCGTGGCCGTGCGCCGGTAGTGTGTTCGTTTCGTGACGTGCCACCATCGACGCAACTTCGGGTTCACACTCGGCTTCCCGGATGATTCGATCGAGCGTCTCGACGACGCGGACCGGATGCGCACCGATGGCCGTTTCGCCGGCCAGCATGATTGCGTCGACGCGGTCATCCACGGCGTTCGCGGCGTCGCTGACTTCGGCTCGCGTCGGTCGGGGCTCCGTTCGCATCGATTCGAGCACCTGGGTTGCCACGATCACAGGGATCCCGTGGGCGCGCGAACGGCTGGTGATCTTCTTCTGAATCTGCGGGACTCGTTCGAGAGGAATTTCGAGACCGAGGTCACCGCGCGCCACCATCACTGCGTCGCTGGCCGCGACAATGTCGTCGAGTCTCTCGACCGCCTGGGGACGCTCGAGCTTGGCGATCAGCGGAATCGACGGCGCGCCTGCCCCACGCAGAGCCTCGCGCGCGCGTGTGAGGTCGGCCGCGCTCTGGACGAACGACAACGCGATGAAATCGACTCCCATCGCAACGCCGAACCGAAGGTCGTCGATGTCCTTGTCGGTGACCCCAGAGACCGGCAGCTCGACACCCGGCGCGTTAATGCCCTTACGTTCGCCGAGCTCGCCGCCATCGACCACGATCGTCTCAATTGCGCGATCCGTCGTCGACACCACCTTGAGCTGCATGCGCCCATCGTCCAGGAGGAGGACATTCCCGGGCCGCAGGACCCGCGGCAGCTCCGCGACGGTCGTTGAGACTCGTCCGGGCTCGCCGGGAAAATCGCCGACTTCAATCGTCAATCGATCGCCGGACGTCAGCGTCAGCGGGCGGTCACCGGCCAGTCGGCCGGTGCGAATCTTCGGACCACTGAGGTCCTGCAGGATCGCCACTGGCCTGCCGGCTGCAGCGGCCGCCCGACGGATGCGATCGGTCGTGGCGCCGTGGGATTCGTGCGTGCCATGCGAAAAGTTCAGACGAAAGACGTCCACGCCCGCTTCGACGAGCGCGCGTATCTGCTCGTCGCTGTCCGACGCGGGACCGACCGTGGCGATGATCTTCGTCTGCCGCACTACGCAGATAGGTTATAACCGTCAGATGACGATCAAGACGTGGCTCGAAGCAGCCATCCAGGACGCGGAGAGGAGAAACCTCACCGGCCTGCGGTCGCTGCTCGAGACGCTCGCGCGATCCACCTCGGCCTTGCGCAGCGCGGACTGGAACTTCGACGCCACTGGGGAGCCGGTGCACACGCACACACCTGATGTCCGCTAGCTTCCGCACCATTACCGAACTGGCGCGGTCGCTTCGCGCCCGCGAGATCTCCGCCGAAAGAGCCACCACCGACTGCCTGGCGCGAATCGCCGAACGGAATCCGTCGATCAACGCGTACATCACCGTCCTGGCGGACCAGGCTCTCGCGCAGGCCCGACAGGCGGACGCGGAGCTCGGACGGGGACAGGATCGCGGCCCGCTTCATGGCGTTCCGGTTTCGCTCAAGGACATCATCGATCTCGAGGGCGTTCCGACCACGGCAGCGTCCAACGTTCGTGCCGGGCACGTCGCACGTCGCGATTCTGTCACGGCCGCACGTCTGCGTCAGGCTGGTGCAGTCCTCCTGGGCAAGACGAACCTCCACGAGTTTGCCTTCGGCACGACCAACGAAGACTCGGCGTTCGGTCCGGTGCGCCATCCACTCGACCCGAATCGATCGCCCGGCGGATCGTCCGGCGGATCAGCCGCGGCCGTGATGGACGGCATGGGATACGCCTCCATCGGGACGGATACGGGCGGCTCTGTGCGCATACCGTCAGCGGCATGTGGTCTGATCGGATTGAAGCCATCGCTTGGTGAAGTCCCGCTCGAAGGTGTCGTTCCGCTCAGCTCGACGATGGACCATGTGGGACCGATCTGTCGCTCGGTGGCCGATGCGGGAATCGTGTTCGATGCACTGCGGGGGCGCGCGGAACAGCGGGCAACACGGGAAATGAAGGGCCTTCGGATCGGCGTCTTGCGCGGTTACTTCACATCCCTGCTCGACGCGCACGTGGCCAGTGCTTTCGAGGCAACCTGCGCATCCTTATCAGCCGCGGGCGCCACGCTGGACGAAGTGGAGATTCCTCACGCCGGAGACATTGCTCCGATCTACCTCCACATCGTGCTGTCGGAAGCAGCGGCGTTGCACGCGAAGACGCTCGAGAATCATGCCGAGCATTACACACCAAACGTCCGGATCCGTCTCGAGATGGGACGCTACATCCTGGCGGAAGACTACGTTCGCGCACTGCGAGGGCGCGAGGTGCTGATCGAGCAGGTCGATGCTGCTCTTCGCGGTCGTGACGCGCTGCTGTTGCCGTCGCTGGCGGTGCCAGCGGTGAAGCTCGGCGCAGCCACAATCAAGATTGGCGGCGTCGAAGAGCCTGTCCGAAACATCACATTGCGCCTCACGCAACTGTTCAACATCACCGGTCACCCGGCGATCACGATTCCCTGCGGGGCGACGACCGATGGGCTGCCCGTTGGTGCTCAGCTTGTCGGAAGCCGTGGCAAGACGGACGATCTCCTGTCGGTCGCCCAGGCGGCTGAAGCGCTCATCCGGCCCAACGTCCGGTAGCCCTTTCCCTTCGATGCTCGCCCGGTTTTTTCATGCGTGGGAACGTCGGCTCGCGTTCGCGACCAAGGATCGCGTCGTGCGCCCGTTCGAATGGGGAACAGACTGGATCGATTCACCACACACCGAGGGCGAACCCGACGTGGCGGTGGAACGCTGGGTCGATACGGTGATGCAGGACTCGACGGCGTTCTTCGCAGTCCCGCCAACCAGCGACTTCGCCTTCACTGAGGCGTCGCCGGATCTGAAGTTGAAAGGCGAGGCCGGGACCCTCACGTTTCCGAGCGCGCTGACCACTCCCCATCCGGAAAACAACATCGTTCACGGTCGATGGTTCCCGGCCGCCAGCGATACGGGCCTGCTGCGGCAATCGAATCGCGGACGTGCGGTCGTCGTCCTGCCGCAATGGAACTCCGATGCGGGCGGACACATCGGCCTGTCACGCGTGCTGGCGCGGTTTGGCGTCTCCGCACTTCGTCTGAGCCTTCCGTACCACGACGTGCGTATGCCCCCGGAGCTCACGCGGGCCGACTACATCGTCAGCTCGAACATCGTGCGCACCGTACAGGTCTGCAGGCAGGCGGTGCTCGATGCGCGACGGGCCGTTGCGTGGCTGGCATCGCTCGGTTTCGAACGGATCGGCATCATCGGCACCAGTCTCGGCTCGTGCCTGTCGTTGCTCACATCAGCACATGAGCCGCGCATCCGCGCGCAGGCGCTGAACCACGTATCGCCCTGGTTTGCCGACGTCGTGTGGCGTGGGCTCTCGACGCTGCACGTCCGTCGCGGTCTCGACGGACACGTTGATCTCGAGCAGCTGCGTCGGCTGTGGCGGCCGATCAGCCCGTGGTCGTACCTCGAACGCATCCGCACCACACAGACACTGCTCGTGTACGCGGCGTACGACCTGACGTTTCCCGTGGACCTGTCGGAGGTTCTCATCGATGAGTTCCGTCGGCTCGGATTGCCGCACGAAACCGCGCTCCTGCGCTGCGGTCACTACAGCACCGGATCGATCCCGTTCAAGTTCCTGGATGGGTATGTGCTGACGAAGTTCCTGCGGAATCGGTTGTAGACCGGATAACGGAGAGGGTGGCAGTCCGGGAAAAGGCCCAATAAAAGTCCCATTTCCCGTTCGCGAGGTCACCGGGATGAGCCGCGGCAGAAAGGTCAGTTCCTCGCTATAATCAAGCCCTTGATTTGACCCCGGACGCGCGGCACGCTGCGACGATTTGGGGACGGTTATCCGGCTTCTTTTCGGCGACTCTGTGACGGCACGTGGTACCGATCACAACTTCTCGGAGGCACAAATGATTGGACGAGTTTTACGGTGTGTCGTCGTATGTGGGTGTCTGATGGCCGCTGCCCCGCTGCAGGCTCATCATTCCCTCGCCGGCGTCTACGACATGAAATCGGAAAAGGAAGTCTCGGGCACGCTGGCCAAGATCCAGTTCGTGAACCCGCACGGATCGCTGACGATCACGGCGAAGAACTCCGACGGGACGACGACCGACTGGACGTTCACGACCGGCTCGGCGACGACGCTTGCCGATCGCGGGATCACCAAAGTCGGCCCGAAGGCGCTCAAGATCGGCGAAGAGTTGAGCGCGAAGTTCATCCCCGCAACGAACGGGGCTCATATCGGTTTCCTCAAGTCGATCAAACGGGCGGACGGCACCGTCCTGAATATCTCCACCGGTAACGCGGCCGACTAAGCGAGAGCGAGATCAACATGGCTTCTCGAAAAACACAGATGTGGATACGTGTCGTCATCGTGACGACGCTCATGATCGGCTCGGCGTCGCTGTCGAGCGCTCAGGCGCCGCAAGGTGCCGGGCCGGCAGGCGGCGCAGCTCCAGCACAAGGTGCTGGTGCCGGTGGTCGAGCCGGCGGCGGCCGCGGCCGCGGCGGCGCCGCGTTCACGCCGGCACCAGGCGCCAAGGACCTCAAGTCGGTGATGTTCAACTGGGGCTGGTACATGGGCATGCTCCGGAGCGATCAGGAATACGACGTCCTGATGACGCTCGACTATCAGGGCAAGGGCACGATGCAGATTGGTGGACAGCCCTGCAATGTGTCGATGTACCGGAGCGACATCACCTACCAGGAGTCGGGTGAACGGATCCGGATCACCGGCACGCGGCCCAATGGCCAGAGCTGTAACACCATCGAAGTCGTCAGCGGCGCGTATGCCTGGAACGAAGACATTCAAGGTGCCGAGCTCGTCCCGGGCAAAGGCAAAGCGACGCCGATGGCGGCAACTGTCGAGGAGCGGATGATTCGCCTGTGGTCAGGCCCGCAGGGTGCGTTCAAGGCCGCGTTCGCGGGGACGTCGCCGGAAGCACCTCCCATGACGCCAAGACCGTCACAGCTGGCAGCCGACGTGATGACGATCGGGAAGACGACCGTCGCCTGGGTCAACAACAAGCCGGTGTTGACGTACCCAATCCCGGGCGTCCCCACGGCCACGGCGACCGCCACCCTCGACGCCAAGTTCATGCCCGAGACCGTCGTCGTGAAGCATGGCGCGAACACCTACGAGTTCGCGTACAGCGGCTACAAGGATTGGAACAATCCGCTCAATCCGGCGGAGGCGTTTTACGCCGGCCGGATGATTGAGAAGAAGAACGGCACTGTCATCCGCGACATTCAGACGACGGTGACGGAGACGGGCCAGATGTATGTCGTGGTGCCCGTGCCAGCCAGCATCAAGGCGGCGATCAAACCGACCGTTCAGCCTCCCAACTGGACGCTGCCAGCCCAGCCTCCACTGCCGGCGGCGCAGGCGAATGTGCCGACGCCACGGCGCGCTGACGGGCACCCGGACCTCAATGGAAACTGGGGTGGCGGCTACAACCCGATTACGGGTGGTGGCAACCGCCGCTGTGGTCCCACGCAGGGAGAACGCTGCAAGACCCCGCAGGACAACTTCTGGGTCGACTACGAGTGGCTCTCGCCGTCCCGCTTTGGGATTTACGGTAAGCCGATTTACAAGCCCGAGTTCTGGGACAAGGTTCAGGAACTCGATCAGTGGACGAACAAATACGATCCGATCATGACGTGCAAGCCGATCGGAATCCCACGTCACGGCACGCCGCGGCGGATCATCCAGACCGATCAGGATGTCATCTTCTTCTATGGAGCCAATGCCGATTACGGCGGCGGCAACAACGAATACCGGGACATCCCCACTGATGGCCGCGCGCGGAGGCCGGGGTCCGAGAACCTGGCGACGTTCTACGGCAACAGCATCGGTAAATGGGAAGGCGATACGCTCGTCATCGACTCCATTTCGTTCGACGATTCGACGTGGCTGGGACGAGGCGGCTTCTTCCACTCCGGCAGCATGCACATCATCGAGAAGTTCACTCGTGTTGGCAGTGAAATCAAATACGAGATAACGGTCGAAGATCCGGAATCGTTTGTTGAGCCCTGGGTGATGAAGCCGCGCATGTTGCGCCAGGGTGGCGGTTTCGGCGGTGGTGGCGGCAACGCTGGTCCCGCGATCCAGGCCGAGCGCGCCAATTGCGAGGTGTACGAAGAGGGCAACGTCACGAATCAGCTTCGACACTGAGCACTGACGGAAAGTCGCAGTTAAAGGGACAGAGAGCAGCCGTTCTCTGTCCCTTAACTTTTTTGTAGGCGGCAGACGAGCTATCGCTTCCCCCGGCGATCAGCTGTAACGGAGAGGGTGGGATGCTCTGTCTCCAGGTCAGCCTGAAGGCGGACACTACGACGCGCTACAGGTAGGCGAGGAGTCCGGACAGCGCGTTGTAGAGCACTTCGGCGAGACGACGCACGAGGGGCGACACTTCACCGCCTTCGACTGCGCTGGCGACGGTGACGGGATCGGTCACCACCAGCCAGATGATTGCGCCGGCTATCAGGGCCGAGAAAATCGCGATCAACACGCCGAGACTGGTGACCCGGTCGAGCCCTCGATCAGGATTGTCTTGAGGTGGGTCGAGCACGTCCATATTGCGACTCTGCGGAAGAATCAGCCTAGCACGCCCGTCCAGCAGCACTTCCCGCATATCAGATTTCCGGTGAAATCACGAGCGCATCCCCGACCAGACGGCTGAGCGACTCCGCAATGGCCGCGTGATCGCCAACCACGAGCGTGGTCAGCCGGGAGGGGTCGAGGTGGGTGGCTGCCACCCGTGTTACATCGTCGCCGGTCACCGCATTCACTTTCGGCATGAACTCCTGAAAATACGTATCCGGGAGGCCGTAGAGTGCAAGCTGAGCGACGGCGCGGGCAACATTGCCCGCAGTCTCGAAATTCCGCGGGTAACCGCGGGTCAGCGAGGCTTTGGCGAGTGACAGCTCTTTTTCGGTCACCGGCCTTGCCCCGCGAAGGCCTTCGATCTCTGCATGAGCGTCCTTGACGGCGTCCGCGGTCGCTGCGGTATGAACGCTGGTGTGGACCGCAAACGGTGCGCGTCCGCGGCGCCAGTCGAATCCTGTTCGAGCACCGTAGGTATAGCCCTTCTCCTCCCGGAGCTTCAGATTCACGCGGCTGACGAACTGCCCGCCCAATACCGAGTTCATCACGAGCAGCGCTGAATAGTCTGGGGTATTGCGCCGCACGGCGAGGTGTCCAATGCGCAGCTCAGATTGTGCCGCGCGTTCGCGAGGCACGATCGCCAGCCGCGTACCCGACTCGGCGGGCGGCTCGATCTCGCTGGCGCGTCCCCACGCGACAGGAGTGGGGCTGTTCGTCCAGCCGCCGAACGACGCTTCCGCCAGCGCGCGCATCGCCTGATGCGTCATATCGCCGGCGATCACCATCGTCGATTGCGAGGGGACGAATCGGCCGCCGTGAAATGCAGCGACATCGGCAATCGAGACGGCATGCAGCGCCGCGTCGTTTCCGATCGAGAGATGGCCGTACGGATGCGCTCCATAGATGAGGCGGAGAAATGCGCGTTCGGCGACGGCCGGCGCCACGTCCTTCATCTGCCGCAGCCGATCGAGTCGCAGCTGGCGCACACGCGTGAAATCGGTTTCGCGCAGACTCGGACGCGTGATCAGATCCGCCAGCAGCGTCGCGCCGCGATCGGCGAAGCGAGCCAGTGTGGTGAGACCGAATGTGACCACGTCGGCCCCGACTTCTACGTCGTAATCGCCGCCGATTCGTGAGAGGGCATCCGACACGTCGATCGCGCTCAGCGAGCCCGTACCCTCGTCGACCATGTCCGCCGTGATCGCGGCCAACCCCTCCTGGTTGCCCGGGTCAGCGCCCGAGCCCGCTTCAATCTGGATGACCAGCGTCACGACCGGCGCCGCGCGGTGTTCGATGGTGCGCAGATCCAGGCCATTCGCCAGTGTGTGCCGGACGATCTCTGGAAAGTGAAAGAGCGGATCGTTCCCTACGGGAGGCGGGGATGAACGGTCAACGGCCATCAGGACACCGACACGGGCTCGGAACCGGCCAGCGCCAGCGCTGGCTGGCCGTTGGGCACAACGCTGAGGACCACACGCGCGTCCACCCGTAGCAGGCGGGCCGCAGCCGCCTGAACACTCTCTCGGGTAGCACTCGTGTAGCGCGTCAAGTCCTGTGAGAAGTAGCCAGGGTCACCACAGAACACGTTATAGGCGTTCAACTGATCGGACTTACCGCCAAAGCCCCCGACGGTCTGCAGGCGATAGAGGAAGTGCGCCTCGACTTGCGCCGCCGCCCGCTGCATCTCGGCGTCCGTCGGACCATCGTTGATGACGGCGTGCAGCTCGCTGTCAATCGCGGTCGCGATATCGGTCAGCGACTGTCCTGGTGCCGCGGTGGCAGCGACGAGGAAGAAGCCCGCCAGCTCCCGCGAACCCTGATACGCGGACACATCGATGGCAATCCGCCGCTCATACACCAGCGTGCGATACAGGCGTGACGTTTTGCCGTTCGCGAGCAGATCCCCGAGCAGGTCCATCTCCGCATCGCCGTCCGCGAACATCGCCGGCGAATGCCACGCCATGTAGACGCGCGGCAACTCGACACGATCCTCCAGCACGAGACGATGCTCGCGCGTCAGGGTCGCGGCAGCCGTGACCTGCGCAGGTGCAGGTCCGGGGCGGAGATCACCGAAGTAGCGTTCCGCAAGCTCCATCGCACGAGGCGTGTCAATCGCTCCGGCCAGCGTCAGCGACGCATTCGCGGGGTGGTAGTACGTCCGGAAGAACTCGTGCACGTCGTCGAGCCGCATCGCCTTGATGTCGTCCGCCGCCCCGATGGTCATCCAGTGATACGGGTGATCCGGTGGGTACAGCGTCGACGTGATTGCCATCATCGCCATTCCGTAGGGACGGTTCTCGTAGTTCTGCCGCCGCTCGTTCAGGACCACGTCGCGCTGCGTTTCGAATCGCTCCGCGGTGACCGCCGGCAGGAGGTATCCCATCCGGTCCGATTCCATCCACAGGGCAAGTTCGACGGCACTGGTCGGCACGACCTCCCAGTAGTTGGTGCGATCCGTATTGGTCGAACCGTTCAGCAGCGCTCCAGCCTGCTGCAGCGGCGGAAAGTAGCCGCCGGGGTGGTGCTCCGACCCCTCGAACATCAGGTGCTCGAAGAGATGGGCGAAGCCGGTCCGGCCGGGGCGTTCGTCTTTCGACCCGACGTGGTACCAGATGTTGATCGCAACGATCGGCACCTGGTGCGCTTCGTGGACGATGACGTCCAGGCCGTTGGCGAGGGTGTGCTTGGTGAACGGGAGGGTCGGCGAGGTCACTATGGCGATCGCAGGACCCGGTTATCGAACCGGAATAAGCGGAATCTTTCCGCGGTTGGCTTCAGCGTTCTTGTGTGCGGCGATAGACACCTGCGCCGCGGCACGTTCCGCCAGCGTCAGGAAGGCTCTGGCCGCCGCCGATGCGGGTTCCGCGATAACCAGTGGAATTCCGGCATCGCTGCCCTCTCGAATGGGCTGATAGATCGGCAGCCGTCCGAGGAACGGCACGTCGAGCTCCGTCGCCAGCTTTTCTCCACCACCGTGACCGAAGATGTCGGCCTCATGATGGCAGTTGGTGCACTGGTAATAGCTCATGTTCTCGACAATGCCGATCGTCGGAATGTTCAGCTTCTGATACATCCGCACGGCTCGCCGGCTGTCCGAGAGCGATACCTGCTGCGGCGTGGTGACGACAATCGATCCGACGACAGGAACCGTCTGGCTCATGCTCAGTGCGACGTCGCCGGTGCCAGGCGGCATATCGACGATCAGGTAATCGAGATCGCGCCAAGCCACTTCCCGGAAGAACTGCTGGATGGCGCCATGGAGCATCGGCCCCCTCCAGATGATGGGCGCATCGTCCTGGGTGAGGAATCCGATCGAGACCACCTGCACGCCGTACTTCTCGGCCGGGACGATCTGTTTGCCGTCGGTCGTCAGTTGCGTGTTGATCCCCATCATCAGAGGAATGTTCGGGCCGTAGATGTCGCCATCGAGCAGGCCAACGCGGCTGCCGCACTTCGCCAGCGCGAGCGCAAGGTTGACGGCGACTGTCGTCTTGCCAACGCCGCCCTTCCCCGCACCGACGGCAATCACGTTCTTGACGCCGGGCAATGGCGGGCGACCGGTTTCGGGCGCAGATGCCGAACGGACCTTCGCCGTCATCTGAACGTCAACCTGATTGACGCCGGCGACAGCGCGAACGGCCGTGGCGGCCTGCTCGCGAAGCTGCTCCTTCACCGGACACGCCGGCGTGGTCAGCTCGATCGTGAAGGACACACGGTCATTCGAGATCGACAAATCCTTGACGAAACCGAGGGTGACAATATCGCGGCGAATATCGGGATCGACGACGACCCGCAACGCGTTCAATACCGCGTCGCGGTCGGGCTGGGATGACATGAACCGATCTTATCTTGCCGGCTCGAACAGGCGGCGCCCGTCGTCTCGGAGGAGCACCCAGAAGGCGTAGGCGGCGAACGCGGTGCCAAACGGCAGGACGAGCAGGTTGACGATCGCCAGCGCCAGCGAGAGTACCCGTCCGAGCGGACGACGACGCTTCATCAGCACTGCGGCCCAGATATGAGCGCCGCCCCACGCCAGCGCGAAGATGCCAACCAGGACGAACATGGCCGCCGTGAGACCAGCTGCGATGTCCACCCGATTCGCGGCGGGTGCTAGCAGCTCAGCCAATGCGCCTGCGGATAGCAGGAGCATCGACACGCCGACGAGCATGGCGAGTGCGCCCCACAGCGTCGCAAGAGTGCCGAGAAGATTCACGTGCCGTTCCACGCCTGGGCTGCTGGATTAGCGGCCGGCTGCCACGATGACGTGGAGCTCGATCCGTGTCGAACGGTTATGGCGAGGGGTCACGGTGAAGTAAAACCGCGCTCCGTTGCGGACACCGGCTGGCACGGTGACGTGCACGGCATGCTGCAACAGCTCGCAGCCGCCGCCCTGACACCGGGAGCACGTCTCCGTCCACGACTCACCGCGGCCGCCGCATTCGCTGCAGGTGCAGTGCACCGGCACGTCAAGGGGAACCGTGGTGCCGGACGCCGCTTCGCGATCGGTCAACTCGACAGCGGCGCGGAGCGTCGGCGGGCGCTCGTCGGCGAGAAATGACTGGCGCACTCGTGCGATCGCCGGCGCGAGCGACGGAAAGTCGATGCACACCTCGTCCGCAAACCAGTTCGCATCCTCGTGCGAGGCATCTCGCGTCATCACGGCGGCAGGTCCGCCCCGTCGCGGGAAGGTGTGTCCGCGCATCAGTCTGTGGTTACGATAGGGATCGATCGGGGAGAAGTCAATGGCGCGCGCCGGGGACGTCGCAGACGGACGTCACCGCAGCGCGAATCGGTTTGCCCTGGATGCGATGATGTCGAGGAAGCCGATGATTGAATCGTCCGCGAGCCGCGGACCTGAATCTGAGGTACGGCTGCGCCCGCTATCGGGCGCCCAGCGTCAGCCGCAGTTCCTTCTGGATCTGGTCGTCCATCTCGTCGAAATTCAGCGCGGTCTCACACTCGTCGCACAGCACTTCCAGTACCTGCGGCCGCTCTTCCTCTGACACCTCGACGCGGGAATCTTCCAGATGAACGACGTGCATCTGCAGCGTCTTCACCAGAAAGTTCTGATCGTTCCCACAACTGGGACAGGTCAAGGTCACGCGGGTCTCCTCTTTGGTCGTCAATAGAACCCCCAATCCTGATTGTATGGGATGGGGTGCGGCGGAGCAATGCAGAATTCGGCCTAGAAAAAGGCCTGCCGGGCCCTGCTGGGCCGGCTTTTCCCGCTCTGGCGCTCAGACGAGCGGTTCGCCGGTCTCCACGACGAGCGATTCGGGCACGCCGAGGCGTGTGACGTGGCCTGCGCGATGTCGTGCAAACACGCAATGCGGTCCTTTCGCTTCGACGAACTCGACCTCGACTACCGTCGGTCGCGCCTGATACACGCCGGCCACGCAGCCGCACGGCATCGTTTCCAGGGCGAGCAACGTCATAGCTGCAGCGCGGTCGCGAGCGGGCGTGGATGAAATGTTCATGTATCTCTTTTAGACTTCGGAAATCTCCGTCTGGTTCCAGCCTAGGCTAAACGACGCGGGTATTGTGATCTTTTCCTGATCTCAACGCGAGAAGTTTTTGTGACACCTCTGACGACGATCAACGTACGGTGGGATCCAGCGCGTACACAACTTCGACGACAACGGGCTCGTCGGGGAAGACGGCGGCCGCCGCGCGGCGATAGAGCTCTGCCTGTGCGCCGTGCTCGTCGCGGCGACGCCCGGTCTTGAATTCCAGAATGCGTACGGAGCCGTCCCGCTGACGGATCACGCAGTCGATCGCACCGCGCACGATCTGCCCGTCCGTTGAAAACGTGAACGGCACTTCGTGAAACACCTCACCGGTTTCGTACTGCTCACGCAGCGCCGCCTGCGCTCGCAGCGCGTGAAAGCGCGCGATGATGTCGCGCAGCAACGTCTGCCCGACCGCAGCATCGACATGTCGCTCCCGGCGAAGCATCGCTTCCACCGTCGATATCAGCAGGCCGTCCTCGACCACCACCGTCATCCCGAACCGCTGCAGCAACCGATGAACGAGCAAACCGAGGAGCAGGTCAGACGCCGCGCCAGTGCCATCGGGAACAACCCCTGACGCCGACGCCGCGACAACGGTCGCGACACTTCGCCGGACGGGACACGTGTCAACGATGCGATCGAAGTCCGTTGCGACGTCGGTCGGTTGAGGCCGATCTTCAGGTCGGCCTCCCTCGAGTGGCGGCGTCTCGAACCCCGACACGACGTGAAACGTGTGAACCGCGCCGGCCGTGCCGATCCATTCGACCTGTCCGGAGCCGGTATACGCAGCGACGAACGCGTCCAGGAGCGATGCGGGCCAGACTTCGGCAAGGCTGCCACGCCCCGGCTGAACGCGACCTTCCTTCAGGGCGGTGCTCAGATACAGCCGATCGCGCGCGCGGGTCAGCGCCACGTAGAAAAGGCGCTTGGTTTCCTCCCGTTCGCGCGCGGCAGCATCTTCGTCCGCCTCGGACCGATAGTCGCCGACCGCAACCGAGATGTCATCGTCGTCGCGCCCACCGGCGATGCGAATGGTGTCGCGACGATTGCCAGTTCCGCGAGCCGCGTTCACGAGGAACACCGCCGGGAACTCGAGCCCCTTGGCCGCATGAATCGTCATCAGGTTGACGGCATCGAACGCGTCGATGACCGCGTTGGGCTCGTCCCCGACCGCCAGCCTGTCGAGGTGATCGGCAATTCGCGCCATCGTCGCGTATCCGCGATTCTGGATACGCCGGATGATGGCGCGCATCTTCTTGAGGTTCTCGCGGGCGTAGGCCATCCGGGCGCCACGCAATTCGATGGCGTAGGCCGACTCTTCGAGAATCAGGTCCAGCAGTTCGGCGGGCGGAAGGCGATCGACGAGGCCGCACCATCGGTGCAGGCTTCGGCGGGCGACGTCCAGAGCCGCCCGATCGTCGTCGTGCAAGTCGACCGCCGGTGGTTCAGGTCGGCGCAAGCGCATGGCAATTCCGGGCGCGAGCCGCCGCAGCGCTTCGTCCGAGACCCGCCCAAAGCCGGAACGCATTACCGCAGCCGCCCTGAGATCGGACGTCGGATCGGCGAGATACCGCAGCAACGCCAGCACGTCCTTGACTTCATCCGAATCAAAAAACCCGAGCCCCTTATAGACGTACGAGGCAACGCCGCGCCGCTCGAGCGCCTGCTCGAATTCGCGATGACTCTCGCGGGTGCGAAAGAGGATCGCGACGTCGCCGGGACGAATCGGTCGCCGGATGCCGGTGTCGCGGTCCCGTACCGGGGTTCCCTCCTTCACGAGCCGCGCGATTTCGTCCGCTACCAGCTCGGC
>Ga0310813_10001359_pt1 | contig 14770 bp, 15 predicted proteins | sample YN3metagenome_FD_203086 | JGI IMG/M metagenome (GOLD analysis project Ga0310813, IMG submission 203086) | Soil microbial communities from experimental microcosm in Duke University, North Carolina, United States - YN3 | ecosystem: Engineered > Artificial ecosystem > Soil microcosm > Unclassified...
TCACCCACCCCCCCCCCCCCCCCTCCGGCCCCGGCGCGGGGTCCGCAGCCCCCCCCCCCCGCCGCCGGGGGGGGGCCGGGGCCCCCCCCACGCTTCTGCCTGGGTACTGGTGGTCAGTGGTGCTTGAAGTACTGCACTTCCCGCTCGTGCTTCTGGGCGGCCGCCAGGCTCGAGAAGGTCCCCAGGTTGCGCCGCTTCCCGCTGCGGGGGTCCCGCTTTCGCGAGAACAGCCGGTATTCGCCGCTGGCCAGCTTTCGGATCATCGTGTGGCCCTCCGAAGGCTCGAGCCGGAAGGGGCGTCCGGAGTGACGGGGCCTGAAACGAACAGAGCGCACCGACCGTGCGGCCGGGCGCTCCGAGAAGGGGCTAGTCTTGCCGCCCGGGGGGACGGCAAGCGGGTCGGGTCGTTTCGTGCCCCTACTCTAGGTGGAGCGTGTTAGCGCGTGATGAGGATGGGGTTAAGCCGCCGCAAACTCAGGGGGCCGCGGGCGCCGAGGGGGCGGCGGCGGGCATCCGCTGGGGCTGAGTCTCGCGGGGCGGCAGCGAGAAGCTGGCCCGGGACCCTCCCGCGATCTGCTCCAGCACCTCGTGGCAGTTGAAGCCGCCCTGCGGGCGCTCGTGCGTCCCGTCGCGGGCCAGGAGCCGGACGTTGACGTTGTCGAGCAGCGCGGCCGCGAGAATCTCGTCGACGATCCGCGTCTTGAGGCGCTCGTCCTCGATCGGGAACACGATCTCGACGCGGCGGTCGAAGTTGCGGGGCATCCAGTCGGCGCTCGAGACGAAGACTTCCCGCCCGCCGCCGTTCTCGAAGCAGAAAATGCGGCTGTGCTCGAGGTAGCGGCCCACGATGGAGCGGACCCGGATGGTCTCGCTGTGCCCCGGCAGCCCGGGCCGCAGGCAGCAGATGCCGCGGACGATGAGGTCGATCGGCACGCCCGCTCGCGAGGCGCGGTAGAGGGCGCGGATCACCCCGCTGTCCACGAGCGCGTTGAGCTTCGCGACGATGCGGGCCGGGCGTCCCGCGAGGCAGTGCTCGCGCTCCCGGTCGATCATCTCGATCACCCACTCGCGCAGGCCGTTGGGCGCCACCCGCATCTTGTTCCAGCGCAGCGGCTGCACGTAGCCGGTCATCATGTCGAAGAGGGCCGCGGCGTCCTCGCCCAGGACCTCGTCGCAGGTCATCAGGCCGATGTCGGTGTAGATCCGGGCCGTGGCGGGGTTGTAGTTGCCCGACGAGAGGTGGACGTAGCGGCGCAGGCGGTCGGAATCCCGCCGGACGATGGTCGACACCTTGCAGTGCGTCTTCAGGCCCGGGAGGCCGTAGACCACGTGGGCCCCCGCCCGCTCGAGCGTCCGGGCCCACTCGATGTTCGCCTCCTCGTCGAAGCGCGCCTTGAGCTCGATCAGCACCGTGACCTGTTTGTCCCGTTCGGCGGCGCGCGCGAGCGCCGCCACGATCGGAGAATTGCGGCCGGCGCGATAGAGCGTCTGCTTGAGCGCGAGCACGTTCGGGTCGGCGGCGGCCTGCTCGATGAACTCGACCACGGTGTCGAAGCTCTCGTAGGGGTGGTGCAGCAGCAGGTCGCCCGCCCGGATGAGCGAGAAGAGGTCGCCCTTGTGAGCGCGGATCCGCTCCGAGATCTGCGGCGTCGGCGGCGCCTCCCGGAGCGACGTGTAGCCGGGAAGCGCGACCCAGGACCAGAAGGCCGACAGGTTGAGCGGCTCGTCGAGCTCGTAGATGTCGGCCGGCTCCAGGTCGAACCACTTGAAGAGCGATTCCTTGAGGCGGTCCCAGGCCCCGCGCCCCACCTCGAGGCGGACTTCCTGGCCGCGGCGCCGCTTCGCAAGCTCGGACTGGATCTGCTTGACCAGGTCTTCCGAGTCCTGCTCGGCGAGCTCAAAGTCCTGGTCGCGCGTCAGGCGGAAGACCGTCCACTCCTTCGCCTCGAAGCCGCCGAAGAGCGTTTCGAGGTGGAGGCCGATCAGGTCCTCGAGGGTGACGAAATGGTCCATGCCGCCCTCGGGCGGCACGCGCACGAAGCGCGGGAGCAGCGCGGGGACCGGGACGATGCCCAGGCAGGTCCGGGGCGCCCGGAGCGGGTTCCGGCCTTTGGACTTCAGCATCGCCGCGAGGTACAGCTGCTGGTTCTGGATGTGGGGGAACGGGTGGGCCGGGTCGATCGCCATCGGCGTCAGCACCGGCTGGATCTGCCGCGCGAAGTACCGCTCGAGCGCTGCCGCGGCCTCGCCTTCCACGTCGGCGGCGCGGACCAGCTTGATGCCTTCCGCCTCGAGCCCCGGCAGCACTTCCTGGCGGAGCACCCGGTGCTGCTCGTTCACGAGCTCGTGGGCCCGGGCCGAGATGGCCGCCAGGACCTGCGCGGTCGTCGACTGGTCGCCGGATTCGGAGCTGGAGACCTCGTTCGGGTCGCGCTGCTTCAGCCCGGCGACCCGGATCATGAAAAACTCGTCGAGGTTGGAGCTGAAGATCGCCAGGAATTTCAGGCGTTCCAGGAGGGGCCGGCGCTTGTCCTGCGCCTCCTCGAGCACCCGGGCGTTGAACTCCAGCCAGCTCAACTCCCGGTTCAGGAACAACTCATTGTGCTGCATGCGAGGGACCATACAACTCCCGTTGATGTCGGTCGTCAACGGGATTAATTATATGTTAACAGAATCTTTGCACGGGAGCGAACGCCTTCCCTATTCCACCGTCAGGACGCAGTTCTGGGACCCGAACGGGTTGTCCACCCGGCGGGTGGCCTCGGGGTTGTCGATCCAGGCGCCGTCCGCCCGGAGCCGGTACTGGTAGTCCCCGGGCGGCAGTTCGAGCGTGACGTACCACTCGTCTGTTCCATTATGGTGGAGCGGGACCCCATCGGGGTTCCACTGGACGAAATCGCCCGCGATGCAGTAGACGCCCGCGTCTTCGGTCTGGCTGAACGCATCGCAGCACTTCCCCGGATCCCGCGCGCAGCCCGCCGACGCCAGGACGACGAACGCCGCCAGAAGTGCTTTCATCGCAGTCCTCACGATTGTCCAAGCTCCCGGAGCACGAACGAGGAGAGCAACAGCGTGAGCGTCGACCCGGACTTCTCCAGGTCCACGAGCGCGAGCCCCGCCTTCTTCAATTCAAACGAGCCTTTCGCGGCGCCGCAGACGGCGATGGAGACGGCCGCGGACAGCAGCGGTTCGTGCCCGACCAGCAGCGGCGCCTTCGCGGAGAGGCTGCGGATCTCGTCGAGCAGATGTCGCGCGGGCGTGCCGGGCAGAAGGGCATCGAGGGTCTTCGGCTTCCCCAGCCGCAGGACCTCCCCGACGATCTCGGCCGTCTGGACCGCGCGCGGAAGCGGGCTGGTGTAGAGCGCGTCGAAGCCCAGGTCCAGACGACGCAGCCCACGGGCCGCCCGCTCGGTCTTCTTGCGGCCCTCCGGCGTCAGCGGCCGTTCGGCTTCCGCGACCCCGGGCGTTCCGTGCGGCACCGCGACCCCGTGCCGGAAGAATCCCACGTTCATCGTACTTCTCCAACGATCAGCTGCCGGAGATCGGTCAACTCCGCGGAGATCCGAACGAACTTCTCGGAGAGCGCCTTCGACTCCGATTGGATCCTCGCGAGGAAGCTTTCCAAGGGCGTCGAGACCTTCCCGCGACGAAGCGCCTTGGACGCGAAGCGCTCGATGACGCAGCGATCCTGCCACTCCCCCGAGACCTCCTGGATCCGGTTCAGGAGTTTGACCACGCGGAGGAAGTCCGGAGGCTCGTAGGCCCACTCCAGCGTCTCGTGGGCGTAGCGGAGCCGCCTCACCTCGCGGCGGATCGCGTGGGCCTCCTCCGGGCTCGGGGCCCAGGCCCGTCCCGTGAAGAGGCTCATCAGCCGGGCGAAGTGCGGCGCCAGGTCCGGGGGAGAAGGCGCATCGAGGACCGGCTTCTGCCGAACCTCGCGGATGACCTTCTTCATGGCTTTGTCGATGCGCTCGATCTTCTTCGCGCTCAGCCAGCCCCCCACGCGGACGCGCTCCTTCTTCCGGAGCTTCCGGAGGTGCCGGCTGAGCGAGCGCCGCGCGGCCTTGTCCTCCTTCGTGCCGTCCTTCAGGAGTCCCAGCGCGATGTCCAGGTTTCGGAGCTGTCCGAGTCGTCGAAGGATGCGCGGCAGCCGGTCGCGGACGCCGGGCCAGTCCGCCGCATGCGTTGCCCAGAGCTCGCCCGCGGCCAGCAGGCGCCGCGCCGCCACGCGCGCATCGTGCACGGCCTCGACGTCCGAAGGATGGCGCCGCACCTTCCGGAGTTCGTCGCGGAGGCGCTCGGCGAGACGGTCCAGCGTCGCGTTGCGGCTGGAGCGCAACGTCTGACGGGGCTTCATGGGGCGGCCGGCGCTTCCTTCCGGACCTCGAAGATCAGCTCGCGGTCGAAGACTTTCCGGAAGAGGTCCGCCCGCCGCTCCGTCGCGTAGAGTTCGAGGTCGAGGTCCGAGTCGGACAGGAGACTGAGGGTCACGGCGGAGCCGTTGAGCTGGACGTCCATGGCTTTCACGAGCCCGGCGTGGCTGCGGTCGAGGCCGTCGCCGACCCGGAGGAGCGCCGCGAGCGACGAGACCCGGTGCCGCGCCTCCTTGGTGAGCTGGCCGAAGTCCTCATGGCGCAGCTTCGGGATCTTCCCGCGATGATAGCGGGCGGCGAGGCCGATGACCTGGATCTCCTCCCGGCTGAAGCCCTCGAGCGGTCCCTCGCGGATCAGGTAGTACGCGTGCTTGTGGTGCTTCTCGGCGCCGATCCAGTATCCCGCGTCGTGGAGCAGCGCCGCGTACTCGAGAAGCTCGCGGTCGCGCGGCTCCAGACCGTGGACCGGCAGCAGCGCGTCGAAAAGCAGGAGCGACAGACGCGCGACCTGACGGGCATGGCGGTCGAGCGCCCCCACGCGCCGTGCCAGGAACTCGACGCTGCGGCGGCGCGGGTCCGTGATCTCCTCCGAGCGGACCTCGAGCCTCGGCGCATTCCTCGACGCATAGTCGGCGACCACGCCCTCGCGGAGCGCCCGCTCGCAGGGGAAGAGCTCCTTGAGCCCCGCTTCCTCCATGAAGACGCGTACGACGAGCGAGCCGGGACCGATCGTGTCCGCCCGCTTCTCCCCCACCGGTTCCAGGTCCGCCAGCTCCTTGGGCGACGACTTCAGCAGGCGCTCGGAGAGTTCCTCGAGCTCCGAGAGCCGGATCGGGTGTCCCTCGTCGCGGACGTCCAGCAGCTCAGCCAGCGCCATGATGGATCCGCTGGTGCCCACCGCGGCGTCGGCGCCGGCCTTCGCGACCTCGCGGGCCACGGGCGCGATCATGGTGCGGATGTGGCGCTCCAGCGCCTGGATCGTCTTCGGACGCCGGCCCGGGAACTGCGTCGCCAGTCGCAGCACGCCGAGCTTCAGGCTTTTGACGTAGTTGACCTTGGTCCCTTCCCCGGTGACGATCTCGGCCGAGCCGCCGCCGATGTCGAGCACGGCGATCTTCTTCAGGGACGGCGAGAGGCCGTCGCGCACGCCGGCATAGATGAGGCGGCCTTCCTCCTCGCCCGACAGCACCCGCACCGCCAGCCGCGCCTCCTTGTTGGCGCGCAGCACGAACTCGGCGCGGTTCCGGGCGTCCCGCACGGGCGAGGTGGCGACCGTCAGGATCGCCTCGACCCCGTGGGCCTCCGAGACCGCGCGATAGCGCTTCAGGACCTCGATGGCGCGATCCAGCAGCTCGGGCGTGATCCCGCCCTTGGTGAAGGTGGATTCCCCGAGGCGGAGCATTTCCCGCTCGCGGTCGAGGACCTCGCGGGCCCCGGGGCCGTGGAGCCGCGAGATCACGAGATGGACACTGTTCGCGCCGATGTCGATTGCAGCGACTTTCATCGAGAGTTCGGTCGTCGATTCTAAGTTTACTCCGGGGCCGGAAGCTAGGGAATCGGCGTTAAGCGCGGACGAAGTGGATGTTAAGGATCGGTTAAGTCGCATGGCCCGGGAGCCGAGCCAGCGAGCGACCGCGGACCCGGACCACGGCCTCCCAGCCGCCTTCGCGACTCGGATAGGCCGCGAGGCTGCGGACCCTCATGCCTGCCACGCGGCGGGACAGGTGGTCCATGAGGTCGACGCCCTCGGGAATCGTCAGCACGACCCGGACGCCGCGCTCCACGATCCCCATGATCCTCGTGAAGGCGAGGAAGATGTCGGACTCCGTGATGATCCCGACGATCTTTTCCCCATGGAGGACCGGCAGGCCCGACACTTCATGGTCGAGCATCATTCGCGCTGCCCGCTCGAGGGGATCGTCCGGCGCCACCGTGTGGACGCGGCGGGTCATGATGTCGCCCAGCAGCGTCGCCGCGCGCCGGGCCGAGTTCTCCTGGAGGCCGAGGACGGCCTGCAGGTCCCCCATGGTCAGGATGCCGGTGAGCCGGTCGGATTCATCCTTCACCGGGATGCGGCGGATCTTTCGGGCCTGCATGAGTTCCATCGCGTCGATCGCGCGGGTGGAAGATGGCAGCGTCACGACAGGACTGGACATGAAGCTTCGGACGAACATGGAGCCTCCTGGGTTGATGTCGGGAGGCATTGAAGCAGGCGGACGTAAAGCCGGCGTGAAAAACGGGCGAACGCCCCGCGAAGGAGAGCGGGCTTAGTCGTTGCCCGTCGCCGCCAGCGCCACCTTCCGACGCGAGTGCAGCGCGACGGTCAGGAGCGTCGGCACCAGGAGGACGGCGAAGACGGTCGCCCAGCGGACGGCGCGCTCGGGCCAGGGCGCCGCGCCGGGGAGGAAGGCGCCCGCGGTGTAGATCGCGAGCGACGTCGCCAGCCCCGAGAAATACGACGTCGGAAGGCCCAGCGTCCAGGACTTGAACCACCAGACCTTTTCGGCCCGGAAACGGGCGAGGCCGAAGTGGGGGTTGCAGACGAACCAGAGGAAGTCCCAGAAGACGGCCAGCAGGCAGAAGAGGGAGAGCAGCTCCGATTCCTTCTCCCACGAGAAGCCCAGATAGAACATCGGCAGGTGGATGAAGAGGAGGATGAAAAGCAGCAGGAACACGTGATAGCCGGTGATGGGCTTGCCCGCCCAGCGCAGCACGCGGGGGCTGTCCCAACGCCAGGTGGGCAGCTTCGCGGCCCAGCCGTCCGGGCCTTCGATCTGGATCTCCAGCTGCGCCAGGACGAACGCGATCGCGAAGAAGTAGAGCCCGACAGGAATGGTCATCTCCAATACCTCCGGAAGCAGTCCCCAGTATATCGCTTGGAGTAGGGTGAACTTCAACGGTCCTTCACGAAATCGTCGCTCCCGTACTAGAATGGGGCGATTCGAACGGAGGCCTGATGCGTGCCGGAATGGGAGTGGGCGCGGCGCTGCTTCTCGCCGCGGCGGTCGGAATCCTGATGCAAGCGGGCCACGCGGCCGTACCGCAGGCCGGCGACGACGTGGCGGCGCTGAAGCAGGAAGTGGCGCGGCTCAAGGGCATGGTGCCGGACCAGGCGCACGCCATGAGCGACGTCGGCAACCACTTCACGAACCTCTGGTTCGCCGGCTCGAACGAGAACTGGCCGCTCGCCCAGTTCTTCTGCGACGAGACCCGCTCCCACCTGCGCTGGGCCGTGCGGATCATCCCCAAGCGCAAGGACGCCGAGGGCCGGGAGATCGACCTGCAGGGCATCCTGACGGGGCTGGAGACCAGCACCTTCAAGGACCTCGACGCCACCATCAAGGAGAAGGACAAGACGAAGTTCGCCGCGGCCTACAAGGCGCAGCTGGAGGGCTGCATGTCCTGCCACCGCGCCTCCAACAAACCGTACCTGAGACTCCATGTCCCCGAACGAGCGGACGCCGGCATCCTCGAGTTCCGCCCCGAGTGACGAAACGCGTCGCGGGAGCTATGCTTCACTCCCGATGAAGCCCAGCTTCGGGGAGGCGGCGAAGTTCTGGTTCCTCCTGGGCTGGATCAATTTCGGCGGCCCCGCCGGGCAGATCGCGCTGATGCACGACGAGCTCGTCGAGAAGCGCCGCTGGATCGATTCGCCGCGTTTCCTCCACGCGCTGAACTACTGCATGCTGCTGCCCGGCCCGGAGGCGATGCAGCTCGCGACCTACGTCGGCTGGCTGCTCCACGGGGTGCGCGGAGGAGTTCTCGCCGGCGTTCTCTTCATCCTGCCCGGCGCGCTGCTCATGCTCGGGCTTTCCTTCGTCTATTCGAACTGGGGCGAGGTCTCCTGGATCCGCGGGATCTTCTACGGCCTGGGCCCCGCGGTCATCGCGGTCGTCGCGTCCGCGGTCTTCCGGATCGCGCGAAAAAACCTTCGGCACCCGGCGCTCGTCACGCTGGCCGTCCTGGCCTTCGTCGCCATCTTCTTTTTTCAGGCCCCCTTCCCTGCGGTGGTTCTCGGGGCGGGCCTCGTCGGCTTCGTCGGCCAGCGCTTCCGCCCGGCGTGGTTCCGATCGTCTGGCCACGCGAGCGACAGCGCCGCGGCGGCGGCCGTCCACGCGCCCCACACGCAACCGTCCGCGATGCGGACCCTCCGCGTCGTCCTCACCCACGTCGCCCTTTGGGCCGCCCCCATCGTCGCGCTGGGACTCACGCGCGGATGGCGCGACCCCTTCGTGACGCTCTCGCTCTTCTTCTCCGCCGCCGCGATGGTGACCTTCGGCGGGGCCTACGCGGTCCTGAGCTACGTCGCCCAGGCCGCCGTGTCGAAGTACGGCTGGATCGGACCGCACGACATGACGGTCGGGATGGGCCTCGCGGAATCCACGCCCGGGCCGCTGATCCTCGTGCTCCAGTTCGTGGGTTATCTGGCCGGCTGGAACCATCCGCCGCTCGGCTGGTCGCCGCTGGGCTCGGCGCTGATGACGACCTTCCTCACGCTCTGGATGACCTTCGTGCCCTGCTTCCTCTGGATCCTCGCGGGCGCGCCGTACGTCGAGCGGCTTCGGGGACGGCCGGCCTTGGACGGCGCCCTCACGGCCCTGACGGCCGCGGTTGTGGGCGTCATCCTCAACCTCGCCGTCTGGCTGGCGCTGCGCGTGCTGTTCCGCGTCGTGAGCGTCCACCAGGTGGGCCCGCTCACGCTCAACGTTCCATCGTGGTCGACCCTCGACGTCTTCGCGCTCGTGCTGGCGCTCGTGGGGCTCGTGGCCCTGACGCGCTTCAAGGTCCACCTGATCCCCGTGCTGCTGATCTCGGGCGCCGCCGGCCTCGTCGCGGTCCTCATCCGGTCCTAGAATTCTCACGTGTTGGCCACAGAGCCCGCGGAGCCCTCGGAGAGGAAACTGCCTGTGGGCTCGGAGGGCTCTGTGGCCAATCCGTTTCGTAGTCAAAGGCGTCGCCGGCTGCTAGGCTAGCGCCCGGAATGGCGCCGCTCGAAATCCTCGGACTCCTTGCCTCCGCGGCGGCCGCGGGTGTCATCAACGCGGTCGCGGGCGGCGGGACGATGCTCACCTTTCCCACGCTGCTGCTCTTCGGCAGCGCCTACAAGGTTGCGAACGCCACCAGCAGCACCGCGCTCTTCCTCGGCACCGCCGGGGGCATCTTCGGGTACCGCCGCCAGCTCGCGGCGGTCAAGCCCTGGCTGATCCGCTTCGTCCCCGTGAGCATCCTCGGCGGCGCCACGGGCAGCTGGCTCCTGACCTATACAAGCGACAAGGCCTTCGCTCGCATCGTGCCGTTCCTCCTTCTCTTCGCGACGATCCTCTTTCTCTCTCAGGGACTTCTCCGGCGACTTGCCGGGTCGAGAAATGCCGCTCCCAGCGCCGCGGCCATCTGGGGCGGCATCCTGTTCCAGCTGGGCGTCGCCTTCTACGGCGGCTACTTCGGCGCCGGTATCGGGATCCTGATGCTCGCGTCGCTCGGGCTCATCGGCCTCAGCGACATCCACGAGATGAACGCGCTCAAGACGGTGCTGGCGTCGCTCATCAACCTCGTCGCCACGGTCGTCTTCCTCTTCCATCGCCTCATCGACTGGCCCCGCGCCGGCATCATGACGCTGGGCGCGCTCGTCGGGTACTTCGTCGGCTCGCACTTCTCCCAGCGGATCCCGCAGGCCTGGGTCCGCCGGATCATCACCGTGGTCGGCTTCGTCCTCTCGGGGGTCACCTTCTACAAGGCGTTCCTCCAGTAGATCCGGCCACCCGCGTTCGAATGCCCGGTCGGATTCGGACGTTTTCAGGATAGACAGACCGCGCGTATGAAACGCCAGGCATCCCCCCGCCGGAGCAGATTCCTTCGGCTGAAAACCGCCGAAGGAATCCGGAAGAGGACCTTGCCCCGGCCGGTCGCGCAGGACGCCCAACGGCAACCCCGGGATTCGCGGAAGCTTCTCCGGAACTCGCTCGGGGATCGCTGGAAATCCTTCCGCAAGCGCGTCCGCCGCGGACTCCCCCGCCGTGCGAGCCGAAACGAGATCGACGACGCCGTCCACGACCTCCGCACCTCCGCTCGCCGCCTGCTCTCCGTTCTGGAGTCCATCGAAGCCGTCGAGGACGGCAACGCCGTTCGGCGCCTGTCGAAGCGCGTCAAGCGCATCCTCGATCGGATGAGCGTTCCGCGCGACCTCTCCGTTGAGCAGGCGACCCTCTCGCGGGTGGCCGGCCATCCCAAGACCCTGCGGCGCTTCGAGCGCGAGCTCGACCGCGACTACCGAAAGGCGCTGCAGCGGTCGCAGCGAATCCTGGAGCGCGTCGGGCTCGGCGGGCTCCGGAGGGACAAGAAGCGGATCGCCCGACGCCTCCGCCGCGTCCAGGCGGGGGAGAAGTCCGTCCGGAAGGATCTGCGGGGCGCCGCCCGCGCGGCCTTCGACCGCGTCCGCACGCTGCGGGCCTCGGTCAATCCGAACGAGGTGCGGACGCTCCACAAGATGCGCATCGCCCTGAAGAACTTCCGATACCTCATGGAGGCGATGGCGCCGCTCGTGCCGGGGGCGACCGCGGCGGCGCTCGAATCCCTGCATGCGCTGCAGACCACCCTGGGAGACCTGCACGACCTCGAGGTCCTCTCGGGCGCGCTGTCGGGTCATCTGACCACCGGCTCGCCGGCGACGCCCGGAGATCTGTCCCCCGTGCTCCTGAATCTGGAGAGCGAGCACAGCGGCATGCTCCGTTCCTTCCTCAAATCCGTCGACCCGATCCTGGACTCCTGGGACCGCCTCCTGTCGACCTCCTGAACGCCATGACCGACTATCTGAGCCTGCCCCTCGGGGACCGCGCGCCGGACGTGGTCGCCGCCGTCATCGAAAACCCGTCGAGGACCCGCAACAAGATCGAGTACGACGAACGACTGCAGGTCTTCCGCCTGGACCGGACGCTGCTCTCCCCCGTGGTCTATCCGGTCGAGTACGGCTTCTTCCCGTCGACGCGGGGCGGGGACGGCGACGCCCTGGACGTGATGGTGCTGGCCGCCGAACCCCTCTTTCCCGGCTGCGTGCTCGACGTCCGTCCCGTGGCCTGTCTGGAACTCCACGACCAGGCCGGCGAGGACACCAAGGTCCTGGCGGTCGTCGCGGACGATCCCCGATTCGAAGCCATCCAGGACCTGGATACGGTCCCGGCGTCGAAGCGCCGGGAGATCGAGGAGTTTTACAAGACCTACGCGGTGCTCGAGGGCAAGAAGAAGCGGCTGCGCGGCTGGAGGAAACGGGCCGAGTCGCTGCACCTCCTCCGCCTGGCGGCCAACCGCTTCCTCGAAGGGTGACGGGGCCGCGTCAGGCCTTCTTCGCCGGCTTCGACTTCAGCAGCTCGATCTTCTGCCGCGCTTCGACGGAGGCGGGCAGGCCCGCGAAGGACTTCTCGAGAGCCTGGAAAGCCTTGAGGGCGTCCGCGATCTCGCCCGCGGCCTCCAGGGTCTCCGCCTCCTTGAAGTGCTCCCAAGAGAGCTCCGAGATCTTCTGGAGCTTCTCGCGCGCCTGGGGCACGAGCTCCTCCGAGTCGCGGTCGGGCACGACGTTCTCGAAGTGCTGGTAGGCGCGCGCGTAGTCGTCCTTCGCGAGGGCCTCCGAGCCCAGCTTGTACTCCTCCTTGTTGCTCTTCGAGCTCGGCCGCTCGCCGCGGACGCTCCGCGGGAAGAAGATGCGATCCTTCTGCATCATGAGGATGCAGCAGTACACGGCGGTGGCGGCGACGTCGTCGTCCTGGAGCGCGACCACGCCGTCCGCGGTCTGGGTCGCGGTAAGCTTGTCGATCCACTCGTCGGCGAACTTGCGGTACTGGTCGGGGCCCATGCGGTGACTTGCGGCCGCGACGCTGAAGTAGTGATAGGGCGCGAAGCCGTGGACGCCCTGCTCGATGTTCTTGTAGCGCTGCTCGAGGCCCTTCGTGAACTTCGAGTAGAAGGGATGGGTCACGCGACCCGTCGCCTGCAGGCCCAGCAGCGCGTAGGACGCGCGCGCCATCGCGGCGTCGCCGACCTGGTTGTCGGTGCCGTAGCGGATCCCCTGCCCGTCCGAGATCGACTCGAGGCACTTCTGGGTCCGCTCGACGATGGGACCGGGGTTGATGCCGAGCGTCCTCAGCTCCATGAAGGCGCCGAACATCATCGTGTTAATCATGCCGAGGTCCTGGCCGCCGCCCTTCTTGTTGTAGTTGTCCTCGGCCCACATGCGCAGGTGGTGGCACCAGCCGCCCGTCTTCTCCTGCTGCTCCTCGGCCATCTTGAGGCCGTCCCGGAACGCCTTCTCGATCTGCGGCGTCATGCCGTACTTGAGCGAGTACTCGGCGAGGAAGAAGAAGCACATGCCGAGGTACCAGTTGCGGTTGAAGCCGGTGTTGGTGATGGCCTCGCAGCAGTGGCGGACGCACTTCTCCAGGTCCTTCGCGGAGCCTTCGCCGTCCATCATGAACGCGAATCCGGACATCATGTAGCCGGGCGTCATCGAGCCGATGACGCGCTTGGTCTTGGGGTTCTCGAAGTTGGCCTTGATGTAGGCCATGGACTTGGCGAGCGCCGCGCTGCACTTCTTGCACTTCCGGTAGTCCGGGTTATGGACCGGCGCCCCTTGAGGTTCGGCGGCGCCGCCCAGGGTGCCCAGCAAGCCCAGCGCCAGGATCGCGATCAACCCGCTCCGCATGGTCCGGCCCTCCAACGCGACTATCCCTGCGACCCGAGGAACTCCTTCCAGAGGGTATCCAGGTCCGAGCCCGTCCATTCCTTGAACAGCTCGTCCTTGTAGCCGCCGCTCCGCATCACCTCGTTCAGCTTGCGGACGATCTCCTTGTCCTTCGCCTTCTCGATCCAGGCCAGGAAGGTCGCCGAGGTCTTGTACCCGTCCTTGTAGCTCGCCTTGGCACTGATCTTCGGGGGCGACGGCTTGGGCTCGTACTTGAAGTAACGGACGTAGTCCGCGATTCCCTCCGTGATCCAGCCGACGCCTTTCGGATAGGACTGCACGACGTGGCAGAGCTCGTGGATCACCATGCCGAAGTCGTCGGGGTGCTTGCGGATCCAGTCGGCGACGACGGTGATCTTCGCGCCGCTTGTATAGGCGATGCCCTTCTTCTCGTCCTTGAAGACGAGGCGGACCTCGCGGGGCGGCGTGAAGTCCTTGCTCGCGAGGGTTTCGGAGAGGACGGGATACCACTTCTCGCAGAGCGCGCGGGCCTTCTCGGCCCATTCTTTGACGTCGGGGACGTCGCTGTAATCGACCGTGATGGTCGATTGGGCCAGCAGCGAGACGACGACGGTGCCCAGGATTCCCATACGGCCTCCGCTCCAACGATTAGACACCGCAGGCGGCAACCTGCAGCCCGCAACCCGCAACCCGGGCGGAAGGGTCGCCCCACCCTTCCCTCCCCACGGGGGGAGGCGTCAGCTCCCCTCCCCCCGGGAGGGGGAAAGGGGGCGGGGACTATTCTTCCCGGGCTGCGGGCTGCAGGTTGCGGGCTACGGGATCAGGACCGCTTTGCCCACTCCCGCGTTGCCCGACGTCAACGCGCCGAACGCCTCGCCGAACTCCGAGAGGCGGTAGCGGTGGGTGATAACGGGACGCGGGTCCAGTTTCCCTTCGTTGAGGAGGCGCTGCATGGTCCCCCAGGTGCGGAACATGTGGCGTCCCACGACGCCCAGGATGCGCCGGCCCGGAAGGATGAGGTCGTTCGACCAGTCGACCTGCACCGGCTGCTTGGGCAGGCCGAACGCGATCAAGGTCCCGCCCTTGCGGAGCGAGCGCAGCGCGGTCGTGATGGCCGACGGGCTGCCCGACATGTCGAACGCCGCGTCCGCGCCGGCGCCGCCCGCCTGCTTCGCGATCAGCGGCGCGAGGTCCGGCAGCGACCCGTCGAAGAGCTCGTCCGCGCCGAGCGACTTCGCCATCGCCAGGCGCTCGCGGTTGACGTCGACGGCGAACACCGACGCGGCGCCCATCGCGCGGGCCGCCATGACGGCGAAGAGGCCCGTGGGGCCGCAGCCGTAGACGACGACCTTCTTGTCCTGTACGTCCGCCTCGGAGGCGGCGTGGACCGCGTTGCCGAGCGGCTCGAGGATCGAGGCCACCTCGGCGGGCGTGCCGGGAGCGTTCTTCCACGCGCAGATCGCCGGCACCGAGAGATACTCCGCGAAGGTTCCCTGGCGGTGGACGCCCAGGATCTGGAGACGGTCGCAGATGTGCATCCGGTCGTCGCGGCACTGGGCGCAGACCCCGCAGGGCAGGTGGCTCTCGACGGAGACAAACTCGCCGGTCCTGAAGCTCGTGACGTCGCGGCCCACCTCGACGATCTCGCCCGCCACCTCGTGGCCCAGGACGAGCGGCGGCCGCACGGTGCTGCGGGCCCAGTCGTTCC
>Ga0310813_10001360_pt1 | contig 14763 bp, 9 predicted proteins | sample YN3metagenome_FD_203086 | JGI IMG/M metagenome (GOLD analysis project Ga0310813, IMG submission 203086) | Soil microbial communities from experimental microcosm in Duke University, North Carolina, United States - YN3 | ecosystem: Engineered > Artificial ecosystem > Soil microcosm > Unclassified ...
CGTTCATCGCGCATTTTTTACGGCGGCAAATTTTTCTCCTATCCGCTCAAGCCAGTTGAAGCGCTGCTGAAGCTTGGCGTTTTTAAATCGATTTTGTGCGTTCTTTCATGGGTGAAAGCGCGTCTGTTTCCGATCCGAAACCCGAGGAATTTTGAAGAATGGGTTAGCAATCAATTCGGCAAACGACTCTTCAACACGTTTTTCAAGAGCTACACCGAAAAAGTATGGGGAATGAGCTGCAAGGAAATTTCCGCCGATTGGGCAGCGCAACGGATTAAAGGCCTCTCGTTAGGCAGCGCAATCAAGAACGCGCTTGTCCCGCAGCGTTACAACGGCGACCGGAGCAAAGTCATCAAGACGCTGATTAATTCTTTCCGTTATCCGCGACGAGGCCCGGGAATGATGTGGGAAGCGTGTGCCGAAAAGATGACGGCGCTGGGCGGCAAATTGGAGATGGGCTGCAGAGTGATGCGATGTTCGTACGACGATTTGTCAGGCCAATGGAAAGTGGAATACAAGAACGGCAACGGAGATTGCCAAATAATTCAGGCCGAACACGTGATCTCATCCGCGCCGATGCGGGAGCTGATCTGCGGTTTGTCACCGGCCGTGAGCGAAGGAACGAAGCGCGCGGCTGAGAGCCTCAAGTATCGCGATTTCCTCACCGTCATGCTGATCTTAAAAGATCGAGAGAGGTTCGATGACAATTGGATCTACATTCACGATCCGAGCGTCAAAGTCGGCCGTGTTCAGAATTTTAGATCGTGGTCGCCCGAAATGGTACCTGAGGCGGACAAGGTTTGTTACGGCCTGGAGTATTTCTGTTTTGAACACGACGGCCTCTGGGACTCGACCGACAAAGATTTGATCGAACTCGCAAAACGCGAACTAATTCAGATCGGCTTGGCGAAGGAAGGCGATTTCGTCGATGGCTGCGTCGTTCGGCAGAAAAAGGCGTACCCCGTTTACGACGACGATTACGCACGGCATGTCGCCATCATTCGTCAGGAACTGGACACGCGATATCCAAACCTGCACCTGGTTGGCCGTAACGGAATGCATAAATATAACAACCAGGATCACGCCATGATGACAGCGATGTTGTGTGCCGAGAACATTCTCGCCGACACAAAGCTTTACGATCTCTGGCAGGTGAACAGCGACGCCGAATATCACGAAGCCGGGTCCGCTGCAGCGGTAAAAGCGGACGGCAGCGCGTTACGGCTCGTTCCTACTCGTGTTGTCACGGCACCTGAACTCGCCCCGGAAGTTTAACGCACGCGGCTCTCGCGAATTTTTCAACTGTCGGACATGAGCCCCCGCACAGTGAAACGCCATTTCGCCGGGACGCCGAAACCAGCACGCGAGACGCGTGTGCTATCCGTTTTCGAATTCTTCTACGGGCGGGCACGAACAGAATAGATTTCTATCGCCGTAGACGTTGTCAATGCGGGCAACTGCAGGCCAGAATTTGTGGTCGCGGGTCCACGGCGCGGGGAAAGCTGCCTGTTGGCGCGAATAAGCACGGTCCCAGTTGTCAGACGCGATTTGTCGGGCGGTGTGCGGCGCGTTCTTGAGCAAATTGCTTTTCCGGTCCTGTTTTCCGTCGGCGATCGCTTGCATCTCGCCGTGAATGGAAATCATCGCATCGCAGAAACGATCAAGTTCATGCTTCGGTTCGCTCTCGGTTGGCTCGATCATCATCGTGCCCCCAACCGGCCACGAAACGGTTGGCGCGTGAAAGCCGTAATCCATCAAACGCTTTGCCACATCTTCGACTTCAATGCCCGCGCTCCTCCACTGCCGCAGGTCAATAATGCATTCGTGTGCGACCAGACCATGCTTGCCCTTGAAAAGAATTGGAAAGTACGGATCGAGTCGTTTAGCGATATAGTTGGCGTTGAGAATTGCCACCTCGCTCGCGCGTTTCAAACCTGCGGGTCCCATCATGCGAATGTACATCCACGTGATGGTCAGAATACTGGCGCTGCCCCAGGGCGCTGCGGCGACTGGACCGACACCATCGTCCATTGCCGATTGCCGGTTGCAGGGTAAAAAACGTGTCGGCAGAAATTTCGCCAGATGTTTGGCTACACCGATTGGCCCCACGCCGGGGCCGCCGCCGCCGTGCGGGATGCAAAACGTCTTGTGCAAATTCAAATGACAAACATCGGCGCCGTAATCGCCGGGGCGACAAAGACCGACCTGCGCATTCAAGTTTGCGCCATCCATATAAACCTGGCCGCCATGGGCGTGAACGATGTTGCAGATTTCGCGAATCGTCGACTCGAACACGCCGTGCGTTGACGGATAAGTCACCATGAGCGCCGCGAGATCGCGTGCGTGTTCGTCTGCTTTGGCGCGAAGGTCTGCGAGATCGATGTCCCCATCTTTTAAGCACGCAACCGACACAACCTTGAATCCTGCCATTATCGCACTGGCCGGATTCGTGCCGTGCGCCGATGTCGGAATGAGGCAAACATTTCGATGCGCTTCGCCACGCGATGCATGATATTCGCGAATGGCCAACAGGCCTGCGAATTCGCCCTGCGAGCCGGCATTGGGTTGCAATGAAACCGCTGCGAATCCAGTGATTTCTGCAAGCCAGTCTTCCAGTTGCTGGAAAATTTCCGTGTAGCCTGCCGCCTGTCCGGCAGGAGCAAACGGGTGCAATTTAGAAATCTCGGGCCATGAAATAGGGAACATTTCCGCGGTAGCGTTGAGCTTCATCGTGCACGAGCCAAGTGGAATCATTGACGTGGTGAGCGATAAATCGCGTGATTCCAGCTTTTTCAAATACCGCAGCATCTCGGTTTCAGTGTCATGCGTGTTGAAGATCGGATGCGTGAGATACGCGGAAGTGCGGATCGCGGATTGCGGAATGCAGATTGGCGGCTCGCCAATATTGTCATCGTCAAGATCGCGGACGTTCGTGCCGCGGAAAATCGACATCAGCAGCTCGACATCCCGTGGCGTTGTCGTCTCGTCGAAAGAAATTCCCACGGCGCGTGGGCCAAGTCCTCGCAGGTTGCAACCCGTTTTGGCTGCGTGCTCCAAAATCACTTCGCTCGATTCCACTTCAACCCGAAGCGTGTCGAAGAAACTCGCGTGCGTGACTGTGCAGCCAAGCGCGCGCAGACCATCCGCAAGTCGACTGGTTAGCCGGTGAATACGCTCGGCGATCGCGCGCAATCCTTTGGGGCCGTGATAGACCGCGTACATCGATGCAATAACGGCCAGGAGAACCTCTGCGGTGCAGATATTGCTAGTCGCTTTGTCGCGGCGGATGTGTTGTTCGCGCGTTTGCAAAGCGAGGCGATATGCAGATCGCCCTTCAGCGTCGTGCGAAACTCCCACCAGCCGGCCAGGCATGTGACGTTTGAATTCATCGCGCGTGGCGAGATACGCCGCGTGAGGTCCCCCAAATCCGAGCGGTACTCCGAAACGCTGCGTGTTGCCGACCGCAACATCGGCACCGAAGTCGCCAGGGGGTTTGAGTAAGGTCAATGCAAGAATGTCTGCCGCGACCACCACTAGCGCACCGGCACCGTGCGCGTTCCGGACGAACTCGGTATAATCGTAGATCGCGCCGTCCGTCGCGGGATATTGAACAAGCGCGCCGAAAATTGTGCTGTCGAATTTTAATCGCGAGTAATCGCCGATCTTGATTTCAATCCCGAGCGGCTTCGCGCGCGTTTGAACGACGGCAATGGTTTGGGGATGGCAATCAGCGTCAACAAAGAACGTTTGCCGATTCGAAACGACGGCGTGACAAAGAGCCATCGCTTCAGCAGCAGCCGTTGCTTCGTCCAGCATCGAAGCGTTAGCAATGTCGAGAGCAGTCAAATCTATGATCATCTGCTGGAAATTCAGCAGCGCTTCGAGTCGCCCCTGCGCGATTTCGGCCTGGTAAGGCGTGTAAGCGGTGTACCAGCCAGGATTCTCAAGTATATTTCGCTGAATGACTGGCGGCGTGATGCAGTCGTAGTAGCCCGCCCCGATGAACGAACGCACCATTTTGTTCCTCTGTGCAATCGTCCTTAGCTCAGCCAGCGCTTCGCCTTCCGATTTTGCTTCGGGCAAATTCAGCTGCGGCCCGAGACGAATGTCCTTCGGAACCGTGGCGTCGATGAGCGCACCGAGGCTATCGAAACCCACGTCGCGCAACATGGCGCGCACTTCCTCCTCGTTCGGCCCAATATGTCTGCGCGCAAACGAATCAATATCGAAAACTGGTTCGCGCGTTTGCATCGGAACAGACTACGGAACGCGACACGTGCTTCAACTTCCGAGCGCTGCTTGCGCAGCGGCTAATCGTGCGATTGGTATCCGGAAAGGACTGCAACTGACGTACTCGAGACCTAGCCGATGACAGAATTTCACACTGTTTGGTTCGCCGCCGTGCTCGCCGCAAATTCCCAGTTTGATGTCAGGCCGCGTTTTCCGGCCAAGGTCGCGAGTAATTTCCATCAAACGTCCAACACCCTTCTGATCGATTGTTGCGAATGGATTCGAAGCGACGATGTCGAGTTCCGCGTACGCCGGAAGGAAACTGCCCGAGTCGTCGCGACTCATTCCCAGTGTGGTCTGTGTCAGATCATTGGTTCCGAAGCTGAAGAACTCAGCGTCGCGCGCGATCTGGTCGGCTAGCAACGCGGCGCGCGGGATTTCGATCATGGTTCCAACGAGATATTTGAATCTTGTTCCTCGTTCTTTGGCCACCTCGTCCGCCACACGCCGCACAATGTCGATTTGCAGCCTTAGCTCGCGCGGGAATCCCACCAAGGGAATCATGATTTCGGGGTGGACCTTGACGCCTTTCGCTTGCACTTCAGCGGCGGCTTCAAAGATCGCGCGTGCCTGCATTTCAGAAATCTCGGGAAACGTGATCCCTAGCCTGCAACCGCGATGACCGAGCATCGGATTGAATTCGTGCAATTCGTGAACGCGCCGGGAAATTTGGTCAACAGGCAGTCCGAGCTTATTCGCTAGTTCGTTTTGCTGCGCGTGGTCCGCGGGCAGAAATTCGTGCAACGGCGGATCGAGAAAGCGAATGGTTGCAGGCAAACCATTTAGCGCAGTAAAGATACCGATGAAATCGTCGCGCTGATACGGAAGCAGTTTCGCCAAAGCTCGCGCACGGTCATGCTTTGTTCCGGCCAGAATCATTTCCCGCATCGCGTCGATGCGGTCGCCTTCGAAAAACATGTGTTCGGTGCGACAGAGCCCAATCCCCTCGGCGCCAAATGCGACAGCGTTTTCGACCTGCTCGGGCGTATCCGCATTTGCACGCACGCCGAGGCTGCGGAATTCATCCGCCCACTTCATCAATTTCGCGTATTCCTGATAGGTGAGGCTCTTCTTTGGATCGAGCGTACGATCGACGAGCACCTGCACGATCTCCGAGGGCGCCGTGGCGACTTCCCCTGCAAAAACTTCGCCGGCCGTTCCATCGATGGAAATGTAATCACCCCGATTCAATGTTGTGCCATTGGCAGCCAAGGTGCCTTTTTGGTAATCGATTTGAAGCCCGGTCGCGCCACATACACATACTTTGCCCATTTGACGAGCAACGAGAGCCGCATGCGAAGACACACCGCCGCGCGATGTGAGAATCCCCTCGGCTGCGATCATGCCGCGCAGGTCTTCGGGCGAGGTTTCGATCCGGGCGAGCACAACTTTCTCGCCGCGATCGGCCCGAGCCACAGCTTCTTCTGCGCTGAATACCACGTGGCCGCACGCGGCTCCCGGTCCAGCGGCCAGACCGGTTCCAATCTTCTTCGCGTTCAGCGCTGCTTCGCGATCGAAAACTGGCGCGAGAAGGTGCGAGAGCGAATCGGCGGGGACACGACGCACCGCGTCCTCTTTCGTTATCAATTTTTCGCCAACCATGTCGACGGCGATGCGGACTGCCGCATGCCCGGTGCGCTTTCCATTCCGAGTTTGCAAAATGTAGAGGCGATTATCTTCGACCGTGAATTCGAGGTCCTGCATGTCCTTGAAGTGCCTCTCAAGAGTCGCCCGAACTTTCATTAATTCGCCGTGCGCCGCGGGCATTTCTTTTGCCAGGTCGGCGATTGGATGCGGCGTGCGCACGCCAGCAACCACGTCTTCGCCTTGTGCATTGATGAGGTATTCACCGTAGAAAACCTTCTCGCCCGTGGCCGGGTCGCGAGTGAATGCAACTCCCGTTGCGCTGGTTTTACCCATATTTCCGAACACCATCGTCTGGACGTTTACCGCTGTTCCCCACTCGTGCGGAATGCCGTACTTCCGCCGATAAACGATCGCGCGATCGTTCATCCAAGAGCCGAATACGGCGCCGATTGCGCCCCAAAGTTGTTCGTTCGGATCCTGCGGAAAAGATTTTCCGGCCCGGTCGTCAATCAAAGCCTTGAACCGCTGTACAAGCTCTTTGAGATCGGCGACGGTCAGTCGCACATCAGGAAAGTCGTGTTTGCCGTAACGCTCGTCCTTCAAGCGTTCAATTGCTGCTTCGAACGGCTCGTGGTTTTCGCCCGGTCGTTTTTGCACGCTCATTACCACGTCGCCATACATCTGAAGGAATCGTCGGTAAGAATCCCAGGCAAACCGCGCGTTTTTCGTTTTTTTCGCCACGATCTCGACCACCTCATCGTTCATGCCGAGATTCAGAATCGTATCCATCATTCCTGGCATGGAGTCGCGAGCACCGGAGCGCACTGACACAAGCAGAGGCTGTTCCTGGTCGCCGAATCGTTTGCCGATCGACTTTTCGATTTTGGCTGTAGCCGTCGCGACTTGTCCCTGCAATTCCTTGGGATAGGAGCGATTGTGATCGTAAAAATAACTGCAAACCTCTGTAGTAATGGTGAATCCCGGCGGCACCGGCAGACCTATCCGAGTCATTTCGTGCAGATTCGCGCCTTTGCCACCCAATAGCGCTTTCATCGTGCCTCTTCCGTCAGCGTGGCTATCGCCGAAGTAGTAAACGTAACGTCGTGCGCGGGTCCTACTTCGGTCGGCGACTTTGCGCGCCCTGAACGCCGTCGGCTTGCGTGTGCGTTGAAGTTGTTTTCGAAGATCAGATTTTCGTTTTCTGGCCATATTTGCAGCGGCAGCTGCCGCTAAAATGACGAAGCGCCAAACTAAATTCACGCGTCGCGATGTCAACGATGCGAAAGAAGTGGATCGCGTGACGCTAATATCAGCCGTCGAACCCACCGCCCTTAGTGCAAACGCGTTGAGGGCAACGCGTTCCAGTCTTGGGCAGCGGTTAAGCCGGCGCAGTTTCGCCGTTGGTAAGAACTTCGGCAATTATCGCCGTAAATTCATCAACGCCCGTGCTGGGCACGATGATGCTGTTGCGGCGGCCGTGAGCTTCCTCTGTGATACGCAAGAACCTGCCGCGCTCATTTTCCCTGAGCTCGACATAAAAGTGCTTGCGCTCAATCTGCAGTTCTTTCGCCTCGATGATGTTGTCCATTTTGCCTTGCGCGCGCGAGTTTAGGCAGCCGAACTGTGCAATGGAAGAAAAATCCGCACTCTTTTAAGGGAATTTATTACCGGGCGCTGCCGGGGAAGGGGCGGTAATTGACGGCTCCTGAGCTTTCCCGCCACGCGCGGAAGTTGCCGTGCCGGCCACTCAATCTACACTCTCGTGCGCATTTGATCCTGCGCCGTCGACCATGCCCCGTTCCATCGATCCCGGTTCATATCGATCGCCCGATCGGCAGCGACCCGCCGTTCCGCTGACGATCGAAACCGAGGCCCAAAGCCATGATCCATACGCTGCGTTCCGCTTCGGAGATTTCTCTCTGTTTACCGCCGGCAACCTACTGTCGATTACAGGGCGCTTGATGCTCGCGATTGCGGTCGAGTGGGAGATTTATGCCCGGACCCACTCTGCGACTGCGCTGGGGCTTGTTGGCTTGGCAATTGCCGTCCCAGTGGTTACTCTTTCGCTGCCAGCAGGCCACTTAGCGGATCGATTCAGTCGCAAGCACATCATCCTTTGGTCGCAGGTGTTTAGCGCGCTTATGTCGCTGGCCCTTGCTTTGGTTTCATGGAAACATCTTTCCATTCCCCAAATTGCGCCGTTGCGTGAGGGCAATCGCGTCTTGGCGACCATTGCGGCGGTATTCGAGCGTCATCATCCAATATTTCAGTTCAACGACGCGTCAGTCCCGCTGATTTATCTGCTTCTTTTCGTGGGGGCGTCGGCGCGCACATTCAGTTGGGCTGCTCGCAGCGCGTTCTTTCCAACGTTGGTTCCGCGTGACGCATTCGCGAACGCGGTCACCTGGAATAATAGCATTTTCCAAATCGGATCTGTGGTTGGTCCGGCTTTGAGCGGGTTCTTAGTCGCGTACGTTGGATTTTCATTCGTCTATCTGCTGGATGCCGTCTGCTCGCTTTCGTTCTTCCTGCTAGTCCTGCTGATTCGCCGCAGCACGCAAAAAAGAGACCAGAGCGACACGAGCACGTGGAAGAGTCTCATGGTCGGGCTGCGATTTGTGTTTAGCAGAAAGGTAATCCTCGCCACGATTACGCTCGACCTGTTTGCCGTCCTGCTGGGCGGCGCAACGGCGTTGATGCCGATCTTTGCGGACCAAATTCTTCACTGCGGTCCAGTGGGTCTTGGCTGGATGCGTGCGACGCCTGCCATCGGCGCTTTTATAATGGCGATGGTCATTGCGCATTTGCCGCCCATGAAACATGCCGGCAAGGCATTGCTGTGGTCCGTGACCGGCTTCGGAGCTGCGACGATCCTGTTCGGGTTGTCGAAAGTATTCTGGTTATCGCTAGGCGTGCTCTTCCTGATCGGAGCGTTCGACAGCGTGAGCGTGATTATTCGCGGCTCGATTGTGCAACTGGTTACGCCGGATGAAATGCGCGGTCGCGTGTCATCGGTGAACAACATTTTCATCGGCACTTCGAACGAGTTCGGCGCATTGGAATCGGGATTGACGGCGGCGCTGTTTGGGCCGGTCATTTCTGTCCTTGCAGGAGGGATCGGCACGATCCTTGTCGTGCTGGGCGTTGGATTGCGGTGGCCGGAGACGCGAAAGATCGGCGCGCTGGATCGAACTCTGCGATGACGCCGCCAGTGTACGGCGCCTGTGAACCACCGCGGCAAGGCGTCTGTCACAACAGCCTCACAAAAGTTGGCGTGACTAAAATGTTCCGTGCAACGAGATCGTTCCGTACGGTGCGCCGCCATTCTGGTGGTAGCGTACTTCAGCGCGATAGAAGTCGAAATCCCGATATGGCTGATAGCCAACCTCGCCGGTCAACGTGACAATCGGCGAAATCTTCCAGTCAAAACCGGCGCCGGTCCGAATCTCGCTATATGTTACCACTGCGTGGTTGAGGCGGGGAATTCCATGCGAATCGCCAAAGGCGTCGTCGGTCCGGAAAGTCGCCTCGGTAATGGTGGCTCCCGCATAGAGTGATACATTGCGACTCAGCTCATACTGCAGACGCGGCGTTGGCAGTACAGCATCCAGCAACCACTGTGGGCCTAATTTCCACCGAAGACCCACGGCAGGAATGACAGGATACTTCCGTTCCACATCGACGCTTACGCCGAGGATAAGCTGCAGATTAGGACTGAAAATGTACGTGCCGCCGATGACAAAAGGCATGTTGAAATTATCCCAAAACAAGTGACCCAATCCTGAATTGTACAGGCCAGGCTGAGTTTCCGCTCTGATGAGAATGGAATCCGATAATTGCGTATCGATTCCGATGACCGTGCTGAAGGATTGCAATGTGTTGGGCAGCGCGGCGCCATTCGGAAGGCCAAATGAGAACCGCTCCCATTGTGCGCCTAATCGCAAAACGCCAAGTTTGAACCTCGGTGTTAATACGAAGCGGATTTCCGAATCGATCTCGTCAAAATCGTTGACGTGTTTGCCCCCGCGTTCGACGTCACCTTCCCCGACATATGTAACGTCGGCAGAATACTCTCCTGACAACGGCCAGAAACCGTTGCTTTCCTGGGAAAGACCGGTCCTGACAAAGAAAATCAGCGCCGCCAAAACTAAAGCGCGCGGTCGCAGCCCCGATGTTTTCATTCGCTCATCGGCCTCCGGTTTCACGGCGAAAGAGAGTAACAGCTTTGGTCACATTCTTCATCATCACTGATTCCGAACCGAGCCGCTCCACGCCACGGAGCGATGCTAGCGTCGCCGAAGAAATCATGTCACCGCGCCAGACGAGGGTAGAAGGTTTGCCGTCGACGGTAACCGGCCACAACTGATGAAGGGTGAGACCGACATAGTAACCGCCGCTGGCATAGTAAAGGACGTCGGCGGCTTGATAAGTGCCACCAGCTCCGCTGCGGCTGTAAGAGGCGCCCAATGTCACAACGCCGCGGTCGTCAGCGTCGAGAAGTTCCCAATAAAGCTCCGCCGGAATCGAACCAGCGCCGCGTCCAATAGCCGTGGCTCCAAGCAGTCCCGAGAATTGTTGGCGAATCTTTCCTTGGTCGCGCAATAACCCGTTCACTTCATCACTCGCGCGAACAGATGGCCCGGCATGATCGTACGGCGGTTGTGCCGCCATTCCGCCGGACACAAAGCTTTTCGTTCGTGCGGTCAGCACATCGGCCCAAAAGGCGACGACTGCCGGTGGTATAACGCCGCCTCCTGCGCCAGCCGCCGCAGAAAACCGCTTTGCCTCATCCTTGCTGATCTGGAGTTCGGGACTGAGTTTCTGGGTCGCGTTGACGAATGAACGCACCGAAGCGTTGTCCGGCGCGTTCTTCAGTCTCTCAAAACTGGACGGTGCCGGGTTTGATGACAAATCAGAGTGCAGGAATACCTTCAATTCGCGATACTTCGCCGGGTTCCAACGGCGCAAAGCCTGTATTTGCTGCCCAGGCGAGCCCGGAGCGACATAGCAGCTCTGGATGGCAAGAAAGCGCGAATTCTTCATCGGTGGCCCGTGCGCCGTTTTCACGTCGCTCTTTGCCAGTTGCGCCAGATCGACTTTGTCGAAGATTGAGAAGGAAGCGAGTTCCGATACAGGATCGGCGGACGCGCTTCTCAGGCCCGCAATCGACATCAAGGAAACAACACCTGCCAAGGCAATCGTGCGCGAGGGGAGGCGTCGAATTCGTACAATGATTTCACTTTTCATCACAGATAACCTGTTCGCGAATCAGCCATCGTTGCAGATTTAAATCATCGCCGCAATAAGCTTTCATCATGAACGAACCGATTATTGTGCTCGATCATTTGAGCAAGAGTTACGGAAACGTTCACGCGGTGCAGGATCTTTCCCTTCGAATCGAGCGGGGAACAATCTTTGGTTTTCTCGGACCGAACGGCGCCGGAAAAACTACGACGATGCGCATGCTCTGCGGCCTCACACATCCGACCGGCGGCCGCGCCACTATTGAGGACGCAGACGTTTGGCAAGATCGCCAGAAAGTGCGGACAAAGTTTGGTTACGTGCCGCAGCGCTTTAGCCTCTACCGTGATCTCACCGTCGCGGAGAATTTCCGATTTTTTGGAGGCGCTTATGGAGTGCCGGGCGCTGAACTGGAGCAGCGAATAGAGCGTCTGCTGCGTGTTATTGACTTGGAAGGAAAAAAGAACACGGCGGCGCAAAGTCTTTCGGGAGGAATGCGCCAACTACTGGCGATCGGTTGCGCGCTGATCCATGATCCCCGCCTGCTGTTTTTTGACGAGCCGACGGCGGGACTTGACCCGGTTCACCGGCAGCAAATCTGGAATCTCTTGTACGATCTGAGCAATGAAGGAAAAACAATTTTCGTCACCACGCATTATATGGATGAAGTGGAACGTTGCACCGAAGTCGGCTTTATTGAGCAGGGCCGGTTGCTGGCAAAAGCTCCCCCGCGTGCTTTGAAGTCGAGTTTTCGGAGTCGATTGCTCGAGATCGATGTCGAACCGCTCATGCCGGCGCTGGTTCGCCTGCGGGCTCTTCCCGAGTTGCTTGGTGTCTCATTGCGCAGCGGTGGGCTGCGCCTGTACGCGCCGGAACCCGAGAAATTGATCTCCGAATGGCGCGAACACTGGCCATTTCCGGATCTGCGGTTGGTGAACGAACGCTGGGTAGAGCCGGACATGGAGGACGTTTTCACCGCGTACTCTCAGGGCTATCAGGGTGTTTTGACAAAAGTCGTTTCATGAAATGGCTGTCATTTGAAGCGGTTGCGAGCGTTGCGTACAAAGAATTTCTGCACATCTATCGCGATCGGCGCGTGCTGCTTCTTGTACTTACGTTACCACCGCTTTTTACACTGCTCTTTGGCCATGCTTTCGAGACTGGCGAACTGACCGGCGTACCCAGTTTGCTGGTCGATCAGGATAATACCCCGCGCGCTCAGGAGTTCGTCGATATCATTTCGAAGAACAAGACATTCGCATGGCGCCGCGGTTCAGTCGGCGCAACAGACGCCGCAGATTTGATTGCTCACGGCGTGCAAGCAACGCTGCTAATCCCCGCAGGGTGGAACGAAAGTCTTGAGAACGGCGACCCGAAGCCGCTGTTGCTTTATGTCGACGGAAGCGACATCAACACTGCCGATGCCGTGGAAGGGAGTGTGCGGCAGAGCCTGGGAGATTTTCAGTTGAAACAGCGCGACAGCATGATTGAGAACTTGCCCGAAGAAGTCTTCGAGCTTGGCAAGCAGCTCCCCGTGCAAATACGGAAGCGCTTCGTGTCAATGATGGAAATGTGGGGTATTGATCGCAAAGTACTTTATAACCCAAAGTCCCGGGTCATCGACTACGTTGTGCCCGGAATTATTGGACTAATTCTCCAATTGCTCACCGTCACACTGATGGCCTGCACAATCGCGCGGGAGCGCGAGTCAGGCACTCTTTACCAGCTGATGGTTACATCGCTGAGGCGTCGTGAGATCGTACTTGGCAAAATGCTGCCGTACCTGGTTGTGTCAGCATTTCTGGTCACGATCATTATGCTGGTGAGCAATTTGCATTTCGGCGTGGCTTTCTATCAATGGCCGGCTTTGGCGATTGTCTGCCTGTTGTTTTTACTTTGCTCGCTCGGATTGGGTTTGTTGATTTCGGCGTTTTCGCGCACGCAAACCCAGGCGATCCAGTTCTCTGTTTTTTTTCTGTTACCGGTTTTCGTGCTCTCAGGGGCGTTCGCGCCGCTTCAGCAGTTGCCAGCAGCGGTCCGATACATCTCCGAGCTTTTCCCACTGACGCATTTCTGCCGTGCCTTTCGACTAGTGAATATGTATCGCGCAGGCCCGGAGTTTTATTCTGGCGACCTTTTGGTTCTCTTGGCCGGCGCACTGATCACCTTCGCGGGCGCCGTATTCCTGTTGCGGCGCATTGAGCAGTGAGACCGGAAGAATGATGAATGACGAATGATAAATTAAAGGGAGTCACCGAAATGCGCGGGAATTTGACAGGCAAAATCCGCTTGGTTCGGCCGATGGTTACGATCGCAGTCGCCACTTGTCTGGGGGGAATAACTGCGGTCGCTGCAGGGCATGATCACTCGACTCCTCAGGAGATTTTCGACGGGATGCGCGGCAGTTTTCAGCCGGCCAAGGCAAAAGGAGTCCACGCGAGTTATCAGTGGGACTTGAGCGGCCCCAATGGTGGTGAATGGTGGATCGACGTAAACGACGGCAACTACAAGATGGGCAGGGGAAAAATTCCGAATCCGACTGTTACGTTCGTCGCCAAGGACAAAGATTGGGTCGCTATTTGCAATGACCAGATTAGCGGGACGTGGGCTTATCTCACTGGCCGGCTAAAGGTCCGAGGCGACCAGGGAGTAGCCAGAAAACTCGGCGAAATGTTTCCCTAAAATTTCAGTTCGGCTGCAACCCTGACGTATGGCGCCGGATCGACCTGCTTGGCTTGATGTGCGCGGTAGAAGTCGAAATCGCGTTCCACGGTGCAGCCCGCACCGGCGCTTAATTTGAGGTGTTTGATGCCGGAATATCCGACCTGCACTCCAGCACGGTACTCGCTGTATTGGAGTACCGCGTTGTGCAGATCCAACTTATGTTCCGTGTGGGACACGACGTCGTCCGTCCGAACGCCGAGATAATTGAGCTCGCCGAGAAGCTTGAACTGCCAATCGTCATTTGGTTCGTAGATCAACGCTGGTTTGGGAAAGACTGCCTGCAGTCGCAGTTTATCGTTAATCAGCCAGATGATGCCTCCACCGGGCGCAACCGGCGGATCTTGGAACATTGACCACCCCAAGCCGACGACCGCGAAGATTTTGTCCTTTTTTAGCGGAAAGCTAACGAACGCTTTTATCGGAATGTCGAACCTGTCACCGTCAATGTGGTCCTGAAAGTAGAACCCGGGATCAAGTTCAATTCCTACGCCGGGAAAATCCTTCACCACGTATTCGTAGGCGATGTGAGCATAAGCTGCCTGCAGATGATCCGGCAAACCGTTGTCAGTGCCGTTAAAGTCGTAGCGTTCGTATTCAACGCCGAGCCGAAGATACCATTTTCCGGTAATCAGAAAGCGATGGTCGTAGCTGAAATCGTCATATAACGAATCGCCGTCACCGAGCTTCGACTCCTTGAAATCGCTGTTGAACGTATATGTGGTTTCGTAGGAGAAAATGTCATGTGAATTCTGATCTGGCGGCGCAGGTGGCGGCTGAAGCTCAATGTTTGCCGGGCCTGCTACAGCCGACGCGATTCCGACACACAACAAAGTCAGAGCGAGATATCGAAATGTCTTCACAGGCTGAATCGATTCGGTCATCGACATATCGGATAACGGAAGTGAAACCGATGTATCGAAA
>Ga0310813_10001361_pt1 | contig 14758 bp, 13 predicted proteins | sample YN3metagenome_FD_203086 | JGI IMG/M metagenome (GOLD analysis project Ga0310813, IMG submission 203086) | Soil microbial communities from experimental microcosm in Duke University, North Carolina, United States - YN3 | ecosystem: Engineered > Artificial ecosystem > Soil microcosm > Unclassified...
AAGCCCTTCTCGACGTTCTGGAAGGACACCGATGCCATGGACTCACCTCACGCCTTCACCGCGCCCGCGGTGAGGCCCGACTGCATGTAGCGCTTGAACACGTAGTAGATCGCCGCCGGCGGCAGCGCATACAGCAGGCCGGTCGTCATCAGCAGCTCCCACGGCGAGTCGTCCGCCGACAGGAACAGCCCGAGCGCGACGGCGAGCGTCACGTCGCGCTCGTTCGACAGCAGCAGGAATGCGTACAGATATTCGTTCCATGCGAGCAAGAGCGCATAGACGCCCACCGCCACCAGCGACGGCGCCATCAGCGGCAGGTAGACGAGGCGAAACAGCTGCAGCGGCGAGGCGCCGTCGATGCGCGCCGCCTCGTCGAGCTCCAATGGCAGCTTGTCGGACGCCTGCTTCAGCACCCAGATCGCGTACGGCGACGCGATGGTGATCATCGCGAGGATCAGCGCCCACTGGTTGTTCAGCAGCCCGTACGTGCCCATCGCCTTGTACATCGGCACGGCGAGGAACGCCGCCGGGATGAAGTACGTCAGCAGCGCGCAGTTCAGCACGACGCGGCCGCCCCGTGCCTTGAGCCGGCTGATCGCGAACGCGGCCGTCGTCGCCACCACCAGCGTGAGCACGCCCACGGCGATAGCGATCACCAGCGAGTTGCCGAGCTGGCGCCAGAAGTAGCCGAGGAAGTGATGCTGCTCGCGGAACACGACCTCGAAATTGCGCAGCGTCGGATGGTCCGGCCACAGCTTGCCCGAGAATGCCTCCTCCTTCGTCGAGATCGAGAACAAGAACATGTTGTAGATCGGGAGCAGCGTCCAGAGCGCCACCGGGATGCCGATCAGCAGCAGCTTCGCCTCGGTGAGGGTCTTCTTCATGCTCCAGCCCTAGCGCGACAGGCGCTTCATCATGAAATACACGAGGGGGAGCACCAGCGGCATCGCGCACACGATCGTCGCCATGGCGAGGTCGACCTGGTCGAGACGCAGGTAGCGGATCCCGAGTGTGGCGAGGATGTGCGTGAGGTCGGCGGGGCCGCCGCCGGTCAGCAGGTACACGCTGTTGAAGTCGCCGAGCGTCCAGATCATCGAGAGAATCGTCGAGGTGAGGTACAGCGTCTGCATCGACGGCCACGTGATGAATTTGAACTGCTGCCACCGCGACGCGCCATCGACGCCCGCGGCTTCGTAGAGCTCCTTCGGGATCGCGAGCCGCCCGGCGATCATGATCATCGTCCAGAACGGCAGGCTCTTCCACACGTGCACGATCATCGCCATCGAAAGCGCGAGCCAGCGGTCGTTGAGCCAGTTCGGCCCGTCAGCCGCCGTGAGCTTGAAGATGAGCTGGTTGATGACACCCCACTCCGGATTCAGCATGAAGCGGATCGACAGGATCGTGGGAATCGACGGCACCGCCCACGGCAGGATGAACAGCACCGACAGCCACTTGATCCACGGCCGCGTGTTGATGAAGAAGCCGGACAGCAGCAGCGCCGCGATCATCTTGAGGTTGATCGCGACGATCAGGAAGACCAGCGTGTTGACGACCGATCCGGCGAACACCGGATCGTCGAAGAGCTGCGCATAGCTCTCGGGATGCCTTGCGAGCCACAGCCCGTATCCCACCGGGTAGACGACGAAGACGACGAAGACGAGCGCATACGGCACGAGGAGCGCGACGCCCCACACGTGCCAGGGCGACAGCCGCTTCTTCGGTCCCGGCCGGACCGCTTCGACCTGCGGAAGAACGACGGTGGACATCGTGCGCGGCTGTCCTCGCTCGATGCGAGGGCCGGGCTGCCGGCCCTCGCGTGGTCAGACCGCTCGGCCTAGCTTGCAACGTCCTTGATTCGCGCGATCAGCTCGTCCGCGGCCTTCTCGACCGGCCACTTCTCGCTCACCACGCGGTTCATCGCCTTCGCCCAGACGTTCTCGTTGTTGAGGATCGTGAATTTCCAGTTCTTCGTGAACTCGAACGTCGTCGTGCCGGCAGAGAACTGCTTCTGCACCGACGTCCGATGCGGGTCGGCGAGCCAGAACGACAGGCGCGCGGCACCGGACTTGGTCACCGGATACCACCGTCCGAGCGAGCCCTCGACGTACGGGATGAGGTTCTCGTCCTGCAGCAGGAACGCGATGAACTCCTTGCCGCGCTTCTTGTTCTTGGAATCGGCGAACATCAGGCCCACCTTCACCGCCGCGCGGTAGGTCATCGGCGACCCGTCCGGCTTTCTCGGAAAACCGGACGTCACGATGTTCTCGTAATAGTTCTTCTTCGCCTGCTCGCGCTCCGCGGCGGAGAGCTTCTCGTTGTTCATGTCGTCGAACCACTTCGCGGCGATCGAGATCGTCGCATTGTGCGTCATGATCGTCGTCTTGTTGTGGAACGCGACGTTGTTGTCCGGATCCTTCCACGAGGTGGCGGACGGCGGCGTGCACCCCTTCGTGTACGGCGCCGTGTAGTCGCGCAGCGCGCCGATCAGCCCCTGCCGCACCTTCGGGTCGCTGACGGTGACCTTGCCGCTGTCGTCGACCAGCTTGACGTTGTAAGCGTCCATGAACGTCAGGAACGAGTAGTACGAGTCGCTCGAATCCACGCCCATCGGGAAGCCCGTGCCGTAGATCCGCTTGCCCGTCTTCTTGCGATAATCGGGCTGCGCCTTGTCGCACCAGAACGCCCAGTATTCCTTCCACGTATCCGGAATGGTCGTGTCGCCGGCTTCGGCGAGCATGTCCTTCCAGTACTCGACGTGCATCGTCTGCTGCTTGAGCGGGAACGCGTAGTAGGCACGCTTCTTCGTCTTGTCGTTGTAGAGATACGTCGTTTCGAGCGTGTTCGGCAGGAACTTGTCCTTCAGCGGCGTGAGCACGTCGGACAGATCCTCGAGCTTGCCCTCGAACGCCCACTTGCCGGCGACCTGGAAGTCGTAGACGTCGATGTACGCGACATCCGGCGGGTTGGCCGAATCGAGCGCCGCTACGGTCTTGGGAATGCCGTCCTGCACCGCGTACTGCGAGAGCTCGACCTTGACGCCGGTCTTCGCCTCGAATTTCTTCACCGCTTCGAACAGCGCCGCGTCCTCCGACGGGTAGAAGCCCTTGACCCACCAGACGACGAGCTTCTCCTGCGCGGCGGCCGGTGCAGCCGAGCCCAGAATGCCGAGCGCGAGCAGCGCGGCGGCGCACTTCGTGACGAACTTCATCGATTCCTCCTTGGATGGCGACGTCGTATTCGCGGCGCTGCATTGCGCCAGCGCTCCTTCGCGAGCGTACGGGCGGCTGCCTGGCAGTGTCAACCGAGCGATCCGGCGCCGTACGTCACATCACCGCACCTACGTACCACGGCACGAACTCGTTCTGCCCATAGCCGTGCACCTCGCTCTTGGTCCGTGCGCCCGATGCCGTTTCGAGCATCAGCCGGAACAGGCGCTCGCCGACTTCGGCGACGCTCGCACCTCCGTCGACGATTTCGCCGCAGTTGAGGTCGATGTCCTCCTCCTGCCGCACCCACAGCGGCGTGTTCGTCGCCAGCTTGAGCGACGGCGCAGGCGCGCAACCGTATGCCGAGCCACGTCCGGTCGTGAACACGATCATGTTGGCGCCGCCCGCGACCTGCCCCGTCGCCGACACCGGGTCGTAGCCCGGCGTATCCATGTAGACGAAGCCCTTCGCTGTTACCGGCTCGGCGTACTCGTAGACCTCGACGAGATTGGTCGTGCCGCCCTTCGCGACGGCGCCGAGCGATTTCTCGAGGATCGTCGTCAGGCCGCCCGCCTTGTTGCCCGGCGACGGATTGTTGTTCATCTCGCCGCGCTCGCGCGTCGTGTAGTCCTCCCACCACCGAATGCGTGCGACGAGTTTCTCGCCGACTTCGCGCGATATGGCACGCCGCGTCAGCAAGTGCTCGGCGCCGTAGATCTCGGGCGTTTCGGACAGGATCGCGGTGCCGCCGTGGCGCACGAGCAGGTCGACGGCCGCGCCGAGCGCGGGATTCGCCGTAATACCCGAGTAGCCGTCGGAGCCGCCGCATTGCAGCCCGACGACCAGGTGCGACGCGGGGACCGCCTCGCGTGCAACAGCGTTGGCGTGCGGCAGCATCTCCTCGATCATCGCCAGCCCTCGCGAGATCGTCTTCGCGGTGCCGCCGGTGTCCTGGATCGAGAACGTGCGCAGCAGCGCGTCCTCGCGCAGGTTCTGTGCACCGAGCAGCGCGCTGATCTGGTTCGCCTCGCACCCGAGGCCGACGATCAGCACGCCGGCGAAGTTCGCGTGCTTCGCGTAACCGCCGAGCGTGCGGCGCAGGATCTGCATGCCCTCGCCCTGCGTGTCCATGCCGCAGCCCGAGCCGTGCGTGAGCGCGACGACGCCGTCGACGTTGGGAAATGCGGCGAGCCGCTCGCGCGTGAAATGTCCGGCGATGCCGCGCGCAACGGTTGCCGAGCAGTTCACCGTCGACAGGATCCCGATGTAATTGCGCGTGGCGACCTTGCCGGCGTTCGGTCCGTCGCGCCGCACGATGCCCTGGAAGGTCGCCGGCGGATCCACGTACGCCGTCGGTTTTGCGTCGGCGCCGAACGCGTAGTCGCGCGCGAACGAGCCCATCGCGAGGTTATGCAGGTGCACGTGCTCGCCGGGCGCGATGTCGCGGCTCGCGAAGCCGATGATCTGGTTGTAGCGGCGCACCGGCGAGCCCGCGGCAATCGCGTGCGTCGCGACCTTGTGCCCCGGCGGCACGAGCCCCGCGACGGTGACGTTCTCGTCGATCAGCGTCGTGCCGCCGACGAGTTGCGCGCGCGCAATGACGACATCGTCGCCGGGATGCAGCCTGATCGTCAGCGAGGAGCGCGTAAGCATGGTGTTCTCCTTACCCTGCAACGACCGCGCGCGCCACCGCGGCGCGCTCGATCGCAGCGAAGTTCCACTCGATCCCGAGGCCGGGCGCCGGCGGCGGCACGGCATAGCCATCCTGCATCGTCATGCGCGACGCGGTGATCGAATCGAGCTGCGGAATGTATTCGACCCACGCGCCGTTCGGCACCGCCGCGGTGAGCGACACGTGGAGCTCCATCAGGAAATGCGGGCACACGGCCACGTTGAACGTCTCGGCGAGATGTGCGACCTTGAGCCACGGCGTGATGCCGCCGATCCGCGCGCAATCGACCTGCACGATCGAGCAGGCGCCGCGCGCCAGGTATTCGCGGAAGTGCGACGGGTGGTAGAGCGATTCGCCGACGGCGATCGGCATCGACGCCGCGCGCGCGAGCTCGACGTGCCCGCCGAGATCCTCGGCCGGCAGCGGCTCCTCGAGCCACGCGAGCATCAACGGCGCATACGCGTGCGCGCGACGCCGCGCCTCCGACACGCTGAACGCCTGGTTCGCATCGACCATGATGTCGAACGCGTCGCCCACGGCCTCGCGCACGGCGGCGAGCCGCGCGACATCCTCGGCGAGCGACGGCCGGCCGACCTTCATCTTCGCGCCGCGAAAACCCTGCGCCTTCGCGCTTTGCGCCTCGTCGACGAGCTGCCGCGCCGAGTGGTGCAGCCAGCCGCCCTCGGTCGTGTACACCGGAACCCTCTGCTGCGCACCACCCGCACATTGCCACAGCGGCAGGCCGGCGCGGCGGCACTTCAGGTCCCACAACGCCGTGTCGATGGCTGCCAGCGCGAGGCTCGTGATCGCACCCACTGCGGTGGCGTGCGTGTGGAAGAACAGTTCCTTCCACAGCCGCTCGATCTCGCTCGCATCGCGCCGCAGAAGCTGCGGCGCGAGATGATCGCGCAGCAGCGCGACCACCGACGAGCCGCCGGTGCCGATCGTGTACGTGTATCCGACGCCCTGCGCGCCGTCGGCGCACGTGATGCGGACGATCGGCGTTTCCTGCCGCACGAACGACTGGATCGCATCCGTGCGCACGACCTTCGGCGCGAGGTCGACCTGAAAGATCTCGACGCGCTCGATGCGGCTATCCATGGAACATGACCCGAGGCAGCCACAGCGCGATCTGCGGCACGTAGGTGATCAGGATCAGCGACAGCAGCAGCGGCACCAGCCAGGGGATGATCGCCATCGTCGTCTTCTCGATCGACAGGTTCGCCACGCGCGCCAGCACGAACAGCACCATGCCCATCGGCGGATGCAGCAGCCCGATCATCAGGTTGAGTACCATCACGAGCCCGAAATGCACGGGGTCGATGCCGAGCTGCTGCACGACCGGCAGCAGCACCGGCACGAGGATCAGGATCGCCGCCGTCGGCTCGAGGAAGCAGCCAACGAAGAGCATCAGCAAGTTCGCAAGCAGCAGGAACACCCACGGGCTGTGCGTGAACGACAGCACCCACGCGGCCACCATGTCGGTGACGCGGGTGGCCGTGAGAAGCCAGCCGAAGATCGACGCTGCGGCGACGATGAACATCACGACGGTCGTCGTCTCGATCGTGTCCATCGCGACCTTGGCGAGCATGCGAGGCGTCATCGTCCGATACCAGAACAGCCCGAGGATCAGCGCCCAGACACACGCGGCGATCGCGCCCTCGGTCGGCGTGAACACACCCGTCGACATGCCGCCGATCAGCAGGATCGGCGTCATGATCGGCATCACCGCGTCGAACCGAAATTTCCAGTCGGCGAGGAACAGCAGCGCGAGCCCGAGCACCAGCGCGTAGTTGAACGACAGGCCGAGCGACACCGCGCCCCACATGACGAGCGGGAAACCCACGACGATCGCGAGCTCGATCAGCGCCTTGCCGAGCCGCTTCCATTCGAACGCGATGTCGCCGCCCCATTCGTACTTGTGCGCGTAGTACGCGACGGTGAGCATCATCAGGATCGCCATCACCACGCCGGGCAGGATGCCGGCGAGGAACAGCTGCCCGACCGACACGTTGGCCATCATCGCGTAGATGACGAACGGCAGCGACGGCGGGATGATCGGGCCGAGCGTCGCCGACGCGGCCGTCACGCCGACCGAGAAGCCGACGTCGTAGCCCTTGTCGCGCATCGCCTTGATCTCGATCGTGCCGAGGCCCGCGGCGTCGGCGATCGCGGTGCCCGACATGCCGGCGAAGATCACCGAGCCGATGATGTTGACGTGGCCGAGGCCTCCGCGCAGCCAGCCGACGAGCGCGAGCGCGAAATCGTAGATGCGGTTGGTAATGCCGGCGTTGTTCATCAGGTTGCCGGCGAGGATGAAGAAGGGCACCGCGAGCAGCGGGAAGCTGTCGATGCCGCTGATCATCCGGTGCACCACGACGAACGGCGGCACGTCGCCGGTCAGAAGAATGTAGACGAGAGCCGAGCCTGCCATCGCGATCGCCACCGGCACGCCGGTGGTCATCATCGCGAGGAACGAGCCGAGGAGCGCGGGGGTCATGCGTCGACCACGTCGGGACGCTCGAGCGTGCTGTAGCCGCGGCGCCAGTTGCGCACCGCCACCTGGATCGAGCGCAGCGTGCAGCAGGCGAAACCGAACGCGCACACGCCGTAGACGAGGTTCATCGGCAGGTCGATGATCGTCATCCGGTAGTTCGCCATCTTTTCCATCATCTGCCACGTGAGCACCGTCGCGTAGCCGAAGAACGCGATCCGCACGGCGTCTACGAGCGTGGCCAGCGCGCGCCCGGCCTTCGCCGGAATCAGCCGGAACAGGAAGTCGACGTGGATGTGCCGGCTCGCCCGCACCGCCGCCGACACGCCGACGAACACCATGCAGATCAGCAGATAGCGCGCGATCTCCTCCGTCCACGCCGCCGAATCGTTCAGCACGTAGCGCGTGAAGAACTGGTAGAACACGTTCAGCGCGAGCAGCCAGAAAAACCCGAACGCGATCCACGCCTCGAACGGGTAGTGCGAAAGGTCGATCGGCGCGTCGTGCACGTGGAAGTGCCCGGCGGAGTCGAGCAGCGCCTCCTCGCCCGCCGCGAGAGGCGCGGCGGGCTGAAGGTCGCTGGCCGTACGCGCGCGCGCCGGCGTGTCGGCCGTGCGGGCGATTTCGTTCACTTGATCGCCTGGATCTTGTCCCAGTCGGCCTTGCTGTAGCCCATCGACTCGAGCGACACCGTCTTCTGGATCGCGTCTTGGAACGACTTCTTGTCGACCGCCGTCACCATGAGGCCCTTCTTCTTGAACTCGTCGGCGAGCTCGACCTCACGCTTCGTAATTTCCGCCGTAGCCTTCGCCGCGGCTTCCTGCGTCACGTCGGTGAAGATCTTCTTGTCCGCGTCGGAGAGCTTGCTCCATACGTGCGGCGCGACCTGCGTGGCGAGCGAGTCCACGATATGCCCGGTAAGGATGATGTGCTTCTGCACCTCGTAGAACTTCTTCGCCTCGATCGTCGTCAGCGGATTCTCCTGCGCATCGACGGTGCCGTTCTGCAGCGCGAGGTAGACCTCGGCGAACGCGATCGGCGTGGGATTGGCGCCGCAGGACTTCGGCAGCGCGAGGTACGCGGGTACGTCAGGCACGCGCATCTTCAGGCCCTTCATGCCCGCGCAGTCGGTGAACGGGCGATTCGACGACGTGTGCCGCGTGCCGTAGTACGTCATCGCGGTGACCTGGATGCCGGTCTTCTGCCGGTACTCGTCGGCGAGCTGCTTGAACGCGTCGCTCTTGGCCCACTTGATCAGGTGGTCGCCGTCGCGGAACGTGTACGGGTAGTAGCCGACGCCGAAGCGCGGCATCGTGCGCGCGGCAAACGACAGCCCGGAGATGATCATGTCGACGGTGCCGAGCGTAAGCCCCTGGTTGATGTCCGATTCCTTGCCGAGGCTCGACGCGGGGAACACGTCAATGTGATAGCGGCCGTTCGTGCGCTTCTCGATCTCTCCTGCGGCCCACACCGACCAGCGATGGAACGGTTCCGACGTCTCGTAGACGTGCGCCCACTTGAGCTTGGTCTGCGCGGCGGCCGGCCCGCCGATCGTCAAGGCCGCGACCGCCGCGGCTGCGAACACCAGTTTCGAAGCAAAACGCATCATTCCTCCCTCGGTAGTGACGTCACGCGATCAACTGCACCTTCGTGCTGCGATTCTTGTCGGCCGCCGCGTGGAATGCCGCCACGGCGTCGGCCAACGGATATTGCCCGGACAGCAGCGGCCGCACGTCGACGCGCCTCGACGACAGATAATCGACCGCCCAGTCGAATTCGATGCCCCAGCGGAACGCGCCGCGAAGGTCGAGCTCCTTCGCCATCACGTCGTTGACGACGAACGGTAGCGGCTCGTGCGGCAGCGTGCCGACCTGCACGACGACCCCGCCGCGCCTCACTGCGGCCACGCACGTCTTCAGCGCAGCGAAGCTTCCCGACACCTCGTAGGCGACCTCGAACTGCGGCGTGCGCAGCGCCTCGACGTCGCGCGCCGCATGCAGCGTCGCGTCGGCGCCGACCGCGCGCGCCTGCTCGAGCGGCCGATCGAGAATGTCGCTGACGCTCACCCGCGCCGCGCCGGCAAGGCGCGCGGCAAGCACGGTGAGGCAACCGATCGTGCCGGCGCCGGTAACGAGCACGGACTTGCCGAGCAGGTCCCCGCCGCGGTTCACCGCGTGCAAGGCGACTGCGAGCGGCTCGGCGAACGCGAGCTCGCCGAGCGATACGTCGCCCGCGACCGGATAGCACTGCCGCTCGCCCATGACAAAGAATTCGCGGAACATGCCCTGCGTGTGCGGAAACACGCTGGCGCTGCCGAGGAAGCGCATGTTCTCGCACAGGTGCTCGCGGCCCGACCGGCAATAGTCGCAGCGGCCGCACGCATGCGAGGGGCTCACGGCGACCTTGTCACCCACCGCGACGCGCGTCACGCCATCGCCTACCGCCGCCACGACGGCAGAGGCTTCATGGCCGGGAATCAGCGGCTCGCGCACGACGAAGCTGCCGTTGCGACCCTCGAAGTAGTAGTGCAGGTCCGAGCCGCAGATGCCGCCTGCGCCGAGCTTCAGCAGGACCTCGCCGGCGCCGACGGCGGGCAGCTGTTGCGGCTCGACGCGCAGGTCGTCCTTGGCATGGATACGGCAGGCGAGCACGAGTTTCTCCTATGCGCCTATACGTCGTCAGACGCGCGCGTTCCAGCCCTTGCTGAAGCGCTTGTAGGCGTGGTCCAGATGACGCTGCATCGCGTGACGGGCCGCGTCGGGATCGTGCGCCACGATGCCGTCCAGAACTGCGCGATGCTCGCCGATCGCCGTACGCCACAGCTGCGGCGTGTCGTAGTGGTGCTCGAGCCGCTGGAAGAGCTCCCCGGTGCGCTCGTCCCACAGCAGCTTGATCACGTGGACGAGCGCACCGTTGCCGGTCGCTTCCGCGATGCGCAAGTGGAAATCGCGATCGCTCGGCAGCGGCTGGCGCCCCGCTTCCATCTCCCGGTCCATCTCGTCGAGCGCCTCCTCGATCGCATGCAGCTGCGCACGCTTCGCGGACTTCGCGGCGAGCGCGGCGCATTCCGATTCGATCACGTAGCGCGCGCGCAGCAGCTCGAACGGGCCCGCGAACGCTTCGGGCGCATGGTGGTTGACGGTGCCGTTCGTTGCTGCGCGCACGTAGATGCCCGAGCCGATGCGCACCTCGACGCGGCCCTCGACTTCGAGGGCGATCAGCGCCTCGCGCACCGACGGCCGCGACACGCCGAGCTGGCGTGCGAGGTCGCGCTCCGGCGGCAGACGCGATCCGGCGCCATATTCGCCGCTGCGGATCAGCGTGCGAATCTGGTCGGCGATCTGCCGGTACAGCCGGCGGGGTTCGATGCTCTGGAAGGGCATGGCGCGCCTCGAAGCGGCGCGGGTGCTCGGGCGCAGCCGAGGCTGCGAACCGGCGAAGGCTACGGGAAGCCGGTCAGGTGGTCAAGTGGTATGACCAGTTCAGCGGGCCTGCGCGCCGAAGATCTCGTCATGGCGCTCCTGCCACTTCGCGGCCTCGTCGACCATCGCGCCCGAATCGACGAAGCGCAGCGGGAAGCGGTTGAGCGGCGTCTCGACCTTGCGGTTTCAGGCGCGCGCACGCTGTGCCACGCGAGGAATCCGAGCGGTACCAGCGCCCGATAGACGACGAGAGCTACGCGGGCGCCGAGCACGATCCACTTCGCGTCGAACCATCGCAACGCGCACGGGCGCGGCGTCGCGCCGGCGCGCGAGGCGGCGAGGTTCATCGCGTCGTACGCGCCGCGGCGGCAGCGACCGTCCGGTGCGAGCGAGCGAGTCGAGCGTCGTCATGAAAGCGGCGCGAGCGTAGCACCGCGGCATGCATGCAACAACGGGCGTGTCTGCCGCGTTCCGGTTGAAGACGATGCTTGCGAACGCCGGTCGGTCGTCGCATCCTTCGCGTTGCGAACCGCCGACGCGTGCGGTGCTCGCGAGTCTTCGCCGAGGCAGACGATGGCCGTGCCCGCCCTGCACACCGAGTACCTGTCGATCGCGTCCGGCGTGTCGGGCTATCTGGCCAAGCCGAGCGGCGTGCCTGGCATCGGCGTCGTCGTCCTGATGGAAGCGTTCGGGCTGAACGCGTTCATCAAGAGCGTCTGCGAGCGCTTCGCGCGCGCCGGGTACATGGCGCTCGCGCCCGACATCTATCACGGCGACATCTTCGATTACTCGGAGCGCGAGCGCGCGATCGCGCGCGTCAACGACGTCGATGACGCAGTGGCGATGCGCGAGGTCGGCGCGGCACTCGACATGCTGGCGGCGCAGGGTGCGCGCGACGGGCGCCTGGCGGTCATCGGCTTCTGCATGGGCGGGCGACTCGCGTTCCTCGCCAACGCCGTGCACGGAGAGCGCCTCGCCGCATCGGTCTCGTTCTACGGGGCCGGCATCGCGCCCGCCGTCCCGCGCGGCAAGCGTGAGCCGCTGGTCGACCGCGTCGAGGAGCTTTCCGCCCCGCAACTACTCGTTTACGGCGCGCGCGATGCGTCGATCGCAAGCGACGAGCACGCGCGCATCGCGAAGGCCCTGTCGGACGCGAACAAGCGCTACACGCTGGCGGTGCTGCCCGACGCGCCGCACGCGTTCGCGACCGTCGACCGCGACAGTTATCACGCGCCCGCGGCGGAGGCGGCGTGGCGGATGGCGTTCGCGTTCTTCGTCGACACGTTCATGCAGGGACCGGCAGCCGCGTACGCCTGAAGCTGGGGTCAGAGCAAAAAGCGCCATTCGGGGTCGGAGCAATCGGCGCCCAATTTGCTCTGACCCCGAATGGCGCTTTTTACTCTGACCCCGAAAGTGCGGTTCTTGCTCTGACCCTGAACGTCGGTGGGCGTAGAATCCGGCGTTTTGCGCAGTCGGAACAATGAGCGGAAGACTCGCCGGCAAGACGGCGCTCATCACCGCCGCAGGCCAGGGCATCGGGCACGCGACCGCGCTCGCGATGGCACGCGAGGGGGCGCAGGTGGTCGCGACCGACGTCAACGCATCCACGCTCGAGCGGATGCAGGGCATCCCGAACCTCACGCCGCGGCGCCTCGACGTGCTCGACGACGCGGCCGTCGCGGCGATCTTCGACGAACTGCCGCCGCTTCAGGTGCTGTTCAACTGCGCGGGCTTCGTGCATCACGGCTCGATCCTCGACTGCTCGCCGCGCGACTGGGATGCGAGCTTCAACCTCAACGTGCGCGCGATGTACGTCGCGATCCGCGCCGCGCTGCCGAAAATGCTCGCGCACTACGATGCGAACGGGACCGGTGCGAGCATCGTGAACATGGGGTCGATCGCAGGCTCGATCAAAGGCCTGCCGAACCGCTTCGCCTACGGCGCCTCGAAAGCGGCGGTGATCGGTCTTACCAAATCGGTTGCCGCCGATTACGTGCAGCGCGGCATCCGCTGCAACGCCATCGCGCCCGGCACCGTCGACACGCCGTCGCTCGCGCAGCGCATCGACGCGTTCCCGGACCCCGTCGAGGCCCGCAAGATGTTCATCGCACGCCAGCCGATGGGACGCCTCGCGAAGCCCGAGGAGATCGCCCCGCTCGTCGTGTTCCTCGCCTCCGACGAAGCGGCGTTCGTGACGGGCAACGTGTACTCGTGCGATGGCGGCATGACGATTTGAAAACGACAGTCGAGGAGGCCGCTGCATGAAGCTCGTACGCTATGGACCCGCCGGCCGCGAGAAGCCGGGACTCATCGACGCCGAAGGCACGCTGCGCGACCTGTCGCGCAAGGTCGGCGACATCGACGGCGCGGCGCTCGCGCCGGTATCGCTGTCGGGGCTGCGCAAGCTCGACGTTCGGCGGCTGCCCGTCGTCAAGGGACGACCGCGCCTCGGTTCGTGCATCGCGACGCCCTCGAAGTTCGTGGCGATCGGCCTCAACTACAGCGATCACGCCAAGGAAACCGGCGCGCCGATCCCCGAGCACCCGGTCGTGTTCTTCAAGTCGCAGACGTGCATGGTCGGCGCCAACGACAACATCGTGCTGCCGCTCGATTCGTCGCAGGTCGACTGGGAAGTCGAGCTCGGCGTCGTCATCGGCCGCACGGCTCGCTACGTCGCCGAGAAGGACGCGCTGCGCTACGTCGCCGGCTACTGTATCGTCAACGACGTGTCCGAGCGCGTGTTCCAGCTTAAGCGCAGCGCATCGCAGTGGAACAAGGGCAAGGGCTGCGACACGTTCGGCCCGGTCGGGCCGTGGCTGCTCACCAGCGACGAGGTGCGCGACCCGCAGAACCTCGACATGTGGCTCGACGTGAACGGCCAGCGCCGCCAGACCGGCAACACGCGCACGATGATCTTCACCGTCGCGCAGCTCGTGGCCGACGTGTCGCGCTACATGACGCTGCTGCCCGGCGACCTCATTACCACCGGCACGCCGCCCGGCGTCGCGTTGGGCATGAATCCGCCGCAGTGGCTGCAGGCGGGTGACGTCGTCACGCTGGGCATCGCCGGCCTGGGTGAGCAGCGTCAGCGCGTGGTCGCGTTCAAGGGACGGCGCGCCGCGGCGTAAGCAATCCCCGCGCGGCGAGATTGCGCATCAGCGCGCTTGCGCCGAACGTCCACGGCGCGATCGCGTCGGCGTATTCGACGCGGTTCACCAGTGCGCCGAGCGACGGCGTGGCGATCGTGACGAGGTCGCCCACCTCGTGCGTGAAGCCGAGGCCCGGCGCATGGCGGTCCTGCGTGGGCGCGAACATCGTCCCGAGGAACAGCACGAACCCGTCGGGGTACTGATGATTCGCGCCGATGGCCTGGCCAACGAGGTCGAGCGGGTCGCGGCTGATCTGGCGGATAGAGCTCGAGCCGGCGAGCGTGAAGCCGTCGCTGCCTTCGACGGTGAGTGCGAGGTCGGCGCCGCGCACCGTGTCGATCGTGAACGCGTCGTCGAACAGGCGGACGAAGGGCCCGATCGCGCACGACGCGTTGTTGTCCTTCGCCTTGCCGAGCAGAAGCGCGCTGCGGCCCTCGAAATCGCGCAGGTTCACGTCGTTGCCCAGCGCGGCGCCGACGGCCTCGCCGCGCGCGTTGACGGCGAGCACGATCTCGGGTTCGGGATTGTTCCAGGTCGAGTTGCGGTGAATGCCGACGTCGGCGCCCGTGCCGACCGCGGACATCGGCTGCGCCTTCGTGAAAATCTCGGCGTCGGGGCCGATGCCCACTTCGAGGTACTGCGACCACAGCCCCTCGGACATCAGCACGTCCTTGACCCGTGCCGCCTCGTCCGAGCCGGGCCGCACGCTGCGCAGGTTCTCGCCCACGACCCCGGCAATCCTGCGCCGCACCGCCTCGGCGCGCGCCGGATCGCCGCACGCCTGCTCCTCGATCACGCGCTCCAGCATGCTCGCC
>Ga0310813_10001363_pt1 | contig 14746 bp, 19 predicted proteins | sample YN3metagenome_FD_203086 | JGI IMG/M metagenome (GOLD analysis project Ga0310813, IMG submission 203086) | Soil microbial communities from experimental microcosm in Duke University, North Carolina, United States - YN3 | ecosystem: Engineered > Artificial ecosystem > Soil microcosm > Unclassified...
CCACGCCGTCGGATAGCCAAACCACGTCGCCCCGGCGACGTCCCAACCGGCGAAAGCCACGAACCCGATCTCGTCACGCGAAACCCCGAACGCTGACTGACCCATCGCGTAGGCTTCGCGCGCCGGCTTCGAGGCGCGAACGCGATCGGTGCTGAGCACGAACTCGAACGAGTCGGCGAGACCGGCCCGGCGCAGGCCATCAACCAGCATGGGGCCGGTCATGTTGGACAGAAGCGCAAGCCGCAGTCCCGCGGCGCGAAGCTCGCGTACCGCGGCGCTCGTGTCATTCCAGGGACGCAGGTCCGCTTGGGCGGACACCAACCGCGCTCGATCGGCGGCGGTGAGCTCGAGCCCGAGCGCATGGGCGGCAAACACGAGCGCGTCGTCCGCCGTTCGTTGGAAATCGGCGTACTGCCCGCCGAGGGTGCGCAGCCACTGATACTCGAAATGGCGGGAGCGCCAGGCGGTCACGAGCTCGCGACCGTTGCCTGGCGCGACCGCCTCCGCCACCGGCACGATCGCCGCCGCATCGAAGATGGCGAATCCATCGAACGCGACGGCGCGAACTCGCGCCGCGGGACGGAGCGCGACGCCGCGTCCCAAGACACCGGACGCGACGAATCCGCTCGCCGCAGCTACGAATTCCCTTCGGCGCAGTAACATCCTGCTCAGCGAATCGGCTTTTTCATCCTGCCGCCGGCGGTATCGCCCTTCGTCATCGGCTTGGCCATGCCCGAATCCGCCATGCCGGACATCTGATTCTTCTTCATTGAATGCGTCGGCTTTGCTCCCTGCATCGGCGTCACCGACTTCGAAGGTTTGCTCATCGAGGTCGACGGCTTGCTCATGGAGCTCGACGATTTGCTCATGGAGTTCGACGGCTTGCCCATCGACGAGTCATGCTTGGGCATCGCCGCCTGTTGACTGTCGGCCATCGCCTTGGACGGCGCGGCCATCGCGTTGGACTTGGACATCGCGCCTTTCGACGCGGACTGCGCCTTCGCGATCGTCGGCACGACAAGGCCCGCCAGTACACATGAGGCGAGGGCCACAGACTTGAAACGCATCATCAGATCCCAGTGTGGTGTTAGACGCGGCGCCCGACTTGTTCGGGCAATCGGCCCATGGTGAAGTCACAACGCGACGAGAAGTTCCCGGCATGAGTCGGCGTGGAGATTCCGCCGCGTCACTACCGCGCGCGACATGTCAGCCCCATCCCACGCGGCGTTCTGAAGCACGACGCGATATCCGTCGACGTCCTCGAACGTCCGTCCGTCGTCGTCCCAATACGGATTCCACGACGGCACCTGTCGAAAGCCCGCCGCGACGAGCCGCGCACAGCGTCGCTCCCAGTCGCCGCGCTCTGGAACGTAGAAGACCAGAAGATGGTCGTGGGTGGGCGCCTGCCCGACACCATGACCGTGCTGGCGGGTGAACTCGAGGTGATACGGCGCACCCGTATGGCCCAGGATGACGCCGTCGAATCCGCGATGGTTCACGAACTCGCCGAGAAGCTCGAAGCCGAGGCCGTCCGCGTACATCCTGGCGATGACTTCGAGATTGTCCGTGGGTCTCGCAACCCTCATCACGACATCGGTCACGTTCCTCTCCTCAATGATGATCGGTGAATCGCGACGTCACGCTCTTCGTTCCCGCCGGAATTTTGACGCGGCGCGGATCAGGCCCAAGCGCGGAACTTTTCTCATCGCTGGTCGCTTACCGGCGCCGCGGCTTCGGCCGAAGCGCGCGACATCACTTCGAAAGGAGCAAGCCACATGAGAGCAGTTGTTACGAGGACGCTGATCGCGGTCGCCGCGATCACGCTCGGCACGCGGGCGTCGACCGCCCAGGAAGGGGGGATTGCGATTGGGACAGTGGCGCCAGCGGCCCGCGTCGTCACGCTGGATGGTACGACGGTCGATCTCGCCGACTACTATGGCGCCAAGCCGGTCGTCCTCGAGTTCTGGGCCACCTGGTGCCCGCTGTGCAAGAAGATGGAACCGGCGATGGAGGCGGCCCGCCAGCGTCACGGCGATCGCGTCACCTTCGTCAGCGTGGGCGTGACGGCGAACCAGACCGCCGATCGCCAGCGTGAGTACGCCGAAAAGCAGCACCTGACGGGGACGTTCGTCTTCGACGCCGACGGCGCCGCGATCAAGGCGTTCACCGTTCCACATACGTCGTATATCGTGGTCATCGACGCGGCGCGCCGTGTCGTATACACGGGTGTCGGAGGCGATCAGGACATCGAGGCCGCGCTCAAGAAGGCAGGTCTCTGACGGCGGCGACGCCCGATTGCAACGCGGCGGAGCACCGGCGTATTGTACTGATTGGTACAATCACGTCGAATCGAGGAGTCCCCGATGCCCGCCGCGTTGATGCCGCGCGATGAAGTGGTCGAACGCCTGATGAAAGTGATACGCCGTCACGGATACGACGGAGCCTCGCTGGCCGAGTTGTCGAAAGCGACCGGGCTCGGGCGGTCGAGCCTGTACCATCACTTCCCGGATGGGAAGGACGATATGGTGCGCGCCGTGCTCGAGCAGCTCGAGCAAGGGTTGCGGACGCTCATCTTCGAACCGCTTCGCGAGCCGCGTCCGGCGCGTCGCCGCCTCGAGCAGATGATCAAGACCGTCGACGCCTATTACGACGGCGGACGCGAGGCCTGTGTGATCGGCAACCTCGTGCTCGGCACCAGTCGCACGCGCTTCCACGCGCGGTTGCGGGCGATCTTCGAGGAGTGGATCGACGCGGTGGCCGCCGCCCTCCTCGACGCCGGAGTGTCCCGGGCCGAGTCCCGCGCGCTGGCGGAAGATGCGGTCGTGCGGATGGAGGGCGCGCTCATTGTCGCTCACGGCACGGGAGACACCGCGGTCTTCTCGCGGACCCTCAAACGCATCGGCGCCGACCTCGTCGCCGCGGTGGGCCCGGGGTGAACCGATCGGGAACTAATCGGCGGGGGAATGCATTGTACCGATCGTTCGGTTCACAACTTCCATAGGAGATTCCCAATGCCACGCATTCAACCGATCGATCCCGCCGCCGCCACCGGCGACACCGCCGCCCATCTCGACACCAGCCGCAAGATGTTCGGCGGCACCCCGAACCTCGTCGCCACCGCCGCGCATTCACCCGCTGCTCTCGGCGCCATGCTCTCGCTCTTCGCGAACGTCGGCAAGTCGTCACTCGGCGCGAAAACCGGCGAGCTGATCGCGATCGCCGTCGCCCAGTCCAACGGCTGCCGCTACTGTCTCGCCGCGCACACCGCCATCGGAGGAGCCGTCGGCCTTTCCGCCGCGGCGCTCGCCGACGCGCGAGGCGCGAAATCGCCCGACGCGCGAACCGCGGCGCTCCTCGGACTCGCCGTCGCCGTCAACCAGTCGCGCGGCCGTCTCTCGGACGCTACGCTCGCCGACGCTCGCGCCGCCGGCATCACCGACACCGAGATCGTCGAGGTTGTCGCGCACGTCGCCCTGAACGTCTTCACGAACTACCTGAACAACGTCGCGGACACCACCGTCGACTTCCCGGAAGTCGCGTTCGCCGCCGCGGCCTGATCATGGCCGCGAACCCAACCGACCTTCGACCACCATTCACCCTCGAGGCGGCGCGCGCCGCCGATCGTCGCATCTTCTGAGCAGGATCGTCCAACCCCGTCAATCACGGACGGTCATGGCGGGGTTCGGACGCGCGCGCTACCAAGCCGGCGCCACTCGCGTCTCGCGATACATGACGACGCGCTGCGTCGGATCGAGGCCTCGCCGCGTCTCCTGCGCGACCACGCGCCGCAGCGCCGGCGTGAGCTCGGACTCTGTCAACGCGCGAAAGTCCATCGATGCATAGAACGGCGCGTTCCAGGGCGGCCGTCGGAACGTCGAGAGCGTCACGGCGTCGAGGTACGACGCGGCTGCCCAGTCGCATACCGCGCGGACCAGGCGTCGACCGACGCCGCGCCGGGCGTGATCCGGATGCACATCGAGCTCGTCGAGATGGGCGCGGCTCCGCTCGAGTAGCTTTACGTGCGCGAAGCCCACGGGCTGTGCGTCGGTCACCGCAACCCACAGCAATCCAGCCGTGATGGCGGTGCGAAAGTCGGCGGCAGTGGTGATTTCGCACAGCACCGATTCCGGCGCATAGCCCTCCAACAACCGCGCGGCCGAGCGCTCGATGTCGTTCAGCCGCGCGATGTGCTCGAGTCGCCCGGGCACGATCGCATAGAGCGGGAGCATTGTGCTAGGATCGTTCGGCATGTCTGACCGCGTCGATCGAGAGCGCCGTGGGGCCCGTCAGGGCGAGCGCCGCGAGGATCGCGAGGTACAGCAAGTTGATCTCGTACCCGGGCGGCCCGAATTGCGGACCGGCCGCCGTCAAACCGACCGTGTTCACCGCACTGAACCCGTAATGCACGTGAATCGTGAACATCGCCACGAGCATCGTCGCCGCGAGCGGGATGCACGCGACCGTGACCCACAGTCCGAGCAGCAGCGCCGTGCCGCAGACGAGTTCGACGGCCGTCGTGCTCCATGCCGCCGCCAACGGCGCCGGGATGCCGATGTGGCCGAGCAGCGCCGCGAATTTCGCGGGCCCGCGGTTCCACTTCGCCGCGCCATGCACGAGGAAGCCGAGCGCGACGACGACGCGCATCGGCAGAAGGGCCCATCGCGAGGCGAGCGTGGGAGACCACTTCATTCTCGTCTTCATGAGGCCCAGTCTTTATTGGCGATGATCTCCGCGAACTCGATCGACGGAGGCGCGGCAAGGAGCTCGACGGCGGCCGCGAACAGCTGTCGCGCGATCTCGCCGGCGACGTGCGCCTGGCGTCCGTCGTCATCGGCGAACGTGTCGAAGATCCCGAACCGGGAATCGTCGAGCTTGAACGCATACCAACGCAGCGTCGACGTCTCCGACTGCGCGAGGGACTGGGCGGATTTCAGGAATGCTTCCACATCGCCCGCTCGCCCGGGCTGCGCTCGTAGAATGGCGAGTATGCCGATTCGCTCCATTGACGCGTTTACCATTTCAGAGGTTGAGGTCGCGGAAATCACAATGCGGAACGCCAATACAGACGCGGGTCAACCAGTTCCCACCGCTCCCTGATCAGCGACATGACCATTCGACGCGCGCTCGCCGGCGACCGCCCGTTCCTGCTCGACCTCTGGGAGCGATCGGTGCGGGTAACGCATACGTTCCTCTCCGAGAGTGACATCGCCACGCTCAAGCCGCTGGTCGCGACCGCGTTGACCAGTGATGCTCTCGAGTGGTGGGTTGCCGCGACCGACGCCGGCGAGCCGATTGCGTTTCTCGGGTATTCGACGGGAACGATCGACGCGCTATTCGTCGACCCCCGCTATCGGGGACGTGGCGTGGGCACTCGACTCGTCGCCCATGCGCAGCAGCTCGCTGGAGGCGCGCTGCGCGTGGACGTCAACGAGCAGAACGACGCCGCCCGAGGTTTCTACGCGTCGCTCGGGTTCGAGGCGGTGGGTCGCTCGCCGACGGACGATGGCGGCCGCCCCTTTCCCATCATCCACATGACGCGGCCGGCTCCTCGCTGAGCGCGAGCAACTCATCAGCGGCCACTGGCGCGCGCGAGACTCGCGTAGTCATTTGTCCTACAACGCGCTACGCCGTACGCCGCTTTTCTCGCCGCACCCGACTCGGGATACTTCGCTCGGCGGTGGACCATGCCCCTCTCCCCCGAAGGCCTGCGCGAGCTGTTCTTCGCGCAATCGATCGATGGGTTCTTCATCATGATGATCGATGAGCCCATCGAGTGGAACGACGCGGCCGACAAGGACGCCTTGCTGGCGTACGTCTTTCAGCATCAGCGAATAACGCTCGCCAACGAGGCCTACGCTCGACACTACAACGTTCCGCTCGCGGAGATCATCGGAAAGACACCGGAGGAGTTTTTCGCGCACGACCTGGAACGCGGCAAAGCAGGCTGGCGCGCGATGTTCGACGCCGGCCATTCACACGTAGAAACGGACGAGCGGCGAATGGACGGCACGCCAGTGCGAATCGAAGGTCACTACCTCTGCGCCTACGACGACCGCGGTCGGATCACCGGGCACATGGGAATTCAGCGGGACATCACTGATCGTCACCGGTCGGCGGAGGAGATCGCCCAGTCGCGCGAAGAGTTGCGGGCCCTTGCCGCCCGACTCGAGACCGTCCGTGAGGAGGAGCGCACGCGTATCGCGCGCGAGTTGCACGACGAGCTTGGGCAGGCGCTCACGGGGCTCAAACTCGATTTGGCCTGGATGGAGCGTCGCCTTCCTCGACAGGCCTCGCCCGAACTGGCGGGGCGCTGCGCCAGCCTGCTCGCCCGGCTCGACGAAGTCATGATCTCCGTCCGGCGCATCATCACCGAGCTCCGGCCGAGTGTCCTCGATCAGCTCGGCCTCGCCGACGCGATCGAATGGCAAGCCCACGACTTTGCCGCGCGGACTGGGGTCGCTCTGGATCTGGACATCGACGGGAATTGCCCCACGCCGCCGGATACCGTCGCGTCAGCCGTCTTCCGGATGCTCCAGGAAGCGCTGAACAACGTCGCAAAGCACGCCAAGGCGAGCCGCGTACGCGTGGCGTTCCACATGGACGCCGACTCGTTGTCGCTCGACGTCGCGGACGACGGACGCGGGATCACCCACGATGAATTGCGCGGATCGCACTCGCTCGGACTGCTCGGACTGCGCGAACGCGCGCTCACACTCGGTGGCACCGTGACGATCGGCGGCGATCCGATGACCGGTACGCACGTGGCGCTCCAGCTGCCGCTGCCGCGGGCGAGTCACATCCAGTGATTCGCATCCTCATCGTGGACGATCATCCGATCGTTCGCGCCGGGCTGCGGCGCATTGCCGAGGACGATCCGGCGATTGCCGTGACCGGTGAGGCGTCGAATGGACGGGACGCGCTGGACGCCTTGCGCCAGACGGTCGCCGACGTCGTGCTGCTCGACGTCACGATGCCCGGCGCCCCGTTCACCGACACGCTGCGCCGGCTGCGCGAGGAGCATCCGACGGTGCGCGTGCTGGTCCTCAGCGCGCACCCGGAGGATCAGTGGGCCGTTCGCGCGCTGAGAGGCGGTGCGTCGGGATACCTCACCAAGGATCATTCGCCGGACCAGCTGCTCGATGCCATTCGGCGGGTCCATCGCGGCGGACGGTACGTGAGCGCGACCTTGGCCGAGCGGCTCGCAACGCAGCTCGGCAAGGATTTCGTCGATGCGCCGCACGAGCAGTTGTCCGATCGCGAGTTCGACGTTCTTCGCTCACTCGGCGCCGGCCACACGGTCAAGGAGGTCGCCGAGAGGCTCGGGCTCTCGCCGAAGACCGTGAGCACGTATCGCACGAGGCTCATGGAGAAGATGCGTTTCGCGACGAACGCGGATCTCGTTCAGTACGTCGCCGCGAACGGACTGATCGAGTAGGCCCCGCCGAGCAACGGCAGCGGTGCGCGCGTCGCGCGCTGTCCGTCGCCGTCCTACACGCCTCCACGCACAACACTGACGCACTTCGTCCGCGACGACCGATGCAAGGTCGCTCGCGGCGCTCGTAGCATACGCGCGCGTTTCAACGACAACCCGAATCTCTTCATTTCAAGATCGATCGAGATATCGATGACCAGTCCTTGTGTTTGCCGAGAACTCGGCGATGATCTCTGGCTCGGTGGTCCAGCTGAGAATGCGGCTTGTGAACCGACGTATCGCCCTCAGCCCGAATGGAAGCCCATTCACGTCGGACCGTTGCCGATTGACATCATACCGTTCGCCCTGACCTGGGATTACATCATCCCGTCGATTGCGCTCGCCGACGGTTCGACCTTTTGCCCCGTGTAGTCGGCGCTGATTCCACCAGTGCGCGGACACGACGCCACCTCGCGCGAGGCCTAGTTGTAACGCGGAACTCTTCGCCGCGGCCGTGAGTTAGCGCATACCGCGATCGCGGCGCACCTACAACTTGGAGAGTTCTGATGCATGGATCTGTCTTCGCCCCCTCCGAGGCGCGCCAGGCGAAAGCCGCCGACGCCCGCAGGGCGGCGCTTCTGGACCTGGCCGTGGCGATCAATCGGTCGCGCGGCCGCATCTCGGATGAATCGCTCGTCGCGGCCCGCGCCGCGGGCATCGTCGATGCCGAGATCGTCGAGGTCGTCGCGCATGTCGCGCTCAATGTGTTCAGACTACCTGAACAACGTGGCGGCAACGAAGGTTCGCTTTCCCGACGGGCCCTTCGCGGCGGAGGCTCGAGATGACCCCGGCACCAACCGACATTCGGCCGCCGTTCACTCTCGAAACCGCACTCGCCAAGGTACAAGCGGCCGAGAATGCGTGGAACAGCCGCGATCCCGAGCGTGTCGCGCTCGCCTATACCGAAGATTCTGATTGGCGCAACCGGGCCGAGTTTCTTCGCGGCCGCGACGAGATCCGCGCCTTCTTGCGACGGAAATGGGCGAAAGAGCTCGACTATCGTCTCAAGAAGGAACTGTGGGGCTTCCGCGAGAATCGAATCGCTGTCCGATTCGAGTACGAGTGGCATGATGCCGCTGGACAGTGGTATCGCTCCTACGGCAACGAGCTGTGGGAATTCGACGATTCCGGCTTGATGGCGCGGCGCTACGCCAGCATCAACGATGCACCGATCGAGGAGCGCGATCGTCGCATCGTCTGAGCCTCTGCCGTGCACTGTCGTGAAGGATGCGTTCGAGACGTGGAACCTTTGCTACTCGTTGTGACTTCCCAGCGCGCCCGGGGACGACTGTCCCTGGTTAATGAAACTCTTATGGGGAGATCCAACGATGAAGCAGTTCCTGTCGTTCGTGCTGGCCTCCAGCGCGGCGCTGCTGACCGCCTGCAACGACCAGACGACGCAACCTCGCTCACTCGCCGAGGGACCGAGCGCTCCGGCGCCGGCGCGGCGCGACATCAACGGCGACCGGCACCCGGTCGGCGGCGTGTACGTCAGCACCAACGGCGCGAGCGGCAATGCCATCGTCGCCTTCGCGCGCTTTGAGAACGGCGCGCTAGAGAAGCTTGGCGAGTTCAACACCGGCGGCCTCGGCATCGGCGGCGGTGGCGATCCGCTGCAATCGCAGGGATCAGTCGTCGTGAGCCCGAATCATCAACGGCTGTTCGTCGTCAATGCCGGTTCCAATTCCATTAGCACATTCGCGATCGACAACGGCGCGGCGCTTCACCTTCTCGGCACCGTTAGTTCCTTCGGGTCCGGCCCGATCTCGCTCGCGGCGACCGACACGCGACTGTTTGTCCTCAACCAGGACAACTCGGTTGCGTCGTATTCGATCGCCGGCACGGGATTGCCGACACCACTTGGTCAGCTGTCACTTGGAGCCGCGTCGGATGGCCCGTCGACCATCAACGCGAGCGGCGATGGCCGCAACGTGTTCGTCACGGAGCGCGCCGCCCGCGAGATCGCCGTGGTCGCCCTGGATGAACGTGGCAACCTCACGTCGGCCGGCCGTCGAGCCTCGAGCGGAGCCGGTCCTTTCGGCTTTGCCGTCACCAGTCGAAACCAGCTGATCGTCTCCGAGGCGGGCGCCGGCGCCGTGTCGTCGTACAAATTCGCCGGCGGCGTGCTGTCGCTCGTCACGAGCTCGCTGTCGACGCAGCAAGCGGCGCCCTGTTGGCTCGTGCTCAGCAATGACGAGCGTTTCGCATTCGTCGCGAACGCGGGTAGCGGCTCGATTGGCGGGTATGCCGTCTCGCCGGACGGCGTCCTCACTTCGGTCTCTCCCGACGGCCGTACCGGCGTGACGAACGGTTCCGGCGCGACGCCGCTGGACATCCAGGTCACGCGCGATGGGAAGTTCCTCTATGCATTGCAAACGGGTACGGGCACCGTTGGGTCATTCGCCATTGGCGCGGCGGGGACTCTCACGACACTGCCTGACACGCCGGGACTCGCTCCCGTAGCCGGCTTCCAAGGCCTCGCTGCGTTCTGACGCCGCCATTTCTCGAGCGGAATCAATACAAAGTCGATATAGACATCGGGCGTGCGGCTCGCGGTGGGGGGAGAGAAAGACGCGAGCCGGCGCCACGATGGAGACAGATATGTTTGCGACTACTTCCTTTAGGGCGCGCTATGCAGACGGCGCCTCGTTCGAGCAGTTCTTGGCCGATGTCTCCGCGAACGGCGAGCTGTGGCAAGCCGTTGCGCGCCGCGTCGAGATCCCCGACTCCGTCGTACACGACATCGAGTCGGTTGGCGGCCAGTGGCACTTGTTGGTGCTGACGGAAGACTGGTGCGGTGACGCGGTCAACACGTTGCCCGTGCTCGCCGCGATCTCGAATCGTGCGCGGAACCTCGACCTTCGCATTCTGTCGCGCGACGCCAACCCCGACCTGATGGACGGCCACCGTACCGGGAAATCTCGCTCGAACCCGATCGTGATCGTGCTGGACAGTCAGTTCGCCGAGCGAGCCTGGTGGGGGCCGCGACCGGCACCGCTTCAGGGATGGGTCGTCAATGCCGGCCGTGCGCTGACCCCCGCGGAACGCTACCGCGAGGTCCGCCGATGGTACGCCCGAGATCGGGGCACGACCACGCTCGCCGAGCTTCTCGCGACACTGCGCAGGGCGCAAGCGGCGCGCGCCGCCTGAACGCGTCATTTACACGTTCTTTCATTCTCGTTTTTTTGGAGCTGTCTATGTCATCCCTTCATTTATCGATCGCACCTGAGCAAGAGGCAACGCGCGGTTTGGCGTCGAGGCTGAGTAGCGTCGGTGCGTTCGTTCTTCGATATTCGCTCGTCTTCTTTCTCGTCCTTTTCGGCGCCGCCAAGTGGACCGCGGCCGAGGCAAAGGGCATCGAGCCGATGGTGAGCCACAGTCCGTTCTTCTTCTGGCTCTATCCCGCCTTCGGCGTCCAGGGCGGATCTGAGTTCATCGGGGTAGTGGAGCTCGCGATCGCGTTATTGATCGTCTTGCGACGCTGGGCGCCTCGCGCGTCCGCCATCGGGAGTACTGCCGCCGTCGGGATGTTTCTGGTGACCCTCAGCTTCATTGTCACAACACCCCACATCGGCGAAGGCGCGGGCTTCCTGCTCAAGGACCTCACGCTCCTCGGCGCCGCACTGTGGACCGCCGGCGAGGCGTTCGGTGCAGCACGAGCGAGAGGGTGAAGGAGTCAGCAACGCCTAGATGAACTCCGTCACCACGCTCAGTGCCGAGTGTGGGCGCGGGTTAGTGAGGGCGATGCTCCGCGTTGAACACCGTGTGCCAGGTTTTCCCGCTGTCGCGCGATTCCTCGAACGTCTGGCGGGCACGGTGATTGGGCAGGGGCGTGATGGTGATGCGAAGCCGCGTGCCTTGGCCCGGAGCAGGATCCGCGAGTGGAATGAAGCGAATCCCCGGGCCGTCATAGGACGGATCCGACTTCCTGATCGAGACACCCGCCGTGCCGGGCACCTGGTTCGTGACGTACACCTGCTTCCAGTCGCCCGTACGCGGGTCATACGCGGTCATGCTCATGCCCTTGTCGCCGACCGGGCCTGTCCATTCGGCGGTCAAAGCACAGGCGTCGACAACGGCACGTACGCGTTGCGACGCGTAGCGAGTGCCGGTCGAGTCGAAGACATCCCAGTCTCCGATCCAGAATGCCAGCCGCTGAAAACTCGAATCGGACATGCAGGCGTTGGGAGCCGTTCGAACGTTCGCCTCGGCGGTGCGCCGCGGCATGAAGAGCGTAGTCCCGGCCACAACCCCCAGGCCGAGCGCACGCAAGAGGTTATTCGCCATTGGAATGGTCTATCGATGATTGGAATGTTCTAAACCGGCAATCGGCGCATCCAGGCGTTTGACAAGCACGACGTCGTCGTGGCCGACCGGATAGTCGCGGATCCGCGCGACCGTCTCGTACCCCCGGCGAGCGTAGAAATCCGGCGCTTGGAAGCTGTGCGACGACAAAATCACCACGCGGCAGCCCTTCTCGCGGGCGTGCAACTCAGCCGCGGAGAGCAGTTCGCCGCCAATACCTTTCCCGCGGAGCTCCTCCGAGACCCACAAGTAGGACACAAAACAAGCTCCGCCCCAGGTAAAGCCAGTGATGCCTGCCGTGATCCGGCCCGCGTCGCTTCGACAGCTCGCCGCGAACGACTCGGCGTCGCGATAGCCGGTCGCGGCAGCATTGAACTCATAGATGCGGTCTGCGAGAAAGGCTTCGAGGTCCGGCGCGTCCCCGATCTCGATGGTAACGGTGGCCATGATTGGTTGTTTCTGAAAAAGCCGAGGACGCCAACGAAAGGCGCGCAGAAGCCGCACCCCAGCTCGGATGTGAGAAGCGCCGCGCCGGTCGAAAAGTTTCCAAGCCATCGCTCATCGGACAGCTGCCGCTTCAGGCGACTCGGCGCCGGCCGCGCGCGCGGTGATCGACGGGCGAGCGTTACTCCGAGAGGCCGAAGGTGCCGTTGATCCAACGGACCAGCGGCAGGAGCGCGGCGTACTCTCGCGCGAGAAGCGATCCGAGCCTCGCGCTCGTCACGTCGGCGTCGGTGAGCGAGCGTCCACTGGTGAACGACTGAAGCTTGAGCCACTTCGCCGCGGGGTGAGTCTCGTCGTAGCCGCGGGGCATTCGCTTCAACGTCGAATACTCGTGGACGCCGCCGAAGCGCTTCGGCAGCGCGCGAGCGACGGCGAGAAATGGCTCGGGCTTTTCGGCGATGGAATCGCGGATGCGGTTCAATTGCGGCCGGGGCGGCATCCAGACGCCGGCCCCGATCATCGACTTTCCGCCTGGCTCGAGATGGAAATAGAAGCCGGCGCTGCCCTGCTCGGCCTCGCTCCCCACGGCCCGCGCCGCGCCCCGGTGGTGAAACCAGCAGGCCGCGTGCGTTTTGTACGGCGCTTTGTTCTTCGAGAAGCGAACGTCGCGATTGATGCGGAACATGCTGCGTTTTGGATCGCCGCCGATCTCCGGCGCGAATGCCCGGAAACGCGCGAACATGTCCTCCACGAGCTCACGCATCGGCTCGCGAACGTGCTCCTCGTAGTCATCCCGGTGCGCCTCGAACCACTGTTTGTTGTTGTTCGAGGAGAGTTGGCGGAAGAAGCGGAGCGAAGACTTGGTGAACGGCATGAGCGGCCTGGCTCCTATTCCGACCGCAAAGCGATGTTGGGGTCGGTCCGCGAGGCGCGGCGCGCGGGCATCCAGCTCCCAAGCATCGCCACCAGCAACAGTGTCACCGATGCCGTGACGTAGACCGCCGCGTCCCTCGGCGACACGCCGAACAGCAGCGGCTCGAGCCACTTGCTCGCGTACAAAGCGACCGCGACGCCGATGCCCACGCCAGTCACCGCCACGCGAGCGCCGTCCGTCAACACCAGTCGCGCGAGATCCCGCGGCTGCGCCCCGAGCGCGAGGCGCACACCCAACTCGTGCGTACGCTGCTCCACGTTGTACGCGATGACGCTATACAATCCCATCGCCGCGACCACCAACGCCAGGGCGCCGAAGGCAACGAACATCGTTGCCCCCAGACTGAACGACCGCATGGTCGGGGCGACGATCTCGCGGAACGGAGTCACCGTCACGTACGAGGCGCCCGGCATCTCGCGCTGCAGCGACCGTCGCAACTGCTCCGAGAATTTCGGCGCGTCGCCCGCAACGCGCACGAACAGACCGCCGGCGCGCGGGCGGAATTGCGTTACGGGCATGTAATAGTAGAACATCGAATCGGCAGCGAGATTCTGTTCCTTGATGTTCTCGGCGATGCCGACGACGGTCGTGCAAACGTCGGAGTCCACTTTCATGCACTGGCCGATGGCGTCGCGTCCCGGCCAAAGCACGCGCGCCATGTTCTCGCTGACCACGGCGACGCGCGGGGATTCACGCCTGTCTTCGACCGTGATCCCTCGTCCGCGAACGATACGGGTGCCGAACGTGCGAAAGTATTCCGGCCCGACGGCGCTGTAATCGAAATTCCCAAGCCGCTCGACTGTATCGATCCCCGCGACCGTAAGGTGCGTGCTCGAGTTGCTCCAGAATGGAACCGCAGTCTGGCGGCTCGCGCTGACCACGCCAGGCGTTGTCTTCGCGGTCGTGAGCAAACGCTGAAAGAGGTCGAGATGCCTCGAGGTGTCGAGCGTCTCTCCGCGCATGTTCAATCCCACGACGAGAATCGGGTCGACGTCGTAGCCGAGGCGCATGCCTTCCACGCGTCGCAGACTGCGGACGAACAAGCCCGCGCCGACGAGCAGAATCACGGAGAGCGTCGCCTGCAGCACGAGCAGAGCGACGCGCCCGGCGGAGCGCCGCTGTCCGCCTTCGCGCGCGCCGAGCCTGAGGTCGCGAACGACGTCCACGCGACGCGCGCGGAGTATCGGCGCCACGCCCGTCAACAGCCCGACGACGATCGCCGCGGCGAAGGCGAAGAAGACTGTGCGCGGATCGCGCGCGCCGGCCGGCGCCGTGCTGTCCGGGAGGAATCCCGCCCGCAGCGCGCCGCCGCCGATCTGCGCGACAACAACGCCGACGACTCCGCCGAGGAGCGCCAGCACGATGCTTTCCGTGAGAAGCTGTGACAGCAGCCGGCCGCGGCTGACGCCGAGCGCGAGCCGCACCGCGATCTCTCGCCGCCGCGCGATCGCGCGGGCGAGCAGCAGGTTCGCCACGTTGGCACATGCGATGAGGAGCACGACGATCGACACGCCGCCGACCCAGGTGGCGACCCTGGCGATCGCCGTCTTGTTCGGGCCGCGCTCGGCGAGCATCGGCGCGATCATCGCCCG
>Ga0310813_10001365_pt1 | contig 14734 bp, 10 predicted proteins | sample YN3metagenome_FD_203086 | JGI IMG/M metagenome (GOLD analysis project Ga0310813, IMG submission 203086) | Soil microbial communities from experimental microcosm in Duke University, North Carolina, United States - YN3 | ecosystem: Engineered > Artificial ecosystem > Soil microcosm > Unclassified...
TGGAGCGAGTTCCGCTTCCCGTCCTTGAACTTCCAGAGGTTGGGAATGGCGGCGAACCAGACCTCTCCCTTCCGGGCCAGGATGCCCGCGGCCACGCCGTCCGCGATGCTGTTAAACCCTTCGGCGAAGGTCTCGGCGTGGTCGGCCCGTCCGCTGCCCGAGCGGTCCTCGATCAGCTTGATCTTCTCCGATTCGACGGCGAGCTTCTCGACGTCGGCCCCCAGGTGGCGCCGGTGCATCGCGATGCGGTCCTCGACTGTGCGGCATGCCAGGTCCTCGTCCAGCCAGCCGACCACGCTGCGCACGTCCAGCACCGACGTGCGGCGCCGATGGGTCTCGACGACGAAGAAGCGGCCCTTCTCGTCGATGGTGAACGACGAAGGATTCTGAAGCTGCGGTTCGGCGGCGAACAGGGTGACCTGCAGGCCGGCGGCCGGCCGGAGCGTGCGGACGGCGAGCTCCGCCTCGGCGGGGCCTTCCTGCGCCCCCGCGGGGAGCGTCAGCAGCAGGAGCAACGGAAGCATTCGGGACATCCCGCTAGGATAGCCGCCCGGGGAACCCGGTTCCACAAATGGAGACCGCGTCGAGGCGGCCTACTTGCTCTCCGTGAAGAGCAGCGGCAGGAATTCCCCCAGGTAACGGCGCCAGACGGGCCAGCTGTGGTTGCCCTCGGTGATCTTCAGGTCGTGCCGGATCTCCTTCGACTTCAGCAGGTCGGAGAGTTTCGTAGCGTGCTCCACCAGGCGGTCCTCCTTGCCGCAGGCGATCCACAGCAGGCGGAGCTTCGCGTTCGTGGCCGCGGGATCCGCCAGCGCCGTGGCGACGCTCGTCTCGGGAGCCGCGATTGCGGCGCTGAAGCCTCCCACCCAGGCGAAGCGATCGAGGTGATTGAGTCCGACCGTCAGCGACTGCCCGCCGCCCATCGAGAGCCCCACGATCGCGCGATGCTCCCGGTCCGCCTACGTGCGGTAGTTCGCCTCCACGAACGGCATCACGTCCTCGAGGAGGTCCTTGCCGAAAGCCTCCAGGTTCGTCGGACCGCCGGCGGTCGCGGCGTGTCCGTCGGTCATCGCGATGATCATGGCCTTCGCTTTGCCCTGCGCGAGGAGGTTGTCCGCGATAAGGTGCGCGCGCCCGAAGGACGTCCACGTCGCCTCGTTGTCGCCGGACCCGTGGAAGAGGTAGAGGACCGGATAGGAGACCGAGACCTCCTTGTCGTAGCCGGGCGGCGTGTAGACGCGCAGCGGGCGGCGTCGGCCGAGGGACTTGGACGCGTACTCGTGCAGCCGCACGGTCCCGTGCGGCACCTCCTGCCAGTCGTGAAGGCGCGGAGGGTCGCCCGGCACGTCGACGACGCTGGTCCTCGGCGAGCGCATGGGCTTCAGCACGGCGTTCGACGGATCGGTGACGCTCATGCCGTCGATCGAGAACGAATACCCGTAGAGGTCGGGCTCCAGGGGCCCGACCGTCATGCTCCACACGCCCGCCTCGTCCTTCGTCATCGCGAGCTTTCCACCGCCCTTCCATTCCCCGTTCAGCAGGACCTCGGCGGCCTTCGGGGCGCGGAGGCGGAACGTGACGGTCCGATCGGCGTGCACCTCGGGGGACGTGGGCGGGGCGTTCTGGGCCTGCAGGGACAGCAGGACCGCGAGCAGCAGCGTCATGAGAATCTCCTCGGCAATCGGTTCAGGGCTGTTCGACGTGCTCGCTGCTGACGACGAGGCCGCGATCGTCGAAGAGGTTGAGGTAGAATACCCGCGCGCCGTCCGGAATCGGCGCCGAAGCGCGCCCGCCCTGGAGCTTGGCCTCCGCGCTCTCCCACTTGCGCGGTTGCCACTTCCCGGCATCCCGGGTGTAGCTGAGTTCCGCCTTCACGACCGGCGCCTTGGACGTGAAGGTGGCCCACGCCTCGCCCTTCTCCACTCCCTGGCCCGTGACGGTCGCGAGCGGCACGCCGCCGTTGAAGAGGGCGTTGGCGTAGGCGTGGATCTCCTCGGGTTTCTCGCCGGGGCCGCCGTGCGCGTGGGCCATCCGGACCCGGATCGCGAGCGTCCGCCCCGTCGCGGGCAGTCGGTACGACTTCTGGTACGAGTCGAGCGGGTAGGCGAAGTCGTTGGTCCCGTTCACCCAGAGGAACGGCATCTTCGCCTGCCGCAGATACTGCGAGGGATCCCAGAGCTTCAGCCAGAGCTCGGCCTTCTCCTTCCCCATTTTTGCGAAGGTGTCCAGCCAGACCGAGTTTTCGCCCAGGAAGCCGCAGCCGTAGACCGGCGCCGCGAACTTGAAGCGGGCATCGACGCTCGCGCTGATGCAGGTGAGGTAGCCGCCCCAGGAGATGCCGGTGATGCCGATGCGCTCCGGGTCGACCTCCGGGAAGGAGCGCAGGAGCGAGTGAGCCAGGATCACGTCGGCGACGGCGTGATGCGTCCAGTGATCGTTCTCCGCGCCGTCGATCTGGTCGAAGCCGCCCCACCCCGGGGGACCGCCCTGCTCGTGCCGCTCCCACCCTTTCCCCGCCTTCCGCGGCAGGGCGCCGCAAAGATCCATCGCGATCGCCGCGTAGCCCCGGCCGGTCCAGAGCTTCGCCCAGTCGGAGAACGCGGTGCCCCCGCCGCCGTGGACCAGCACCATGGCGGGGACCTTCCCCTCGACCTTCGGGATGCCGACCCAGGCGAAGACCCGCGTGGGCTTGCCCTTCCACGGCAGCCCGTCGTAATAGATCGCCTTCAGGCCGTCGACCTCGAAGCCTTCGACCGCGGCGGTCTTCGGGGCCTTGGAGAGGGCCTCGAGGTCCCAGGACGACTGCGCCGCGGCGGCGCGCGCCAGGAGCAGGAGGACGGCGATCGTGCGCATCGTCGGCCGGCTTACTTCTTCGAGTATTGGAGGAACCACTCGTAGAGCTTCTCGTCCCGGTATGCCTTGTCCCACGAGTTGTGGCCGACGCCGGGATAGATCGTGAACTTCGGATTTCCGCCCGCCGCCTTGATGGCGTCGATCATCTCCTGCGACTTCTTGATCGGCACCGCGTTGTCCTTGTCGCCGTGGAAGTTCCAGATCGGCAGGTCCTTGATCTTCGGGGCGTCCGCGGGATTGCCCCCGCCGCAGACGGGCGCGGCGGCGGCAAACATGTCCGGGTACTTCGCGATGAGGGACCAGGTGCCGAAGCCGCCCATCGAAAGGCCTGTGATGTACAGGCGCTTGTCGTCGACCTTGTACTCCTTCTTGGTCTTCTCGATGATGTCGAGGATCAGCTTCTCGTGATCCATGAACCAGCCCTTGCCCTTGGGCTTCTGCGGGAACATGACGATGTAGTTCCACTTGTCCTCCGCCATGCGGATCGCGGAGCCGAGGCCGACCTCGGCCTGCTTCTTGCCGTCGTCTCCCTGCTCCCCGGACCCGTGGAGGAAGAGGATGGCCGGGAGCGGCTTTTCGGGGCTGTAGTCCTTCGGGACGTAGACGACGTACTTCACGGGCGCGCCGTTGTAGTCGACCGTCTTGTCCAGGAAGCCGGACTCGGGAGCGCCCGGGCCGAAGAACAACGCCGTCAGGATCGAAAGGGCCGTCATCATGGGATTCTCCTGTTCAGGGGGTCACCATAATAGAACGGCTCTCCGCTGTCCCGGATTTTAGCCCCGCGCGGGAATCCTCAGGGCGTTTGACAAAAATCGCACCCGCAAGGTAAACCCTGGTATGACGACCGCTGCCTGCGACCTCTGCCAGCAACCCGCCAGCCCCGATCAGCTCATCACCCTCTCGGGGAAGCGGATCTGCGCGACGTGCAAGCCTGACGCCGTCATGAATCTGAAGAGCGGGGTCGGCGTGTCGGCCAGGGTCTCGCCGGAGAAGGCCGAGGAGATCCGTCGCAATATTCGAAAACTGAACCTCCTCAGCTTTGCCTTCGGCATCCCAGGAATCATCCTCGCGGGCACGGGCCAGGCCCTCAAACCCTCCGACCCCGGCCAGGTCGGGATGATGCTGATGATCTGGGCAAGCGGCATGGCGCTTTTTACGGTCGGGATGGTCTTCTACGCCCGGATGAAGGGCCGCCATGGAGCCATGGGGCTTTTCGGCCTGCTCAGCTGCATCGGGCTGCTGGTCCTGCACTTCCTGCCGAAGAGCTGCCAGAACTGCCGGGCGAGCGCGTCCTACCGCGTCAAGGAATGCAGCGCCTGCGGCGCTCCGGTGTGATTCGAGGCGGATGCCGGGGACCTTCCGACCCTACGGCAGGCTCGTGATCGCGACGCCGAACTTCTCCTTGCCGTAGACGGCCTGGTCGGTGACGAGCCGGAAGACGCGAACCCGCTTCTCCTTGCGGTCGTACTCCAGGTAGCCCGTCACGATCGCGTCGACCGGACGCTCGTCCTTGTCCGAGAAGAACGTGTGGCCCAGGCGGACGCGGCCGTCAAGGCGGATCCAGGCGGTGCTGCGCCGGCCGGCCACGACTTTCGCCGAGAGGCCGGCTTCCTCGATGCGGTTCCGGTCCGAGGGACCGAAGTTGCCCGTGAGCGGGTAGAGATGCGCGAGGAGCCGCGCGGCGACGGCCATGTCCACGTACCACGACGCGCCCGGCTGGGCGCCCGCGTCCGGGACCAGCGCGGCCTCGAGGTCGGGCGTCAGGCCCACCCACTCCTCCGCGGGGAACGCGTGATACGACGACCGGGGGTTGAACGGCAGCGGCTGGTCGTTCTTGTCGAGGTAGCGCGCCGTCAGGTGAAGCGACCTCGCATCCCCCGCGGGCGGGACCGACTGCGGAGCGGGAGGCACGAGGGTCGGGCCTTCGCCGCGCGACACCTTCTTCAGCGACTCCAGGAAGCCGGGCACGGTGACGTGGCAGGTGTGAAGGCTGTCGACGACCTTCCCGTCGGACTGCAGCAGGTAGAGGCGCTCCGTTCCGATGGTGAGCTTCGCCTTCAGGGCGTCGCGGGTGATCCGCTTGAACTCCGGATTCTCGACGTCGCCGCTGTTGCAGTAGACCGGGATGGTGCGCGCATTGATCGCCGCGATCACCTCGGACGTCGACAGAGGACCTTCGCGGAAGGACATCGAGCCGCCGTCGGTCCGGCCGACGTTCAAGCGGCCCACGTGGGCGACCACCAGGACAGGCCGGTCGTGCTCCGCGGCGAGCCGCAGCGCCTGGGGCAGATCCTTCGCCCAGCCGATCTCGTCGAAGCGGCGCTCTTCGGGGCGCGGCTGCCAGGCGCGGACCTTCTCGTCGATCTTCGAGAACTCGGGAGGACGGGGATCCTCCGGCACGTTGCCCCACCAGAGCGCGGCCGCGGTCGAAAGGATCGCCGCCGCCGCCATCGCGCCGGCCGTGACTTTCGCCATGATGCCGGTCTTCAGGGCCGCGGGGGCGCCCGTGGAGGCCAGGCCGGAGAGCGACGCCGTCAGGGTCGCGGGGGCGGACTCGGTGGCGCTGGCCGCCAGCGCGCCGGTGAGCGCCACGGCGGAGAGCGACATGCCGCTGGTCGCCAGAGCGGAGCGGAGTTCCTCGACGCCGCGCGAAAGCTGGCTGCGGACGGTGTTCTCCGAAAGGCTCAGCGCGTCGGCCACTTCGGGCGAGGACAGGCCCTCGCAGTAGTGGAGCCAGACGGGAAGACGGTAATGTTCGGGAAGCTCCTGGACGGCGTGGCGGACGGCTTCCTGGGTCGCGCGATCGTCCGGCGCGATCTCGCCGGAAACGGACGCCCGTTCCTCGCGGGCGGCGCGCCGGCCTTCCTCCCGCGCCTTGTGGCGCGTCGCGTTGACCACGAAGCCGAATATCCAGGCTCTCACGGCGGATTCTCCCCGGTACTTCGCCGAGTGGCGCAGCACCTCGATAAAGGCGGTCTGAACCGCGTCCTCGGCGTCCGCGGCGTTGCGGCAGCAGCGGAGCGCCACGCGGTACGCCGAGTCGGCGTGACGCGCGAAGAGGACGTTCATCGCCTGCCGGTCACCGCGTTCCGTGAACGCGCGGAGCAGAGCGGCGTCGTCGGCCTGAGCCGCCGGATGAGCATTCATGGTGTCGACCGCCTCTGCTCCCATCCTACCAGGGAGTGCCCGCCCGCTCTTGATCATAATGCAAAATTCCACTTACCCCGGAGTTCGACCGTCCATTCTGTCGTACGCTTCCCGTAGCCCGAAAACTTGGGCAATTCCGAGAAAATAGACGGTCTATTTCGTCGTTTCCGGCGCCGCCTTCAGAACCAGGTTCTGCTCGGCGCCCGCCGCCTTGTAGGCGTCGCGGACCTTCGCGTACGCCGCCTCCAGCTCCGCCTGGGAGATCGGCTTTCCCGCGGGATCGACGGGATCCAGGATCGTCAGCTTCCGCGGCGCCATCAGGGCCGCCAGGTCGGGCAGGTCGTAGGCCTGGAGGGCGCCCGGCACGACGTTCGCGAACTGATTGGCCGTGACCCGCGCCTTGACCACCGAGGACCAGGAGAGGATCCCCTTCTCCAGCCTCAGCTCCGGGATGCGGGGGTCCAGCGCCGCCGCATGCAGCGCGACCGGCACCGCCGCGCCCGAAGCGGCCAGGATGCACTCGCCGCCCATGCCCTCGTTCACCGACAGCACGTCCCCGACCCGCTGCCCGAGCAGAGGACGGTTCAGAAGGATTCCCAGGAAGGCTTCCTTCACGTCGGCCCCGAACGGAGATTTGCCCTCGGGCGCCGTCTCGCCCATGCCGCGAAGGTCCAGCGCGACGACCGGGTGCCCGTCGTTCACCCGCTTCTCGAAGGGCCCGCCGGCCGCCGTCAGCAGCGCCTTCCCGTCGCCCGAGATCGCCAGCACCCGCGAGCGCGTCGAAGGTCCGCCCGACATCAGCACGTACGGAAGCCGGAATCCGCCGGCGACCGTCAGCACTCCTTTCCCGACTTCGTAGTCTCCGCGATTGATGCGGCCGCTCGACGGCAGAGCTTCCGCGGCGACGATCTGCTTCGGCAGGCGGAGCGCGCCCCGCACGAGCTCCACGAGCTGATCCTTCGAGCGGCCCCCGCGCTTCGCCGCCAGATCGTTCTCGCGCTCAATGTCGAGATCGAAGACCGACTTCCCCTTCAGGTCGGAGAGCACCTGCCCGGTCTTCGTGCAGCGGAGCTCCTCCTCCTTGAAGACCGGAAAGTCCGCTTCGACGATCGCGTCGTCGATCCCGAGGAGCCAGCGCCGCATCCAGCGGGTCGCCGCCTCCCGGCGCGGCCGGGAGAAGCCGTGCTTGTCGTTGTACTCGATCAGGTCGACGCGCTCGGCGTGTCCGATCATGCCATAGAGCTGCTTCGCCTCGCGGAACGTCGTCCACGAGCCCTGGATGTCGAAGAAGTCCTGCGTGCCCGTGCAGATCAGCGTCGGCTTCGGCGCCCGCATGGTCACGTAGTCCGTCTGCTCCATCCCGAAGGCGATCTGCCCCGTGATGTTCTGCTCGGCGTCCTGAGGCCCGATCGTGGCCAGCAGGCGCTCCATCGTGGTCACGTAGCAGGACGGCGCCGCGACGGCGATCCGCTCATCGATCGCCATCAGGTAGGACGTCAGGGTTCCGCCGCCGGAGTTGCCGGTGCAGCCGATCCGCTTGGCGTCGATCTCGGGCCGGCTCTCCAGATAGTCGATGCTGCGGATGCCGTCCCAGATGCGGAAGGAGGCGCAGCTCCAGCCCACCAGCAGCGCGCCGATGCCCGACATCGTGTGCTCCGTGGTGTTCCCCTTGATGGCGGGTTTTCCGTCGTCGTTGAGGAGCTGCATCCGCTCGCCCTGGCCGATCGGGTCGTAGCAGAGCACCGCCAGGCCGTTGCGGACCAGGAGCTGGGAGACGCGCTGGTACGCTTCCTCGGCCTTGCCCTTGTCGCTGTGGCCGCAGGGCACCAGCACGCCGGGGAACGGGCCCTTCCCCTCGGGGAGATAGAGCACGGCGCTCACGTGATGATTCGGCCGGCTTTCGTAGATCACCTTTTCGACCCGGAAGCCGTCGCCCTTCAGGGTGCCGACGACGCGTCCATTCAGCGGCGTCTTCTCCGGAAATCCGCCGAGCGCCTCGATGAACTTCGCGCGCAGCAGCTCCTGCCGCTTCTTCAGATCCTCGGGCGTCTTGAGGGCGGCCACCGCCGCGCGGCGCGCGTCGAACGCTTTTCCGCACTCCGCCTGCAGAAACCCGTAGAGCATCTTCCGGGGCTGGTCCTCCGGCTTGAAGACCGTGAGATCGTCCGACTGGAGCGCCAGAAGGAGGGCGACGATGATCATGTCACTTTCCCATCGCGACGTCGGCCATGACCCGGATCAGCTGGCGTCCGAACTCGAGGCGGTCCTGCGACGTCGGCAGGTGCCCGAGCTTGGAACTCCGGGTGATCCCCTGCTCCAGGAGGAACGCGGACATGCCCCGCTGGCCGTCCAGATACTCGTACACGGAAGCCCGGCCCGGCGTCGGTTTGGCCGATGGCGCGCGAGGCCCCTTCTCGTTCGGATTGAACGTGGTCTGTTCCTTCAGGGCCGCGAAGAAGCGCTCGGCGATCGGCCGATTCTTCTCCGAGCTGCTCAGCCACTCGCCGGTCTCCTGGTTGTGCAGCGTGAGGAAGAATCCCGAGAACGCGTGGATCACCTTCTTGGCGGCGCAGATCTCGGGCATCAGGCGCCGGTGCTCGGGATTTTCGGGGTCGGCCGTGTCCCAGTTCCGGTTCAGGTCGTAGCCGTGCCGGTTGAAGCGGACGCCGCCCCGGGCGCAGCCGTCGGGGTCCATCATGGGCAGGATCTTGAAGACGAGGCTCCGGCGCAGCGGCGCCGCGTCCTCCGAGAGGAGAAAGCGGATTGCGCCCTCGCCGACGAACGAGGTCCCGCTCTCCCAGGCGTGCTGGCGGCACATCAGCCAGACCGTCGGGGGCGGGGCCGCCGACTCCGCGGCGAACTCCGTGATCGTCAGGAGGTGGAGGTCGCGCCCCTCCACGGATTTCCCGATCACCTCGTCCTTGAGATGCGGCGCGCCGCGGATTTCGTCGAGGAAGCGCTCGAGGCGCGAGGTCGGGTAGGGCTCGAGGTGCGCGATCCAGACGGCGTCGGACTCGGCCGTCAGCCGGAACGTCGCCTCGTCCTTCTCGAGCGAGATCGACTCGAGGTGGCGCCACGTCTTGCCGTCCGCGCTGACCAGGGGCGGCGTGTCGTCCCGGACGCAGAGGCCCGCGGGCTTGTAGTTGTATTCGCCCCGGAGCTCGGTCAGCGTGATCGTCACCTCCCGGCCCTTCGCTCCGTCGAGGCGGAAGCTGTACCAGCTCGCCTGCCGGTTGCGCCCGTCCTGATCCGCTTGGCCCGCGACGGCGCAGCGGAAGTGGGTCGCGGAGACCTGCTGCACCTTTCCGAGGCTGCCGCCCTCGAAGTCGGACGTGACCGAGATCGCCGACGACGAGCATGCCGCCAGCGGCAGGACGAGCAGGGCGAGCGCCTTCACTTCAGCCCCGACAGGAATTCGAGGAGGTCCCGGAAATCCTGGCGGGTGAGCTTCTCCACCAGCTTCTCGGGCATGATCGACAGCTTCGAGGCCTGGCGCTCTTCGATGGTCACGTTCTTGACCTTCGTCTGCTTCCCCTGCGCGTCGATGAGGATGATCTCGCCCGTCGGCGACGGGTCCTCGTCGAGGATGCGGCCGTCGACGATGTCGCCCTTGGTGGTGCGGATCTTCCAGTGGACGAACATGGGGGCGATTTCGCGGCTGGGGTCGAGGATCGACTCGGCCAGTTTCTCGCGGTTGAGGGTGTTGCCGATGGTCGAGAGGTCCGGTCCCACGAAGCCGCCGCGGCCGTTGATGCGGTGGCACACGAAGCACTGGGGGCCCTTGGCATGGAAGAAGAGGCGCTCGCCGGCGGCGGCGTCGCCCTTCTCGACCGCGACCTTCTTCCATCCCTCGATCGAGGGCGGCTGTCCCGCGGGGCGGCCCAGAAGCAGCGCGGCGAGCTCGCCGCCCTTCTTCTCGAGCGCGTCCTTCACCTCGGCGCGATCCGCCGCCCCCGAGAGCGACCGGATCGCCTCGAGCGACGCGGGGCCGTCGAGCTGGCCGATCAAAACCTTGCGGGTCTCCTCCGAGGTCGCCGCCGAGTGCGCCAGGCCCGACACCGCGTCGAAGCGGAGCGCCGGGTCCGCCGCGACCCGCCTCAGGATCGCCTGCGCGGACTCGTCCGGCCGGCCCGCGATCGCGCGGAGCGCTTCCAGGCGCAGCGCGGGCTCGCTCTCGAGCAGCCGTTCGAGTTTCGCCACCGCGACCGACGGATGGTCGCGGCGCAGCATCCGCAGCGCGAGCGCCCGGAGCGCCGCCGGCTCGTTCGCGTCGTCGAAGACCTTGGCGATCAGGATCTCGCTGCCCAGCTGATCTACCTGCGAGGGGCTGCGCCCTGCCAGCAGGTCGGTCGACGCGAGGTACGCCTCGAAGATCTCCTTGGTCACGGGCAGCCGTGAGGCCGACTTCTCCAGGGCGGCCGCGAGGTCGCCGAGCTTCGCTTCGCCGACCCACTGGATCGCGGCGCGGCGCACGGCGGTGTCGACATCCTCCAGGAACCTCGCCACCGCGGACGTGTCGCTCGTGCGACGCAGCGCGAGCAGCACGCCCAGCCGGATCTTCGGCGACGGGTCCGAGACGTGCGGAAGCAGGAACGGCGCGCCGCCCACGCGGCTCAGCGTCTCGATCGCGGCCCCCACAAGGAAGGGGTCGGGGCTCTCCAGCAGCGGGACCAGGGAGCTCAGCGATCCCTTGTCGCTCACCTTGAGGATCTGGTTCAGCTTCACGAGGTCCGGGGGATCCTTCGGGGCGCGGGTCTCCGAGGGCAACGTGTTCGGCGTCTTGGCCCGCACCCGCCAGATCCGTCCCTTGCCGTGCAGCTCGTAGGAGCGGTCGACCCAGTCCGTGATGAAGATCGAGCCGTCGGGCGCGAGGCCGATGCCGACGGGGCGGAACTGGTCGCCGCCTTTGACGATCGTCTCGGGCTTGGACGTGAACGACGCGCCTTTCGGCTCCAGCTTGAAGCGCTGCAGGATGTGGTCTCCCCACGAGGTCCCGATCAGCGTGCCGCGGTAGTCCGCCGGAAAGGCATCGTGTTCATACGCGAGGACGCCCGACGGCGCCTCGCCGGTGCCGCAGACCATCGGCAGCGTCCCGGGCAGCTCGCCGTTCCACGCGGTGAAGGGATGCAGCCCCTTGCGGCCGTTGCGGAACTTATAGCCGTAATCGCCGCTCTCGATGACGTGGATCAGGCGGCAGGGCGGGCGCGAGTCGGGGTCGTTGTCGACCGCGAAGAGCCGACCGTACACGTCGGTGCAAAGGTGGAACGGGTTCCAGAAGCCGGTCGCGACCTGGACCAGTTTCGTGCCGTCGGGCCGGCAGCGGAAGACCTTGCCGCCTTCCGTGTCCGTGATGGTCGTCCCGTCCGAGCCCACCAGCGAGAACGGCGCGCCGAGGTTCTCGCCCATGCCGAAGTAGAGGTTGCCCTCCCGGTCGAAGGCGAAGCCCGACAGTCCGTTGTGCGGGTAGTTCCCCTTCGTGTCGAGCTTGACGATCGTGTCGCGGCGCTGCTGGAGCTCGGGCTTGCCGTGCCAGCGGTAGACTTCCCAGCGGGTGGCGAAGAAGAGGTCCCCGTCCTTGCCGAAACCGATCCCCATGCCGTAGCGGAAGCCTTCGGCGAACGTCGTGACCTTGCCGGCGCGGCCGTCGGGGCCGAAGTCCTCGAAGATCAGGATCCGGTCCGTGGGCTTGCCCTTGTAGTTCTTCGGCGGGAAGTGGGTGTTCGACTCGATGGCCCAGACGCGGCCCTGAGCGTCGACGGTCATGCCCGTCGGGGTGTTGATGCTGGGTTCCGCCGCGACGAGTTCGACGACCAGGCGCTCGTCGACGGCAATGGGTTTCGGAAGGTCCTGCGACGCCAAGAGTGCCAGCAGAGCGATGACGATGTTCACGAGGAAGGTTCTCCCGTTGGTTAGTCCGCTCCGGCCCCCGGTACTATACGTCCCGAGGGCGTTATAACGGATAGACACGTCGGAAGGAAGAAAGTCCCCGGCATTTTCCGGCCCCCGCCGGGGTTATACTGGCTGGCTCATGAAGAAGGTCTACTCCACAACTCTGATCGGCCAGGCGGAGATGCTGCAGATGATCCTCCGCAGCCGCGGCATCGAGTCGCGCCTGGAGAACGAGGGCGCCGCGAACTACGCGATCGGCACGCCCTCCGCGGCGGCGCCGATCGTCATCGTGGTCGACGACACGGACGCCGAGGAGGCGGCCCGCGTCATCGCCGCGGAAGTCCAGAAACCCCACGGCTCGAATCCCACGACCCTTCAGGTGCAGTTGCGCTGCGCCTGCGGGAAGACGTTGGAGTACCCCCAGGGCGAGGAGCCGCCCGACGAGTGCCCCTGGTGCGGACGGCCGACGCAGTTCTCCGCGGCGCCGGCAGCGGCGCACCCTCCGGGCCCGAAGCCCAAGATTCCTCCCGCGGCCATCGTCGGCGCCCTCTTGCTGGCCATTGCGATCGCCATCATCGCCTACCGGGGCGGCACCGGGCGCGGCCCGCTGAACGCTTCGGAAGAATCGCAGGCGGGCTGGAACCGAAAGCTTCGGGAGCGCATCGAGGCCATCGCGCCCGCGAAGGTCCCGCCGGTCGACGCGGACGCGATCGCGACCCCGCTGATCCGGGATTTTCCCGACGAGGCCGCGCGCTTCTCGGCGGCGATGGACGCCGCGACGGGCATCGAGGATCTGGCCGAACGTTGGAACCGGCTCAGCATCGAGCTGTCGCCGGACTGGGCGATGGAGCACGGCTTCGTCGACAGCCCCCGTCTGAGCCGCTATTCGCTGCAGGCCGATCGCAAGCAGACCCTGATGAACGCGCTGGCGCTGCGGAAGCTCCGGGCGATTTTACCCTCGCCGCCGCCGCTCGACGGCCGGCTCTTCGAGCGGCATCTCCAGCGGATCCTCCTGGGCAGCATCATTTTCGGCCCCGGGACCTCGGACCCGCGGCCGGCCTTCTGGGGCGTGATGGCCTGCGTCCACGTGCTCGACAAGCCGGCGCTGCTGGCCGAGCGGCTGGAGCAGGTGCCCGACGTGGTCCGCGAATTCCGCAAGGACATGGGGAGCGTCCCTCGCCTCTGGATCGACGTCGCCCTCGACGAATCGACTTCCGCCATGCTGCTGCTGCGGGAGATTGAGAAGGCGGGCGACGACCGGCTGAAGGCCGCGGTGATCAAGGCCCGCGAGGCGCTGTCGGACTTCAGCACGGAGCTCCGCACGCTCCAGAACGGCAACCGCACGACCGCGCCGCGGGATCCGCGCTGGACCCTGTTCCTCGTACGGGACATGGAGTTCTCCGACCGCAGCCCGCGCGAAGCCGCGCAGCTCCTGCTCGACGAGGCGAACAAATCCTTCGCGCGATGGAAGGCGTCGAACCCGGGCGCGCGGGGGAACGTGAAGTCCTATGACCCCCGGGACTGGAGCGCGGAGCTCGGCCGCCTGATGGCGCGCGCGAAGGAACTGACGCTGGAACGCCGCTTCGCGGAGCTTCCCCCGGGAGAGCCGCCGCTGCTCCAGCGCACTCCGTACGGGAGCAAAGGGCCGCCGGAATGGCCCCGCTATGCGGCCCGCAGCTTCGAAGCGACGCTCCGGGCAAAGCTCTGGGAGGCGCCCTGGGATGACGGGGGCGCGAAGGAATGCCGGCCGGGCCTGGCCTTCGTCAACGGGGCTGCCGAGACGATCCCTGGCCGGCATCTGCAGGCCCTGATCAACCGGCGCGACGGCACGCTGCTGCGGCGCCTCTACTGGAGTCACTCGCTCTCCGAGGGCTGGCGCGAATACTGCGCCCGCTGGGCCGTGGACGCGGCGGCCGAAGCCCGCGACGAAGCGTCCCTGCTGGAGGGCTGGCGCTTCATGGACTGCTGGACCGGCGCGGTGCAGCTCTGCCACCTCGCCGGAACGCTGACCGAGGACGAAGCCCTCGAGATGCTCCAGCAGGGCCTGGGGGAGACGCCGGAACGGGCCCGCTCACTGCTCGCCTGGTCGACCCTGGAGCCGCTCTACCACCTGAACGCCGTCGTGGGCGCCCGGGACATCGAGCGGCTTCGCGATGAGATGAAATCCACGCTCGGCGCGGGCTTCGACCTCGCGCGTTTCCACACCGCGCTGCTCGGCTACGGCCACACGCCGGTCGCGCTCCTCCGCGAGGAAATGCTCCGCGCGAAGTAAGCCTTAGGTGCCCTGCTTCACCCGGTTCTGGATCTTGATCAGTTCCTCGAGCGGCAGCGCGCCCGAGCCGTCGAGCGTGCTGCCGTAGATCCGGATCTCGTCGAGGATCCCGCGGTAGGAGCGCTCGGGGGCCATCGGACGAATCATCGGCGGCACGTTGCCGACCGTCATCTGCGGCGAGATCTTCCCGCCCGACGGGCCGCGATTGTAGTCCGCTGCGTTGACCAGCTGAGGGTCCTTGTTCTGCGGAGCCACGTAGAACTTCACGTGGTCCTTGGCGAGACCGGAGTCGTAGGTCACCGCGAAGAAGCGCCACTTCTCGTACGCCTCGGTGCCCGCGTTGGTCGCCTTCGAGTCGTAGAGCGGGATCTGCCCCGGCTTGCTCCGCGCCGCCGACCCCTCGGCCCATTCTCCGATGCCCAGCTGGAGGCTGCCGTCCGTCCGGAACACCAGCTCCACGCCTTCGTTGACCTTGAACGGATTGAACCAGCTCACGATGCGGTTGCCCGCGCCGGCCATCTTGTCCGACGGGCCTTCCTTCACGTCCATGCAGATCGTCCACCCGGTGATGGT
>Ga0310813_10001367_pt1 | contig 14729 bp, 11 predicted proteins | sample YN3metagenome_FD_203086 | JGI IMG/M metagenome (GOLD analysis project Ga0310813, IMG submission 203086) | Soil microbial communities from experimental microcosm in Duke University, North Carolina, United States - YN3 | ecosystem: Engineered > Artificial ecosystem > Soil microcosm > Unclassified...
AGACAATTGTCCCCACTTTCGAGACGCAAAAGCTCGCGCGCACTTTCATGCTTGATGTTCCCGCGCCACGCGGACAGATCACCGATCGCAACGGAGTGCCGATGGCGCAAAACCGCCTCAGTTACAACCTGGTCATAACGTTTCCGACACCGCTGAATTTTTCCGACGCGAAAGCGCTCAGCTATACGAGAGAAAAAATAGATGACGCTGGGAAATTGATCGGTCGCAGGTTCCGAATTTCCGATGAGGCGATCCTTCGTCATTACCGCAACCGGGGCGTCATGCCTTTTGAGATCGCACCGAATCTAACACCGCAGGAGTACGACGGAATTAAAGACAAGCTGCCGGCCGGAATGATGGTGCGTCCGGTTTACGTGCGGATTTATCCAAACGGAAAAATCGCCGGTCAGATTGTTGGTTACACAGGAAAAACCGGCCGCAATCCGGACGGCATTGTCGATAACCACGAAACGATCTGGCCGCAAACGGAGGGCCGCGAAGGGCTCGAACAGACATTCAACGAAATGCTGACCGGGAAGAACGGCGAATACAAACTGACCTTCGACAAGGACGGCCGAAAAACTTCGGAGAAATTGGTCACCCCGCCCGAGCCGGGATTCAATGTGGTGACCACTCTCGATTTGCGCCTGCAAGAACTGGCTGAAAAAGCATTGGCAGCAAAAGCAAAGCGCGGCGCCATGGTAATCATGGATCCAAATAGCGGTGATGTCCTCGCGCTTGCATCGTGGCCAACGTACGACCCAAACGTATTCGTTCCCTCCATTTCGCCTGATCAGTTGAAAGCGCTGCAATCGGACCCGGACATCCCGCTTTTACCACGGGCATATCGTTCGTCCTATCCGCCGGGATCGACGTTCAAGGTTGCCGTCGGCATTGCGGCATTGGAAAGCCACGCTGTCTATCCGCAGGATGAATATCAATGCGTTCCGGCGCTTCAGATCGGTAACGTAACATTTCACAATTGGAAAAAGACCGATCGCGGCGCGCTGAATTTCGTGCAGGCGCTAACCGAATCGTGCGATACCTGGTTTTATCAGGCCGGCATAAAGACCGGTTCGGCACCGATCATCGATTGGGCGTTGAAACTGGGCTTCGGTGCGAAATGCGGCATTCCTCTGCGGGGCGAAGTCGAAGGGCGCATTCCAAATGATGAATACATGAAAGCGACGCATGGTCGCAAGATTCTCAATGGCGACATCGCAAACATATCGATCGGCCAGGGCGACATCCAGGTTACTCCCTTGCAGATGGCGCAGGCGATGGGCGTCATCGCCAACGGCGGAACCTTTTATCAGACCAGGCTGGTTCAACAGGTGCAAAGTTTCGACAACCAAATCGTCAGCGCATACCAGGTGCGCGCCAAACGATCGCTTGATATATCGGCAGAGACGCTGGAACAGGTGCGCACAGGAATGATCGATGTCGTGAATGGCGGCAGCGGCACCGCCCATCAAGCCAGCCTCAAAAACGTCGAAGTCGCCGGTAAAACGGGGACCGCGCAATGGGGACCGAAACACAAAGAGCGCACTGCGGCGTGGTTCGCTGGGTTTTTGCCTGCTGACCAACCGCGATATGCGTTCGCAGTCGTTTACGAAGGTGATGTTGGCAAGAGCGTGCACGGCGGTTCACATGCCGCGCCGATGATCGCTGAGGTATTCAAAGACGTGTACAAAGGTCAAATGATCGCAGGTCATTCCCGGCCGCGAGCTGAGGAACAACCCGAAATCCGCCGTGCCGAACCGGTCGAGGAACAAGACGAATCAGATTAAGTAACGGCGATTGACCTCAATCACCTTGATTGCCAATGGCGCTTCGGTGAACCGACCTACCTATACCGCCGCGGTTTCCTGAGACAGCTCCATGGTACCTTTGAACTTCGGCGGTTCTTCTTCGATCCCGAAGTTGTCGGAATGAAGTTCGTCGACTTTCGCCATCTCATCTGATGTCAGCGCCGCGGTATCGGGCGCTTTGGCGAATTCCACGAGCTGTTCTTCGTTGTAGATATTCGGCAACGTCGAAGCGACGCGATCGTCCGCAAGCAACCATTGCAACGCCGCTTGTCCAAGTGTGCGCTCGGCATTTTCAAGAAAGCGCAATTGCTCGACTTTCTTAACTCCGTTCAGCAGCCAGCTCCTCGGTCGATGGCTGCGATGATCACCCGGCGGAAACTTGGTCTCAGGCGTGTACTTGCCTTCCAGCATTCCGGAAGAATGCGTCACGCGAATGAGAAACATCGTGGCCTTGCCGGCTTCCGTTGCCGCATCACGAAATGCGCGGCCGGGATGTTGCTCGAGCATGTTGTAAATGTGCTGGACGCTCGTCAGATCGCGCTCACGAATGCAATTCACGCCCTCGTACAACCAACCGATCGCCGGTCCCAACGCGATGCCGTAGTACCGGACTTTGCCTTCGCGCTTTAATGTCTCGAGCGTCTTCCAGAGCGCGTCGTCATAAACCTGCTCCATCCGAATGTTGTGCAATTGCAGAAGATCGATCCGGTCCGTCTTCAATCGTTTCAGCGCCGCGTCGGTCGCACGCGTAATTGCCTCCGGCGAAAAATCCTGCGGAATCTCGCGCTGCCCGCGTCCGCGAGCTTCACCGTGATGGACAAAATCGTAGCCAACCTTCGTCGCAATCACGACTTCATCCCGCTGATTCGGAAAAGCCTTCGCGATTAATTCTTCACTCAATCCATTCCCATAAGTATCAGCCGCATCAAACAACGTGATGCCGAGATCAAACGCCTTGTGCATCAGCGCAATCGCTTCGCCCTCCGTGAAATTTCCCCACCAGCCCGTGGAGATCGTCCACAAACCAAAGCCCACCTCACTGACTGTGAGGTCAGTGTTCTTGTAAGTCCGGAAGTGCACGCATGTACTTAAACACAGACAGGGCAGAGGTCACGGACAGAATTTCCGTCCGTGTAACCTCGATGGTCTCCGTGTTAGAATTGAAACATGACTCGAATGCGCGACCCTGCCTTATTGATCGTAGCTCACGGCTCGACCGTGAACCCCGATTCCAGCGCACCCACATTGGCGCATGCGGCGGAGATCCGGCGTCGGAAAATTTTTGGGGAGGTGGAGTGCGCGTTTTGGAAAGAGGAGCCGAGTCTGCGCGATGCCTTGCTTTTGTTCGATCCGGAATCGATTCGCGAAGTTTACGTCGTTCCGAATTTCATCAGCGAAGGGTATTTCACGCAGATCGTCGTTCCGCGGGAGCTTGAGCTGGATGGGCAGATCACAAAACGGTCGAATGGACAGATCTGGAAGTGTTGTGAGCCAGTTGGGAATCATCCACTGATGACGGAGTTGCTGCTCAAACGCGCACGCGAAGTGGCATCCGATGCAGCTCCTGCCGAAACCAGCTTGTTGATCGTCGCTCACGGCACCGATTTGAATGAAAACAGCGCTGTCGCAGCGAAGCGGGAGGCGGAGAAGATACGGGCGCTCGGCAAATACGCAGCCGTGCTCAACGTTTATATGGAAGAAGCGCCACTCGTATCTGACTGGCGCAATTTGACCGACACTCCACACGTGGTTGTGGTGCCATTTTTTATTTCTGACGGATTACACAGCTACGAAGATATCCCGAAGTTGCTCGGGATGGTTGCGGATGGTGATGGCGGCGGGCCGGGTTCGACGCCGGCGGCTACAGCCTTAGCACATGGCGAAATCTTTCGCCAGAATCCGTACAGCATCGAGGGTCGATCACTCTTCTATGCTCCGTCCATCGGCACCGACCCAGGACTTGTCGATATTATTATCCAGCAGGCGAACGCCGCCGCAAAACAGTAACATCGTGCTAGCTCGTCGCTAACTTTTTGTCTGGTTCGAATCCTTTTTTATTAGTGTGTGTTGCTGTCATTCAGAAACGATTTGCGACGAAGGTTTGCTGAGCCCGACCTGAGCACTCACTCGCTGATTTTGCGTCCCCTGCTCTTTGAGCTGCCTGGCAAGATCTTTGATTTTCTCTTGCTGCCGCGCGGCAATAGCTTGTTGCTTCGCCACGCGGGACTTGAGTTGAGCAATCGTCTCTTCCTGTTGCTCCTTTTTTCGATGCTCTTTAAGAAATTCATTGAGCAACATGGCGTTCACAGCGTCATTGCGCACGGTGTAAGGGTTACCCTCTTTGTCGCGCACAACTAATTCTGGATTTATCTCGGCTACTTCTTCGGCTACCAAACCAAATTGCGGTGTATTTGTTTTGTCGCTCTTGTTGTGAAAGGTCACCGGTTTAAGTGCTAGGACTGCCGCGCTACCGTGGCCCATTGGTTTGATATCGCGGTTGAAGCGCTTCGAGGACACCGCTGTGCCGAGCTTTCCTAACGAATCGACTTCCACGGGAAGGCTGTCGGCACCGACCTGGTTTTGGTAGATATTGCCGACAAAGCAGCTGTTATCCACATTCGCACCGGCAACGTCCGTGCCAATGCAGATGACGTTACTCGCTGTCATGACCTGGCTACCAGCCCCGCACCAAAAGCGACGTTCCTATCATCGCTGGTGCCGGCACTGAGCGCATTACGCCCGACTGCGGTATTGGTGTCGCCGGTCGTATTAGCGCCGAGTGCACGACTTCCGATGGCGGTGTTGAAGCTCCCTTCCGTATTGTTCCCCAGAGTGCTCTCTCCGTTGGTTGTGTTTTCGTCGCCGGTGGTGTTCTCAAACAGCGCTATGCCACCTACCGCGGTGTTAAAGCTCCCTTCGGTATTACTCACCAGCGTTGAGTTACCCACAGCCGTGCTTTGGAACCCAGTAGTGGGGGTCTGGAGTGAAAAAGCGCCCACGGCTGTGTGGAAGAGGCCTTCTGTGTTACTAAAAAGAGCGAATGCTCCCATTAGCTGTATTCTCCTCGCCGTATTGTTGCTCAAAAGCGCTCCGGCGCCTGTGGCCGTATTAAAACTGCTGTCTGTATTACTCCTAAGTAACAAAAAACCAACTGCCATATTGAACGTGCCGGTGGTAAGGCTGAAAAGAGCCGCCTGCCCTTCTGCCGTGTTGCTACCTGAACAAGCGCCGTCCGGCGGCGGGGAGGACCGCTTGGGCGATTGCCGGCAACGTGAGGCAGGCAAATAGCAGCAGAATGAGGTCTAGATTTTGAGGTTTCATGTTTGCATACTCTTTCTGTTTTTAGCGGACGCCTACTGAGCGCGGCTAGTAGGATCGACACCTGCAAACGTCAGGAAATCGATCATGCGAAAACTCTCCGGCGTGCCGTCGTGTGTGGGCAGCGTTGGTACCCAACTTGGTTGAACGCTTAGGTAAGAGTCAGGATCTAGCTGAAGCAGTCCGATAAATACTTCGGCCACGATGCGTGCGCCTACAGGGCCAAGCCGGAGTCCGTCTTCTCTTAGCTGAGCTTCCTTTAAGATGTAATAGAAAAGCGGAGTCGATTGCACAAATTCGGGACGAATCGTCTGCAACTCGGCCAGTTCGCTGCTACTGAGGGCTGCGATGCCCATCTGTTGCGCGATGCGTTGACCGGAGGGCAGCTGCCAGGTCAGACATCTTAGTAAGTTGCGCTGCATTAGTGAGTCCGGAGGCATCCCGTTGAATATCGTACCCAACGGAAGATGGAAGAGTGGCGTCGAAACTATTGTGTCGATTCTTTTGTTCGGGCGCGCATCGACACTGTAAGCGCCACCGAAGTCGAAGAAGGTTTGCCAGCCGATAAAGCGCCTAGGAGCTCTGGCGCCGCCACGCAAGTCAACCGGATCGAGGCTACCTTCCCCCGCCGGATCAAAAATCATGCCAAAGAATGGCTCTCCATCCTCGCCGTGGAGATTAGCGCGATAAGAGGGTCGCACCATGCTATGCCCAAACCGGTAGGTGATCTGAAATTCAACCGGGATGAACGCTTCGTTGTGCAGCGGGTTATAGAAATGGCGGCCATTTGTTAGCACATCATCGATCACCAACTGAGGGACGATGTGTGGCAGAAACTCGTGAAGGATCATCCACTCGTAGTGCCATACAGTCAGACGGCGAGCTTGCACATAAGCGTCATTGTCGGGGATCCCCGGATACTGTGTTCGAATGAAATTTACCGCATGATTATGGAATAACAGAAATGCGGCGTGCAGACCGGCGATTATCATGTTCTCGTCGTTGCGTGGGTCACCGATAATCGCCACGTGGTTAATCGGATCTCGCGGCAAGTCCTCGAATAGGCCACCGCTTTCGATGCTGAATTTGATTGGATCAGCCGGGTCGTATAACTCAGGGTTACCGCCTGGCCCGCCAGCGTAAAGCGAGTCCAGATCAAAGAAGCAAGTGCGAGCGTTCTGTGAAATGATAGGTTGAGTGGGAAATCCCAGGCGGGAGCGTTGATCAAACGTCATATCGTGGTCGATGAACTGGCCGAAGAACGTCACGCCAGCGGTATGGGTTGGATTGTTTCGGTTGATCAGACTGAGATTGGGATCGCTTATCAGTGCCTCAGGACCTGCTGCCAGGTCGTCGTTCGCATCCATTATTCCGCCCGGTCTACCCAGCTGCATAAGAGCGTCGCGAACTGCGTTCGTTGGTGGTGCGAATGGAGGCAGATGGAACATCCGACCAAAATGCCCGGTCAGCGCTGGATCCGGGGGCGGTGCGCTGTTAGTCGCTTGCGCTTCTGAAAAAACCCCCAGCGCAAGGACGATGAATAGCCCAAAGGAAGCAAACACCATCGTAGACAGAAGCCAGGCATCGCATGAGGTTGGAACGTGAGTATTTGAAGCTTTCATTTTTTTCTCCTATCTTGTTGGCCTTCCCAAGTTATCCCATGCCTCTTCGGTTCTTGCAGCATTAAGAGCACACCAGGAAACTCAGTTGATTGTTAGATGATTCCTCTCGTTAACAAAGGTATTCCGGAGCGCGTGCTGCACGGGATTTTGTTTTTTAGGCGTTCTTTTGCAGTGTCATCGGACAGGTTGGAAGTAGTGCTTCTTGAGGTAGTGGGCGACTTTGTTGCCTAACACTGCGCCTTGCACGTTGGCGGTGCGGAAGTGGATGCCTGCCCACACCCGGGCATCGATTACCTCTTTAAGCGCATCCGAGAAGCGGTCGAAGCTGCGCGTCGTACACGATTTGTTGCTGAACGCGCTGAATCCGATTCTGTCGGTGCCGAAGAAGGTGTGTAGCGTCTGCACAAATGCACTAGTCACGCAAGTGTGTCCCGACGGATGCTCGGGGAACGGTGGCGTAACGAGCAGCGGCGCATGACAAACCGGTGTCGCTGGATCAAATAGCGGCAGCCAGGCCGGGTCAGGCTCAGTGTCCGGGTTGCCATCCAGGTCGGCCTCGCGCACCGCACTGATGGGTCGCCAGAACTGCCAAAAGTACTTGTCGTTCCAGCCGCCAATCTGGGAGTCAGCAGCAGCAAGGTTTTCCATTGCGAAAAGCCGGGCGCTCTGGACGATGTTCAATCCCTGAGCGGCCGCGAGTGTGCGAAAGATCCGGTTCCAGAGCGCCACCGCGTGGTCTTGCCAGAAGATCGCAGCATCGGTCTGGTCCGCTGTTCGCGTTATGCTCGTGAGTGAGCCTACCTCCTTGATCTCGTTGAAGTCCTCCGCGTATTTGGCACTGGTGAGTGCGTTTGGACCGTCTGTGCGAAGCATCTCTACGCTCGGGACGATGAACGGCCGCACGTTTCCCACCCAGGGAGCGGGATCGTTCGCGAAGTTCGGTGGAGTTGGTCGCCAGATCCCCGGCGTCGGCGGATATAGCGTCGGCGGCGGCCCAAAGCGTCCATCATTCATCCGCGCGGTGAGCATTGCCGCGGCTGTCGCCTCACCAATAGTGATCCCCGCTGCCTTCGAGCCTGGCGGATTATCCGGTAAGCCAACGATGTACGCCTCGTAAAGCGACTGCAGCGTTTCCAGTTGCCCCGGGAAAATACCCACCAGCACGCGGAACGCTGCCGCCGCAACAGCCGCTTCCTTCGAGTCCGTCGGATTAGCATCCGGCTGTACAAGATACGGCTGGTGGCCACGGTCGATCGCATTGACCGCGTCATATACCGCGCCCTGGACCATGGCGAGGTGCAGCACCGAAACCGGCGGCGGCTGCCCCGCAGTCACGACAATCGCGTTTGACGCAATCAGGTTCCAGTCAGTCACAGCGTCCGCGCAGACGACGCTAGGTGACACCAGCGCCGTGAGCGGGATCAGAAGCAGCATAATTGATATTTTTTTGGGCTGGAGATTCATGATTGTTCCTTTCTATAGCTGGCTTTAGAATCACAGTTGCTTTTCCTTTACAAAGGGATTGCGGCGCGCGTGCTGCATTGAATCGTTAGAAATTGCGATAGCTTGATTTTTTTCTGCTGTCTTGATACAAACTGCTGAAGTGAAGACGGTGGCAGGAAACGGGTGTTGCCAGAGCGATTTATTTCCTTCGACGCACTGGAGCGTGATTGCCGCGGCTGGAAAAAGCCAGGCTGAGCCGCAGATTGCGCACGCCGCCCTTACCGAGCTTTGCCAAACTTATTGGGCGCCGCTTTACGGTTTCGTGCGTAGCCGCGGACACACTGTGCATGATGCGCAGGATCTCACGCAGAGCTTTTTCGCACACCTGATCGAACACAAAATCTATGCGCGGACTGATCGCCAGAAAGGCCGGTTCCGATCGTTTCTTCTTGCCTCTCTCAAAAACTTTCTTGCAGACGTTTCGGATCGCGAACGGACACTGAAGCGCGGCGGCGGACAAACTTTTCTGCCCTTGAATGAAGGCCAGATCGAAGAGGCGGAATCGATCTTCCAAACTCATCGCACCGCTACCAGTGAAGAACTAATTTTCGATCGCAGCTGGGCTGAAGCCTTGGTGGCCGCTGGACTGGAGCGACTCGCGGCAGATTACAGAAGCGAATCCAAGGAGAAGCTCTTTAACGAACTGAGAATTTTTGTTACTAGTGGCGCTGCTCCGCTGCCGACTTACGGTGACTTGGCAGCTCGGCTTGGCATTACGGAATCAACACTTCGCAGCCACGTTACTCGCCTCCGGGCACGTTATCGGGAAACGTTACGTGCTGAAGTGCGCCGAACGGTGGAGACCGAAGCGGAAGTCGATGAAGAGCTACATCATTTACTGCTTGTGTTAACAAGAGCCTGAATGGAGATGCGCGATGGGAATATCATTGCCGTCCGCAGCCGCAGGCTGCTCGCTATGCGGCGAGCCGTTGAACGCGAGGGGCGACTGCCTGGCTTGTCTGCTGCGGACGGGCCTCAACGAACCGCTCGTCGATAGCGCGCCGTCTATAGCCAGCGTCTTCGGCGATTTCGAAATAGCACGACGTCAGGATGGATCTCTGTGCGAGCTCGGTCGCGGCGGAATGGGAGTAACATATCTGGCAACGGACAAAGTGTTGCGTCGCAAAGTCGCGCTGAAAGTGATCAAGGGGCCGGTCGTTCCGACTCGCCGCGAATCATACGCCGCGCGCGAACGTTTTCTGCGCGAAGCGCGCGCGGCGGCTGCCTTGCGGCACCCTAATATCGCTGCCGTTTTCCAGTTCGGCGCTGCACCTGATGGAAGTCGTTGCTTTTACGCTATGGAATTGGTCGAGGGCGAAACTCTCGATGCCCGCATCCGCAGAGACGGTCCGTTGAATGCAACGGTGGTTTTGCACATTGCGATTCAAGTCACGCAAGCATTGGCAGCCGCCGCCGGGCACGGTCTGATACATCGCGATCTGAAGCCCGGCAATATCATGCTCACCAGCCCTGCAGAAACTGAGATGGCAGGCGTCGATGGTACATTCGACACGCCCATAAAACGCCGTGGCGACAACATCGCGCACGTTCCGGTCGCGCCGCTAGATCGAGGCGCCGGCCGCAAACACGAAAAGATCCTAGTCAAGATCATCGACTTCGGCCTGGCGAAAGCCATCGCGCAAGCTGAAAACGAGATGGACCTGACGCATGGAGAATTCGTAGGCACCCCCAATTTCGCGAGCCCTGAGCAATTCGCAAACTCGCCGCTGGATGTTCGCTCCGACATTTACTCGTTAGGCGCCACGCTGTGGTTCGCGCTCACCGGAAAAACGCCCTTCACCGGCGGAAGCATTGAGGAACTTCGAAATGCTCAGAGGTCGAATGTGCTTCCAGTGGAACAACTGAAAACAGCGCGCGTGCCGTCCGGCCTGGCGTCGCTGATTCAATCCATGCTCGCAATTGAACCGGCATGCCGGCCTGGTGTACACGACCTGTTAGCGCGCCTGCGACGTTACTGCGCACACGCAAGCCGCGTGCGTGGGACTCGAGTGGTTATAGCTGGCGCCGCAGCCATTGTCATTCTCGCAGCGTCTGCATTTCTAATTTTTCCTTCGTTACGTACACATGCAACCGGAACTGCGGCGCCGTCAGAAGTTTCGGAGAAAAGCATCGCAGTGCTGCCATTTGAAAACGCGAGCAACGATCCGAATGCAGAATATTTATCGGAGGGAATTTCTGAGGCGCTGATCAATAGTCTTACCGAGTTGCAGCGCTTGAGAGTGGTAGCACGCTCGACAGCTTTTCAGTACAAAGGCAAAGACGTTGATCCCCGACGACTCGGCCGCGAACTGCATGTGGCGTCGGTGCTGACAGGACGTGTGCGGCAATCCCAAGACGCCCTGAGCATTCAGGTAGATTTAGTTGATGCCGTCACAGGTGCGCAGCTTTGGGGCGAAGAGTACGTGCGCAAAATTTCCGACGTGATTGCAGTCAAACAAGCAATCGCACGAGAAGTCACAGCGAAGTTGAAGTTGAAACTCAACGGCGAAGAGCAACGCCGGCTGGCCAAAGGCGACAGCACAAACACCGAGGCGTACCGCTTCTATTTGCGGGGTCGCTATTTTTGGAACAAACGCACTCCAGACGGAATAAAACAAGCCATCGTGGAATTCCAGCAGGCTATCGAGCGCGATCCGCATTTCGCTCTTGGTTATGTCGGATTGGCGGATTGCTACACCGGGTTGACGTTTTACAATTTCGCCGCCCCACACGAAACAATGCCGAGGGCAAAAGAATCGGCAATAAAAGCGCTGGCGTTGGACAACACGCTGGCCGAAGCGCACGCATCCCTTGCGCATGTTCTCATGAATTATGATTGGAACTGGTCGGAGGCAGAGAAAGAGTTCAGACGCAGTATCGAACTCAAGCCGGATTATGCCACGGCGCATCAGTGGTACGCGATTCATTACCTAACGGCAACGGGCCGGTTGGAGGAAGCTGTCCAGGAAATGAAAAAAGCGCTGGAGCTCGATCCGGCCTCGCTCGTGATGAACACATTTATGGGAGCGACGCTCTACTACGCAGGGCGATATGATGAAGCCATAGATCAATGCCGCAGGACTATAGAGATGGACCCGAATTTCGGTGTTGCGCACTGGCATCTCGGCCTCGCTTACGAGCAAAAGCACAGTTTCGAGGAAGCCAGTGAAGAGTTCAAAAAGGCAATTTCTCTGTCACGAGGTAGTCCGCTAATGCGGGCTGCGCTGGGTCGTGCGTATGCGGAGTCGCAGAAGAAAGATGAGGCGAACGAAATACTCGATGAGCTGAATGACCTTGCGACAAGACAGTACATTTCAGCCTACGAAGTAGCGAAAATCTACGTCGCGCTCGGTAACAATGAACAGGCATTTCGATTGCTGAGGAAAGCGACCGCGGAGCACTCGTTTCATCTTGTTAATCTGAACGTATGTCCACAGCTCAATCCAATCAGGTCGGATCGTAGATTTCAGGATCTGGTGCAGCGCGTTGGTCTGTCCCGGTGATTCCGCGACGCGCTTTCGTCGTTATGGCGGAACTCAAGATTGCACGTTCAATGTTCGTGCTCCGGTCTTTATTGCGAGCGGGTGGAGCATCCCCTCAAGACAGAGCTGCTGCCCAAGTACGCACGCGACGGCGTTATCGACCTCGTAATCGAGCAGGCAAAGGCGGTCGCAAAAAGTTGAAATCGTGCTGGCGCTGGGTTTCTTATGCACGACATTGCCCTCCCGCGAATGAAGGAACTCACGTGCAAAAGACTCCAGGAGATTGGGGCGTTTGCCCTCGCTGGCGGGTGCACGCGAAAGCGAATGAAGCAACTCGTCGAGATGATTCGCGCCGCGCGCGATTATCGCTGGGTAGGTGTTTACAAGATCATTAAGAACGAGTTCGTGATAATGGCGGAAAGCGGCGACGAACCGGCGACCTATCCACGTTTTCCAACAAGCCAGGGGTTATGTGGTGCAGCCCTGGAATCTGGCCAAGCCGTCATCGTCGGCGACGTGAGCAAGGATCTTCGGTACCTCCCAACGTTTCATACCACTCGTTCCGAGATCATTGTGCCGATGCGCAATGACCACCGACACGTGCTCGGGATGCTCGATGCGGAGAGCGATAAGTTGAATGCCTTCGATGACGAAGATCTGCAGTTTCTCGACCGCGCAGGCGGCTTGATCGCTCATTGTTTGCACTAACGGATGTGCCGGCGCGACCGGTCAAATTGGGTCGCGGCTTACCAATGCGGGATTTTATTGCGGAGATATTCAACGGCCTTGGTACGCCGTATTACTTCGGACAAATTCTGCTCACAAAGCGAGAGAGTGCCGGTTTTGTTCTGTTGCATCGCGATGACACATCGCTCGACCGGTTGCAAACTTATCGGGAGGCAGAAGATGCGATAGAAATCGCAAAGTACGATGACACGGGAAAATATCGTGCACTCAAAACGGCGCCGAATTTGCGGCGTGGCTGGCGGCTAGAGCTCGCTACCATCGAGGAATTGAGACGTACGCTGGATTATTTTTATCCGGGCCGGCTCGCCGTTTTCGCGACATGGAAAAGCGGCTATCTCAAAACCACGGCATTGCGCGAGACACTCGATCGTCAGTCAGGAATGTACCGCGTTGCGGCAAAAATTTCCGATCCACAAATCAACGATCTTGTGGGGAATTTTTGTCGATCTGACGGCGGATGCCTCAGAACTATTTTATGGAAACGCGATCGGAACGGTGCAATTCCATCGATGAAATTGCCGAAGGAGAAGTTTGATGCTGCGTGTGATCAAATGGTGTCCGGTCGTAGCCATCGCTCTGCAGGCGACGCGCGTTCGAACAGCGAAGCGGCTACAGTTCCGTTACTTTGCCAGGAAGCATGCAATCTTCTGGTCGCCGAGTGCCGCAAAGTCGTCAAAGGCGAACAAACTGATCCATAAGGTGGAACGCGTTGGCAACGGCTTTGCCGCTTGATATTTTGCATCCTGGGCGAGGGTTCGCATCGTCTTCGGAGAAGTCGATCCACCTGACGCAATCCCTGTCACGCGTTTTCGGGTGAGCATTTGACGGCGGTCGGACACCACCACTACAGCTCACAGATGATCATTCGCGCGCGCGTTGTTGTGACAATGCACGAAGCGCCCATCGAGAATGGTGCGGTCGCTGTTTCCGGGAAGCGGATCGTCGACGTTGGCAGATTTGACGATGTCAAGAGGCACAACGCCGGCAACATTGTCGATCTCGGCGAACAAGCATTATTGCCCGGGCTGCTCAACGCCCATTGCCATCTTGATTACACCTGTTTGCGCGGCAAGATCCCGCCGCAGAAGTCTTTCACCGATTGGATCGGAGCAATTAACGCGGAGAAATCGGAGCTCTCGCCGAAGGATTATGTCGCTTCAATTAACGACGGATTCGCAGAGGCGAAAAGATTCGGAACGACTGCGATTGCGAACTTGACCGGTTTTCCAGAATTGATCTCGCAAGTTCAATCACCGATTCGCACCTGCTGGTTTGCGGAACTCATCGACATCCGTACGCCGGAGCGCGCAAACGAACTTGTTGATTCCGCGATTGAATCACTGGGTAGCGCGCGACCTAAGCTTGTCCTGAGCGAAGCCAAAGGAGGCGCGCCGTGGGGTCTGGCACCGCACGCCTTATTTACGGCCTCCAAAGATCTTTGTCGCCTGTGCGAGGAAATCGCGCAAGAAGAACACATTCCGCTTACGACGCACCTCGCCGAATCGCGCGAAGAGATGGAGATGTTCCGCGATGCTTCGGGGCCGCTCTACGATTTCATGAAGAACATCGGCCGGCCGATGGATGACTGTGGGAATGAAACCCCGCTGGCATTGTTCCTCGGTGCGGCCGGCGGTCGCGCCTTATCACATTGGATCGTGGCACATTTAAACGAATTAACCGAAACCGACTTCACGTTGCTGGAACAATCGAACTCGAAATTTCACATCGTGCATTGTCCGCGAAGTCACAACTATTTTGGTCATAGCCCATTCGCGTTCGATCGCCTGCGCTCGCTCGGCTTTAACGTTTGCCTCGGCACGGACAGCCTCGCGAGTAACGAAAGCCTCAGCTTATTCGCGGAGATGCGCGCTTTTCAAAAGGAATTCCCAAGCGTTTCGGCCGCGGAGATTTTAAAACTGGTAACCGTAAATCCCGCGCGTGCATTGCGACAGGAAAATGAATTGGGGAAAATCTGTCCCGGCACGCGTGCCGATCTTTTATCAGTACCTTCGAATAGCAGTGATTTGTTGGAAGAAATTATTGCGTCTATCGAGGAGCCATGGATGATGATCGCCGGTCAAGTTCAATAAGAGTCATGGCTCTCGGGATCAGTAGCAAATTAGACCGAGGAACAGACTCCGTTACCACGCAGGATTCAGCGCCAGCGATTCTGGGCCGGTTCACACGCTGTGCCGTTTTTCTCATGTTCCTGTTGTCGGGGTTCTCGGGCCTCGTGTATCAGGTGG
>Ga0310813_10001368_pt1 | contig 14711 bp, 14 predicted proteins | sample YN3metagenome_FD_203086 | JGI IMG/M metagenome (GOLD analysis project Ga0310813, IMG submission 203086) | Soil microbial communities from experimental microcosm in Duke University, North Carolina, United States - YN3 | ecosystem: Engineered > Artificial ecosystem > Soil microcosm > Unclassified...
CCATGTTTCGATATGGTACCTGATCGCGGCATTGCTCGTTGGGGCAAAACCGCTGAGCGAAAAGGTCAGCCGTACAGCTTTCTTTCTGTACATACTATTCCTGCAACTCGCCTCGGCGCACCATCTGCTGGCCGAGCCGGGCCTGGATGCAAGTTGGAAGATCGTCAACACCAGCTACATGATGTACCTGGCGGTGCTTGGCTCGATGATTCATGGACTCACGGTGCCTGGCTCGATAGAGGCCGCCCAGCGCAGGAACGGCTACAACAAGGGCGTATTCGAGTGGCTGCGCAAGGCGCCATGGGGCAACCCCGCTTTCGCGGGCATGTTCCTGTCGCTGGTGATGTTCGGCTTTATCGGCGGCATCTCCGGCGTCGTGCTTGGCACCGAACAACTCAACGTGCTTATGCACAACACGCTTTATGTGCCCGGACACTTCCATGGCACGGTAGTGACCGGCACGACGCTGGCCTTCATGGCGGGTACGTATGTGGTGTTGCCGCTGATATTCCAGCGCGAAATCGTGTGGCCGAAACTTGCAAAAATACAACCCTACCTTTTCGGCATCGGCGCCGCAGGAATATCGCTTTTTATGATGGGTGCCGGCACGCTGGGAGTTGCACGGCGGCACTGGGATATCACCTTCAGCGACGCGGAGCTTTCATTCGCGCACTCTGCCGGCGCCTATCTGATGATGGGTCTCAACGGCATGTTCGCGGTCATTGCTGCGCTTGGCGGTGCTATCTTCGTGATTGTTGTCGTCGGCACAGTCCTATTCGGCGAGCGAATTACGGCCGGCCACAACCTCACATTCCCCCTGCATTCGGGCGGTGGTGCGGCCGCGTCGCACTATGGCAGCTATGCGACGGTAAAGCTTCCAGGCACCGCCATCCTGGTCGCGATCTTTTTCGTTTCCTTCGCGCTCTACTACTTTATCAACTGGAAATATCTCTCCGAACTTTGGCTGTTCCACTGATCGACGATACGTAAGGAAAATGGAGACACAATATGCTCGCCGCGGTGCGCATGACCGTTTCGCTCCTGAAACTCAGGATCGGATTTGCGATCGCGGCGAGCGCGCTGGCCGGGATCGCGGCAGCAAACGGGCCTTCACCGTCTTTGTGGCAGTCGGCCGGCCTGGCCCTCGCCGTCCTGGGCGCATCGGGTGCGGCTGGCGCGTTCAACCATTATTACGAGCGTGATCTTGACCGCCTGATGAAGCGCACCCGCTCGCGCCCCTTCGCGAGCGGATTATTTCAGGCCAGTCCGCTGTGGCCCGCCGGCTTTCTGGTCTTGCTGCTCGCCTCGTTGGCGCTTGCCGGTGCAACGGGTGGAACGATGGCCGCTGCCTTCGTGTTCCTTGGGGCGTTCACTTACGGCATCGTCTACACCGTCTGGCTGAAGCGACGCAGCGTCTGGAACATCGTTGTCGGTGGCCTTGCAGGCAGCTTTGCGGTACTTGCCGGGGCGGCAGCGGTGGATCCGTCGCCGCAGGTCGTGCCGACCTTGCTGGCGATCGTGCTTTTCTTGTGGACGCCACCGCACTTCTGGAGCCTGGCCGCAGCCAAGGGCGATGATTACACGCGGGCTGGTGTGCCGATGCTGCCCCTGGTCGCTCCGACCTATGCCTGGACGCTCGCTATCCTGAGCCACACTGTTGCGCTTGTCGCTGTTTCGCTCGTGCCGCTCTGGTTCGGGAAAGGACTCTTCTACGGGTTAGGAGCGGGATGTGGCGGAGCTATATTTGTCTTCGGGAGCTGGCGATTGCATCGTCAGCCGACCAAAAAAAATGCAATGAAGAATTTTCTCGCTTCTTTGCTGCAGCTTGCGTTACTCATTGCCGGAATTCTGCTCGACGGCGCCTTTGGATCATGGCCATGAGATGCGGCGCGCTACCGGCCGCCGCGGTATTGGGTATCTCCGGGCTGATTGTGACGTCTGTATTCGCCGCCGGTCCTGAAGGGCAGGTAGCACGGCTGGATCCGCGCAAGGCGATCGAGCAAAGCGAACAAGCGGTCGGACGCAGTCTCGGCAATTACAGGTTAACCGATTCAACCGGGGCGCCCATCTCGCTGCGTGATTATCGCGGAAAGCCTTTGGTCATCAGTCTCGTCTATACCGCCTGCAGCTCCGTTTGCCCGCCGACCACCCAGCATCTGATTAACGCCGTCAACGAGGCTGCCCGGTCCTTGGGCCCGGACAGCTTCAATGTTCTGACCGTCGGTTTCGATGCGCGCAACGATACGCCGGGCCGCCTGGCGCAATTCGCATCCTTGCAGGGAATAAGATTCAACAATTGGCGCCTGGCCAGCGCTGACCCCGCAACGATCGAAGCGCTGCTGCGCGATCTCGGCTTCAGCTATATCGTCATTGCAGGGGGCTTCGACCACGTTACGCAAACGACGATCATCGATCGTGATGGTAAAATCTACCGTCCTGTATACGGGGATGACTTTCCGCTGCCCATGTTCATTGAGCCTATGAAAGATGTCATCTACGGCGTATCGAGCTCATACTCGATCGCCGGCATCATCGATCGGATCAAATTCATTTGCACGGTCTACGACCCTGGTGCAGGCCGCTATCGTATCGATTACGGGCTGGCTTTTGGCAGTGTTATTGCCGCTTTATCGCTCTTGATATTTGGGGGGATTCTATATCGGGAGTGGTCCCGCACCGGGCACGCTTGATCAACGGCTTGGAATAATTTGGAGGAAAAAGAGTGATCGGCGCTATCCGTAGTGTGTTGCGGCATGGATTTGAGCTCATTGAACGGCCGTTTGAACGACTGTTTGGACCCGCGCTCAATCCGCTTTCCCAGCTTGGAGCGCTCGGCTTTTTCTTTTTCTGGGTTGTTGCGGTCAGCGGCATCTATCTGTTCATTTTTTTCGATACTGGAATCGAGCGCGCCTACGAATCGGTTGAATACATCAGCCGCAATCATTGGTTTCATGCCGGCGTGATGCGCAGCCTGCATCGGTATGCCTCCGATCTCATGGTCGTGATGGTGACCGTTCACCTTTTGCGTCAATTTGCTTACGACCAATATCGCGGTGTGCGCTGGTATTCCTGGTTTACCGGGCTGCCGATCATCTGGCTGCTCTACGGTTCGGGAATTACCGGCTACTGGCTGGTGTGGGACAAGCTCGCGCAATACGTGGCCGTCACGACATCTGAATTGCTCGACCGTCTCCCGATCTTTGGCGAGCCGATCGCCCGCAATTTCATCTCCACCGGCACGCTGAGCAGCCGCTTTTTTACGCTTATGGTGTTCATGCACATAGCGGTGCCTCTCTTTCTTCTGTTCCTCATGTGGATACATATACTTCGCATCTCGCGGCCGAAGGTGAATCCGCCGCGTGCGCTTGCGGCGATGATGTTGCTGGCGCTCATCGGCGTTTCCATGTGGAAGCCGGCGCTGTCTCAAGGTCATGTCGATCTCGCGAAAGCACCGGTGGAAGTCGGCCTCGACTGGTTTTATCTGCCGCTCTACCCGCTGACCGAAATCTGGGGCCGCGGAAGCGTATGGGCATTTCTCGGCGCGTTTTCGCTGATGATCGGCCTGATGCCGTGGCTGCCGCCGCTGCGACGGGCCCGGGCCGCTCAGGTGGATCTCAATCATTGCAATGGATGCGCTCGCTGCGCCGAGGATTGTCCGTATGAAGCGATCCGTATGGTCGCGCGCACGGACAGCTTGCCGTTCCCGACCCAGGCCCAGGTCAACTCCGCCTTGTGCGTGTCATGCGGCATTTGTGTGGGTGCATGTCCATCGTCCACGCCGTTCCGGCGCAGCGAGGAACTCAAGACCGGAATCGACCTACCTGACTACGATCTCAAGACGCTGCGTGAGCGGACAATCGACGCCGCCTCTGCGCTCTCAGGGCCAGGCCGAGTGCTGGTCTTCGCATGCGAACACGGTGGGGGCCGCCAGCTTGACGGCACCGTTCGTCTGCCGTGTGTCGCTATGGCACCACCCTCCCTGTTTGATTTTGTCCTTAGCCGTGATCTGGCGGACGGTGTTGTCATCGCCGGGTGTGCAGAGAGCGCCTGCTTCAATCGCCTTGGCGTTGACTGGACCAAGCAGCGCATTGCCGGAACGCGCGATCCTTATTTGCGAGCGCGAGTGCCACGCGAACGTTTCGCCATGATCTGGACTTCGGCACTCGAAAGCCGGCGTGTTGTTATGGAAATTACCAAGTTTGCAAGAGAGATCGGAAAGCTTCCACGCCCGAAGCTCCGCGCGCCGCAAACGTCAACCGTCCCGGCGCAATCGGCACACGGTCCCGCACTGACAGAGATGGGGAGTGCGGAATGAGTTATCTGCGGATCGCCGGGCAATTCATCGTCATCGCGGCACTGTTTGTCGCCGTCGCTGCATTCTCGGATTGGCCTGTATACCGGCAGATTCCTCACGGGTCGGCCGTTGTCATGCTCAGTTTCGTCCATGGCGCCGACCGCAAGGCCGAGTGCCGCCGTTTGACGCCTGAGGAAATCCAGAAGCTTCCGCCGAACATGCGCCGTGTACAGGAGTGCCCCCGTGCTCGGCGCCCGGTCTATGTCGAGCTCGACCTGGCTGGAAAAACGGTATTTCAGGCAAGCTTGCCGCCAACCGGTATCGCCGGTGATGGGCCTTCAAAGGTTTACGAGCGTTTCGTCGTCCCGGCCGGAAGCTACGATATTGCCGTGCGGATGCGTGACACGGCCCGGACCGATGGATTCGACCATGACCGGCGGGCCACTGTCGCGCTCGCGGCAGACCAGCTGTTTGTGATTGATTTTCGGACTGAGAGCGGTGAGTTTGTATTTCGCTAAGGAGCGGCAGTCATGGCTCTATTGCAATGGAAGGACCAATACAGTGTCGGGATCGACGCCGTTGATCATGAACACAAAGAACTGATCACGCTGATCAACCGGCTGCATGACGAACTCATGTCAAAGGGAGATGCGATTTCGATCCGCGCATTCTTCGGTGATTTATTCACCGGCATCTCGGCTCATTTTGCGCTTGAGGAGCGATTCATGCGCGAGCACCGGTACGATCAGCTGACCCAGCACAAGGCCGATCACGAGCGCTTGCTCGATGAGATTCGCGACATCATGGATGACTTTGAGGATGATGAGATCGCTAGCGCCGAGCTTGGTGCGAAGCTTGATGCCTGGTTCTCCCGCCATTTCGAAACTCACGATGCACGCTTGCACAAGGCGCTAGGTTCGCATCCGGAGTCCTGAAGAAATGCCTGCCGTCTTGACCAAGGTCAAGTTTGGCTTGGCTGAGGGCGGCTATGGTAATTACGCCTCGCGGTCGAAAAACCCGTCTCGGGCGCGAGAGTGTTTGAATCTTGGCGGGTCAATCCAGAGGAACGATCAGAGATGATCAAATCAAAGTTGATGGTCGCCGCTTTGTTCTGCATCGGGCCGATGACGACCGGACTCGCGCAAGATCTCGACGCCGGAGCGAATTCATTCAAAAAATGTGCGCCCTGTCACGATGTCGGCGAGACAGCAAAAAATAAGGTTGGTCCACTGATGAACGGCCTCAGCGGCCGCAAAACTGGAACGATTCCCGGATACAACTATTCGGACGCCAACAAGAACTCAGGCATTGTGTGGAGCGAAGAAACGTTTCTCGATTACATCAAGGATCCGAAGGCAAAGATACCAGGCACAAAAATGGTGTTTGCCGGCATCAAGAACGAGAGCGAAGCAAAGAATCTTTGGGCCTATCTTAGTCAATTCGGACCCGATGGTAAAAAGAAGTAACTACTTGCAATTGGAGCAACCAGGCTGACGCACTTCTGTTTGAGCCATGCGCGATAATGGGACACGCTTCACCGATGTGATGTCGGCGATTGATGCAGTCAACGCCGAGGATCCCAATCTGGTCGGGATAAACGGAAAAAAACTGCCGGCTGAGTTCGTTTATGGACACCGGATGAGCGAAACGCTCGGCCGCATGGATCCTGATGCATCCGAATGCCTGCAAATCGCAGCACGCGGGCAGCATATCGGCCGTTGGAGAGTGCCGCGCAAAAATTATCCCGCGGGACGCAGCGGATATCTCGAGTGGCGCAGGTTTCAACGAGATTGCCAGGCGAAACGTCTGGGCGATCTCATGGCGCATTCAGGCTATGGGACCGGGGACATCGAGCGAGTCGGAAGTTTGATCAAAAAGAAACATCTGAAGACCGATACCGATGCGCAAATGCTTGAAGACGTCATCTGCGTTGCGTTTCTCGAGCACTATCTGCCCGATTTCGTGACCCGGATCGATGAGGAGAAGCTCGCTGGTATTCTGGCAAAGACCTGGAAAAGGATGTCGGAACACGGGCACCAATACGCTTTGCAATTGCGACTGCCTGATGGCGTCCCGGCGCTCCTGGAGCGCGGCTTAAATGCGCCCGGCGCGCCTGACGCAGCGCTTCCCGCGAGCAGACTCTGATGCCCGAAACAGCCAAAGCATCAAGAGTCAACCTGCGTGCCGTGCGGCTGTGGCTGCTCGCGGCGGCAGCGATGATTTTTTTGACCCTGGTTGTTGGTGGCGGGACTCGATTGACCGAGTCTGGCCTTTCCATCGTGGAGTGGAAGCCGATTACGGGTGTTTTGCCGCCGTTTTCTGAAAGCGACTGGCAAGCGGAATTCGCAAAATACCAGACCATCCCTCAGTACCGAGAGCTCAATCAAGGCATGAGTCTTGACCCTTTCAAGATGATTTATTGGTGGGAATGGTCGCATCGCCTGCTGGCCCGGTTGACGGGGGTCGTGTTTCTCCTTCCATTTTTATTTTTTCTCTGGCGCGGTGTTATTCCGGCAAATTTCCGCGTGCGACTGTGGGTGATTTTTGGCGGCGGCGCAGGTCTGGGTGTGGTCGGTTGGTGGATGGTCTCATCCGGTCTCACGCAGCGCGTGAGTGTTTCGCAATATCGGCTCGCGTTTCATCTCACGCTTGCGAGTGTAATTTACGCGGCGATTCTATGGACAGCGCAGCAGGTAAAACAGAAAACATTCCAGGAGATCTCCACGCGCATCCGCATTGGCGCGGTCGTCATTGCCTGGCTGTTGCTGTTGCAGATCTATCTTGGCGCGCTGGTGGCAGGCCTCGATGCGGGTCTTATTTATAATACGTGGCCGGAGATCGACGGCGCGATTATTCCCGCGCAGGACAGATTATGGTTCCTGCAGCCAGCCTGGCACAATTTATTCGAAAATACGCTGACGGTTCAGTTCAATCACCGCATGGTCGCCTACACCATATGGGTGCTGGCGATGTTGCATGCGTTCGATGCATGGCGGACGCGACATGCTGCCTGGAGCGCGGCCGCTCTGGCGGGCGCTGTGACACTGCAGGCCGGTCTCGGTGTCGCCACGCTGCTCTATCAGGCGCCGCTGTTGCTGGCTCTCGCGCATCAGGTCCTTGCAATTCTGGTGCTTACGATCGCTGTGGTGCACGCCGAGAGATTGTCTCATCGCGCCGTAGTTCACGCACGACACGTAAAGCCTGTGGAGCAGGGCGCAGCCGCTTAGCCCATGTGTGATTTGACGCCTATCGGCCGGATGGCGGATTCCCATCGATTTTCACGCCCGCTGTGATCGGTTGCCCAAACGATCAGTCCATCAAATTTTCTGACGAGATTTTTGATTTCGTCGCCGGATGCACAATAGGCGGCGGTCGACAAAGCGTCGGCGACGGCCGCGGAGTGGTGATGAACGGTGATGGTTTGCCACCGGTGACTGCTGCGCCCGGTGCGGGGATCGAACAGGTGATGCACAGCACCGTTGGCACCTAAAATGCAGCCGACGCCCTCGGATGTTGCAAGTGCGCCGTCGCTTAATTCTATTCGTGGACGTCCGCGGCGGCCCACGAGCCAAGGCGATCCATCCCGGTTTGGCCCCAGCGCGCGCTGCTCGCCCAGATCGACAAGAACGTTATTGAACCCACGGTGACGTAACAGATTGGCGACCCGATCCGTTACATAACCTTGGCCAAGGCCATTGAGCGTGATGCGCTGACCTTTGCCGATGACGATCGAATCATCGGCCAATTTGATCTGCCGCCAATCGACGGCCTGGAGCGCCCTTGCGATAAGATGTTGCGGCGGGATTTCCTGGTTACGCGATGTCGAAAACCAGTCGACATAGGCTTCCCACAACGCCTGCACTGTCGGGTCGAACAGCCCGTCCGTCGCATCTGCGACTTCGACTGCGAGCCCCACTGCGCGCAACATATCTCCCGTTGGCGCCGGCAGTACTCCATCGCGGTTGAGACGCGCAATTTCCGAATCTGACCGGAACAGGCTCAATGCCCGTTCCAGCCGCTCGATTTCGACTGCCGCCAGCTCGGCGGCCGAACGAGAAGCCTGGTGACTGGCTCCGCTGAAAATGATGCGAGCGTCGGTTCCCATGGCGTAGCCTCGCCATTCGTAGTCGGCAGTCTCGGGCCGTGAACCGCCAGCGACCAGTCCAGCCGCAGTCGCGGCAAAAATGGTGAGCGCCCGCCGCCGGGTCATGCGGCTAATGTCCATCGGTGACTCCTTTGGCTGGAGTTGCAGCGGCGGGTGTCTTGATTGCCGGTCGCGGCTGACGTCGCTCGATGCGCTTCTTGATATGCAGACATACGGCGCTGTCGAAGTATTTGGCCTGACACTGCAGACAGTAAATACATTCATTGGGATTGATCTGACCAAGCGGGTGAATGGCCTGCACCGTGCAGGTTCGCGCACAAATCTGACATTCTGCTCCGCATTCGCGATATCGCTTCAGCCATTCGAACATGCGCATGCGGGCGGGGATGGCGAGCGCTGCACCCAGGGGGCACAGATAACGGCAGAAAAACCGCTCGATGAATAATCCGGCGATCAAAAGCAGCGCTGCGTAAATGACGAAGGGCCAGTCGCGGGCGAATTTGAGCGTGATCGCCGTCTTGAAAGGTTCAACTTCCGCCATGGCGAAAGCCGCCATGATCGAGTGGAGGGATGCAGCAAGAATCCCGAGGAACAGGACATATTTGAGCATCCACAGTCTCTCGTGCAGTCCGAACGGCACTTGCAATTGAGCGATGCCCAGCCGACGCGCGGCCTCATTCAGCAATTCCTGCAGCGCCCCGAATGGACAGAGCCAGCCGCAAAAGACGCCCCGGCCCCAGAACAGGATGCTGACTGCAACAAAGCTCCACAGGACAAAAACCATCGGATCGAGCAGGAAAAGATCCCAGCGAAATCCGCTCAGTAGCGCGTGAATGAAGGTCACGACATTGACGACCGACAATTGCGCGTTTGCAAGGAAGCCGAGAAAGCCCAGGGTGAGCAGCAGATAGCCAATTCGCACGCAGCGATAGAGTTTGCCGCGTGCGGTCACCCAGTCCTGGAATATCAATATCCCGCCAAGTCCGGCGAGCATGAGCGCGAGAGCCGCAATCTCGTATCTGCGCTGCCACCAGATGTCCTGCCAGAGCGGCGCTTGCACTGGCGCAGCATCCGGCGGTGAAGGGCGAATACCGGGCTCGCGTCCCAATGTTGGCGAGGACGCGACGGAGCCTGGAATGAGGTAGCTATCGGGAATGCGGTAATCGAGCGAGACAACGACCGGCGCAGCGAGGCGGGAAGGGGACGCAGCATCGCGGGCGAGCGATACATCAAGGCGAAATGGTTCAGTCGGGTTGAAGCCCGATGCATGGGCGATTCGAAACAGCGCGATTTCACGAAATTCCGGCGCGCCCGCAGCATGCAGGACATCGATCGGTTGGTAGTCGCTCGCCCGCAGGCGGAAGGTGTTCCTGCCCTGCTGTATCTCGATACGGTCGAATACGCCGGATTTGCGCCATTCAGTGCCGCGAAACGAATAGAGCCCATTGGCGGCGACGAGAAGGAGATTGTCTTCGGCTCCGATCTTGGCCAGTTCGCTTTCATAAAGCCGTTGGCCGAGCAGAGTCTCGCCAATAGCCGATGGGGTAGCCAGAGCGAGCCAAAGCTCGATGAATGTCTTTTCGGGCTCTGCGTCGGTTGTTTCGCGCAACCGGGCGGCTTCTCCGCGGGTAACTAGTAGGCGTTTCACCGCGCCCTCGGCGACCAAGGCGGGCCATGAGGAACGTCTGCGGCTTTCCCGATCGAGGCGCGGGACACTGCCAGACTCGAGAGCCGTGACCCGGGAACGGAATACCGCGCGACCGGAGCGCAGAATCGCATCGCGGATGACGGCGCTGGTCACCGATGCGCCTGCAACAGCCTGTGGCCCTCGCGCCGCAGGAGGGAGTTGCTGCAGGCCGCCACCGGCCCTCAGGTCGAATCCCTTGAAATCCGCGACATAGGCGGCGAGTGCCTCACGCGGGACGCCGATGACGAGAATAGGCTCTTCGTGCGCAACAATCTTGGCGCCGGCGATGATGCCGTCGGGTGTCACAGCCGCAGTGATGTCAAGCGGCCGTCCCGGTATCCGATCGAGCCGGCAACATCACGGGTTGAGAAGGCATATCCGAGAATTCGACCATCGCGTGAGCGCACAATCGCGGCCGGTGGATCGCCCTCGATGCTCTCGACGCGTGGCGCGTCCTCGTGCGGGAAGAAATCGGCGGCGATGCCAAGTTCGGCGGCGCCGGCATTTCGGATTGCCGGCTCCATCGCGGCAAGCGCGACAAGCAGCATTATGGTGTGGCATCGCGGGCCAAAATATTTCAGTAGCCACCGCATGCGACAAATATGCAGCGCTGTCGGCTATACGAATTGATTTCCATCAAGGGAGGCGTTCGATCCCGACGGCCCTTGACCAAAGTCAATGCAGAGTATTCCGAGTCGCACGAGATTTAAAATGGAGAGGTATCGGCAGAACAACGGAGCGCGACGATGAATGCGGGCTTGAAGGCGGGACTTTTGTCGAGTTTGGTGACCGGTGCGATTTTCGTGGCAAGCACGGTGTCAGCCCAGCAACAGCAGCCCGCGCGCCCCGCGCCAGCAGACTTAGAACAGCACCGCACGACACCGGGCGGGCAATACCAACCCAGTCTCGACGTCCTCGGCGAAAAACCTGTCGAACAACCGGGCGTCAAGCCGGGAAGTCCGGCGCTGAGCAAAGCCGAATTCGATCAGGCGAATCGCATCTATTTTGAACGGTGTGCCGGCTGTCACGGCGTCCTGCGCAAAGGCGCGACCGGCAAGCCATTGACTCCGGATCTGACCAGCAAGCTCGGTTTCGATTATTTGCGCGATTTCATCACCTACGGCTCGCCTGGTGGAATGCCGAACTGGGGCACCTCGGGTGAGCTGAAGGAAAATGAAGTCGAGCTGATGGCGCGCTATCTGCTCAACGAGCCCGCGCAGCCGCCGGAATTCGGTCTCGAGGACATGAAGAAGAACTGGAAAATCTTGGTCCCAGTCGCGCAACGACCGACCAAGAAGATGAACAAGCTCGATATCGACAACTTGTTCTCCGTCACCTTGCGGGATTCCGGCGAGATCGCGCTGATCGACGGCGGCACCAAGAAGATTGAGCACATCATCAAGACCGGCTACGCCGTTCACATCTCCCGCCTGTCGGCGTCGGGACGTTACCTTTACACCGTCGGCCGGGACTCCAAGCTCAATCTGATCGACCTCTGGATGGACCCGCCGCAGACGGTAGCCGAGCTCAAAGTCGGCACCGAGGCGCGGTCGGTCGAGACGTCAAAATTTGCCGGCTTCGAGGACAAGTACGCCATTGCCGGCACGTACTGGCCACCGCAATACGTGCTGATGGACGGTGCGACGCTCGAGCCGCTCAAGGTCGTAGCTACGCGCGGCATGACCTACGACACGCAGGAATACCATCCCGAGCCGCGCGTTGCGTCGATTGTCGCCTCGCACTTCAACCCGGAATTTGTCGTGAACATCAAGGAGACCGGACAGATTCTGCTGGTCAACTACAGCGACATAAAAAATCTGAAGGTGACGGCAATTCCCGCGGAGCGGTTCCTGCATGACGGCGGATTTGACAAGAGCGGCCGCTATTTCCTGGTCGCAGCGAATGCGCGGCATCGCATTGCGATTGTCGACACCAAGGACAACAAGCTCGTCAGCGTGATCGATTCGGGCGGGCAGACACCACATCCGGGTCGCGGTGCCAATTTCACCCATCCGAAATTCGGGCCGGTCTGGGCGACGAGCCATCTCGGCAACGAGGCTATCTCGTTTATTGGCACCGATCCGGCCAAGAACAAACAAAACGCATGGAAAGTCGTGCAGACAGTAGACGGTCAGGGCGGCGGGTCATTGTTCATCAAGACGCACCCGAAATCGGAGAATCTCTACGTCGATACGCCACTCAACCCCGACGCCGAAATTTCGTCTTCGGTCGCGGTTTTCAAGATCAAGGACCTCGCCGGGGAGAAGCCGAAGTTCAAGGTTCTGCCGGTCGGCCAATGGTCAGGGATCTCTGAAGGCCAGCGTCGTGTGGTCCAGGGCGAATTCAACAAAGAAGGAACCGAAATCTGGTTCTCGGTATGGAACAACAAGGCACAGGAATCGGCGATCGTCGTCGTCGATGACAAGACTCTGGCGCTGAAGACGGTCATCCGGGACAAGCGCCTTGTTACGCCGACCGGAAAATTCAACGTCTACAACACGCGAAAGGATATCTACTGAGCACGCTATTGCCGCATGTCGTGGCGGGGCTCGCAGGGACGCATCAATTCGCATAGGCGTTGGGAGTCATGCCATGGTGGCGGGAAAGGTTCTATTGGTGGGCGCGGGTCCGGGTGATCCGGATTTGCTGACCATCAAGGCCGTGCGCGCCATCGAAACAGCCGATGTCGTCGTTTACGATCGGCTGATTTCCGACGAGGTCCTGAAGCTTATCCCGAAGGGCGCGGCCCGCATCTGCGTCGGCAAGCAAGCCGGCCATCACCCCGTCCCGCAATCCGAGATCAACCGCCAACTTGTTGCTTTGGCGCGAAAGAATAGGGTCGTCGTCCGGCTGAAGGGCGGCGATCCTTATATTTTCGGCCGCGGCTGCGAAGAAGCGATCGAGCTGGAGCGCGCCGGAATTCCCTGCGAGGTCATACCCGGCATCACGGCCGCGCAGGGGTGTGCCGCGTCTTTGCGGGTGCCGCTGACACACCGCGGGCTGGCCACCGGCGTGCGCTATGTGACCGGTCATTGCCGGGACGGTGAGCCGCTCGATCTGGATTGGGCGAGCCTCGCCGATCCCAGCACCACACTCGTCATCTACATGGGACTGGCGAATATCAACGAGATCGTGCGTCAGCTCATTGCGCACGGATTGCCGGGTGACACGCCGGCTCTTGCGGTCAGTCAGGGCACGACACGGGACGAACGGAAAATACGCGCGCCGCTGGTGCAGCTTCCCGCGACCGCGCGAACAACCGATTTTGCGGGGCCGATTCTGTTCATCATCGGCCGGGTTGTCGACATGGCCGCACAACGGGAGGGAGAGGGCCATGCGCTCGGCGCCCTGGCGGTCGTGGCATAAGGCTTCTGCCTTCATATTTTGCGTGGCGCTGCCGCCAATCGCGACAGCACAACAGCCGCTCGATACGTCAAAGTTGACCAGTCTCGTACGACAGGAATGCGGCTCGTGTCACGGCCTGACGTTGAACGGCGGGCTGGGAAAGCCGCTGACCGCGGAGCACCTCAAGCAATGGGATCGCGAGCAGGTCATTCACATCATTCTTGATGGCGTGCCGGGCACGCCAATGCCGCCGTGGCGGCCACTTTTGTCCGAGGTAGAGGCTGGTTGGATCGCCGACGCCTTGCAGAAGGGAGCATTGCGGTGAGATTAATGCCTGCCCTCGCGAGCGCATTGTTCCTGGCGAGCTTCGCTGCGGCCGACGCTCAACAATTGCGTGGGACCGGAGATCTCGGGATTGTGGTCGAGCGGGCTTCGGGATCAGTGGTCATTGTCGACGTCAGCAAGCGTGTAGCCATCGGACGGGTGTCCGGGCTCGGCGATCTCTCGCATGCGTCGGCCGTTTTCTCTCCCGACCAGCGCTATGCCTATGTGTTTGGCCGTGACGGCGGCCTCAGCCAGATCGATCTGCTGACCGGTGTCCTGGCGAAGCGCGTCATGCAGGCGGGAAATTCAATCGGTGGCGCCATTTCCGATGACGGCGCGCTGGTTGCGGTCGCCAACTACGAGCCGGGTGGCATTCGCGTTTTCGACACCGCGACTTTGACGCAGGTGGCCGATATTCCCGCAACCGGCGCCAACGGCGGGACTTCGAAAACGGTCGGTCTTGTCGATCTTCCGGGCCGGCGGTTTGCCTATGCGCTTTACGATGCCGGCGAAATATGGATCGCGGATTTTTCCGAGGTTGATTTTGAAGGGACCGTCGCGCCCCGGATCACCAAACTCTCCGGCGTCGGCAAGCTGCCCTACGATGCGAATGTCACGCCGGACGGGCGGCACTACCTCGCCGGCCTGTTCGGCGAGGACGGTGTCGTGCATGTCGATCTCTGGCAGGAGCCGCTCAAGGCGGTCCGCATCCTCGATAACTATGGACGCGGCGAGGAGAAGCTGCCGGTCTATAAGATGCCGCATCTTGAAGGCTGGGCGGCGGCCGGCGATGTGCTGTTGCTGCCGGCGGTCGGGCGCCACGAACTGATTGCGGTCGATGCACGCAGCTTCAAGGAAACAGGTCGAATAAAAACTTACGGCCAGCCGGTATTTGCGGTGGCCCGGCCAGGCGGCCGCCACGTCTGGGTCAATTTCGCCCATCCACTCAACGACAC
>Ga0310813_10001371_pt1 | contig 14708 bp, 12 predicted proteins | sample YN3metagenome_FD_203086 | JGI IMG/M metagenome (GOLD analysis project Ga0310813, IMG submission 203086) | Soil microbial communities from experimental microcosm in Duke University, North Carolina, United States - YN3 | ecosystem: Engineered > Artificial ecosystem > Soil microcosm > Unclassified...
CAGCGACGACGAGCAGGAGATAGATGATCTGGCACAAGGTATTCAGCTTGCTGACCGCCGTCGGCCGTCCCTGCAGCTCGCCGTAGCTGAAGAGATATTTATATGTGATCGCGCCCGCGGTGATGATCACGTCGCGCGCGACCGCAGTCGCCGCCAGCCACACGGGCACGACACCGAGCGCAGCCAGCGTGATGAACACGCCCACGAGCAGGATCTTGTCGGCGAGCGGGTCGATGATCTTGCCGAGCTCCGAGGTCCAGCCGCAGCGCTTCGCCAGGAAGCCGTCCAGGCCATCGGTTGCAGCGGCAAAGAAAAACATCGCGAGCGTGAGGCGGTAGTTGTCGGTTACGAGCAGCCAGGCCACCGGCACGACCAGCAGCATGCGCAGGAAGCAAAGCGCATTGGGGATGTGCCGCATCGTCGATCAGGGCTGATAACGGAACGCGAGCCGATCCGCCGCCGCGCCGTCTGCCGCGTCCGTCGGCACCAGTCGACGATCGAGCGCGATTGCCCGACGCAAGGTGGCGGCGTCGCCGCGCACCGCGAGCCGGAACCGCATCTTTTCACCCGCGACCTGTTCGAGCGCGACGCCCCGCACGAGCGTCATGGCTTCCAGATAGTTGAGCGTCGCGGCGTAAGCGTTGAGATCGGAAATACCCGCCACCTCCACGATGACGCTGCCAAGCGAAGAGCCGGAAGCCGCAAACACCCGGGCGAACGTATCGGCCGCGAGATTGACGCCGTCCTCCAAGCCACCGCTGGCTTGTGCCGCGCCCTCGTCGGACTGCAACGTCCATTGGACGACACCGCCACGCGCGCGGCCGACGAGCACGGCGTTCGCTTGATAGCGAGCCGCAACCTGCATCAGGTCCGGCGCATCGGCGCTCGCTTCGGTGCGTTCTTGTGCGTCCATCACCGGCCATTTGAGTGGCAGGCCCCGCTCGCGCGCGACCTTTTCGATCGCATCGCGCTCGCGCGCCGGCGTATCGACCGCAAGCCAGCGCCAGGAACCTGCCTCTTCGGCGCCGAACATCACAACGGTCGCCGGACGCTCGCGGCCCCAGATCGGTAGACCGGCTTTCGACAGCAGTTGATCCACCGAGGCGCTGTCGAACAGCACCTGAAGCACGTTGTCGGCGGTCCAACCGAAGCGCGTCACGTATTTGCGAGGATCGCTGACCGGGCCGACGCGCATGGCCGCGTCGCGCTGGCCACTGACACGCACCAGCACGGTATTCAGAGCGTCCGCGAACGCGGCATCGCGCTGACCATCCGCCACCGGCTGCGAGGTTTCATAGAGATCCGGGACGGTAACGGCCTGGGCCGCGTCGCCGACGAGCAGCACCGACAGGAAAACGAGTTTCCAGCACAGGGAACGGAACGGCGACCAAAAAGCAGATGTCATGAGTGTAAAATATCACAGCGCTCGCTCCAGCCCTGCCGAAGAAAACCTCAGGTCACCATGTCCAATTCGATTACCTACAAAGACGCCGGCGTCGACATCGAGGCGGGCGACGAGCTGGTCGAACGCATCAAGCCGGCCGTCAAACGCTCGCTGCGCCCCGAGGTGCTCGGCGGCCTCGGCGGTTTCGGCGCGCTGTTCGAGATTCCGCTGGAGCGTTATCGCAAGCCGGTGCTGGTGTCGGGCACCGACGGCGTCGGTACCAAGTTGCGGCTGGCCATCGAGACCGGCCGCCACGCCACGATCGGCATCGACCTGGTCGCCATGTGCGTGAACGACGTCGTCGTGCAGGGCGCCGAGCCGCTGTTCTTCCTGGACTACTACGCAACCGGCAAGCTCAGCGTCGACGTGGCCGAGGCAGTGATCAAAGGCATCGTCGAAGGCTGCATCCAGGCCGGCGCAGCGCTGATCGGCGGCGAGACCGCGGAGATGCCCGGCATGTATGCCGCCGGCGATTACGATCTCGCCGGCTTCTGCGTCGGCATCGTCGAGAAGGACGCGATCATCGACGGCAGCCGCACGCGGCCCGGCGATGTAATCATCGGATTGCCCTCGTCCGGGCCGCACTCGAACGGCTACTCGCTGATCCGCAAGCTGCTCAAGAACGCCAAGGCAACGCCGACGACGAAACTCGAAGGCGGCTTGCTGTACGACGCGCTGCTCACGCCGACGCGAATTTACGTAAAGCCGCTGCTTGCGCTGGCCAAAGCCATTCCCGTGCACAGCTTCGCGCACATCACCGGCGGCGGATTGACGGAGAACATCCCGCGCGTCGTGCCGGAAGGGCTCGAGGTGATGCTGAGCGCGCAGACGTGGACCCAGCCGCCCGTGTTCGAGTGGTTGCAGCGAGCGGGCAGCATCCCGGACGACGAGATGTACCGAACATTCAACTGCGGAATCGGCATGACGGTCTGCGTGGCGGCCGAGCATTGCGAGCGCGCGCTCAAAGTGCTGCGCGAGCATGGTGAGCAGCCGGCCGTCATCGGCGAAGTCCGACGCGGCGACGGCGGCGTCATCATCCGCGGATGAGCCGGCTGCCGATCGCGATTCTGATCTCCGGCCGCGGCTCGAACATGCGCGTGATCGTCGAACGCGCAGCAGCCGGCACTCTGCCAGTCGATGTGCGTGTCGTGGTCAGCGATAAACCTTCTGCCGAAGGGCTGAGTCTCGCCGCAGACATGAACATCGCGACGCGCGTGCTGGAGCCGCGCGATTTCCCCGATCGTCCCGCTTATGACCGCGCGCTCGTCGAGCTGCTCCGGCAATTCCAGCCGCAGCTGGTGCTGCTCGCAGGATTCATGCGGATTCTCACGCCGCAGTTCATCGGCGCATTCGCGGGCCGCATGCTCAACGTGCATCCCTCGCTGCTGCCGAAGTATCCCGGCCTGCACACGCACCGACGGTGCCTGGAAGCCGGGGATGCAGCGCACGGCGCCAGCATCCACTTCGTCACGGAGCAGCTCGACGGCGGACCGGTCGTGCTGCAGGCCGAGGTTCCGGTCGTGCCCGGCGACACGGAAATCACGCTTTCAGCGCGAGTTCAGCAGGCCGAACACAAGATCTACCCCCAGGCGATCGACTGGTTCGCGCGCGGACGCTTGCTGTTGCAGAACGGCCGCGCGTGGCTCGACGGCAAGCCGCTGGACGCGCCGCTGCGGGAACCCTCGCCAGCGGTCGGCGGTTAGCTTGCGAGAACGCTGCGGAGACCGAATGCGAACTATTGTCAGCCTGCTGTTATCGAGCCTTGCGATGCTGCTGCTCGGATCGACTGTGCATGCCGAAGCCGCCGTGCCGCGACCGTTCTCGGCAACTTACGCGGTCAGTTTCCGCGGCATCGGCGCCGGCACGATCACGTTCGACTTCGCGCGCGACGCCGCGACCGGTCGCTACATCTACGAAACGCACGCCAGTCCGAGTACGCTCGCGCGACTGTTCGTGAGCAAAGCCGCGATGGAACGCAGCGTCATGGAAATCGACGACTCCGGCACGCGGCCGATCGACTGGAAGCTCGACGACGGCACCTCCAGCGACGAGAAGGACGGCCAGTTGCATTTCGACTGGTCGCGCAGTCGCGTGACCGGCACGATCGAAGGCAAGCCGGTCGATCTCACCGCCGAGACCGGCACGCAGGATCGCTCGTCGATCTCGATCTGCGTGACGACCGCCCTGTTACGCGGCGTCGAGCCGGGAACGATCCCGCTGATCGACGACAACCGCATCAAGCGCTACGTCTACACCAAGAAAGAAACCGCGAGCGTCGATTCCGCGCTCGGCAAGATCGATACCGTGATCTACGAGAGCACGCGCGAGGGCGGCTCGAGCCGCACGTCGCGCTTCTGGATGGCGCCGAGCCTGGAATTCCTGCCGGTGCGCGCCGAGCAGGTGCGCAAGGGCAAGGTCGAGACGGTGATGGTGCTGCAGAAGCTGCAGCGCCATTGACGCCCGCGAAAGGCGTGACTTTCGCTGCGCTTTCTATGGCGAAAAGTCGCCGAGGCGCTTTTCGCTAGCTCTGTCGAAACTGCTTCGCGAGCTTCAGACCTTGTCCTTGATAGTTCGAGCTGATCTCGCGTCCGTATAAGGTCGACGGCGACTGCGCCATGCGCTCATAGCGCAGCCACCCCACGGTCTGTCCGTGCTCGAGCAGGAACGGGACTTCGTGCGAGCGCACTTCGAGTACGCCGCGGCTGCTACCGGCTCTGCCGGTCTGCGGGTTCCAGCCGAAGCCCGGATCGAAGAAGCCTGCGTAGTGAACGCGAAACTCGCCGGCACGCGTGTCGTAGGGCAGCATCTCCGCCGCGTAACTCGGCGGCACGGCGATCGCTTCCTTCGTCATCAGTATGTAGAACTCGTCGGGCACGAGCGCCAGGGACGGGTGCTTGTGCCAGTAAATCGGTTCCCAGAAGTCGAGCGGATCGTAATCGCGCCGCTCGAGATCGATCCGCTTCGTGTGCTTCTTGGCGCGCCAGCCCACCAGCGAATCGCCACGGCCCGAACCTTCGAGGTCGACCGTGAACGGCAGGAACCCGGGTCGGTCACCGAGCCTGCTTTTTTCCTCCGCGCTGCGCGTATCGACGACACTGCCGTCGTCGAGCAGCGTCTTCCAGTCCGCGCCGGTGATCGGTCGCGGCGCCGAGCCGCGCGTGCGGCGAAAGCGCAGCTGATTGAGTCGGGTGCCGCTTTTCACCACGACGCTGAAGCTGCGCGGCGCGATCTCTATGTAGAGCTGTCCCTTGTAACCATCCTCGACCTGATCGAAGTGCGTCGCACCGTCGGCGATCAGCCGAGTGAGGATGTCCAGGCGGCCCGTCGAGCTCTTCGGATTGGCAAAGGCCGCGACCTCGCTCTTCAGCGAGATGAATTCGGCCAGCGGCACGACGTACACCCGGCCCTGCTCCAGGACCGCACCGTCCGTCAGATCGATCTTGAAGCGCTGGAAATCCGGATCGAGGTCTTCCATCTTTTCCAGGACCTTTACGCCGCGCCCCGGCAGAAAACTGGTATCGACGGGATAGGCGTGCGAGCCGAGACGCAGATCGATGCTCGCCGGCTGGATCTGATCGGCTTCGATCGCGCCGAAGATTTCCGTCGCCCGGATGTCGCCGCCATCGACCATCTCGCGGATGGCCTGGAACGGCAGGATGCCGGTGTAGACCGACTGCCGTATTGAAACGTCGCTAGCGGTATCTGCGTACATCAAGTGTCTTCCATCGTGATCGTCGGGAAGGCCGGGGCGGGCGTGAGCGCCGTGCGCGCCAGACGCGCCGCAGTCCGGCGCGCGAGGTCGATGTAGGCGCGCCCGAGCGTGCTGTCCGGCTCGGCGACGACGGTCGGCCGGCCGCTGTCCGCCTGCTCGCGGATGCGGATGTCGAGCGGCAGCTCGGCCAGCAGGTCGACGCCATATTGCTCGGCCATGCGGCGACCGCCGCCGGCGCCGAAGATGTGCTCCTCGTGGCCGCAGTTCGAGCAGACGTGCGTGCTCATGTTCTCGACGATGCCGAGTACGGGCACTTCGACCTTCTGGAACATGCGCAGCCCCTTGCGTGCATCGAGCAGCGCGATGTCCTGCGGCGTCGTGACGATCACCGCGCCGCTCACCGGCACCCGTTGCGACAAGGTCAGCTGCGTGTCGCCGGTGCCGGGCGGCATGTCGACGACCAGGTAATCGAGCTCGCCCCAGCGCGTCGTCTCCAACAGCTGCACCAGCGCCTGCGTCACCATCGGCCCGCGCCACACCATCGGCTGCTCGGCGTCGATGAGGAAGCCGACGGACATGACTTTCACGTCGTACGCCACGGGCGCGATCATCGTGCGCTGGTCGGGGCTGGTCGGACTCTGGCCTGCGAGTCCCATCATCAGCGGCTGACTCGGGCCATAGATGTCGGCGTCCAGCAGGCCGACCGCGGCGCCCTCGTACGCCAGCGCGAGCGCCAGGTTTGCGGCAGTCGTCGACTTGCCGACTCCGCCTTTCCCTGAAGCGATTGCAATGATGTTACGGATGCCCTGAATCGGCCGCAGATTGCGCTGGACGCCGTGCGCCGCGATCTGCCAATCGATGTCGATCGTCACGCTGCGCGTGCCGACGAGCGGACGCACCCGTTGCTCGATCGCGGCCGCGAGCTCATCCCGATAGTGGCGAGCCGGGAATCCCAGGGTCAGCGCGATGGCGAGCTGTTCGGCGTCGAGATTCAGTCCGCGCAGCGCGCCGGCCGCGCGCAGCTCCAACCCAAGGTAGGGGTCGACGTAGGACTCGACGGCCTCGCGCAATGCGACTTCGGGCGGAGTAGTCATGAGAACGATGGACGGATCCTGACGGGCTGGCTCGCGAGGCGCGGATTGTAGCGCGGCAGCCGTGGCATAATGAGTTACACACGCTAAAGCGGACCTCAGGGCGGGATGAGTTTCTTTTCGGATCTGAAAGCTGAGCGGCTGATCGCGGAAATCCGCGGAATTGGCGATCCGCTGCACCCGGAGGCACGGCAAGCGTTCGAGAAGCTCGCGAAGATCGGCCCTGGTGCGATCCCGAAGATCCTCGACGCGCTCGCCGTCGCAGACAAGAAGGAAGCGGCCTCGTACGTCGAGATCCTGACACAGCTCGTCGACAACAAGACCTTCCCGCAGTTCGTGGCGGGCCTGACCGACGGCAGCCCGCGCACGATCGCCGCCGTCGCCTGGGCGCTGACGGCCAGCCACAACTACAGTCCCTCGCTGCTGATCGACCTGCTGGGCCGTGAGGACGTCTCCAAGCCCGCAGTGCTGGACATCATCGCCGCCCAGAAGCAGCGCTTCTCGGTCCGCGACCTGCTGCAACACGCGTACAGCCAGGAGGCGAACGAGAAGGCGGCACTGTTCCGCATCATCGGCGAGCTCGCCGACACACAGTCGATTCCCGAGCTGACCAGCCGCATCGAGGGCAAGGACTCGATCGCCCGCATCCACATCATCAACATCCTGTCGCGCTTCAACCGGCCGGATGTCTCGGCAGCGATCCAGACGCAGCTCAAGGACCCGAACAAGCTGATCCGTCAGGCGGCGCTCAACGCGCTCGCCAAGATGGACGGTCCGATCGCGGTCGGTCCGGTCTGCCAGATGCTGCGCGATCCGGATCTCGAGGTCGCCAATCGCGCGATCGACGTCGTGGTGCGGGCCAAGGACCCGGACACGATGAAGTACCTCGTCGAAGTGCTGAAGGACGAGAACGAGTACGCCCGGCGTGCCGCGGTCGAAGTGCTGAACCATCTCGGCACCGCGCGCGACATCAAGCACCTGCTGCAGGTCATCAAGGATGACGACTGGTGGGTGCGCACGCGCGCCGCCGACGCGCTCGGCAAGATCGGCGGACCGCGCGTCGTGGACGCCGTGATCGAGCTGATCCGCGACGAGGATGAGGACGTGCGGCGCGCGGCGATCGAGATCCTGAACCAGACCAAGGACGAGCGCGCGGTCAACTTCCTGATCGAGGCGACCAAGGACAAGGACTGGTGGGTGAGCGAGCGTGCCGTCGACGCACTCGCCGAGATCGGCAGCAAGAAAGCCGTGCCGACACTGATGGAGCTGCTGAATTCGGAAAACGCCCGCTCGTTGCCGACCATCGCGCGTGCGCTGGGCAAGCTCGGCGACGTGCGCGTCATCGAGCCGATGGTGCGGCTGCTCGAGCGCCCCGAGAAAGAGATAAAGGTCGAAGCGATCAACGCGCTCGCGCGACTGGCGGACGACAAGCGCGCCGACAGCGTGCGCAGCTACATCCAGGCGGCCGGCTCGAGCGCCAACGACGAGACGATCCAGCAAGCGGCGTACCGCGCGCTCGAAGAAATCGACAATCGCTACTCGAGCACGGCAGTCGCCGCGGCAGCGGCAGCCACGGCAGCGGCCAACATAAAGGTTGCGAAGCCGGCCGAGCCGCCGCGTACGCTGCTGATCGAGAAGGGCGACGTCGACCAGGTGCTCAAGAAGGTGGAGGAAACCGCCGCCACCGCCGTAAAGATGGACATCGCCACCCTCAAGAACGGCGACATCCTCGAGGGCCGCTACAAGTTCATCGAGAAGATCGGCAAGGGCGCTTTCGGCACGGTCGTGCTGGTCGAGGACACGGTCGTCGACGAGCGGCTGATCCTGAAGTTCCTCAACCCGAACGTGGCGAACGACGAAGAGATGATGAAGCGCTTCGTGCACGAGCTGCGCTACTCGCGCAAGATCACGCACAAGAACGTCATCCGCATCTATGACTTCCTGTACATGCGTGGCAACTACGCGATCTCGATGGAGTACTTCCCCGGCCACACGCTCGGCAGCGAGATCGTCAACGAGAAGCCGCTGCCGCTGCCGCGCGCCATCCAGTACGGCATCGACATCTGCACCGGCATGTCGGTCGCGCACCACGCCGGCGTCGTGCATCGCGACCTGAAGCCGGCGAACATCATGATCAACAACGAGGGGCTGCTGAAGATCCTCGACTTCGGCGTCGCCGCCGCGCAGAAGGAAGGCGACACGCAGCTGACCAAGACCGGCTACGTGATCGGCTCGCCGAAATACATGGCGCCGGAGCAGATCCTCGGCAAGAAAGTCGACCAGCGTGCCGACATCTACAGCGTCGGCGTGATCATGTACGAGATGTTCACCGGCCAGCCGCCCTACAGCCGCGGCGACCACATGTCGGTCATGTACCAGCACGTGCAGGGCAAGGCGAAGTCCGCGCTCGACGTGAACCCGCAGCTGCCGAAGCCGATCTCCGACCTGGTCGGGCGCGCGATGTCGGTAGACAAAATGAAGCGTCACCAGACCATGGACGAGCTGCGCCAGGAACTGGAGAAGATGCCTCAGTAGCGGTACCCTCCGCTCCTCATGGCACGTATCGACGCATTCCTCAAGCTGGGCACCGACCAGGGCTGCTCGGACATCCACTTCGCCGTCGGTCTGCCGCCGCTCCTGCGCATGCACGGCGACCTGATGCCCATCAAGTTCCGCGACCTGAGCCAGGCCGAGCTGGAAGGCTACATCGTCGAGATCGTCAGCAAGCCGAACCAGGAGCGCCTGCGCAAGGGCCACGACGTCGACTTCTCCTACGTGTCGTCGAACGGCGGGCGCTTCCGCGTGAACGTGTTCCGCAAGGACACCGGCATCGGCGCGACGTTCCGCGCCATCCCTGCCGATCCGCCGTCGCTCGACAAGCTCGGGCTGCCGCCGATCGTCAAGAAGCTGTGCGACCACCACCAGGGCATGATCCTGGTCACCGGCTCGACCGGCACCGGCAAGTCGACAACGCTCGCGGCGATGATCGATCACCTGAATTCGACCCGGAAGCTGAACATCATCAGCCTCGAGGATCCGATCGAGTTCGTGCACAAGAGCAAGGGCAGCCAGATCATCCAGCGCGAGCTCAACACGCACCTGCCCACCTTTGCCGAGGGCGTGCGCGCGGCGATGCGCGAGGACCCCGACGTGATTCTGGTCGGCGAGTTGCGCGACGCGGACACGATCCGCTGGGCGATGACTGCCGCCGAAACCGGGCATCTCGTGCTCGGCACGCTGCACACGACCGGCGCCGTGAAAACCATCGACCGCGTCGTCGACGCGCTGCCGGCGGACGAGCGCGAGCAGACCAAGAGCTTCCTGTCGCAGAGCCTCATCGCCGTCATCACGCAGGTGCTGGTGAAAACCGCGGATCAGCGCGGCCGCAAGGCGATCTGCGAAGTAATGGTGCTGACGCGCGCGATCGGCAAGCTGATCATGACCGACCAGACGCACCAGATTCCGACGCAGCTGCAGACCGGCAAAGACCTCGGCATGCAGATGCTCGATCAGGCGCTGTTGCAGAACGTCCAGGCGAAGGAGATCGACCCCGACGATGCCTACGTATACGCGAGCGACAAGCGCTTGTTCTCGAAGTTCGTGACCGACACGACCGTCCTGCCGAAGTTCGACCTCGCGCCCGGCTAGCAGCACCATGAGCAGCACCGAACCAGTCAGCGGCGCAACCGCGAACACCTACGTCCCGCGACGCATCGACGAGTACCTGAAAGAGGTTCTCCAGCGCAACGGCTCGGACCTGCACTTCATCGCAGGCGATCCGCCGCGCATCCGCATGTACGGCGAGTTGCAGCCGCTGCGATCGGAGATCCTGTCGCCGCAGTTCGTCGAAGAGACGCTGCGCGAGATCATGCCGCGGGCCGCACAGCAGCGACTGGAAGAAAAGAACGGCGCAGATTTCGCCTACATCATTCCCGGCATCTCGCGCTTCCGCGTCAATGTGATGCGACACCTCTACGGTCTCGGCTGCGTCTGCCGTGCGATTCCGTCCAAAGCGCTCACGCTCGACCAGCTCAACATGCCGGACGCGGTGCGCAACCTCTGCAAGGTGAACAACGGTCTGATCCTGGTGACCGGCAAGACCGGCTCGGGCAAGTCGACGACGCTCGCGGCGATGATCGACGACATGAACACGCGGCTGAAGGGCCACATCCTGACGATCGAAGACCCGATCGAGTTCGTGCACCCGCGCAAGAGTTGCCTGATCAGCCAGCGCGAGATCGGCACCCACGCCCCGTCGTTCTACGAAGCGCTGCTGTCGGCCCTGCGCGAGGATCCGGACATCATCCTGGTCGGCGAGTTGCGCGACTACGAGACGATGAGCGCGGCGGTCACCGCCGCCGAAATGGGCATTCTCGTGATGGGCACGCTGCACACCAACGGCGCCGCGCCGACGGTGGATCGCATGGTCAATGCCTTCCCGGCGGACAAGCAGCAGCACGTGCGCGCGATGCTTTCGACCTCGCTGCGCGGCGTGATCTCGCAGCAGCTGATCCCCAAGGCGGGCAAACCCGGCCGCGTTGCAGCGCTGGAAATCATGGTGAACACGCCGGCGGTGGCGAACCTGATCCGCCAGGGCAAGCTCGACCAGCTGGAAAACACCATGCAGAGCGGCGCCGCGCATGGCATGCGGACGATGGATTCCGCGATCCAGGAGCTGCTCGACAAGGCCATGATCAGCGGCAAGGACGCCTACAAGAAAGCCATCAACAAGGCGAAGTTCGAGCCGGTCAAGGACAACGGCTAGGCGCGGATAGCGGTTGGCGGATAGCGGATGAGGGAGAGTCCGCTATCATCGGTGGCATGAGTTCTCTGCGTCCCCTCTTCATCACGACTGCGCTGCCGTTCTCGAACGGACCGTTTCACATCGGCCACATCATGGAGTACATCCAGGCCGACATCTGGGTGCGCTTCCAGCGCATGCAGGGCCGGCCGGTGCACTTCGTCGGCGCCGACGACACCCACGGTGCGCCGATCATGCTGAAGGCCGAAGCCGAGGGGATCACGCCGGAGGAGCTGATCCGCCGGATCGGCGCCGGGCGGCGTCAGTATCTCGACGGCTTTCTGCTCAGTTTCGATCACTGGTACACGACGCACTCGCCCGAAAACTTCGAGCTGTCGACCGACATCTACCGCAAGCTCAAGACGGCGGGCCTGATCTACGTGAAGCCGGTCGAGCAGTTCTTCGATCCGGTGAAGCAGATGTTCCTGCCGGATCGCTACATCAAGGGCGAGTGCCCGGTGTGCCACACCAAGGACCAGTACGGCGACGCGTGCGAGAACTGCAGTTCCGTCTACGCGCCGACCGACCTGATCGATCCTTACTCGACGCTGTCGGGCGTGGCGCCGGTGCGCAAGAGCTCCGACCACTACTTCTTCCGGCTCTCCGACCCGAAGTGCATCGACTTCATGAAGAGCTGGCTCGACGCGCCGGGACGGCTGCAGCCGTCGGTCGCGAACAAGGCGCGCGAATGGATCAGCGGCAGCGGCGACCAGCAGCTCGGCGACTGGGACATCTCGCGCGACGCGCCGTACTTCGGCATTCCGATCCCGGACGCGCCGGGAAAGTTCTTCTACGTGTGGCTGGACGCGCCGGTCGGCTATCTCGCCTCGCTCAAGAATTACTTCGACAGCGGCAAGGCGCGCGCCAACGGCGAGCCGCGCAGCTTCGATGAATTCCTCGCCGCGCCGGACACGGAGCAGATCCACATCATCGGCAAGGACATCATCTACTTCCATACGCTGTTCTGGCCGGCGATGCTGAAGTTCGCCGGCCGCAAAGTGCCGGATCACGTCTACGTGCACGGCTTCATCATGCTCGGCGGCGCCAAGATGTCGAAGTCGCGCGGCACGGGCCTGAGCCCGCTGCGCTACCTCGAGCTCGGCATGAACCCGGAGTGGCTGCGCTATTACATTGCGGCGAAGCTCAATGCGAACGTCGAGGACATGGAGTTCAACCCCGACGACTTCGTGGCGCGCGTCAACAGCGACCTGGTCGGCAAGTATGTGAACATCGCGAGCCGCACGGCCGGTTTCGTCGCCAAGCGTTTCGGCGGGCGGCTCGGCAGCGTTGCGAACAATCGCATGCTCGACGACGTGCGCGCGGCGTCACAGACGATCGCGACGTACTACGAGCAACGTGAGTTCGGCAAAGCGCTGCGCGAGATCATGGAAGCAGCGGACGCAGCGAACGCCTACATTGCACAGAACGCTCCTTGGGAGCTGGCGAAAGATGCGCAGAACGATGCGCGACTCGCAGAGGTGTGCACGGTCAGCCTGAACGTGTTCCGCCTGCTCACGATCTATCTGAAGCCGGTCCTGCCGAAGGTGGCCGAGGCCGTCGAACAGTTCCTGCGTATTCCGCCGCTGCAATGGCAGGATTCGCAACAGCTGCTCGAGAATCACATCATTGGTTCGTACGAGCATCTGATGACGCGTGCGGAAGCAAAGCAGCTCGATGCCCTGCTCGGTCTCGACGAGGCCGCGACGAAGCCCGAGACGAAAGCACCGGCGCCAGCCGCTGCACCCGCTGCCGCACCCGCCGCAGGCGAGGTGACGGTGGATGACTTCGCGAAGCTCGACCTGCGCATCGCGAAGATCGTCGCTGCCGAAATCGTCGAGGGCGCCGACAAGCTGCTGAAGCTGACGCTCGATCTCGGCGAAGGTCAGCGCACCGTCTTTGCCGGCATTCGCTCCGGTTATTCGCCGGAGCAGCTGCCAGGACGCATGACGCTGGTGCTGGCGAATCTCAAGCCACGCAAGATGCGCTTCGGCGTGTCCGAAGGCATGGTGCTCGCGGCTGGGCCCGGCGGCAAAGACATCTTCCTGCTGGCGCCGGATGCGGGCGCGACGCCGGGGATGAAAGTGAAGTAGCGCGTCATGGTTGCTCTGCTCATGGTTCTGTTGAGCAGCGTGCTGGTCACGACAGTGGTACTCGCGCACATGCCGCAGTGGCGTCCGTTCGTCACGCCGACCGACATCTTCGGCGGCGCGCGTGTCGTCGCACTCCTTGGTCTCGTCGCTGTTCCTGCCGTCGCGTTGCTCGGCTGGCTCGTCGCGCGGTTGGTGCTCGGGCCGTGGCACCTGGAGTACCTGCGCACACCGATGCTCGTCGCGGTGGTGTTGATCGTCGTGCCGCTGCTGGAGGTTGCGTTGCGCCGTCGTCGGGGAATCCTGACGCAACAGCCCGGCTTTGCACTGGTGATGATCACGAACACTGCATTGCTCGGCATCGCGCTCATTACAGATCTGCGATCCGCGAATTTTGGCGTCGCCGTGTTGCTGGCGATCGGGGCAGCGGTGGCACTCGCCGTGCTGCTGCTGGCGTTCGCTGCGCTGTACGAAAGACTGCAGCACGCCGACGTGCCGATGATCTTTCGCGAGGCGCCACTCGCGCTGATCACAGCCGGGATCATGGCGCTCGCGTTCATGGGCTTCAGCGGACTGATTCAGGAATAGTCATGTTGCCCGCGCTGCTGACCATGGTTGGATTGGCCGCCGCGGCCGGCGCCGCCGCTGCGCTCGCGACACGTCGTTCGAACGAGGACCAGAAGCGGCTGATCGACGAGATCGACGCGCTGCTGCCGCAAACGCAATGCGGCCGCTGCACGTTCTCGGGATGCCGTCCCTATGCGAGCGCGCTCGCGAGCGGCGAGGCCGACATCGATCAGTGCCCACCGGGAGGCAACGCCACGGCCGCGGCGCTGGCGAATCTGCTGGGCCGCGAGCCGCGCCCCGTCGATCCGCGCTTCGGCGCCGTGCGGGCGCAGCCGCTGGTCGCATGGATCGACGAGTCTGCGTGCATCGGCTGCGTCAAATGCATTCAAGCGTGTCCGGTCGATGCAATCGTCGGCGCCTCGAAGTTCATGCACACGGTCATCGCGGACCAGTGCACGGGCTGCGAGCTGTGCATCCCGCCCTGCCCCGTCGATTGCATCGTCATGCGACCCGCGTCGGCCTGACCATGGCCAAGCCCGGTGTGCGCGGCGGACTGCGGCTCGATGCTCATAAAGAGCGGTCGACCGCGCAGGCGCTGCGTGCCGCGAGTTCGGTCGAGACGCTGGTGCTACCACTCGACCAGCACGCGGGCGCTCCGGCCGTGCCGCTGGTCAAACCGGGCGAGCGAGTGCTGCGTGGACAGCCGATCGCTGAGCCGGGCGGTGCAATCAGTGCGTGGCTGCATTCACCGGCCTCCGGGACCGTTGCCGCGATCGAGCCGCGACCGGCGCCGCATCGACTCGGAGCGCCCACGTTGAGCATCGTCGTCGCGAACGACGGCCGCGATGAGCGCTACGCGCAGCCTGCGCCGGCGCCATTCGATCAGCTGTCGCCCGAACAACTGCGCGAAATCATTGGTCGCGGCGGAATCGTCGGACTCGGCGGCGCAGTCTTTCCGACCGCCGCGAAACTGAGCAGCGCTGTCCGCGGCAAGGAGTTGCGGCTG